>BNJV01001996.1_pt1 | contig 53140 bp, 103 predicted proteins | sample 8540591 | NCBI WGS metagenome assembly BNJV01 (sample SAMD00202457, study PRJDB9452) | human saliva metagenome | host: Homo sapiens | reverse complement strand
GCTCGCCATCGATATGGGCAGCCCTGCGGACTCGGGGACGAGGCGGGCGCGTGACCTCATCCGTGGCCGTGACGACGAGGAAGAGAGTCGTGATGATTCACATCTCCTGGAGCATCGCTCTTGCCCGCGTGTGCCTGATCGTGGTGGCGCTGATCGCGGGCGTTGCTATCACGCGAGCCCGCCGACTCGATCGCCTGCACCAGCGCATCCTTGCTTCCCGTGATGCGCTCGCGACTGCTGCTGCGTCGCGCGTCCGAGGCCGAACTTCCGCTCACGCCGCCCGCCTTGAGAGCAGGGGAGACCCCGGTCTCGTCGATGCTGCGCGCGCTACATTCGCGACGGTGGTGATCAGCTGACGACCGACGGACTTGATCGACGCACCAGCGCTCAGCGTCAAGCGGATCGCGTCGAGGTCAACGCCCGCCTCGAGCGGGCATCCGCTGTGACGCGCGCGATCCGAGAAACGCTCACTCCCGACGTGCGTGCGCAGATCGAGGCGGACCCGCAAGCCAACGCCCGCCTCGAGGCACTTGACGCGACGTGCTACCGCATCGAGCTCACCCGAAACGTCCACAACGTCGATGGTTGGGGTCCGCGCCCTGCGTTCCGCACGGATGGTAAAATTGCTTCGGCTCGCTGGACACGCACCGGTTCCCGAGCCCATTGACTTTGATGACGACACATATCGGCGGACGGGGATACTGACACGCACACGACCCACTGGGGAGGGCCGGGCGAAGACACCGCCTGAAGAAGATCAGTAGCGTCAACATTGACGTCGTCAGTGGCATCTCCGGGCCTGCGCCCGATGACGCCGCACCCGTGTGGCAGACGCCGAAGGCACGTCACTCGTTCCCGTGGTTCGAGGTCATCATGACGACGGTCGGTACCCTCGGTCTTCTCGGTATGGTTATCTTCTGGCTCAGCCCCGCGTCATCGGGTGTCGCCTCTCTGGTCAAGACGACTCTCCTCGCTGTCGTTCCCCTTCTCATCGTCCTCAGCTTCATCCTGTTCATCGACCGATGGGAGCCGAGCCCTGGAAGACGAAGGAGCCCTCTTCCTGTGGGGCGCGGGAGTCGCAACTCTGTCCTCCGGTATCCCTCAATACCGCCCTCGAGGAGAACATCGTCCTCTCGATCGGCGACCTGCAGCAATCCAACGCCCTGGCGCGGCGTTTATCGCCCTCTCGTCGAGGAGACCCTCAAGGGCTGGGCGTCCTCATCGTCGTCGTCGTGCGCCGTACCAACATTAATTCGCTCATTGACGGCGTCGTCTACGCGGGTTTTTCCGCTTACGGGATTCATGCGTTTGCCGAGGACATCCTGTACTTCGTGAGGGTTGATAATCCCGAGGCTGGGCAGCATCGTCTGGACCTTCATCATGCGAGGCCTGGCCAGTCCCTTTGTTCACGCGATGGCGACCTCGATGACCGGTATCGGCCTCGCCCTGGCGCTCCTAAAATTCAAGCGTGGATGGATCCAAGACCGGCATCGTGCTGGTGTTCTGGTTCTTCGCCATGGTCATCCACTTCGCGTGGAACGGTACCATAGCGTTCCTGAATCAATACTTCTTACTGTTGTACGCAGCCATCGGCGTGCCAGCCTTCATCGTGTGGGCGGTCGCGCTCATCATCATGTCCCGCAAGGAAGCCGAGAAGATCCGCGTTTGACCTCGTGCCCTACGTGCGTACCGGAGTGGTTCATTCCCGGTGAGTCACGATGGCTACCGACGAGCGCGCGCGCCGAGCCGCCCCTCAAGTGGGCGCGAAGTGGCGGACGCGAGGCCAAACGTGCCATGCGTTCCTTCCTCATCAATCTTGCCTCTCTGGGCATGGATCAGCGCCTCATGGCCAAGAACGGCCCCGACCCCGCGCGTATCGAAGCCGACCGCCAGATGCTCGCTGAAGCGGTCGACAACAGGCGAGAATTCTGCGCCTGACATCGATCGCCGAACAGCAGCAGGACTGACGGGATGCCGTGTCCCGCCCTCGCGCGAGGCACACTCAGAAAGAAGACGAGCTATGAGTGACAACTACCCTCACCCCGTGCCCCAGCGGGCTTTGTTCCGCCGAACCAGCCGCAGGGACAGCCTGCTCCCGGCGCACAGTACGGCTGCGCACCCTCACTGCAAGGTGCGCAGTACGGTGCTCCGTGCCCAGCAGGGGTCGGCTGCTCCCGGTCAGCAGCGTGCTCCCGCGGGGCTCTGGTTACGCCCGGCTCTCAGCAGCAGGGCTCCCCGGCGGGCAGTACGGTGCGCCCGCGGGACCTGGATTGCACTCCGCCCTCAGCAGCAGGCTCCCGGCAGGCAGTCGGTGCCTGCGGTCAGGTGCGCCTCCGGCTCCTCAGCAGCAGGCTCCCACCGGGCAGTACGGCTGTCCGGCGCGATCCGGGTACGCTCCTGCGCCCCAGCAGGCTCCCAGTACGGTGCTCCTGCGCCCTCAGCAGGGTGTGCAGGCTCCGGGTTCGCAGTTGGTGCGCCCGCCGGGTCGGGTTGCGCCCGCGCCCTCAGCAGCAGGCTCCCGGTGGGCGCTACGGCGCTCCAGCGACCCTCGAGCTACGCCCCGGACCTGAGCCGGAAGATAACGCAGACACGGCCTCGGATAGCGATGCCGTCCCGCAGCCGTCGTCCGATCCTCAGATCCGGTGCCTCGATGCTCCTGCGTCTAACGACGCTGGCGTTCCTCAACCCACTCAGCTCGGTTATCCCGCAGCCGCAGGCGGCCTCGGCCTACGCCCCTGCTGTTTCAGCAGGGCAGCCTGCCACTGAGTCGACGCAGATGCCTGTCCCCCGACCCGATGACGCGATTCGAGCCCGAAGCGCGATTCACCTCGTCCTTCCAGTCGTTCGTCAATTCGGCGCCGACTATGCCCGGGCCGAGCGCCGCACAGTACCCGCAGGCAGCGCCGCAACAGGTGCAGTCGTGGGCCATGCCCACCGCTCCCAAGAAGGCACCGGTTTTTGAGAGCCGTCAGTGATCGGTGTCGGCGCGGCAATGATGCTCGTGGGTACCAGCAGCTTCCTTTTCGCCAGCGGACCCTTCCTCGGCTTCTTCCTAGCGATCATGTGCTTGGTCCCGCTTGTCATCATCCTGGCGTTCCTTCAGTTCGTGGATCGCTTTGAGCCCGAGCCCTGGTGGACGAAGATCGCGGCGCTCCTCTGGGGCGGCGGCGTGGCATCTTCTTTGCGGGGGATTTCAAACGGACTTGCCGGAGTCGCTGTCGCCAGTGCAACAGGTAGCGGTGCTGCGGGGGCGATCTTTAAGGGCGTGGTTGCCGCTCCCCTAGGCGAAGAATTCCTCAAGGCCCTCGGCGTGCTCGTGATCGTCATGATGCGGCGTCACAGCATCTCTCCCCGCTTGACGGCTCTCGTCCACGCCGGTTACTCGGCGGCGGGATTCCCTCGTCGTCGAAGACTTCAGCTACTTCGTGATTACCTTCTACAATGGGATTCTGCCGAGACGTTCATCATGCGCGTTCTTTTGGGCGTCTTCGGGCACGTCATGTACACGACATGTACCGGTTGGGCGATCGGATGGGCGGTGACACGCACGCGTTCGATCGGTGCTAAGCATCGGTGTTGTGACGCTTGGCTACTGATCGCCGTGACGATGCACGGTCTGTGGAACGGATCCGCCACGATCTCGGGTTCCCGCGGCGGTTTCCTCGTGCTCTACTTCATCTTCCAGGTTCCTCTGTTCTGCGGCTGGCTGTTCTTTTTGTCGCTCGAACGATGCGTCGGGAGCGGCGTGACATCGCTGCCGGTCCTCATGCCTCTACGTCAACCAGGGGTGGATTCTGCCGAGCGAGGTTCAGATGGTGTAGACCCTGGTTCGCGTCGCAACGCTCTGGCCTGGGTGCGCGCGGCGGTCCCGCTGCCAGCGCGCGATGAAGTCCTTCAGCTGAACAACTTGGCTTCCGTCGGACTCGACCAGATCGTCATGAACGTGCGCGGCCCGAGAAGGCCCGGATCGAGGAGACTCAGCTAGCCAAGATCCAGGAGGCGACGACCAGCGTCAGACCTTCCAGTCGCTCATGGGCATCCGCCCCATGTAGCTGTTTTCGATTCTCACGGGTCGCGCATCGTCTTTTCATAGGACACACATAGGGTTCATGTCTCACGATAGTGGGGACAGAAAGGAAACCTACGTGACTGATGAACTATCGACGCGCCCACGTTCCGGGCGTTGATCGTCTCGCTCCGCAGTGCTGATCGCACTGAGTATCCCGGCGGCTATCTATGAATTTTTCGAACGCCCTGGCGGTACATCCTCATCCGATGCTTGGCTCGCGGTCGGTGCCTCGACCCTGAGCGCGGTCGTGGAGATCAGTGTTCCTCGGTGTGTGGGCGCGCATGAAGCCTCGGTTCTGTGCGGCTTGCCGCGTTCGGCTGAGAACTGGCGGTGCCCTCATTTTGCCGGTTTCGGAAACGGCTTTCGGATTCCCGCCGTTGAAGAGTTCAGGCAGGGACAGTGCCGTTGACTTTGTGACGTCCGTGCTGACGGGACCTGTCGTCGAGGAGACTGGCAAAGGCCTGGGTGTTCTTGTCTGATTCTCGCCGCACGCAAGGTGCTCTGAGCGGCCCGCGCAGGGCGGCGTTCTCGGCGCCCTCGTTGGCATCGGCTTCGCATGGGGCGAGGACGTGGGCTACTACGTGAGCGCCCTCGAAGACGGCATGAGCGGACTGTGGGAATCGTCCCTCGTGCGCGCCATCCTCGGCGCATACGCTCACGCTATCTTCACCGGCGTGTTCGGATACGCGCTGGCCTGGGCCGTTCTGCGCCAACAGCGCGATGCGTCAGTCCCTCATTGGTGCCCTTGGGCTTCGTCGGAGCGCTCGCACTGCACGCTCAGGCCAACGGCTTGGGGTTCGTGGCTCCCGAAGACTCGTGGAACCTGACCTACGGCACCATCGAAATCCCGGTCTTCGTCGTAAGCACAGCCCTCCTCGTGTGGGGGACTGCGCCGCCGCCGGGCTACCCTGGAGGCATGAGCGCACTCGACTGGCCATTGGACGCGGACGGCTATCCCTCACTGGGAGGCCGCCCGCGTCCTCTTGTTTGATGATGAGGGACGCGTCCTGTTGGCGAAGGGCCATGATGAGGATCAGCCGGAGCGATTCTGGTGGTTCACGATCGGGGGCGGTATCGAGGAGGGGGAGGACCCCCGCAGTGCCGCGGTGCGTGAGGTCTTCGAGGAAACGGGCATTTCGCTGGATCCGCTGGCGTTGGTTGGACCCGTCCTGTACCGAACTGCGGAGTTTGACTTTCTGGCCGTCACCGCGCGGCAAGACGAGTGGTTCTTTATAGCCCAGGCACCTTCTGACCGCGCTGAGCAGGGATGGGTGGACCGACCTGAGCGCTCCGTCATCGATACTCGAGGCGTGGTGGGATATCGACGAGGCAGCTGCCCAGATCAACGGGGAGATCTACCCCGCGCAGATCCTCGAGTACGCCCGCGCCTGGCGCGACGGGTGGGACGGGCACATGATCCGCCTGACAGACACGCGCGAGCCCTGACGCATTCGGCTAGGCGAGGCCCAGGGGAGCGATCACCAGGACAGATCCGGCGTATTGAGCTGGACGGAGACCTGCTCGGCACGGCGGGCTTCGCGCAGAAAGCGATACCGACCCCGGCCTCGTGCATCATGGGGACATCGTTCGCCCTGTCACCGATCGCGACCGTACGCCTCGAGGGGGACACCGAGGGACGAGGCCCACGAACGTAGGCAGTCGACCTTCACGTGGAGGTGACGATGCGCCCGAGCACGCGGCCGGTTAGGACGCCACCCACGACCTCGAGGCGGTTCGCCGCGTAGAAGTCGATGTCGAGGGATGCCGCTAGGGGAGCAAACCACTTCCTCGAATCCGCCTGAGACGATGCCGAACTTTCCGTCCGCACGATGAACCGCGTCGATGAGCTCTCGCGCGCCCTTCGTGGGGGTGATGGCGGACAGGACATCACCGAAGACCGACTCGGGGACACCCGCGAGGGTTGCAACGCGCTCGCGCAAAGACTCCGCGAAATCAAGCTCGCCATTCATCGCACGAGACGTAATCTCGGCGACCCTCCCACGGGTGCCCGCAGCGCCTGCGAGCTCCTCAACGACTTCCCTGGCTGATCAGCGTCGAATCGACGTCGGTGACGACGAGGCCGGGCACCCCGCTGGCACACAGCGGAGCACCCGGCTCGTCGAGACGGTGAGTCATGCTCACTTGCGGACGACCGCGCCCTTGGGAACGACCGTAATGCCGGACTCGGTGACGGTGAAAGCCGCGCTCGCGATCATGCTCGAGGTCGACACCAACGACGGCGCCTTCCTCAACGACGACGTTCTTATCCAGAATCGTCTTCACGACCCGGGCCGAGCGGCCGATGCGACAGCCATGCATAACGACCGAATCTCGATCTTCGCCCACGAGTGGACGTAGGTGTTCGGGGAAATGACCGAGCGCACGATCTCGCCGCCGGAGACGATGACGCCGGGGGAGACGAAGGAGTCGATCGCGTGACCCAGTCGATCTGCATCGCCGCATACGAACTGGCTGGCGGCAGCGAGCCATCGATCATCGTCATGGTCGGCCAGTCGCGGTTGTACAGGTTGAACACCGGGTGCACCGAGATCAGGTCCATGTTCGCCTCGTAGTAGGCGTCCAGCGTACCGACGTCACGCCAGTAGTCGCGGTCGCGGTCGGTCGACCCCGGCACGTCGTTGTCCTGGAAGTCATAGACACCGCACTCGCCGCGCTCGACGAACCACGGGATGATGTTGCCTCCCATGTCGTGCTTCGAATCCGGGTTAGCAGCATCCTCACGCAGAGCGTTGACAAGATCCTTCGTGGTGAACACGTAGTTGCCCATCGAAGCGAGGACCTTCGTCGGATCGTCGGGTAGGCCCACGGCGTTCTTCGGCTTCTCCAGGAAGTTCTTACGACGCCGTCTTCGCCGTCGATGACGCCGAGTGCGGAAGCCAGCTCGATGGGCTGGCGGATGCCGGCGACCGTGGCGGGCAGGCCCGAATCGATGTGGTGCTGGACCATCTGCGAGAAGTCCATGCGGTAGATGTTGTCCGCACCGATGATGACGATGTACTCGGGCTGCTCGTCGTCGACGATGTGTGAGCGACTGGTAGATGGCGTCCGCGCTGCCCAGGTACCAGTGCGGGCCGCGACGCTGCTGAGCCGGCACGGGGGCAATGAAGTTGCCGAGTAGGGGAGACGTGTACCAGGTCTTTGTGACGTGGCGGTCGAGCGAATGGGACTTGTACTGCGTCAAGACAACGATCTTGAGGTATCCGGAATTCACGATGTTCGACAGCGCGAAATCGATCAGACGGAAGTGACCACCGAACGGAACCGCTTACTTTGCAGCGGTCATCCGTCAGGGGCATCAGTCGCTTACCCTCACCGCCCGCGAGAACGATTGCCAGGACGTGGTTCTTGCCATGTGGCACCCTTCGTTGGTCGAGTGGACCCGCATCGGCGCGAATCCGTGGGAGTGGTCGCACTGTATTACAAATGTCTATCGATTGCTACACCGTCTCGTTTTCGACCAGGCGTGACGAGATCGGATACGATGTGTCTCACACGTCGCTCCCGTCGGAAGGACCCCACCATGCGCGTTGATCTCCTTACCCGCGAATACCCGCCTCACGTCTACGGAGGCGCCGGGTGTCCACGTACTTGAACTTGCAAAGGTGCTGCGCGGCCTGGTCGATGACCCTGCGCGTCCAGGCGTTTGACGGTCCGCGCGAACCGGGCACCGATGGAGCTGACCCGGGCGTGACCGGGACATGCCGATCTGCCCCAGCTGGCTGGAGCGAAACGCCGCGCTGCGCACGCTCGGTGTTGACCTCGAGATTGCGGCTGCCTGCGAGGGATCCGACCTGGTCCACTCCACACCTGGTACGCGAACTCGCCGGTCACGTTGCGTCGCTCCTTGGGGATATCCCGCACGTCATTTCGGCCCACTCCCTGGAGCCGCTGCGCCCGTGGAAGGCCGAGCAGCTCGGCGGTGGCTACCGGCTGTCCTCCCACGTGGAGAAGACCGCATACGAGGCAGCCAGCGCGATCGTCGCCGTCTCGAATGGCATGCGTGACGACATTCTGCGCTGCTACCCGGGCGTCGATCCCGAGCGTGTGCACGTCATCCACAATGGCATCGACCTGAACAAGTGGCACGCACCCCGAGGGGGACGCGGGCGAGGAACTGCGAGCCCGCGTTCTCGCCGAGCACGGCATCGACCCGTCGCGTCGCACGGTCGTGTTCGTCGGTCGCATCACCCGTCAGAAGGGCCTGCCGTACTTCCCTGCGCTGCCGCGCAGCTCCCTGCCCTGATGATGTCCAGCTCGTGCTGTGTGCCGGTGCTCCCGACACCCCCGAGATCGCGGCCGAGGTTGAGGGCCTCGTCGCCGAGCTACGTGCGCGTCGCTCCGGCGTCGTCCTCATCTCCGAGATGCTTCCCCAGCCCGAGGTGGCGGCGATCCTGTCCTCGGCTCAGGTCTTCATCACGCCGTCGGTCTACGAGCCCCTCGGCATCGTGAACCTCGAGGCCATGGCCCTGGGCCTGCCCGTCGTCGGTACCGCGACCGGCGGTATCCCCGACGTCATCGTCGATGGAGAGACCGGCTACCTCGTGCCGATCGAACAGAAGCAGGATGGCACGGGAACCCCGCTCGATCCTCGCGCCTTTGAGGAAGCGATGGCTGATCGACTGGTGCGTGTCCTCGATGACCCGGAGCTAGGACGTCGCACGGGCGAGGCTTACCGTTCGCGCCCCGCGATCACTTCTCCTGGGAAGCGATCGGCGTGAAGACCGCCGAGCTGTACCGTTCGCTCGTTTAGGGCGCACGTCACCCGTCAGACGACTAGGCTGAATGCATGACTTACGTCCTGAATCTTTCTCACGTGTCCCTTCAACGCGGGGATACTCAGATCCTCTCCGATGTCTCGTGGTCGACGCGTCCGCGCCAGCACTGGGTCATCGTCGGCCCGAATGGCGCGGGTAAGACCACGCTGGCGCGTGTGGCCTCCGGTCGTATCGCCCCTGACAGTGGTGAAGTGACTGTGTCGGAGACGGATCTGGCACAGGCCGATCCAGCGGAGGTGGCCACGCGCGTCGGGCTCGCCTCGGCTGCGGTGGGTGCCAAGATCGTACCGACGCAGTCGGTTCTCGACACGGTGCGCAGTGCCGCCTGGGGTCTGGCTGTTGCACACGACGAGGAATACGAGCAGATCGATGATGAGCGCGCCCGTGCGCTCATGGAGATCTTCGGAGTCGACCACCTCGCCGAGCGTGAGTTCGCGACCCTGTCCGAAGGAGAGGCGCAGCGTGTGCTGCTCGCCCGTGCGCTCATGACCGATCCCGAGGTTCTTGTCCTCGATGAGCCGACCTCTGGCTCGACCTGGTGCGCGCGAGTTGCTCATTGCCGCGCTTTCGGAGATCATGAAGGGTTCGAAATCTCCGCAGATCATCTTGGTGACCCACCAGATCGAGGAGATTCCTGACGGCGTGACGCACTCGCGCGATCATGTCGCAAGGGCAGATTACCCATCAGGGTCCTATCGAGGATATGCTGACGGGCGTCAATCTGTCGCAGGTCTATGGAATGCCGCTACTCGCCGGTCGTACCGATGGTCGCTGGTGGGCGCGCGGCGTCACCGACTAAGGGGGATTTATGACTACCTGGTGGCTGTGGATTCTCGCCGCCCTGGTGTGCGGCATCGTCGAGGTCATGAGTGTGAGCTTCGTGTTTCTCATGTTCGCGATCGGTGCGCTGGCTGCTGGCATCGCGGGAGCGTTCGGCGCGAATCTAGCGATTCAGGTCATCGTCTTCGTCGTTGTCTCGATCGCTCTGCTGGCGCTTGTACGTCCGTTCCTCAAGGGCCGGATCGACAAGACGACCAACTACGTTCCGAGCAACACGGACGGTCTCATTGGAAAGACTGCCTACGTGACCGAGGCCGTGGGGGAGCGTCACGGACGCATCCAGTTCACGGGTGGTGAATGGAGCGCACGAACAGAGGGGCATGATCTTCCTGTTGGTGCCGAGGTGCGCGTCGATCGTATCGACGGAGCAACCGCCGTCGTGAGTGCCCTGAATCCGGCGATGCTTGGCACCTACCCAGCCGTCTGCGGGTTCGGCCTCCTGAAAAGCCCCGCTTCCTGTCAGTAACGTAAGAAAGGAGATACGTTGCGAGTTCCGGTGAAGTCATCGGCAACATCGCGGTGATCGTTGTCCCTCGCGCTCATTGTTTTCGTTGTTATTTCGCTGGTGCGCGCGGTGCGGATTGTCCCGCAGTCGCAGGCGTACGTCGTTGAACGCCTGGGCCGGTTCCAGGCGGTTATGCAGGGCGGCTTCCACCTGCTGGTTCCGTTCGTGGACCGTGTCGCTGCCCGCATCGACCTGCGCGAGCAGGTGGCGAACTTCCCGCCCCAGCCCGTCATCACCGCTGATCAGGCGATGGTGTCGATCGACCCGTCATCTACTTCCAGATCACGGATCCGCGCAGCGCAACCTACGAGGTCGCTAACTTCCCTGCAGGCGATCGAGCAGCTGACCGCGACGACGCTGCGTAACCCGATCGGCTCTGCTGATCTGGAGCAGACCCAGACCTCGCGCGAGTCGATCAACAAGCAGCTGCGTGGCGTTCTCTGACGAGGCCACGGGCCCGTGGGGCATCCGCGTGACCCGCGTGGAGCTCAAGTCCATCGAGCCGCCGCCGCGAGTCCTCGCCGCTAGTGGAGCAGCAGATCACGGCGGAGCGCACCAAGCGCGCCACGATTCTGACGGCCGAGGCCGAGCGTGAGGCCCAGATCAAGAAGGCTGGAGGGCGCCAAGCAGGCCGCCGTTCTGGCTGCCTCCGCTCAGCAGGAGGCTCCAGGTTCTGCAGGCCAAGGGTCAGAAGGAAGCCCTGATCCTCCAGGCGGAGGGTGCCCGCCAGGCCCAGATCCTGCGCGCACAGGGTGAGTCCGGAGGCCATCCAGACGGTCTTTCGCGGCCATCAACGCAGGAAAGGCCACACCGGAGCTCCTGTCCCTACAAGTACCTCGAAATGCTGCCGAAGATCGCAGACGGTCAGGCGTCCAAGCTGTGGATGCTTCCCTCGGATCTCACCGGCGCACTGGAATCCATCTCGAAGGGTTTCAACCTGGGCAAGTAGACTGAAGTTATGCGCTGGGCCGACCGCAGTCCCTGCGGTCGGCCCGTTCTTCTCAACGGGAGGACAGCGGTGGATTCGCATCAGGAATACGTGCTGCGCGAGGTCGCGCAGAAGAATATTCGTTTCATCCGTTTGTGGTTTACGGATGTTGCGGGCGTCTTGAAGTCGATTTCGATCGACCCTGGTGAGCCTCGAGGAGGCGTTCAGTGAGGGGATTGGCTTCGACGGGTCGGCCGTCGAAGGACTGACGCGCGTCTACGAGTCGGACATGCTGCTCGCCGGATGCGTCGACGTTCCAGCTGCTCCCGTGGCGTTCCAACGAGGACCCGGTTGCTCGCATGTTCTGCGACGTCCTCATGCCTGATGGTCGTCCGGCTCCCTCGGATCCCCGAGGGGTTCTCGAGCGCGCCGTGGAGCGCGCCGCCGATGCTCACTTTCCGGGTCATGATTCACCCGAGATCGAGTTTCTACCTCCTGCGTCAGCCGGTGACGCCGGATCGCATGATTCCCGTCGATCAGGCTGGCTACTTTCGACCACGTTGCGCGCGGCGATTCGAACGACTTCCGCCGCCGCCGCCGTACGCATGCTCGAGGACATGGCGATTCCGGTCGAGTTCTCGCACCACGAGGGTGGACCGGGACAGAACGAGATTGACCTGCGAGCCGTGGACCCCGTGCGTGCAGCGGATAACATCATGACTGCGCGCACCCCTCATTGAGGAGGTCGCCCCTACGCGAGGAGCTCGTCGCGATCGTTCATGCCCAAGCCCTTCATCGAGCACCCGCCTCGGAATGCACACGCACCTGTCGCTGTTTGAGGGCGAAGAGAACGCATTCTTCTCCCCGGCGGGTCAGTATCGCCTGTCCACGACGGGGCGCCAGTTTATTGCCGGCCTGCTCGCCCATGCCGAGGAGATCGCGGCCATCACCAACCAGCATGTCAACTCCTACAAGCGCCTGTGGGGCGGGGGAGAGGCTCCCTCCTACGTGTGCTGGGGTCACCTGAATCGCTCGGCTCTTGTGCGTGTCCCCCCACAAGCCGAAGAAGGCCGCGGCCGCGCGGATCGAATACCGCGCGCCCGACCCGAGTGCGAACCCGTATCTTGCGTTCGCTGTGTTGATTTCCGCGGGTCTGGATGGCATCGAGCAGAAGATGGAACTGATGCCTGAGGCCGAGGACAACGTCTGGGATCTGTCGGATCGTGAGCGTCAAGTCATGGGCATTCGTGCCCTGCCTGCCTCGCTGGCGGATGCGGTGCGCGCGATGAAGCGCTCCGATCTGCGGCATCGACGCTCGGCGAGCAGGTGTTCGACTACGTCATCCGCAATAAGCGGAAGGAATGGACGGAGTATCGTCAACAGATTACCCGTCAGGAGCTCGAGCAATTCCTGAAGGTCGTTCCCCGGTGACGCCCGACGAACTCCGGGTCGTCGGATACCTGACCTCGCCGAGCCCTCGGCTTCTTCGAGGAGTTGCCGGGTGGAGCCGAGGTGTGGGCGGGGATCTGGGGGCGAGCGCCGACCCCGATCAGGCGCTGCTGGCGGCGATCCGCCTTCACGAGGCGGATCCCGGCCTCGTGCGTGGACTCATCGATGATTCGCGTGCGCGCGCTCGCCTGTGCGCAGTGCTGCGGCAGCCAGTGGCTGGGCGACTACATCATTGCCGATCCCAGCCGCGCTCGAGCGACGTGGAGGATCCCGGTGAGGCCCGCACAGGTGCTGCTGGAATCCGTCGGGGCTACGCGGGTGGATAACGGAGTGTACGTAGCCTCGGAGCACGCGCACGTGGACGACCTGCGCGCCGCCTACCGTCGTGTTTTTGCTCTCCCTGGCTGCCGATGACCTGACGAGTGATGATCCTGAAGGCTTCATGCCCGAGGTCGGTCGGCGCATCGCCGACCTGGTCGACGCGACCCTCGAGGCTGGCCTTGCCCTGGCGAGGCGCGACATTGACCCGCGCGGGCGCATCCCCTTCGCCATCATTGCGATGGGCAAGACGGGAGCACGCGAACTCAACTACATCTCCGACGTGGACGTCGTCTACGTCGCCGAGGCCGGGGCTGATGGGGACGAGCGAGAAGCCCTGAGGTCGCGATCGCGCCTGGCGGCGGCCACCGCCCCGCCTGCTCGGGCCCCGGAACCGAAGCGCCGCTGTGGACGGTAGACGCGAACCAGGGCCCGAGGGACGCAACGGAGCGCTCGTGCGCACCGTCGAGTCCTACCGCCAGTACTGGGACAAGTGGGCGCAAACCCGTGGGAGTTTCCAGGCGCTGCTCAAGGCGCGTGCCTGCGCGGGAGACGAGGCTGGTCGGACGCGCCTTTCGAAGAAGCTGCGCAGCCCCTATGTGTGAGCGCTGCGACGCGCGAAGGTTTTGTCGAGGCGGCGCGCGCAATGCGTCGTCGCGTGGAGGACAACATTCGCGATCGCACGCGTCGCGTGAGCTCAAGCTCGGGCGCGGCGGCCTGCGTGACGTTGAGTTTACGGTTCAGCTGCTCCAGCTGGTTCACGGTCGCACCGACGCCTTCCTGCGCGTGAGGTCGACGCTGGAGGCGATTGAGGCGCTGCGCGAGGGTGGCTACACTCGCGCAGCGACGCGCATCAGCTCGCCTCGTGCTACCGATTCCTGCGCGCCGTCGAACACCGCACTCAGCTGCCCCGGATGCGCCGCACGCACCTGATTCCTGACAAGGAACGGGAGCTGCGTGTCCTCGGACGTTCGATGGGCGCCACTCGCTTCGCAGACGCGGAGTCGATCAGTTCCGCTATCGACGAGGTTCGCACTCGTGTGCGTGCTTTGCATGAGGACGTCTTCTACCGTCCGATCATTGCCGCGACCGCGTCGCTGAGCGAGGACGAGGTGTCCCTGCACGCGGATGGCGCGCGACCGACTGGCAGCGATTGGTTACCGTGATCCTGCGGGAGCGCTGACGCACATCGGTGCGCTCACCCAGGGGACGAGCAGGCGCGCAGCGATCCAGCGCCACCTGCTTCCGGTGTTCATCTCGTGGCTCGCCAGAGGGGCAGACCCCGACATGGGCCTCCTGAACTTCCGCATCCCGTCCGAGGACATTGGGGATTCGCACTGGTACCTCGCGCTCCTGCGCGACTCGGGCGTGGCTGCCCACAGGCTCACGACCATGCTTCCGAACTCCCGCTGGATCGCCGAGGCTCTCGCCAGCGTCCCGAGGCCGTGGCCTGGCTCGACGATGACGCTGAGCTGACGCCGCGCGAGCCGCACCGACTGGCCTGAGAAGTCGCCGCCCTTATCGATCGGCATGAAGACGCGACGGAAGCTGCCGCTCGCGTGCGGGCCGTACGCACCCGTGAGTTGACGCGCTGCGCGATGAGCGACCTGCTGGGCGGCGTCGATCCTCGTGGGAATGCGATCGCCGACGCCACGGATGCGGCAATCTGGGAGCCCTCGCCATCGCGCAGCGTGAGGAAAGCCGAGCGGTGGGGCCAGGAACGGGCGGCCGTCGTGTTCGTCGCGATGGGCCGCTACGGCGGACGCGAGTGCTCGTACGCCTCGGACGCCGACGTGATCGCCCTGCACGAGGCTGTCGGGGGTGCCACCGAGGCGGAAGCGGCTGCCAGCGCGACGGCGATCGTGAACCGCGTGAAGAATCTGCTCGGCTCGGCGACCAAACCAGCTGGGCATCGTCGTCGACCTCGACCTGCGACCCGAGGGCAAGAACGGCCCGATGAGCCGCACGATCGAGTCGCATCGTGAGTATGCGCAGCGGTGGGCCTCCACCTGGGAGCGGCAGGCCGCGGTGCGCGCGCCCGATCGGTGAGGGAAGCCTCGCGGATTCTGCACGGGCACTGTTCGATGAGCTCGCCTATGGGGAGTGAGCGAGTCAGACGTGCGCGACATTCGCTTGCTCAAAGCCCGCATGGAGAACGAGCGTCTGCCGCGCGGCATTGAGCCCGCTCGCCATGTGAAGCTCGGGCCCGGCGGCCTCACCGACGTGGAGGGACGATCCAGCTCATCCAGATGCGTGCTGGAATGACCAACCCCGCACTGCGTACGCCCTCGACGACGCAGGCGATCCTCAGCGCTCGGGAGAACGAGCTGATCAGCGCTCAAGACGCGCAGACTCTTCTCGACGCCTGGGACATGGCCACCCGTATCCGCGCGGCAAACACCCTGGCGAGCGGGCGCATGAGCGGTGTGAAGCTCGACGTCTTGCGCGATAGCGCGGAGCTGCGTGCCCTCGCAGCGATCCTCGGTACGGTAGCGGCGGGCTGAATGCCCTCGAAGACGACTGGCTGCGCGCTGGACGCAAGGCGCGCGCCGTCATGGAACGACTTTTCTGGGAGCAGCAGTGAAGATTGTGCTGGTACGGCATGGACAGACCCCCGCGAATCGGCTCGGTGCGCTCGATACGGTGCGCCCAGGCCTCGGGCTGACTCCCGAAGGACTCCTCCAGGCCCAGCGCCTCGCGGATCGATGGGAGTCCGAGGTTGCGCCTCTCCCACCGTCATCGCGCTATCCGGACTGCATCGCACGCGCCTGACCGCCGCACCGCTGGCGAGCGCCTACGGGCTGACCCCGCAGGTACATCCCGGCATCCCGCGAGCTACGTTCCGGCGACCTCGAAAATGGCGGCCGACCCGTGCTCGCAGTCGCTCTACGTACGCACGACCCTGTCGTGGTGCGCCGGGGATGTGGATAATCGCATGCCCGGTGGAGAGAGCGGACGCGAGGCCCTGGCCCGCCTGCTGGAGACCGTGCGCCGCGTGGGCCTGGCCGCTCGCGAGCAGGCGGGGGACGGAAGCATCGCGGTGTTCGTCATCCACGGCGCCCTCACGCGCCTGCTGGCCACGTGGCTGTCCACCGACATTGACGAGGACCCTCGTCTCCAAGCACTTCATGTCCAACACGGGTACATCGACCTTGAGTGGGCCCCTGACTTCACCCGGCCTCGGCCGACGAACTGGCGAAGGGCTCCACGCCCTGACGTGGAACGACCGTCCCCCGGATCAGTGGTCGTGAGACGATTCGCCGCCTGAGTCCTCATCGGGCGCGACGAGCTGACACCTCGTAGGGGAACGAGCGTATTAAAGCAGTTCTCCAGGTAGGACAGGTGTCCTCGCACGCGAGCCACGTCTCGTGCGCCGCGTGATGGATCGCCGGATTGCGCCAGTCGATCCGGTAGATCGCGGCGTTCGTGCATTCGCGCGCCGAGCAGATGCCCGATGCGGCTTCGACTCCCAGTGCCATGGTGTCCTCCCCGTGCGGTTAGCGCTGAAGCATGCCAACCCTCGTTCTCGTTCGCCACGCGCAGGCCGCATACTCCTACCCCGATCACGCCTGCCCTCCCTCACGCACGCGGGCGTCGACCAGGCCGCACGCCCGGTGGCGTTCTCTCCCGGGAGATTGGGAGTTTCGATGTCGCGGTGTGTTCCGATGCGGCGCGCGCAGCAGACCTTTGAACAGGTCCGGCAGCGCGTCCAAGTTGGCGAAAGCTGGTTTGACCGCAGCGTCTACAACGCCGCCGAGGAGGACATCCTCACCCTCGCGCGCACCTTCGAGGGGAAACGCGCGCTCATCGTCGGTCACGAGCCGACCATCTCCGGCGCGGGCTACGTCCTGGCGTGCGAGGACGATCGGTCGAGGTCGCTCGCGGCGTGCCCACCGCGACTGCTCTCATCCTCAGCTTCGACGGATCCTGGGAGATCTGGCCCCTCGAGCTGCGCCCTGCGCGTCGTGCTGACCCCACCCGCCCGATAGGACAGGGGACCGCGATGCGGCCCCGGCCTCGTCCCTCCTTCCTGTGAGTGTGTTTACGTTTGTCCACGTGACGCCCGCCCGGATGCGTGATGAGGGCCGCACAGCGTTAGAATATGGCGGTATCTATCCACCCAACAGGGAGAAGTGATGTCGGGACACTCTAAGTGGGCGACCACTAAGCACAAGAAGGCCGCCATTGACGCCAAGCGCGGCAAGCTCTTCGCGCGCCTCATCAAGAACATTGAGGTTGCGGCTCGCATCGGCGGCGGCGACCCCGCTTAGCAACCCGACCCTGTACGACGCCATCCAGAAGGCGAAGAAGAACCCGTCCCCGCCGACAACATCGACCGCGCCGTCAAGCGTGGCTCCGGTGCCGAGGCCGGCGGCGCCAACTACGAGACCATCATGTACGAGGGCTACGGCCCCAATGGCGTCGCCTTCCTGGTGGAGTGTCTGACGGATAACCGCAACCGCGCGGCCTCCGACGTGCGCCTGGGCTTCACTCGCCACGGCGGTTCCCTGGCCGACCCCGGTTCGGTTTCCTACCTGTTCTCCCGTCGCGGCGTCGTCGAGGTGCCCGCCGCCGACGGCGTGGACGAGGAATCCATCATGATGGCCGTCCTGGACGCAGGGCGCCGAAGAGGTCGAGGACGCTGGCGATCTCTTCGTCATCGAATCCGACCCCAAGGACGTCGTCGCCGTGCGCACCGCCCTGCAGGAGGCCGGCATCGACTACGACTCCGCCGAAGTCCAGTTCGTCGCCTCCACCGAGGTCGAGCTCGATCTCGAGGGCGCCCTCAAGGTCAACAAGCTCATCGACGCCCTCGAGGACTCCCGATGACGTGCAGAACATCTACACGAACATGTCCCTGTCGGACGAGGTTCGTGCCCAGCTGGAAGAGCAGGAGGAACATGAGCGATCTCGACCGCTAAGCGCGAGGTCGGCACCCCGCAGGTCAAGCGCGGTATGGCCCAGATGCTTAAGGGTGGCGTCATCATGGACGTCGTCACCCCCGAGCAGGCGAAGATCGCCGAGGACGCGGGCGCCGTGGCCGTCATGGCCCTCGAGCGCGTCCCCGCCGACATTCGCGCCCAGGGTGGCGTGGCCCGCATGTCCGACCCGGACCTGATCGAAGGCATCATCGAGGCCGTGTCCATCCCCGTGATGGCCAAGGCCCGCATCGGCCACTTCGTCGAGGCGCAGGTCCCACAGTCCCTCGGCGTCGACTACATCGACGAGTCCGAGGTCCTGACCCCCCGCCGACTACACCCACCACATCGACAAGTGGAACTTCACCGTTCCTTCGTCTGCGGTGCGACCAACCTCGGTGAGGCGCTGCGCCGCATCAACGAGGGCGCGGCCATGATCCGCTCCAAGGGCGAGGCCGGCACCGGCGATGTCTCCAACGCGACCACGCACATGCGTAAGATCCGCGACGAGATCCGCCACCTGACCTCCCTGCCCGAGGACGAGCTCTACGTCGCGGCCAAGGAACTCCAGGCCCCTACGAGCTCGTCGCCGAGGTCGCCCGCGAGGGTCGCCTCCCGTCGTGCTCTTCACGGCCGGTGGCATCGCCACCCCCGCCGACGCCGCCATGATGATGCAGCTCGGGTGCCGAGGGCGTCTTCGTGGGTTCAGGGCATCTTCAAGTCCGGCGACCCCGCCAGCGCGCGGCCGCCATCGTCAAGGCCACGACCTTCTACGACGATCCCGTCCGTCATCGCCGAGGGTCTCCCGTGGCTCTGGGCGAGGCCATGGTCGGCATTAACGTCGACGACCTGCCGGTCGATCACCGCCTCGCGGAGCGGATGGTGACCATCGGCGTTCTCGCCCCTGCAGGGCGACGTCGCAGAGCACGTGCGGGCGCTGAAAACTCCGCGCCCGCGCGCCGCTTGTGCGTAGGGTTTCTGAGCTCGACCAGGTCGACGGACTGGTCATCCCAGGTGGCGAGTCGACGACAAACGTCGAACCTGCTGCCTCCTTCGGACTGTTTGATGAGCTGCACGACCGCATCGCATCCGGCCTGCCGGTCTACGGCACGTGCGCGGGCATGATCATGCTCGCCTCGTCGATCCTGGATGGTCGTGAGACCAGCGTTCCTTTCGGTGCGCTCGACATGGTCGTGCGCCGTAACGTTTTCGGTCGTCAGGTCGACTCCTACGAGGAGGACCTGGACGTCGAGGGCGTTGAGGGAGATCCCTTCCACGCCGTGTTCATTCGCGCCCCGTGGGTTGAGTCGGTGGGCGAGGGCGTCGAGGTTATCGCACGTGCTTTGCAACAGCGCCGACGGCCCGATCGTCGCGGTGCGACGCGGCAACGTCATGGCGACATCCTTCCATCCCGAGGTGGGCGGAGACGACCGTATTCACGCGATGTTCGTCGATATGGTGGCGCGCGCCTGATGCGCGTCGCGGGCATCGACCCGGGCCTGACGCGCTGCGGCCTCGGCGTCGTCGACGTCGATGCGTCGCGGCGCGCCTCGCTCGTGTACGTCGGTGTCGCCCGCACCGACAAGGACCTGGCGACGCACTTCCGGCTGCGCACGATCGCGGACGCGATCGATAGCGTCATCGAACGCTACGAGCCCGAGGTCGTCGCCATCGAACGTGTCTTCGCGCAGGACAACCCGCAGTCGGTGACCACCACGATGCAGGTCGCGGCGCGCGATGACGTGCGTCGGTCGTCTTAGCCTGCCGATGGCCGTCCACACGCCCTCCGAGGTGAAGTCCGCCGTCTCCGGCAACGGCAACGCGGACAAGGCGCAGGTGCAGGCGATGGTCGCGCGCATCCTCGGCCTCGCCAAGGCTCCCAAGCCCGCGGACGCCGCGGACGCTCTGGCCATTGCGATTACGCACGCCTGGCGGGGACCGGCCTGCTCGGTGCTCCGGAGGACCTCGTCGGTCGCAGTGTCGATCTCAGGTCGCCTGACCGCGCGCGGGTCCATGACGCCCGCCCAGAAGGCGTGGGCCGAGGCCCAGGCCGCGCAACGCCGAACGGGTGCCGTCGATCCGAGGCGCAGGCGCGGCTAGAATCGTACATATGTTCGCCCGCGCGTGCGGGTGACCCGTGAACGAAAGGAACGCAGTGATCTCCATTCTGCGCGGCACAGTCGCGAGCGTCGGCCTCGACCACATCGACATCGTGGTGGGGGGCATCGGCTTCCGCGTGCACGTGACGCCCGCCTCGCGCAGGGCGCCTCGCGTGATCAGGAGATGACTGTGTTCACGTCGATGATCGTGCGCGAAGACTCGATGACGCTGTACGGTTTCGAATCCGCGGATGAACGCGACGTGTTCACGAAGCTCCTGTCTGTCTCGGGTATCGGCCCGAAGATTGCGCTAGCAGCCCTGGCGGTCCTGCGCCCCGACGACCTGCGCCGCGCGGTGCGCGACCAGGACCTCGCGGCACTCCAGCGGATCCCCGGCGTGGGCAAGAAGTCGGCGCAGCGCATGGCCCTCGAAATCGGAGACAAGCTGGACCCCGCAGCGCTGCCGGGCGGCGAAACCGCCGCCGCTCCCTGCGCCCACCGAGGACGCCGTGGCTTCCGAAGTCAGCGCCGCACTGGTCGGTTTGGGTTGGTCCGAGGCTCAGGCGGCCAAGGCCATCGAGAAGCTGGCGGGCAGCGGGCTCGGTGCTCCGACATGCTCCGTGCTGCCCTCGTGACGCTGGGAGGCGGACGGCCTGATCAGATGGATTCCGGTTTCGACGTCGATGCGATGCGCATCGTCGCCCCCGGATGCCGGGGAGCTCGAGCGTGCTGCAGAGGCCGCGCTGCGCCCGAAGAAGCCTCTGAGTTCGTCGGATCAGCGCGTCGTGCGAGGCCAGCTGCAGCTCGTTCTCGACGCCGCGCGCATGCGTTCGGCCAGCCCCGATCATGTTCTCCTCGCAGGCCCCTCCCGGACTGGTAAGACGACGCTTGCGATGATCATCGCGGCCGAGATGGGAACGTCGCTGCGCCTGACGTCTGGCCCCGCGATCCAGCACGCTGGCGACCTCGCCGCGATTCTGTCGGGCCTTCAAGAGGGCGACATCTCTTCATCGACGAGATCCACCGCCTCGCGCGCACCGCCGAGGAAATGCTGTACCTCGCGATGGAGGACTTCCGCGTCGATGTCGTCGTAGGCAAGGGCCCCGGTGCGACGTCGATCCCGCTGACACTCCCGCCCTTCACCGTCGTCGGAGCGACGACGCGATCCGGCCTGCTTCCCGCACCGCTGCGCGACCGCTTCGGTTTCACGGCTCATCTCGAGTTCTATGAGACCGATGAACTGCAGTCCGTTGTCACCCGTTCTGCTTTCGCTGCTCGGATCGCCCATCGACGCGCAGGCCGCCCACGAGATTGCTCGCGCTCGCGCGGCACGCCGCGTATCGCGAACCGCCTCCTGCGCCGCGTCGTCGACTACGCCCAGGTTCACGGAGACGGACAGCTGACCCTCGATGCGGCCCGCGGAGCCCTCGAGCTCTTCGAGGTCGACCCCTCCGGCCTCGACCGCCTCGACCGTGCGGTCCTCGAGGCCATCTGCCGTCGTTTCGCGGGGGCCCGGTGGGCCTGACGACCCTGTCTGTCACAATCGGCGAGGAAGCGGAGACCGTCGAAACTGTCGCGGAGCCCTATCTCGTCCGCGAAGGCTTCCTCGTGCGTACCAACCGCGGACGCATGGCAACCCTCAAGGCATGGGCCCACCTCGGGCTGACCTCGCCGACGCCCGACGGGGCGCCTTCGACTAGGGAGTGGGCCTGCTGCCATCCTGGCTGGCCGCGGGCATGCGGCAGCTGTCAAGAGAGGACTCGACGGGTGCCTTGCGCCGCGCCACACCTTGATCACTTAGGCTAAACCCTCCCCGGGCATTAGACTGGCAAGGTGCGCTCGAAGCGCCCTGACCGTCATTGAAAGTGAATCAGCCTTTTATGAACAATCTACACCTCGTGATCCTGATCTCGCCATGGTCGCTTTTATGTGGTGGAGCTCGACCTCCCGCAAGAAGCAGATGGCGAAGATGGAGCAGGAAAAGCGCGACCAGCTCGCTGCCGTCAAGCCTGGCGAATGGGTCCGTACCCGCGTTGGCTTCTGGGGTCGCTTTGTTGACCTCGACGGCGACATCATCGTCCTGGAGACCACCGACGGCACGAGATGTACTGGGAGCGAGAAATGATCGCCGAGATCGGCGGCCAGCCACCTCTCGCTGAGACGGAGCAGGTGAACGCATCCGAGTTCGCTGGGGTTGACGAGGCGACTGACGAGGACGAGAAGGTCCTTGGACTCGACGCGCCGACCGACGGCGAGGTGTCCAATCAACGACGCCGACGAGCAGCAGAAGTAAGTCAAGGCTGAACGGAAAGTAGAACCGTGGCATCACATAGCGACGCCCCGTGCGCGCGCTTCAGACCCTCACCGTCTCCGTTGTGACGGCGTGTGCGGCACTTGCGATCGGGCACTTCACCGAGGGCGTATCCCCGTATCCCGACCTGGCCCTCGACCTGAAGGGCGGCACTCAGCTCATCCTGACGCCGACCGTGACAGGCGACGGACAGCGTGAGATCACCGAAGAGGACATCACCCAGGCGATCTCGATTATCCGCAACCGAATCGACGCCTCCGGCGTGTCCGAGTCTGAGATCTCCTCGATGGGCAGCTCGAACATCATGGTGTCGATCCCGGCACTCCCTCTCAGGAGCAGCTGGATCTGATTCGTTCATCCTCCCAGATGAACTTCCGCCCCGTCCTGCGTATCGGCGCAGCTCAGGGCGTTATTCAGAACCAGCAGCCCGCCCAGACGGATACGCCGCAGTCGGGAGCCCAGTCCGGTGCCCAGTCGGGCGAGCAGTCGGGCGCAGCGACTACCGAGGCAGCTCAGTCGGGCGCAACGACCACCGAGGCAGCCCAGTCGGGCGTTCAGTCCACCGCCCTGGATGAGGCGACCGCGCAGGGGATCGCCGATGCGAATCAGGACGGTGTCCCTGTCCGACACCCCGCAACCACGCCTGAGAATGCTTCGGATCTCGCGTGGATCACCGAGCAGGTCGTGCACGACTTCCTGACGCTTGACTGCTCGGCCGCCGCCGACGTCAAGCACGTCGAGGGATCCTCCGATAAGCCCTACGCCGCATGCGACGAGTCCGGTCAGATCAAGTACATCCTCGGTCCCGTGGCCGTGCCCGGTTCGGATCTGAAGACTGCAACCGCGGGTCTCGCGCGCAACAACAACGGTCAGACGACCGGCCAGTGGGCCGTGTCCCTGCAGTTCAACGACGCGGGCACGGAGAAGTTCAGGACACGTCCACGATCCTCTACGGCTACCACACCTCGGATCCCCAGGGTCGTCGTTCTACCAGGGTCGCCCCGACCGTAACTCCTTCGCGGAAATCGTCCTCGACGGCACGGTTATCACCGCGCCGTCGATGAACGCGATCATCCCCAACGGCCAGGCTGAGATCACCGGTAACTTCACCGCTCAGTCGGCGTCCGCGCTGGCCAACCAGCTCAGCTTTCGGTTCGCTGCCGCTGAACTTCGAGGTCGAGTCCGAGCAGCAGATTTCCGCGACGATCGGTACCGATCACCTGACGGTCGGCCTGTGGGCCGCACTGATCGGCTTCCTGCTCGTCATCGTCTACCTCATCTGGCAGTACCGCGGTCTGGCGATTATCTCGGCGGGCTCGCTCGTCGTCGCCTCGATCATCACCCTACCTGGTGATCGCGCTCCCTGTCGTGGTGGATGGGCTACCGCCTCGCTGGCGGGTGTCGCCGGTCTGATCATGGCCATCGGTGTCACGACCGACTCCTTCATCGTCTACTTCGAGCGCGTCGGACGAAGTGCGCGATGGCCGCCCGCTGCAGGCCGCCGTGGAGGAGGGCTGGGACCGCGCCAAGCGTACGATCCTGGTCTCCGACGCCGTTAACCTGGTGGCCGCCGTGGTCCTCTACCTGCTTGCCGTCGGTGGTGTTCAGGGCTTTGCCTTCACCCTCGGGTGTCACGACCGTCATCGACATCGCGGTGATCTTCCTGTTCACCCACCCGATGATGGAACTGCTGATCCGCACCCGCTTCTTCGGCGAGGCCACAAGCTGTCCGGCCTCGATCCCGAGCACCTGGGCGCGAAGAACTCCCTCGTGTACGCGGGCCGCGGTCGCGTGGTCGTGCGGCGAATCAGCGCCAAGGACAAGAATGACGAGGCCGGAGACGGTCTGTCGATCGCCGAGCGTCGTCGCGCTGACGCCTGGCCGCCCAGAAGGCGGAGGAAGAAGCCCTCGTCGGCTGAGTCGATGGATGACGTCACGGTCGCAAACCGAGGAAGAGGAGAACTGACATGATGAGTTTTGCTCAGTGGGGTAACGCCCTGTACTCGGGCGACAAGTCCTACGCCGTCGTCCCCAAGCGCAAGATCTTTGTCGGCCTTGCGGCTGGTGTCCTCGTCCTCGGCTTTGCGCTCGTCGCGATCCTGGGTCTCAATCGTTCGATTGAGTTCACGGGTGGTTCGCAGTTCGACGTCGCTCACGTGAGCGACCAGAGCGAGTCCTTCGCGTCGCGCGCTGTCAGCTCGACTGGCCTCGTCGAGGGTGCTCCCGTCACGCGCGTGGGTTCCGATTCCGTGCGCATCCAGACCACGTCCCTCGACTCTGCGCAGACCGCGCAGATGCGTGACGCGCTGGCGAGCGCCTACGGTGTCGAGGCCACCGAGGTTCAGTCCTCGTCGATTGGCCCCTCCTGGGGTTCGTCGGTTACCACGAAGGCCGCGCAGTCACTCGTTATCTTCATGGCGCTCGTCGCACTGCTGATGACCGTGTACTTCCGTTCGTGGCGCATGGCTGCCTCGGCGCTCCTCGCCCTTCTGCACGATATCGCCGTCACTGTCGGTGTGTTCGCCATTTTGCAGGTCGAGGTCTCTCCCGCGACCGTCATCGGCTTCCTGACGATTCTGGGTTACTCGCTCTATGACACCGTCGTCGTCCTCGACAAGGTGCGCGAGCTGACCTCGGACGTCTACGAGCAGAAGCACTACACCTTCGCTGAGTACGTGAACCTCGCGGTCAACCAGACGATGGTTCGCTCGATCAACACATCGGTTGTGGCGCTTCTCCCCGTCGGTGCGATCCTGATCATCGGTTCCGTGGCCCTGGGTCCGGGTACTCTGGTGGATATCTCGCTCGCCCTGTTCGTCGGTATGATCGCCGGTACCTACTCGTCGATCTTCATCGCCTCCCCGCTGCTGGTTACCTTCCAGGAGCTCTCGAACAAGACCCGCGAGCACAACGCGGCGGTCGAGCACGAGCGCGAGCACCGCAACGCCGCTTACGAGGCTTCCACCCCGAAGTCCGTCAAGGTGGCTCCGATCAAGCCCGGACAGCGTCTGGGTAATGAGAACCAGCCCCACAGGAAGAAGAATCATCGATGATCGGTGAGCTTGGCGACCGCGTCGCCACCTGGTTCAGCAAAACATGCTGGAGATTCCGGACTTTCCGGAGCCCGGCGTCCTGTTTCGTGACATCACCGAGCTGTTTGCCAACGGCCCGGCGTTCAAGGAACTGGTTGAGCTGATCGGCGCTCGTTACGCGGGTCGAATCGATGCCGTCGCAGGTCTCGAGTCTCGCGGTTTCATTCTCGGTGCGCCCGTCGCTGCTGAGCTTGGCCTCGGCATGCTGACGATCCGCAAGCGCTGGCAAGCTGCCCGGCCACGTGATCGGCGTCGACTACGAACTTGAGTACGGCACCGCACGCATGGAAATACACCCCCGAGTCGGTCCACGAGGGGCAGCGCGTCCTCATCATCGATGACGTGCTCGCAACGGGCGGGACCGCGAACGCGGCGGTGAAGCTGCTGCGCCAGTGCGGCGCGTCCGTCGAGGCCGTGGCCGTTCTGCTGGAACTCGATGCGCTGGGCGGTCGCTCGGTGCTGACGGATGTGACGGTGGAGCGCGCTTCACCTCTGAGTGGGTGCTTGACAACGAGGCGGGTCCGGGGATCGTCCCTCGATCCCCGGACCCGCTCGTTCGTCGCCATCATGGGGCCATGAGCAGCGACGACATGACATCAGGTTCTGCGCTTCCCGCGGCGGGTTCCCGGGTGCGCTCCGGCTCGTGTGGTTCGGCTCGCGTGGGCGGGCCACGATCCCCGAGATTGAGCCGCTTGTGCGTGCGCTGCGTGCGAACCACCCGAAGGCGGATATCAGCGTCGTCGAGCGCGCATATCGCACCGCTGAGGAACATCACCGCGGGCAAATGCGCAAGTCCGGTGAACTGTACATCACCCATCCGGTGGCCGTCGCGACGATCTTGGCCGAGATGGGCATGACGACCCCGACGCTCGTCGCCGCGCTGCTGCACGACACCGTCGAGGATACGGATTACACGCTCGAGCAGCTCGCCGCCGAGTACGGTGAGGCAATCGCCAACCTTGTTGACGGTGTCACCAAGTTGGACAAGGTGCACTACGGTGCCGCCGCCCAATCCGGAAACGCTGCGCAAGATGCTCGTCGCCATGAGCCGCGATATCCGCGTCCTGCTCATCAAACTGGGCGACCGCCTGCACAACGCCCGCACGTGGCGTTTCGTGCCTGCCAAGTCGGCCGCAAAGAAGGCCCAGGAGACGCTTGAGATCACGCTGCTGGCCCACCGCCTCGGCATGAATATGGTCAAGTGGGAGCTTGAGGAGCTCGTTTCAAGACGCTGTACCCGGAGATTTACGAGGAGATCGACCGCCTCGTCACGGAGCGCGCCCTCAGCGCGAGGAATATCTGCGCGACGTTATTGGTCAGATCGAGGAGGATCTGCGTCGCTCGGGGACGAAGGGAACGGTGAGCGGCGTCCGAAGAGTCACCACCGATCTACCAGAAGATGATCGGCGCGGCAGCGTTCTGACGAGGTGTCTCGACCTGGTCGCCGTGCGCGTCCTCGTGGAGTCGATCAAGGACTGCTACGGCGTCCTGGGCTCGCTGCATGGGCGTTGAATCCGATTCCGGTCGTCTAAAGACTACATCGCGATGCCGAAGTTTAACCTGTACCAGTCGCTGCACACGACGGTCATCGGTCCCGGCGGTAAGCCCGTGGAGATCCAGATCCGTACCTTCGACATGCACGAGCGGGCCGAGCATGGCGTGGCGGCGCACTGGAAGTACAAGCAGAACCCTAACGCTTCGAGTGGCGATGCGGATCGCATGAGCTCGGATGAACAGGCGAATTGGCTGCGCGCCCTCGTCGAAATGGAACGAGAGACGGGCGATCCCGAAGAGTTCCTGGATTCGCTGCGCTACGAGATCGCTGTACGATGAGGTCTACGTGTTCACGCCCAAGGGGCAGGGTTATCGTCTGCTGCGACGCTCGACGCCCGTTGACTTTCGCCTACGCAGTCCACACGGAGGTCGGACACCGTACCGTTGGTGCGAAGGTGAATGGCGTCTCGTCTCCCTCGATACGCGCTCTGGAATCGGGCGAGACGGTCGAGGTCGTCACGTCGAAGTCGGATAAGTCGGGCCCGTCTCGCGACTGGCTCGCCTTCGTGGCTTCCCGCGTGCGCGTTCCAAGATCAAGGCGTGGTTCTCCAGGAACGTCGTGAGGAAGCCATTGAGGCGGGTAGAAGCGCTTGCTCGCACGATGCGCAAAGCAGAATCTGTCCCTCTGCAGCGCCTCACGAACCACGAGTCGATCCCGTCGGTGGCGACGTCGTTTGGGTACCCGGATGTGTCCGGCCTGTCAGCGCAGCTGTTGGCGAGGGGCATATCTCTGCACAGAATGTCGTGACTGACTTGTCGACAACCTGGGTGGGGAGATGGTACCGAGGAGATGCTGTCCGAGGGCGTCACGCCGGGCTCGCAGAAGCCTCGCTCTGGAGGCCACTGGCGATGCTGCGATTACGGTTGCGGGTCTGAGCCCGAACGAGATCTGGGGTGAAGCTCGCCAAATGCTGTACTCCTGTTCCCGGTGACGACTATTGTCGGTTTCATCACGCGAGGCCAGGGTGTCTCCGTGCATCGCAGCACGTGTGCGAACGCGGTGCGCCTCGGGCAGCTGCAGCCCGAGCGTTTCGTCGATGTCTCGTGGAATGAGAAGGGCCTGGGTGCTCCTTTCCGCGTGCAGATCGAGGTAGAGCCTCGACCGCGGCGGACTGCTCTCCGACCTGACCCGCGTCCTGTCCGACTACCGCGTCAATATCCTCGCTGCTGCCTCTGAAGACTGACGGGGACCAGGTCGCCTCGGGTAATTTCTCCTTTGAGCTGGCTGACCTCGGTCACCTCAACGCGGTTTTGTCGGCCCTGCGTCGGGTCGACGCTGTCTTCGAGGCGGTGCGCATCGGCGCTGACTCATAGACGAGGCAGGGGTTGCCTGCGTTGAACAGCGGGAAAAGTGTGTTACATCCGTCCCCTTTTGTGGGATACGCTGTCGTCTCCTCGTTAGATGTGACACACTAGCTGTGTGTGTCACATCGGCACACACCCGCGCCGGGCGTAAGCCCTCGTCCAGAAGGAATATCGTGACCACGACGCCGATTCCGAATAACGAAAACGCTCCCGAAGCTGCCACCCTCAACGACTGAGGAGGTCGCCACCCAGGCAACGATCGCAGCATCCGAGGTGCCCGAGCACCCCTTCGCCCGTATCGGCGAGGACGGGACTGTCTATGTCAAGGATGGAGACGAGGAGCGCGTCATCGGCGGCTTCCCCGAGGGTATTCCCGCTTCTCCGTACGCTCTCTATGAGCGTCGTTGTGCCGATCTCGAGGCAACGATCAAAGCTTTCGAGGACCGTCTGGCGACCCTGAGCCCGCGGGACATCGATCAGACTTCCCCGCAACGCTGCGCGAACAGGTTGCCTCGCCGAACGTCATCGGTGACATCCCGCCCTGCGTGAGCGCGTCGCGTGTCGAAAAGGCCGCCGAGGAACGCAAGGAAATCGCCCGCGAGGAGCGCAAGGCGGCGAAGGCTGCCGCTCGCCGAGCGTACGTCCGTCGCCTGAGCGCGCCGAGCAGATCGTTGGGCAGATCCCGCGAAGACCCACTGGAAGCAGTCCGGCCAGACACTGCGCGATCTGCTTGATGAGTGGAAGAACCTTCAGCGTCGCGGCCCGCGCCTGGAGAAGGCAGTGGAAGACGAGTTGTGAAGCGCTCTCGTCCGCTCGTACCCAGTTTGATCGTCACCGTCGTCAGTTCTTCTCGCAGCTTGACCAGGCTCAGTCCGAGGCTAAGCGCGTGAAGGAAGCCCTCATCGCCGAGGCTGAAGCTCTGTCCTCGTCCGAGGATTGGTCGCGTACCTCCGGCGCATACCGTGAGCTCATGAACCGCTGGAAGGCTGCCCTCGTGCCTCCCGCAGGGAAAGACGACGCGCTGTGGGCGCGCTCCGTGCCGCCCAGCAGGTGTTCTCTCGATGCCCGCCGCGCCAAGGATGAGGCCACCGACGCGGAATACCGTGAGAACCTCGTGGCTAAGGAAGCCATCCTGCGGACGCTGAGGCGATCCTGCCGGTCACCGATATCGACCGCGCCAAGGCTCAGCTGCGCCAGATTCAGGACCGCTGGGAAGAGGTTGGCCGTGTGCCTTCCTCCGACCTGCACCGCATCGAGGGGCCGCCTGCGCGCCGTCGAGGCTGCGGTCCGCGAAGCGGAAGAGAAGGAATGGCGTCGCACCAACCCGGAGACTCACGCCCGCGCGGCCGGTATGGTTGGCCAGCTTGAGGAACAGATCGCTCAGCTCGAGCGCCCGCCGAGGCCGAGTCCAAGGGTGACGACAAGGCCGCCAGGAACGTGCGCGAGGCCCTCGAGACCAAGCGCGCGTGGCTCGCGCAGATCTCCTCGTCCATGGAGTGACATGCGGCTTCACGTGATTCCGTCGCCTTTCTACGCGGCGAATGGGCTTGTGCTCGTCCCTTCCGGGCGGGCACAGCCCTTTGTTGTCGATCCTTCCGCGGGCATCCAGCATCTGATCCGTGAGGTTCTCGAGCTCGAGGGTGTCAGCGTGGGCGCAGTGCTGCTCACGCACGGCCACCCCGACCACGTGTGGGACGCTGCTGAGGTGTCCACGTGGGGCCCCTGATGGTGCCACCGGTCCCGGTGTATGTGCCCGGCCCCGACATGTACCGCATGGATGACCCGGCCTCGTTCCTGCCGATGCCGCTGCCGGACTTCGTCGGCGAGTGGGTCAAGCCCGCCGACTTGCGCGAGGCGCCCACCGATTCCTTCGAGGTGACCCCGGGTGTGTGGCTGCGCATGGTCCCGGCCCCCGGACACACGGAGGGTTCCGCGGTCTTCCTGGGCGAGAGCCCTCTGGATATCCGCGTCAACAACCAATCCTTCTACTCGAACGAACCGGTTCCCTGGGCGATGAGTGCGATGTTCTCTCAGGACAGCGTCGGCGTACCGATCTGCCCGGGGCGACGAAACTCAAATGCGTCATCTGTGCGCACGATTTCCAACGCCCTCGACCCACGAACGGTCCTCGTTCCCTGGTCACGGTCCCGGCCACGACGCTCGCTGATGAGATAACCTCGAACCAGTATCTGATTCGCGCATCGCGCATCGGCTGACGCCCGACCTTCCTCACAGAAAGAACGCTCTATGGCTCGCACGTCCCCTGTCAGGTTTCCCCGAATGGCTCCCCGAGGGGCGCATCATTGAGATGCACGTCCTCGACGAGCTGCGGCGCGTGTTCTGAACTGCACGGTTTCGCGGGCATCGAAACCCGAGCGGTCGAGACCCTGGAGCAGCTGGAAGCTAAGGGCGAGACGTCCAAGGAGATCTATGTGCTGGATCGCCTGCAGGCTCTCCGGCCGCGGCATCGGCGCGCGTCTCTCAGGACAAGGGCATGGGCCTGCACTTCGACCTGACCGTGCCCTTCGCGCGTTACGTCGTCGAGAACGCCAATGAGCTGACTTCCCGTTCAAGCGCTACCAGATCCAGAAGGTCTGGCGCGGCGAGCGCCCCCAGGACGGTCGCTTCCGCGAGTTCACGCAGGCGGATATCGATGTCGTGGGTAACGGCGAGCTGCCGTTTCCACTTTCGAGGTGGATCTCCCGCTCATGATGGCCGAGGCCCTCAACAACCTGCCGATCCCGCCCGTGCGCGTGCTCGTCAACAATCGCAAGGTTGTCCAGGGTGTGTGTGAGTCCCTCGGGGTCACGGATGTTGAGGCGGCCCTGCGCGGCCTCGACAAGATTGACAAGATTGGTGCGGAGGGTGTGGCTGCCGAGCTCGCCCAGTCCGGTATCGACGGCGATCAGGCCTCCGTTCTGCTGCAGATGGCTCAGATCCGCACGTCCGATTCGGCTGAGATCCGAGATCGCTTGGCTGGCCTCGGGGTGAGCGGTGAGCTGCTCGAGGAGGGTCTGAAGGAGCTGACCGAGCTGCTCGACACGGCGAACAAGCGGATGCCAGGTGCCGTCGTCGCGGACCTCAAGATCGCCTGCGGCCTCGACTATGCTACACCGGTAGCGTCTATGAGTCGGAGATCGAAGGCCACGAGGGATCTCGGTTCGATCTGCTCGGGCGGTCGCTACGATTCGCTCGCAAAGGACGGTAAGCGCACCTACCCGGGTGTGGGCCTGTCGATCGGCGTCTCGCGTCTCGTGTCCCGCATGATTTCCGCGCCGATGGTTACGGCGTCTCGCAAAGTGCCCACTGCGGTCGTTGTCGCGGTCATCACCGAGGATCAGCGTGAGCGTTCCGAGGCGATTGCTGCGGCGCTGCGCGCGCGTGGCATTTCTACGGATGTGGCACCGAGCGCTGCCAAGTTCGGTAAGCAGATCAAGTTCGCTGACAAACGCGGTATTCCCTTCGTGTGGTTCCCCGGAGATGAGGCTGCTGCGGACACTGTCAAGGACATTCGCAGCGGTGAGCAGGTGGAGGCAGATCCTGCGACGTGGATGATTCCCGCGGCTGATGCTGTGCCCTCGATTGAGAAGGTGACGGACTGAGTGCCGCTGACGTCGGTTGAGGCGGCTCGCGCACTGGCGGGAGCCCTCGAGCAGTCCCTGGAGGCGATGCCTCAGGGAAGTGATCGTGATGCGCAACGTGCGCTCCGTCGTCTGCAAGATGTGGTTCTCCTGCGGCTTGAGGACGCTGACGCGCCGCTGCTGGTCGTCGTTGGTGGTTCGACGGGGTCGGGTAAATCGACGCTCGTGAACTCACTGCTGGGGCGCAAACGTCAGTCGCGCCGGTGCGGTGCGTCCGACGACGCGTCGCCCTGTCCTCGTGTGCTCACCGGAGTCTCGGGCGTGGTTCATGTCCGATCGGGTGCTGCCTCGTCTCTGCTAAGCATGCCGGTGACGGGGGAGAGACCTCGACGCCATCACTATTGCTGTCGATGACACGCTGTGGTCGGGTCTCGGTATCCTGGACGCCCCCGACATTGATTCGGTGGAGGATGGCAACCGTCGTCTCGCTGCGGAACTTCTCGATGGTGCGGACCTGTGGGTGTTCGCGACGAGCGCAGCGTTATGCCGATGCCGTCGCATGGAAGCACCTCGAGGACGCTGCAAGCCGCGGCCTGCGTGTCGCAATCGTGCTGAACCTGTGCCCGCGGGCGCAGCCGACGAAATTCGCGCCGACCTGGGAGCGCCTGCGCAGCGCCGAGGCCTCGGGAGATGTTCCGATCATGACGATCGACGAGCAGCGGCTGACGGATGGCCGTTTGCCGCTCAACGCGGTGGCTCCCCATTGGCTCTTTTCTTGAAAACAATTGGTCGGGATGCCGCGGAGCGGGCTGCGATTGTTCGCCGTTCTCTGGCCGGGGCTGTGTCTGCGTCTCTGGCGGAGTCCCTCAGTGCTCTCGATGGAGCTCATGAGCACAATCGCGCATACGAACAGGCAGTCGAAAGGATCGAACAGGCTGTCGCGTCTAGCGCGCGTGAGGTCGCCTCCTCCTCGAGCGACGACGTCTTGCGCGGGGAGTAAGCGCCCGTATTGCCGAGGTACTCGGTTCCTGGGATATGACGCGTACGATCTCTCGTTTTATGTCGGGGGCTGGGCGCTCGCGTCATGGGTGCTCTGCGCGGCGAGGCCGCCCCGGACATCCAGGTGCAGCGAGACCTGACGGGAGGCTTGGCCGCTCGTCTGGCCGATCAGTATCACCAGGCGTGGAGCGACGCTCTGCGCGCCGCTCGTCCTGTTCTTGGCGCCGACCAGCTGCCCGATCCTCTCCTGGATGCGGACGAGTCCTCGGAGCGTGCGCGCCGCACCGCTCAGGAGTGGACAGCCGAGGTCACTGAGATCATTCGTGCCCAGGCCGAGTCCTCGTCACGTCAGTGGTCGTCTTCTCGCCGGTGGCATCAACGTTGTGACGGTCTCTCTGATGGTCAGCGTGTTTGCGATGACAGGCGGGCTGACGGGTCTCGAAGTCGGCGTTGCGGGAGCGTCAGCAGCGCTGTCGCAGACTGTTCTGGAGTCGTTCTTCGGCGAGCGCACCGTTCGTTCTCTCGCGCAGCAGGCGCGCGACGCGTTGGAAAGGCTCGCGGTGTCGTCCGTGACCGATGTCGTCGCACCCGTGTTGGCTCTGTTGGACCGCTCTGATGAAGGCGCACGCCTGGATGCGCCTCGATCAGGCGTTGGCGAACGCTCGGGAGGTCCTCGCATGAGGCGCGCGAAGGGGCACGGTCGCGTCGGCAGCCGCGGAGCTCGACCAAATCTGCACGCTGGCGGCCCCCGACATCGATGAGACGATGCTGTCCCGGATTCGTCAGCTGATCGACATTACCTCCGAGCGTAGTGAGATCGATCCGACGTGGTGCGTGATCGGAATGCTCGGTGGGACGGGTGCTGGCAAGTCCTCGCTGGTGAACGCGCTGAGCGGGGCCGAGGTGGTTGCTGCTGGCGTTCGTCGTCCGACGACGAGCGAGGCCTGTGCTAGTTCTTCCTGGGGCGTGCACCCCGTGACCTCCTCGGCTGGATGGGAGTTGCGCGGCGGGTGGAAGCGCCGACTGCATTGCCCGGTGACACTGTTGTTATCGACCTTCCTGATATTGATTCGATTGAGGCAAGCCACGCTGAGATTGCCGATCGCCTCGCGTCCCGTGTCGATGCTCTCGTGGTGGTCGTCAACCCGCAGAAATACGCGGACGCTCGGCTGCATGACGAGTGGCTGGCGCGTCTTCGCCCTCCCATGCGTCGGTGACTGTTGTCCTGACGCACATCGACACTGTCGCTGCGGCTGAGCGGGATCTGGATTGAGCGGGATCTGCGTCGTCTCCCGTCTGAGCGTGGAATGGCCACTGCGACGGTGTCTCGCGGTGTCTTCGACGACCGGTGAAGGAACATCCGCGCTCGTCAAACATCTTGGTACAGAGGCGGAACGCGTGTCGCGGCAGGCGTCGAGGGCTCGTCAAGCCCCGCGTGAGGCGGCAGTGTTGATCGCGGTGACGCGGTCGGCTGGAAGAGCTGTCCGCGGGATCGAAAACGGATGGTATGGCGTCCAATCCCAGCGCCGCTGCGGCCGACTTTGGCGGGCAGCGCCATTATTGCCGAGGCCGTGGCAGGTTCTACGATGCGCCGGTAGGCGAGTTGGGGTTGGCTCCGTTGCGATGGATCGCGCGGATGGGCGTGGACCCGTTGCGTCGCCTTCATCTGGACGACGAGTCTCGCTCTGAGGGTGCGACGACGCCGACGCTGCCGACTCGGTCCTCGTCGGACGAGGCTGCTTTCGTCAACGCGGTGCGGCGCGAAGTGGGGAGCGCTCCCAGGGGCGCCCGTCGGCGTGGCGCGGTCGATTGGTGGAGCGTGCGCTCGAAGGTGCACGCGGTGTTCCGGCTGCCGCTCACCGTGAGGTCGCCGACAACGTACAGGTCGCAACGGGAGCGCCGTCGATGAGTCGTTTCCTCGGTGGAGTGCAGCTCCCTCGCGTGGGTTGTCTGCCTGGTGGGAGCCGTGTGATCGGACCTCGTTCACCTGGGTCGAGCCGTGCTCATCGACTGGGACGTTCCGGCGATTGGTCCGGTTCTCGCTCCGACCGCGCTCGTCGGTGTCTCACTTGTTGTGACCGCCTTGCTGGCCGGGATGAATCGCTTGGTGTGTCGATGGGCGGCTGGGCGTCGCCGCCGTGCCGTTATGCGCGACCTGCGCGGACTCGTGCCGAGATGAAGTCGAGCGGCTGGTCGTGGCACCGGTGCGAGCTGAAGACAACCGACAGGTGACGATCGCGTCATTCATCGCGCGCCTGCGCCTGTGATCGGCGTGATTGTCGGTACGCTGGACCATGGCGAACAGTGAGTTCGCCGACCACACGCCCCGCTGCGCCTGTATGGCGAGTAAGCTGAACGTAGCGACGAGGCGCTGCCCCTTGTTATGGTGCCCGCGGGATGCGGGTTTGTTGTTATGGGTGAGGCGCGCCGAGGGAGCCGTGAAGGCCCGCCCCTGATGGTTTTACTACCCATACGCAACAAGCAAGGAACAACTATGCCCTCTGAGGACTGACGATGGAAGACGCTCGAGACGAGCGCGACGACATTCTATGACGCAGACGAGGGACCTCGACCTCGTCGACGAGACGGATGCGGACGACGAAGAGTCCGCCGACGAGACCGTCACCTTCGCGAGCCTCGGACGTCCCGAGGAGATTCTCGCGGCAGTGACCGACATGGGATTCCGCGTCCCGACCCCGATTCAGGCCGCCGCCATCCCGCCGCTGCTGGAGCTGCGCGACGTTGTCGGCATCGCCCAGACCGGTACCGGTAAGACCGCTGCCTTCGGCCTGCCGCTCCTGGCACATTGCTGACGCGGACGAGCGCGACGTCCAGGCCCTCGTGCTGGCGCCTGACCCGAGAGCTCGCGATGCAAAGTGCCCAGGCAATCGAGGATTTCGCGGCCCGCACCGCCCGCCTCGACGTGGTCCCCGTGTACGGTGGCTCGCCCTATGGCCCGCAGATCGGCGCGCTCAAGCGCGGCGCTCAGGTCGTCGTCGGCACGCCAGGTCGCGTTATCGACCTCATCGAGAAGGGTGCCCTGGATCTGTCGAACGTGCGCATGCTGGTCCTGGACGAGGCCGACGAGATGCTGCGCAGGGCTTCGCGGAGGACGTTGAGACGATCGCCTCGAGCGCCCCCGATGATCGCCTGACTGCCCTGTTCAGCGCGACGATGCCCGCGGCTATCGAGAAGGTGGCACGCGAGCACCTGAAGGATCCGGTCAAGGTCGCGGTCTCCACCGAGTCCTCGACTGTCGACACCATCCACCAGACCTACGCGGTGGTGCCCTACAAGCACAAGATCGGTGCGTTTCTCACGCGTGCTGGCTACCCGCGCCCAGCACATCAAGGAAGGCCAGGAAGAGGCTGACGCCGCCATCGTCTTCGTGCGCACCCGCGCCGATGTCGAAGAGGTCTCGCTCGAGCTGTCGAGCCGCGGATTCCGTGCCGCTTGCGATTTCCGGCGATGTCGCTCAGACCGAGCGCGAGCGCATGGTTGAGCGCCCTGAAGAACGCTCCCTCGACGTGCTGGTTGCGACCGACGTGGCCGCCCGAGGCCTCGACGTTGAGCGTATCTCCCTCGTCGTGAACTTCGATGTCCCGCGTGAGCCTCGAGGCCTACGTGCACCGTATCGGTCGCACCGGCCGCGCGGTCGCGAAGGCCGCGCGCTGACCTTCTTCACCCCGCGCGAGCACGGACGCTGCGCCGGATCTGAAAAGCTGACGGGCACTCGAGATGGAAGAGGTCGAGATTCCCCGCCCGCAGCAGTCTCTGAGTTCCGCGCCAGCCGCCTGCTCGAGGGGCCCGTCTCGCTCGCATCGAGCGCGGCCGTCTCGACATGCTAAGCGCCTCGCTCGCCGACCTCGGTGAGGAGGTCTCGGTCGAGGACATCGCCGCGGCTCTCATGGCGACGGCCGTCGGCGACGAAGGCCCCGCCCCGCGCCGCGAGAAGGATCGTCGTGGCAACGGCAAGATCCGCCGCGAGGAGCAGCCGGACGAGTCCGGCGAGTTCGTTACGCCACCTTTGAGGCCGGTCGCGACAAGGACCGCCCGCTCGCTGGGCGGCGCGAACGGCGCCTGTCGTCGGCGGCGGTGGCCGCCCGGCGCCCGGCTCCGGTACCCGCTACCGCATCGAGGTCGCAAGAAGGACCGCGTCAAGCCCGGCTCGATCGTCGGGCGCGATCGCTGGGCGAGGGCGGTATCGACGGCCGAGACATCGGCAACATCGAAATCTACCCGACCTCTCGCTGGTCGACATCACCGCGGACCCGTCCGGCGAGCAGCCGTCCTGCATTCCGCGATACGTGCGGGCCGACAGCTACGCATCCGTGTGACGAGGGCTCTGGCGGTGCGTTCTCACGGCGACCGCGATGGCTTCGAGCGCCGTGAGCGCTGCGGACTTTTGATCGCGATCACCGAGGACGCGGCGGCTATGGCGATCACGAGGGTCGCTTTCGGGACCGCGACGAGAAGCGTCCGCACCGCTTCGAAAAGGGCGACGGATCGCGTCCCCGCCGCGCGTTCGCACCGAGCGCTGGGAGAAGGACATCTGCCGTGCCCGCCGCGAGCGCGAGGGTGCCGCGATGGTGGCTGGGACCGCGACGGAGGCCGCGACGGCGGACGCCGCCACTTTCGGCAAGCGTCGTTACGACGACTGAGCGCCAGCCGCCCCAGCCGTGGAGCGTTCCGATGAGGGACGCAGCCGCGTCACTGCGACCACGGTGAGGATCGCCAGAACAGCCGCAATCACTCCAGAGAGCGTAGGCCGCCCCGCCCACCGTGGCGGTGGCGGCCCACGCGCTGCATGGCTACCGACACGAGGGGCGAGTTCAGCGCGGGTCCAGCCGAGTCGGCGACCCTGCAGCCACGAGGCGACGCGCCTGTGCTTGGGCTCGGGGTGACCTCGAGGGCCATGACGGACGAGGGAGCGTGGACGAGGCCGACGCCGAGGCCGACGCAGGAGCCAGCCGATGAGGGCGACCCACACCGGGAATCGAGGGGAGAAAGGAGCGCCCGACGGGGATCGCATCCGATCGCCATCATTGCGCACCGCCGATGACCGGGGAGCCGACGGGCCAGCGTGCGGATCGTGCACGCGCGCCCTGGCCGACCGCACCGATGGCCCATGTGATCGAGCCGAGGGTGACCCACCAGGCGGAGGACGCCTCGGACCACCCGTGCACGCGCTGGAGGATGCAGCGGGATCAGCGACGGCGAGACCGACCTGTGAGGCCATCGCGCTCAGCCTCGCCAGGATCGCCGAGGGCATGCCGCGGCGGGAGTAGAAGGTTCCGCGCGGGAGGAGGCGGGCAGCGCCCAGACCGCGATGCACGCGCCGAGCGCGAAGACACCGAATTGCGCGCAGCGGTGAGGACAGCGCGCCCGCGAGCTGGAGCAGCATGACGCCGATACCGATGAGCCCGGCGTCTCGCGACAGCGACGCGAGCACGGGGAGCGCTGCCCCTGTGCAGTCGGGACCGAGCGCAGGACGTAGGCGATGGAAGTGCCGCGATCATGACGAAGAGCGGGACGACCCCGAAGACGTAGCGCCATCCCCACTCCTGGGTGACGTGACCGGCGATTGCGGGGCCGACCAGTGAGGGGAGTACCCACGCCAGCGAAAAAGGACGCGAAGAACGAGGGACGGTGGCGCGGAGAGGCTACCGTCTGATGAGGACGTAGAGCGGCACGATGAGGAGGCCGCCCCCAGGCCTTGAAGCGCACGCCCGACCACGAAAATGACGACGTTTGAACCGGCAGCGCACACGACCAGGCCGACGGCAAACAGAACCAGGCCCGCGAGCAGAAGCGAAACGTGCCCTTCCAATCCGCCAGCGCACCCGCGACGACAGTCGCACTCAGCTGCGTTGCCAGTGCCGCACCCGAGGCGATCGGGTACCACGCGGCGGCGTCGAAAGATTCGACGACCGCGGGCATGATTGTCGTCGCGGCGAGTTCCTCGAAAGCCACGAGGGTGATCAGCAGAACCGAGCCGATGGCCAAGCCAATTTCAGATGGAGTCCAGGAGTACGGGCAGAGGAGGGGAAGAAAACGTCGGCGGGCATGTTGACTATCGTACTCGCGGCAGACGCGACTCTTGTCGAGGCAGGCGTACAACACCGCCGCCGCCTGTCTCGCGGATGGTAACTACGAAAGGAATCACAGTGCTCGCACTCACAACATTGGAACCCTCGGCACCGACCTTGTCGGTCAGACCGTGACGCTCACCGGTTGGGTGGATCGTCGTCGTGACCACGGTGGCGTGGCGTTCATCGACCTGCGCGACGCTTCCGGCATCGCCCAGGTTGTCGTCCGTGACGAGCGTGTCGCCCACGAGCTGCGCTCCGAGTTCGTCCCTGAAGGTCACCGGCGAGGTTTGCGCTCGCCCCGAGGGCAACGAGAACCCGCACCTGGCCACCGGCGCTATCGAGGTCATGGGTGACGACATCGAAATCCCTGAACACCAGCGCACCCCTGCCGTTCCAGGTGTCCTCCAATGCTGAAGATTCCGGCAACGTGGGCGAGGAAACCCGCCTGAAGTACCGCTACCTTGACCTGCGTCGCGAGCCCGAGCAGTACGCGATCCGCCTGCGTTCGAAGGTCTCCCGCGCCGCCCGTGAGGCGCTCTACGCCCGCGACTTCGTCGAGATTGAGACGCCGACCCTGACCTGTTCGACCCCCGAGGGCGCCCGCGACTTCATCGTCCCGGCTCGCCTCTCGCCCGGTTCGTGGTACGCCCCGCCTCAGTCGCCCCAGCCTTCAAGCAGCTGCTCATGGTCGCTTAAGATGGAGCGCTACTTCCAGATTGCGCGCTGCTACCGCGACGAGGACTTCCGCGCCGACCGTCAGCCCGAGTTCACCCAGCTCGACATCGAGATGAGCTTCGTGGACCAGGACGACGTCATTGAGGTCGCCGAGGACGTCCTGAAGAACGTGTGGGCGCTCATCGGCTACGACCCGTCCACGCCGATCCCGCGCATGACCCACAAGGACGCGATGGAGCGCTACGGTTCGGATAAGCCCGACCTGCGCTTGGCCTCGAGCTCACCGAGCTCACCGAGTACTTCAAGGACACGACGTTCCGCGTGTTCCAGGCCCCCTACGTGGGTGCCGTCGTCATGCCCGGTGGCGGTTCGCAGCCGCGTCGTACCTTCGACAAGTGGCAGGAGGGGCTGGCGCGCGGGCGCCAAGGGCCTTTGCTTTACGTCACGATCGCCGAGGATCGGCACGCTGGGCGGCCCCTGTCGCCAAGAACATCACCGAGGCCGAGCGCGATGGGCTCTGGCTGCCGCGACCGGCGCCAACCCCGGCGACTGCATCTTCTTCGCCGCTTAAGCAGCCCACCCCTCGCGTGAGCTGCTCGGGCGCCGCCCGCCTCGAGATCGGCAAGCGCTGCGACCTCATCGACCCCGACGCCCGCCTTCACCTGGGTCGTTGACGCTCCGCTCTTCGCCCACCGGAGACGCCGAGGCCGAGGGTGACGTCGCGCTGACACAGCGCTGGACGGCCGTCCACCACGCGTTTACCTCGCCCAAGCCCGAGTGGATTGATTCCTTCGACAAGGACCCGGGCAACGCGCTGGCCTACGCCTCACGACATCGTCTGCAACGGCAACGAGATCGGCGGCGGCTCCATCCGTATCCACCGCCGCGACATCCAGAACCGCGTGTTCAACGATGGGCATCGGCGAGGAGGAAGCACAGACGCAGTTCGGCTTCCCGCTGACGCCTTCAGCACGGTGCCCCGCCGCACGGCGGCGTCGCCTTCGGCTGGGGACCGCATCGTCTCGCTGCTGACGAAGTCCGACTCCATCCGCGACGTCATCGCCTTCCCCGAAGTCCGGCGGCGGTTTCGATCCGCTGACCGAGGCCCCGGCCCCGATTACGCCCGCGCAGCGTGAAAGGAAGCTTTCGTCGACGCGAAGCCGAAGAAGCGCGGCGAGGAAGCATCCGAAGAATCGGAGAAGTGATTCCTCGTCGTGACTTTGTCCACGGAACCCCCATCGGTTACCGACCGGTGGGGGTTTCGTGCACAATGGGTACATGTCGTACGTCGAGATGCACCCCGAGAATCCGCAGGCACGTTTGGTCAACACGGTCGTTGACCTGCTCGAACGCGGCGGCACGATCGCGCTGCCCACCGACCCGGCTAGCGCGATCGCCACGAAGGCGGGCAACAAGGCGGGTATGGACACAATCCGCTGCCATCCGCAAGCTCGATGACAAGCACAACTTCTCGCTGCTGTGCCACTCGTTTGCGCAGCTGGGCGAGCCTCGTCATTATCGATAATCACGAGTTCCGCACCATGAAGGCGCTCACCCCCGACCCCTACACGTTCATCCTGCGGGGACCAAGGAGGTCCCGCGCATCATGCTGAACAAGAAGAAGCACACGGTGGGTGTGCGCATCCCCGATCACGTGATCACGCAGGCGATCGTCGAGGCGCTGGGTGAACCCCTGGCCTGTTCGACGCTCATCATGCCGGGTGAGGACGAGCCGCCGACCGACGGTTTTCGACGTGGATGATCGCATCGGACACCAGGTTGACCTAGTCGTCGGGTCCCGTGGGTGTCGCCGAGCCGACCACGGTCATCGACTTCGCTGGTGGGGACGCCGTTGTCGCGCGTGGGCGCTGGGCGACGTCTCGCTCTTCGACCGATCGCGTGACTTCGAGCAGCACGTCTTTCGCGCACTGGTTTTTGCTTACTGCGCTGGGAGGCGTCAGACGGAGTCTATCGCTACGCTGACGGGCTCCCGATCGTCGGGACCGCGCCTTGTCATCGATGGGAGTCGACGCCGTACGCGTGACCTTTCAGTGGGGCCCCAGGCCGCCGCCGAGCTGCCGTTACGTCGTCCTGAACACGATCACGGATCGGGCGCGCGAGCACCTTGACGAGTTTTGCATGTCGGTAGGGGCCCGGGACGCGCTGAGGCCTGGGCGCTCGTGTGCGCGCTTTCTGCGGACGCGATCCTCAGCTATCAAACGGTGATCGTGGGGCCGGGGCCCTCGACCCGCGGTGCGCACGGACATGGGGAGTGGATACGATCTCGTTGAGGATGCGTGCCCCGATGGATCGAACCCCTTGAGAGTCGTGAATGGGACGCGGTGCCGCAGCCCTCACTCTTTCGTTGGGCCCGACGCGCGGGTGGAGTGGCCGTCCGAGGATCTGGCGGCGCCCTGAGATGCGTGCGCGCGCGAGCGTGAACATCGCTGCGGATGTGAGCGCGGCTCTCTGTCGCGCGCCCGCATGATGTGATCGTTCATGACGGCGACGCGGATCCGACGTGTACGCTCATCCTCTTCGACGGCGAGATCTCGCGGGCAACGCGCGTCGGGCTGGCTGACGCGGCGCTTTCCGCCTGCGCGTCGTGACGATCGACGCCGGAGATCTGGGCGCGCGAGGCGGAGCTGACCGACGTGGACAGTGTCGTGGCACTGCTACGGGCAGTGTGCGACAAGGCTGGAGTGGGGCCTGTGATGGTCGCCGGCCAGTCCTACGGCGGTCTGGCTGTGTTGGAAGCGGCTCTGCGCAGTGATCTTCCCCTCGATTGTGCGGTCGCCCAGTCTCCGTCCCTGTGGTGGGGAGGAGAGCAACGAGGAGTTGGCGAAGGGACGCTGATGGGCGACCTTCGCGCCGGGAGCGTCAGGCCGCGTAGGGATGTGCAGCTGCGCCTGCAGGTGGGCACGCTGGAACAGACGATGCGACCCCGTCGTCGATCTGTGCGCAGAGCCTGCGGGGCCTGGGAGCAGTCGTGGAGCTTGACCACTATCGCAGTGGGCACGATGTCGCCTGGTGGCGCGAGGGCATCGTGCGTAGCCTCGATGGGTGGTGCGCTTTCTCATACTGACCAGGATTGAGATAGCCTAGGTCAATGTGCAGTCTGTAGGTTAGGCTTACCTACGCACCCAACAAGATCGACTGAATTGAGGCACTTTGTGCACCTGTCGACGCGAATTCGCGCCATCGTCGGCGTCGCCTGACCGCTCTCGCTCTGGGAGCATGCTCGTCCAACCAGCCCGCCCGGCCTCGTCCCCTGAGGCCTCTGCGACGTCCGAGAGCTCTGCGACGCGCACCGTCACCGACGCGTCCGGCCAGGAGGTTACCCTGCCGTCGCACCCCAGCCGTGTCGTCACGCTTTTCTGAGCCGACGACCGACAATGCGCTCGCCCTGGGCGTGACCTCGATTGGTGTCGTCTCGGGCCGCGGTCAGCAGACCGTCCCCAACTACCCTTTAGTCGATCGCGCGGGCGATATCCCGATCCTGGGTTCCATCGGCCTCCCTAACCTTGAGGCCATCGGTGCGCCCACCCGGACCTGATCCTCGTTGACGGCACTCGGTGAAGAACAACGATTCTGAGACGCTCAACGCGCTGAGTCAGATCGCGCCCGTCTTCTTCACCACGCAAAAGGGCGGCGACTGGCGCGAGACCTTCACCCTGACCGCCGACGCGCTCGGCGTTGCCGATCAGGCCGAGGCAGCTCGCGGAGTTCGATCAGCACGCTTTCTCCGTGACGCCCGCCCGAAGCGACGCTACTTACCCTCGATCAGACCTACTCGGTCGTACGCTGGCAGGGGCGACAGCGCCACTTCATCCTGAAGGAGCTGCCCGCTTACCAGGCCCCTGAGTGCGCTCGGCGATGAAGCGCCCCGCCAACCAGGACCGTGACGGTGAAGGCCACTCGGAGCCGGTCTCCTCGAGAACATCGACCAGATCGACGCGGACTGATCTCTTCGGCACGCTCGGTAAGGCCTCGGTGAACAACCCCTCCGCCGGTGGCAACACGGGGTCGAGGCATCGGCCGCCGCCTCTGAAGAGGCGAAGGCCACCGTTGGCTTTGATTCCCTCGGTGCCGTGAAGGCGAATCACGGATCCCCGTCGACGGCCCCGTGGACATCGACCGGTGGCTACCTCCTCATGGACGGCATTATTTCCAGCATCGAAGCGCAGTTCGTCCCCGCATCCTGAGCGGGGTGAACGAACTACCCGGGTCGATGACCTGACATGACTACTCGTCATGCCGCCAGCGTCGCCATTGCTTGTGCAGTGGCGACGCTGGTGTTGTCCTCGTGACGCTCGCGCTCTCGCTCGTGCGCCAGATCGCGCCCGACGCAGTGTGGGACGCTCGTGAACGGGGAAGCGGTCAGGACGCCCAGGTGGTCACGCAACTGCGTGTTCCTCGTACGCTCGCGGCGCTGGTGATCGGTGCGGCGCTCGGATTGGCGGGTTCCGTCATGCAGGCGATGACTCGTAATCCCCTCGCCGATCCCGGCGTTCTCGGGATCAACGCAGGGGCGGCCTTTCTCGTCGTGACGGCGACAGCGGCGACCGGAGTCGCTACCGCACGGTGACGCTCGGCGCGCCTCGTCGGCGCGGGGTTGCGCTGGTCTTGTCTTCGCGATTTCCGGCAGGCAGATCTCGCTCGCGCCTCGCCCCTGGCGGGAATCGCTGTGTCCGCTGCCCCTCGCATCGCTGACCCAGGCCGTTCTCGCCGCGAATCAGTTTGCGTTTAACGAATTCGATATTGGGCGTCGGGATCATTTCGAGGGCGTCGACATGGGCTCTGTGGTTGCCGCCGGGGCAGTCATCGTACGCGGCGCCGTGGTTGCTGCTCTGATCTCCTCGGCTCTGGGGCGTCCTCGCTATCGGTGAGACACCGCGGTGAGCCTCGGTGCGTGCGCCCTCATCTCGCGGTCTCGGGAGTCGTGGCCGTCACGGCCCTGGCTGGCGGGGCGACGGCGCTAGGGCCGCTAACCTTTGTGGGTCTCGCGGTACCGCCTGTGGTGCGACGTGTTGTGGGTGTTGGCAGGGGACGATTGCGCTGGTCGCTCGATCGTCGGGTGCCGCGTGGGTGTGCGCGCCGATGTTGTCTCGCGCCTCGTGCTGGCGCCTTCCGAGGTTCCTGTTGGCGTTATCGTCGCTTTGATCGGTGCGCCGTTCTTTATCATAGGGTCGCGCGGAAAGGGCATGTCATGAGGCCAGCTCCGTCGCGCTACACAGTTATCTCGCTGCGTCGCGTGTCGGTGCGCGTGCACCGGCGCAGCGCCGCCGTCGTGCTCATCGGGTTCGCTCTTCTGTGTGCATTGGCGGTCTATTCGCTCACTCGGTGACTACAGGGCTCAGCGCCGCCGATTCATTCCTGTCGTCTCTTCGGAGACGGTGGGCCTCGGGATGACTTTTTGGGCGTCTACTTCGTCCAGTCCGTGCGCCTGCCGCGTATGCTCGCGGCGGTGGCTGTTGGTGCGGCACTCGGAATCGCGGGGCGCATCTTCCAGACAATCTCGGGCAATCCGCTCGGTAGCCCCGACATCGTGGGCCTGTCCACGGGTGCGCGACCGGCGCGCTGATTGCCATCATCATATGGGCTCGAGCCCCGCCGTCACAGGAATCGGCGCCTTGCTCGGTGGACTCGCCTCGGGCGCGTTCATCCTTGCGTGCGCGGGAGGCATGCGAGTGACGGGAATCCGCGTCGTCCTCGTGGGAATCGGATGTTCGGCGGCCTTGCGGGCGGTCAATTGCTGCTCATCGTCAAGGCGCCCTGGAGGCGGCCCAGCGTGCGCAGCTGTGGAGCGCTGGCTCCTTCTCGGGCGTCACCATCGCGCGTCTGACGCCCTGCTGATCGTGATCGCCGGGTCGTCGTTGTGGTGTGCGCGTCTGCGGTGTCCCCTCGGACTTGTCGCGATGGGTGACGATGTCGCGACGGGCTCTGGCGTGCAGAGTGCGTCAGCACCCGCGTGCCCTCATCGTCGTCGCGATCCTGCTTGTTGCATCCGCGACATCGGTCGCGGGGCCAGTCGCTTTTGTTGCACTGGCGGCTCCGCACGTCGCGCATCGGCTGTGCGGCGGCTGGGGGAGTCGGATTTGCCTCCGCTGCTCTCATCGCGCTGCTGCTCGTGCTGGTCTCTGACATCTGCGCTCAAAGGCTCGTGGCTCCCGCTGAGCTCCCCTGTCGGCGTCGTGACCGGCGTCGTCTGGAGGCCTCGTACCTTCTGTGGTTGTTGATTCGTGAGGTGAAATCGTGACTGAGATCGTTACGAGGCAGGGGCTTAGTGCTCGGACATCGTCGTCGGCTATGGGAAAAACGATCCGATTCCTCGAGGACTATCCCGGACGTGCTCGCTGGGGAGCTCACGGTCATTGTCGGCTCCAATGCGTGCGGAAATCGACGCTTCTGCGTTCGCTGGCGCGTGTCCTTGATGTGCGCCTGGGTGGTGGAGCTCGATGGGCGTAGCGTCGCGAACATCAATCAGAAGGCTCTGCGCGCCGACTTCGGCCCTACTCGCCCAGTCGTCCGTCGCTCCGGGCGACATGCTTTGTCGAGGACTTAGTGGCGCGGGGCAGGTATCCCTACCAGTCGCTTGCGTCAGTGGAGCCGTGAGGACGACGAGGCCGTGGCATCGAGCGATGGAAGATGCAGGTAGCGGTGCTGCGGGGCGTCGCGTTGGGGAGCTGTTCGGGCAGCGCCAGCGCGTATGGATTGCGATGGCGCTGGCGCAGTCTACGGAGATTCTGCTGTTGGATGAGCCAACGACCTACCTGGATCTGAATCATCAGCTCGAGGTGTTGCGCCTGGCGGATCGCCTGCAGCGTGCAGGCACGACGGTCGTCGCCGTGTTGCACGACCTGCATCTGGCGTTCCGATATGCCACTCACCTCGTTTTTATGAAAGACGGACGATCGTTGCGCAGGGCACGCCCACGAGTGTGGTGACCCAGAGCTTTGTGGAGCGGGTTTTTGGGAGTCGCATGCCGCATCATCGATGATCCTGAGACGGGTGCGCCACTGGTCATTCCTCGTCGTTGAGGTGCGTGTGTGTCTAAAAATCTCAAATGTTGACCAGCGGGTCATCAGTGGGCATGATTGTTCGATAATATTGCTCACAGTTGTTGAGGCAAAGTCGCATAAAAACAGGGTAAAATCAGACATTGAGCAGGTGCCATGAATTTGCTTGTTGCTCGCAATTGCATTGTGGGTTTCAGGCAATAGTATGGTGTTTGTAGCGAGTGGTTACTCGGACACCGACATGATCGTTCTGCGCGTGACTCGTGCCGATCGGCTGAGACTATCCCAGACAGAAGGAAACGAATACGCATGACGACACAGGTGTGCTCACAAAGCCGGGGACTTCGCATGTCCCTGCTTGCACTGACCACCTCTGCTTGTGTTGTCGGTGGAATGTTTGTCTCGGTTTCCCCCGCCTATAGTGTGGATGGAATCGGTGATGGTGTCGCGCAGTGTGTGACCGCGTCCGAAGAAGGGGCGTCGATCATTGCATCGTCGGTCGTTGCCAGTGGTCTCGCAGCCGCATGTGGAAGGCGCTGATGGGGTCCCTCGTCGGATGACACTCTGGGATTCGTGATCGTGACGCTTGATGATGGGGCAAGAGAAGCGTCCCGACGATATTGCGCCTCGTCCTGGGCTCCCGCGTCAGTGACGCGTAACAAGGCCGCATGGTCAGTAGCAAAGGTTGATGCGGATGGAGCTTTCTCCATTGATCTTGATCTGCCTACGGCGTGGGTTGCCGGCCCTCTCACCAGGTGATGATCGGTGACGGTGTGACGGGTAACCATGTCCAGGTTGAGGTGAAGATCGTCGAATCTTCGGCCGAGGCGCCTTCCCTGTTCACTGGATCCGACTCAGTCGGCGACCGCCGACGTCGTCGAGCCGAGCGCCGATGATACCGCGGCACCGACGCCTCGATGATGCGGCCGCACATGCGCCCGCAGATCCTTTCGATCCTGCTGGTGACGATACTGGCTCGACGACTAATGGTGAGACGACGGCTTCTGCACCGTCATCGAGCACCCCGGTGGGTGCGCAGACGCAGACGTTCTACGGCTTCGCGCACTGACGACGCTACTCGCCTGCGTCCTCTCCTGCGCCTTCGTCCACCCGTCGTCGGCGGGGGGCGTCCTCTGCCCAGGCCTCGACATCTTCCTCCGGTGGAGCCGCCACCGGCGCTGACCCGACGCCAGAGCCTTCCACTTCTTCTGAGCAGCAGAGTGTGTCCGCATCGCAGATTGGCCCAGGCGCATTCTGAGCAACAGGCGTCTCAATCAGGCTGCCCGCGAGCAGGAATCGCGTCTGAATGGCTGGATCCTCGCGGGGGTGAGTCGCTTGCGCTCCTTGGCGCAATCGTGACGGTCAGTATTGTTCGACGTTCGCACGGTCTGCTGCGCTAACGACGTCTCACCTGGCGCATTGCGGCGAGAATATGTGCATTAACCGATTGGTGTGCGTTGGAATTTAGCATTCATGCGCGTCACGCCTGTTACTCTAGTTCCGAAACATATGCTTCTGAGGATTAAGTCACTAAGGAGAACGGTATGCAGCACGCACGGGCTACTTCTGCCCTCGCCGCGCGCGGGCTTGCGGGGCGCAGTCGCTTGATGAGCCTCCTGATGGGCCTAAGCCTGTTCGCTGCCATTGCGCTCGCGATACCCGGATTTTCTGCTCGAGCGGACGGTAATAACGATTCGATTCCCCGTCCGAACACGACGTTTACTGTCACGATCGAGCATGGCTCGTCATTCGAGTCGACCCACGGAGAAACCGGCTACTGGGGTGTCATGCTCGATTCGGGCCGCGTCACGCCGGTTGAGAAACCGACCTACACCCGTAATGGCGAGACGGTGACCGTCACGGCCGATGACGTGTGGGTTGCCACCAGCCCGGACAACTACACGCTGACCGTCCCGGTTCCCAACGGCAAGAACAATGTTGAAGGGGCATCACCTGGGAACCCGGTACGAGCCACACCGTTACCGTCCTCATGTTCAAGCGAAGGTCGCTCGCTCGTCGATGGCGATCCGGTCACGTATCACGTGCGCGTCTACCAGCCCGCTAGTGACACTGCGCACCCGGTTTCATACCGACTGCCTCCGCTTCCGAGCGCGGATCCGACGCCCGACAATATCGACGATCCGCTTCCGACCGCGGAGCCTGCCCCCGCGCCCACGACGGAGCCGACCGCTGATCCTGCACCTGCGCCCGAACCGACGACGGAGCCCAGCTCGGATCCTGCGCCCGCGCCTCACCACGGAGCAGCCTCCGGCTCCCCAGCCCGACGATCCGCAGCTGCCCGCTGTGCGTCCGACCCCGACTCCTCTGTAACGCCGACCCCCACCCCGTCGGCGCGAGCGCATCCGCTGCAGCTTCGCAGCCTTCCGACACCCCGGTGTCGCCCATTACGGACGTAAGTCGCAGCTGACTGACGCGAACAAGGGTGGCGTCAGTGCGGCCTTCACCGGTGGACAGCTGACGATCAACGTTCCTTCGGATCAAGGCCGTCGCTGGTGACTGGGTGAGCGCAAATATCATGCAGACCGGTGAGGCTCGCTGGCTCCAGGTTGAAGACTCCAAACCAGGTGTCCATGGACGTGACGGGCCCTGCCGATGGGTGATTACAAGGTCGTCGTGGCTAACCGCCAGCATGAGCTGGTCGGCTGGGCTGGAGTTCAAGGTCGCCTCGACCGTGGCCGCCGCCGGTACCGGTTCGTCCGTGGATGCGTCGGGTGGTGTGAAGCTCCAGCGCGTGAGATGCTCTCCTCGCTGGCGGGCAATGAATCCGAAGGTCTCAACGGTTACCTGTTGGGTGCGGGTGCTGCATGCTGATCCTCGGCGGCCTCGTGGTTGTCCAGGTTCTCTCCGGTCCCAAGATTGGCTCTTCCTCGAGTGGGGTCACTCTGTCCTAAGCTAGGTTTCATGGATCTGTTTGATTCTGAATCTGTCGACGAGTCGGGCGCGCCTGCTTTCAATGCAGGCGCGCCCCTCGCCGTTCGTATGCGCCCGACGACTCTCGACGAGGTGGTTGGGCAGTCTCACTTGCTCGGTGAGGGGCGCTGCCAGCCGCCTGCTCTCACCCTGGTTCGAGTGATGGCGTCGCGGTTTCTCAGTCGTGCTCTGGGGGCCGCCGGGTACGGGTAAGACGACCCTCGCTTATCTGATAGCGCGTGCGTCAGGGCGACGTTTCATTGAGCTGTCCGCCGTTTCCTCCGGCGTGAGCGACGTTCGGCGGGTCGTGGATGATGCGCGTCGCACCCTCGCCAGCGGGGGTGAAGAGACGATTCTGTTCGTCGACGAGGTGCATCGCTTCTCCAAGTCACAGCAGGATTCGCTGCTTCCGGCGGTCGAGAATCGGTGGGTCGTTCTCGTCGCGGCGACGACGGAGAATCCGTCCTTCCGGTTATTTCGCCGCTGTCGCGCTCGCTTTTCGCTGACGTTGCGCCCCCTGGACGCGGATGCAATCGAAGGACTGATACGCCGCGCACTGGCAGATGAGCGTGGCCTCGGCGGCCGCTTCGCCATCACCGACGAGGCAGTGGCCGGTCTCGTGCGCCTGGCGGGCTCGGATGCGCGTAAGTCTTTGACCCTCCTCGAGGCCGCCGCGGGCGTCGCCAGCGACGACGGATCGGGAGAGATTTCGGTTGCGAGTGTCGAAGCGGCAGCCAACCAAGCCCTCGTCCGGTGGAGCAGGGATCAGCATTACGACGTAGCAAGCGCGTTCATCAAGTCGATGCGAGGGTCCGACGTCGATGCCTCCCTTCACCACCTCGCCCGCATGATTGAGGCCGGGAAGACCCGCGCTTGATCGCGCGACGCATCATGATTGCCGCGTCCGAAGAAATTGGCATGGCTGCTTCCCGAGGTACTCACCACCTGCGTGAGTGTTGCACAGGGCGTCGCACTCATCGGTATGCCCGAGGCGCGCTTGCTTCGCTCAGGCGGTCGTCGCTGTGGCGACAGCACCGAAGTCGAACGCGACCTACCTGGCGATTGACCGCGCGATCGCGGATGTGCGCGCCGGTCTGGGGAGCGGTGCTCGAATATTTGCGCGACGCGCACCACGCCGGTGCGAAGACTCTGGGCCATGGCGACGGCACTCTACGCCCACGATCAGCCTCATCATGTTGCCGCCCAGCAGTACCTTCCGGACGACCTGAAGGCACCCGTTATTACGAGCCAACCGGACAACGGACATGAGGCGATGCTCGCGAAGCGGCTCGGTGTGATCTCGCAATCTGCCGAAAAAGACGCTAGGATGGAACAGCGTCCGCACCAGCGGGCACCTGGGGCCCTTAGCCGACGGATAGTAACGATCCTGGAGTTGGGTCCCATGCCGGGATTCCCGGCATGACATGAGAAACAGGAAGAAGAAACATGGCAACGAATCGTTCCTCGCAGCAGGTGCGCGAGTCTCGCGCCTCGGTCTGGCTCTGACCCCAAGGCCGTTCGCTACTTCGAGAAGCGCCCCTACGGCCTGGTGAGCACGGCCGCACCCGTCGCCGCCAGGACCCGACTACGCCGTCCGTCTGAGGGAAAAGCAGCGTCTGCGCGCTCAGTACGGCATCCGTGAGTCGCAGCTGCGCCGCGCTCTTCGAAGAGGCCCGTCGCACCGCCTACCTGACCGGTGAGAACCTGGTTGAGCTGCTCGAGATGCGTCTCGACGCCCTCGTCCTGCGCGCTGGCTTCGCCCGCACCATCCAGCAGGCCCGCCAGTTCGTCGTGCACCGTCACATCCTCGTTGACGGCAAGATCGTTGACCGTCCCTCGTTCCGCGTGAAGCCCGGCCAGACCCTGCAGGCTCAAGCCGAAGTCGCAGACCACGGTTCCCTTCGAGATCGCCGCTGAGGGTATTCACCGCGACGTGCCGCCCGCCGTCCCCGGAGCACCCGACGTCGAGCTGTCCCGCCCTGAAGGCGACCCTGGTGCGTCGCCCCAAGCGTGCTGAGGTCCCCGTGACCGTCGACGTCCAGATGGTCGTCGAGCACTACCGCGCCGACACCATCATCATCGCCCTCGAGCGTTGCTCGGGGCGCGGCTTTTTCTTTCATCCCACTGTCGCGCTTGCGCGTGCCGAGTGCCGTGAGCGGTGCCAACCGTCTAACATGGGGGATATATGCGTACGTCTGAAATCCGCACCCGCTGGCTCTGACTACTTGGAGAAGCAGGGTCATGAGATTCGTCCTTCCGTTTCTCTCGTCTCTCCGGAGCCCTCGATTCTGTTCACGATCGCGGGCATGGTTCCCTTCATCCCCACATCACGGGTGTCGAGCCTGCGCCGTGGCCGCGCGCCGCGTCGGTTCAGAAGCGCATCCGCACGAACGACATCGACAACGTCTGGCAAGACGACCCGTCACGGCACGTTCTTCCAGATGAACGGCAACTTCTCCTTCGGCGATTATTTCAAGGGAAGGTGCCATCAACCACGCGTGGGAGCTGCTGACTGGCTCGCGTGACGAGGGTAAGTACGGCCTGGATGGCGATCGCTTCTGGGTGACCCTGGGACCAGGACGACGAGGCTTTCGACGTGCTGACCAAGCAGATTGGCATGGACCCCAGCACATCGTGCGTCTGCCGCGCGAGGAGAACTTCTGGGATACCGGCCAGCCTGGCCCCGCGGGTCCGTGCGCCGAGTGGCACTACGACCGCGGTCCCGAATACGGTCCCTGAGGCCGTGGGCGGTACCGTCGACCCGGGTGGTGACCGCTACTCGAGGTGTGGAACCTGGTGTTTGACCAGTACATGCGTGGTGAGGGTTCCGGTAAGGACTATCCGCTGCTGGGTGAGCTCGACAAGAAGGCGATCGATACGGGCGCCAGCCTGGAGCGTTTGGCTTTCGTCATGCAGGACAAGCCCAACATGTACGAGATCGACGAGGTCTTCCCCGTCATCGATGCCGCCATGCAGATGAGCGGTAAGCGCTACGGCCTCGCGCCGCGGGCCCCGAGGCTGGCGCCGCTCTACGACGACGACGTGCGCATGCGTGTCGTGGCCGACCATGTTCGTTCCTCCCTCATGCTGATTGGTGACGGGGTGCGTCCCGGCAACGATGGTCGCGGCTACGTGCTGCGCCGCCTGATTCGCCGTGCGGTTCGTTCGATGCGTCTGCTCGGCGTTGACGAGGCCACGATGCCCACGCTACTCACCGCCTCGAAGGACGCGATGAAGGCGTCCTACCCCGAGCTTGAGACCAACTGGAAGACGATTTTCGAGGTCGCGTACGCGGAAGAAGACGCGTTCCGCCGGACCCTCAGTGCCGGGACGACGATCCTGGACGCCGCAGTTGCGACGGCAAAGCGAAGCGCTGGCGCCCGTGATTTCTGGTGCGTCGGCGTTCTCGCTGCACGACACCCTACGGCTTCCCCTGATTGACCTGACCTCGAGATGGCTGCCGAGCAGGGCGTGTCGGTCGACGAGGAGGGCTTCCGCACTCTGATGGCTGAGCAGAAGGAGCGTGCACGCGCGACGCTCGCTCGAAGAAGACCGGACACGGATGTTCGCGTCTTCCACGACATCGAAAAAGGCGATGGGTGGCGGCTCAACGTTCCTGGGCTACACGGAGCAGGCGCCAACTGATACGTAACGCTTT
>BNJV01002668.1_pt1 | contig 53161 bp, 92 predicted proteins | sample 8540591 | NCBI WGS metagenome assembly BNJV01 (sample SAMD00202457, study PRJDB9452) | human saliva metagenome | host: Homo sapiens | reverse complement strand
TCAGTTACGTAATACAACCATCGGGACGAGCGGTGCCGTACGCATGCTTGTCGGCGAGCCGCGTGTCGATGAAAAAGATGCGCACATGGTGCTATAACCTCGTGGATGATCTCTGGGTCGCGGGTGGTGCGATCAACAACGGCGGCATGATCCTGCGCTGGATGCGCGACAAGATTTGTCATTTCAGTGAAGCGCGCATGGAAGGGCTGGATGTCGATGCCTACGACCTCGCGACGATGAAAGCGTCTCAAGATTCCTGCGGGCTCGGATGGACTGATTCTCCTGCCGTTCTTCACGGGGGAGCGCGCTCCCTACTGGAACTCTGATCTACGCGGACTCTTCTTTGGACTCTCCCTGAACCACAGCCGCTCCCACATGATCCGTGCGGTGATGGAGGGGATCTGTTACGGCATGCGCAATGTATTCGAGGCATTGCAGGAGTTCGGCACGGTGCGCGACATCCGTGCGAGCGGAAGCTTTTACGAAGTCACCGCTCTGGATGCAAATCCTTGCGGATGTACTCGGAGAGCCACTTGTCCTGCCTGACAACAGCGAGGGCGCGGCGTACGGTGCTGCTGTATTGGGGTTTTATCTCGGCAGGGAGATGAAGAGCATTGCGGATACGGCGGATCTCGTACGCGAGGAAGATCTACGCGCCCGATCCCGTAAATACAAAGACCTATGCGAAGCTCGCGGATCTCAGTGATCGTCCCCTATCACAATCTGCAGCGGGAGTTTGCTGAGATTGCAGAGTACCAGGCTGGGAATTTGAAATTGACAGGATAATGGAGGAAAAATCATGGCAGAGAAAATGACTGGACAGATGGATATTGGCGTCTATGGCATGGCGGTCATGGGCAGCAATCTTGCGCTGAACATGGCGGATCATGGTTTTAAGGTCGCCGCCTACAACCGTACGGGAGATCTGACCGAAAAGGTCGTGAAAGATCATCCTCACGAGAACATGACCCTTTTTACGCATTGGAGGACTTCATCCATGCGCTCAAAAAGCCGCGTCGCGTTGTTCTGATGGTACAGGCGGGAAAACCGGTGGACATGGTGATTGACTCCCTGCTGAAGGTGATGGAGCCAGGGGATGTCATCATCGACGGCGGCAACTCCTTCTTTAAGGATACGATCCGTCGTACGAAGCTCGTCGAGGAGCATCAGCTCCACTACTTTGGCATGGGCGTTTCGGGCGGTGAGAAGGGCGCACGGTTCGGCCCCTGCGCTGATGCCGGGCGGCAGTGCAGCACTCTACGAATCCATCCGCCCCATTCTCGAATCGATCGCGGCACATGTGGATGGCGAGCCATGCTGCACCTATATCGGTACGGACGGCGCAGGACACTACGTGAAGATGGTGCACAACGGCATCGAGTACGCCGATATGCAGCTCATCGCGGAGTCCTACCTCCTGCTGAAGTATCTGGGCGGCAAGACGAATGAAGAGTTGTCGAAGATCTACCATGAGTGGGATGGCGGCGAGCTAAAGAGCTACCTCATCGGCATCACCGCCGATATCTTTGCCGAACAGGATTCCGCCGGTGGCATGGTCGTGGATTACATTGTCGACAGCGCCGGGCAGAAAAGGAACGGGCCGCTGGACAAGCATCCAAGCGCTCGAACAGGGCGTGAATACGGCGATGATCACCTCTGCCTGCAACGCGCGCGTCATGAGTAACCTCCTGGCAGAGCGCGAGAAGTTTGCTGGGCTCATTCCGTCGCCGAAGCAGTCCCCATCGGTGGGGGACATCGTAGAGGATGTGCGCCGCAGTCTGTATACGGCGAAGATCGTGGCGTATGCCCAGGGCTTTGCCCTCTATCGTGCGGCGGGACGTGATTTCGGCTGGGATCTCGATCTCGGACGTATTGCTGCCATCTTCCGCGGCGGTTGCATCATCCAGGCAGAGTTCCTTGGCAAGATCACTGAGGGCATACCGTTCACAGCCGAATCTTGAGAATCTGATGGAGGCGGAGTTCTTCCTGACGAAGATCAACGCAAACCTCGAGAGCCTGCGCCGCATCGTGGCGGCTGCTGCAGGCGCTGGCATTCCTGTGCCTGCCATGATGAATGCGCTCGCCTACATCGATGCGAGCCGTGCCACGCACCTTGGCGCGAACCTCATCCAGGCGCAGCGCGACTACTTTGGGGCCCACACCTTCCTCCGCACGGACAAGGAGGGCTCGTTCCATCACGAGTGGCAGGAGCACTACGGGAAACAAAGGAAGCACTGATAAATTCAGCCGCGCCATCTTGACGCATCTTTTTGCCCGCACTTCGGCGGAAAAATCCTCCACAGAGCACCACTCTGCGTCCGGTTTTCCACCTCGTTCGGACGAAAAAAATCTACGTCAATCTGACGGACTTCATTTTATCAGCGATTCCTAAAAATACCGTAGTTTTTGAGAGCTGTCGCACGAGGATATTTCTTCGTGCACAGCTCTTTTATACTCAAAAAGAAAAATAAGTAAACAAAATAAACTTAAATAAATGAAAAGGTATTTACAAATGACGCGATAGCATCTATAATAATATCAACAATTGCTATGGAACTTGCTATTTAGTCAAACGATGGCAAGGCAATGAAGTGTCTGTATCTATGAAAGGGAGAAATCCTATGCCGCTCATTATTCTTGCAGTGGGCATCCTGCTACTGTTCTTCCTCATCGTCCGCGTGAAGTTGAACAGTTTCATCTCACTGCTCATCGTTGCAGGTGTCGTCGGCTATGCCGAAGGTCTGCCCGTCACACAGATCATCCCCGTGATTCAGAAGGGGCTCGGCGGAACGCTTGGCGGTCTCGCGATCGTCGTCTCGTTCGGCGCGATACTCGGCAAACTGATGGCGAGAGCGGTGGTGCACAGCGCATCGCCATGACCCTCATCAATATGTTCGGTCGGGAAAAAGGTTAAGTGGGCCGTCTGCTTGACGGGTTTTATCGTCGGCATCGCACTCTTCTATGAAATCGGTTTCGTCCTCCTCATCCCGCTTGTCTTTTACGATTGCGGCATCCGCACAGATCCGTCTTCTCGAAGTCGGTATCCCAATGGCGGCAGCGCTCTCCGTCACTCATGGTTTCCTGCCTCCGCATCCCGGTCCCACGGCGATCTCGGTGATCTACAATGCGGACATCAGGCTGACACTGGTGTACGGTGCGATTCTCGCCGCTCCGATTGCCATTATCGCTGGCCCTGTGTTCTACAATTTTGTCAGGGATCTCAATCCCGCGATTCCGCAGGGACTCTATAACCCGAAGGTGTTCAGGATGAGGAGATGCCGAGCTTCGGTATCAGCGTATTCACAGCACTCGTTCCCGTTATTCTCATGGCGGGTGCAGCCATTGCGAAGATGACTCTTCCTGCCGGCTCGCACGCACTGGCCATCATGACTTTCCTCGGCTCGCCGGATATGGCACTCACGATTTCCATCTTTATCGCGTTCTACATTTCGGCATTGCACGCGGCAAGAGTATCCCTGAGATCACGAAGATCTGTGAGAATGCGATTCTCGCTATAGCTATGATCCTCCTCATCGTGGGCGGCGGTGGAGCGCTCAAGCAGATTCTCATCGACAGCGGTGTTGGCCGCTATATCGGCGACCTCCTCATGGGCTCGGATCTCTCCTCTTGTCCTCGCTTGGTCGATTGCCGCCGTCATCCGCATTGCCTGCGGCAGTGCAACGGTTGCGGCACTTACGGCAGGCGGCATCGCGGCCCCTGTGGTCGCACTTACGGGCGTCAGTCCCGAGCTGATGGTGCTCGCAACCGGAGCGGGCAGTCTCATCATTTCCCCGCCGAACGATCCGGGGTTCTGGCTCTTTAAAGGAATTCTTTGGACTTACCGTCAAGGAAACCGTCCGTACGTGGTGCACAATGGAGACGATCATCTCGGTGCTCGGCCTTGCGGGTGTTCTGATTCTCAACATGTTCGTCGGCTGATCAGGCTGATGCATCGAATTTTGCATCCGAGAGGGCGTGAAGACCATGGGCTATCTTCTTGGGATTGATGCGGGGTCGACGAATTACAAAGGCAATCGCGTGTGATGCGGCAGGACAGTTCCTTGCCTCTGCCCGTCGCCCTGCCAATACCAAGTACCATGAAAATGGATGGGCAGAGACCTCCCCAGAACAGATCTGGGAGGGCGTTGCCGCTTGCATCGCAGATGTGGCAGCACAGCTCCCCGGGGCAACATGTGACGGTATCGCCGTCGCAAGCACGGGGGAAGATGTCCTGCTCGACGGTGATGCGCAGTCCGTGCATCCTGCGATTCGTTGGTTTGATACGCGGACAGAGGCCATCGCCTCCGCGTGGGAAACCATTCGGACGGGAGTATGTCTATCAGATCACAGGAATCAATCCAAATCCTGTGGCAAGCATTACGAAGATGCAGTGGATCAAACGCTATGTGCCTGAGGCATGGGCTCGTGCTCGTCTCTGGATCCCAATCGCAGGGTTCCTCAGCCTGAAACTGACGGGGCAAGCACGTGCTCCTTGGACGAATGCCTGTCGCACGATGGCTTTTGATCTACGGCAGCGTGACTGGTCGGAGGAGATTCTCGCAGAGGCGGGGATTGACCGATCCATGCTCGCGGAGCCGATCCGTCCCGGTGCTCAGATTGGCAGCCTCACGACCGCCGCGGCTGCAGCGACCGGACTCAGGAGGGAACGCCTGTTTTTGCGGGTGGGGTGGACTATGCCTGTGGTACGTTTGCAACGGGAATCATCCGTCCCGGCCAAATGCTCGACTCGACCGGAACGAGCGAGCAGCTGCTTGCCATCCTCGATGCTCCCGAGGCAGCACTGCCTGCATGGAGAAAAACTTCACTTCCGTCGCCTACGTGGTGAATGATGCCTACTATATCATGGGGATGATCGTGGCGTCGGGTGGAATTTTCGAATGGTTCAAGAATACCTTTGTGTGTGAGTCTTTCGATCAGCTGGTGGAGGAGGCGTCGCGCGAGCCAATCGGAGCGCGCGGCTGTATGATGCTTCCATATTTTTTTCTGGGCGCCATACCATGGGCAGCGATCCTGCTGCGCGTGGTGCTTTTCTGGGGCTCACGCGTGGGACGACGCGTGGTGCATTCGTTCGTGCCATTCTCGAGGGGCTCTGCTACGAAATGTATAGTATTGTTGAAGCAATGCAGGAACTTTCAGGGGCAGCGTGTCGAATCTATCTATACCATCGGTGGTGCGGCGAAGAGTGCGTTCTGGATGCAGATGAAGGCAGATGTCACTGGGATTCCTGTCCGCAGCAAGAACGTTCCCGAAGCGGCTGCCCTTGGTGCGGCGATGCTCGCGGGACTTGGCGCCAGGATCTATACGAGCCCGGAGAATGCCGTGGCACGTGTGCAGTTTGATGAACATCGCTATGCGCCGGATGCAGAGCGTCATGGGCGGTACATGGAACTGTATGAGACGCTGAATCGTCTGATCTATCCTGCGCTGCGAGAGTTCAATGCGGCAGTGACACTGCCCAAGGGACGAATGAAGTGAAGTGAAACGGAGGAGATATGCGATGAAGTATGAAGTAACAGTCACGGGAATTGGGGATTTTGTCCTTCCTTTTATGCAGACGCGCGAGTCTGTCATCCTCTTTAACAAGGATGTGCCCTATGAGTATGAGAATATGGTCGTGTCACATACCAAGGCAGTCCTGACGGAAGATGTCGCGGTGGGGATACGCTCCACCTCGCGGACCGTAACTATACCGTGACGGCGGTAGGCGATGAGGGCGATGAAGACCCTCCGCGAGAATGGACACTGTACCATTGTCTTTTACGGGAAAGGATGCCGTCGAACAGCCGGGACAGATCATGGTCAAGGGTGATGGGGTGCCGCGCTTCATGGTCGGGGATGTCATCCGTTTTGAATGAGGTGGACAATATGAAGGCTTTGGTGATCGAGGGATCCGTTGCTCTCGTCAGAGCGCTTGGAGACTGCTGTCAAAGAAAATCATGGGGGACGTAGAGGTCGCACGCGTGGATTGGAAACCTGCGAGTGATGAGGAGTTCTGGTTTCTGCGCAGCGAGGTGGAGAAGAAAGGTCCGTCTGCCGGAAGACCGCCGAAAGAGATTTTCGACCACGTCGGTGATGTCGAGCTGATCATTACCCATCATACGCCGATCAATGCAGAGATTGTGGCGGCTGCGAAGAAATGCCGCATCATCGGGGCGTGTCGTGCGGGCGTGGAGAACGTGGATGTCGCGGCGGCGTCGAAGCAGGGGATCGCCGTATTTCACACGATGGGGCGCAATGCCCATGCCGTATCGGACTATGCGATCGGCCTCATGCTTGCCGAGATGCGCAATATTGCTCGTGCCCATGCGGAACTGAAACAGGGGCACTGGAAGAAGCAGTATTCGAATGCCGCTTTCGTCGGTGATATGCTTGAGAAGAAGATCGGGCTCGTTGGCTTCGGCTATATCGGGCATCTCGTCGCAAAAAAAGCTGAAGGGCTTCGACGTGGAAATTCTCGTCTACGATCCGTATGCGAAGGCTGCCGATGTTGAGGCAGCGGGTGCACGTCTCGTCTCGCTGGAGGAGCTCTGCAAAGAAGCGGACTTCATCAGTATGCATGCGCGTCTCTCGGAGGCGACACAGGGGCTCATGGGAGAGAAGGGTTTGCGCTGATGGAAGCCGACGGCGTACGTCATCAATACGGCACGCGCAGGCCTCGATTGATGAGCAGGCACTTATCAACGCTCTGCGTGAAAGCGCATCGGCGGCGCTGCGATCGATGTGTTCTGGACAGAGCCACCGCCGGCGGATCACCCGTTTATGACGCTCGAGAATGTAACAATCACACCGCATCTCGCGGGCTCGACGCGTGACGCCTTTAACCGTACGCCGTATCTCCTGCTGGAGGAGATCAAGGGGACGATCGCGGGCGGTACACCGCGCTGGGTCGTCAATGCAGATGCAGTTTCGACGGATTTTTCGGGACTCGCATAAGAGGAGAAGCGTATGAAAGCAGCGATATATCACGGCACGGCAGACGTGCGCGTGGAGGAGGTCGCAAAACCTGTGATCGGCGCGGGAGCTCCTCGTCAAGGTCAAGGCATGCGCGATCTGCGGCGGCGATCTTCGGACCTTCCGCCACGGGCATAAGGCGATCCACCCGCCCATTATTCTGGGGCATGAGATCTCAGGTGTGATTGAGGAGGTGGGTGCGGGCATTGAGCGTTACCATGTTGGGGATCGCGTTGATTGTGGCACCTGGCATCGGCTGCGGTGCATGCTCCTACTGCCTTTCGGGACGGCAGCATCTGTGCTATACGCGCGAGACCATTGCGCATCACTATGACGGCGGCTTTGCGGAGTATGTGCGCATCCCTGCAAAACGCCGTCCGCGCGGGCAACGTCAATTTTATCCCCGATGAGGTTGACTACCTCGCCGCATCGCTCTCAGAGCCCCTCGCCTGTGTCATCAACGGGCGGGAGGCGATGGATATTCAACTAGCGATACGGTGGCGGTCATCGGTGCCGGGCCGATCGGCATTATGCATGCAGAGCTTGCGCGTGCGCGCGGCGCAGGGAAAAGATCTTCCTGTTGAACCGCAGTAAAAATCGTCTGGAGGCGGCACGTGATCTAAACTATGATGCCTATATCGAGACGGGGGCGGATGGCGGCGTGCAGGCCGTGCTTGACGCGACGAACGGGTTGGGGGCGAATGTCGTCATCGTGACGGCCGGAAGTGCCGCAGCACAGCGCGCAGGAATTGAAATGACGGGGAAGATGGGGAAGGTCTGCCTCTTTGCGGGATTGCCGAAGGATACGCCGGAGCTGACCTTTGATGTCAATTTTGTCCACTACCGCCAGATTACGCTGTATGGGACATTCTCCTCTGCTCCGCGTCACAACGCACTTGCCGTGGAGCTGATCCGTAGCGGAAAGATCAACGCAGACCGCATTCTCACCCATGCGGTCTCACTCGATGATATTGTGCATGGGTTTGATCTGGTGGAGCATCGGGCGGGGATGCGCGTCGCCGTTGTGCCACACCTAGAGGAACTCGCAGAGGATCTTGCACGACATCCGGATCTTGTCGTCTCAAAGGGATGATTTTTATGCAGGCTGCTGTACGCTTTTCGTGCGGCAGCTTTGTTTTATTTGTATGGAAGGGTGAAATACATCTTTGGCATGACCATCAACCCCCAAAATGAATTGGACTCTCAACGACCTCGTGGAGCGCAGTGCCTAGCGTCATCGTTAAGGAATCGCTGATAAAATGAAGTCCGTCAGATTGGCGTAGATTTTTTCGTCCGATGGAGGAGGCAAACCGGACGCATAGCCAAAGCTATGTGGAGGATCTCGGGAAAAAAGCGGACAAAAAAGATGTGCTAAGATGGCGGTGCTGAATTTATCAGTGCTTCCTTAAAAGCAAAGAAATACCACATGCGAATCGTCGTCGGTGGTATTCTTTCATGCATAATTTTGTTATAATGGAAGCAGCCTGTAAGAAGAGGAGGTCACCATGGTGACAGAACTACTGCCACTGCCGATTCTGCGCGGCAGCTATGCACATATGACGCGTACGGAAAAAGCGGATTGCGGATTATGTATCTGAACATCGCAATGAGGTGATGGAGCAGACCATCTCGGAGCTTGCCGCCGGTGTCGGCAGTTCGGAGATTACAATTTCGCGCTTTTGTAAAAAACTTGGATTCAGCGGGCTGCAGAGTTTTAAAGATTGCGCTTGCCGCCGAGCTCAGGCAGAACAGATACGGTTTTATCGGGACATCACGGGAAATGATGGAACGGAGCTGATTTTACAGAAGATTTTTCGCAACATTGCCGAGGGGCTACAGGATACGCTGAAACTCCTCGATGCGGCGGCACTTGACCGTGCGGTCGATCAGATCTGCCGTGCAGGTCGTATCGCCGTCTATGGGTTCGGCAACTCCGCCACGGTCTGCCGGGATATAGAGACACGGTTTCTGCGGTTCGGGATGGTCGTGCAGGCATGCAGTGATGCACACCAACAGGTAACATCGGCGTCGCTCCTCACACCGCATGACGTGGTGATCGCCGTCTCGCATACGGGATCGACGCTCGAGCTCCTCGACAGCGTGCGTATTGCGCGGGCGGCGGGGGCGGTGGTTATCGCCATTACCAGTCATGCAAATGCACCGCTGACAAAACTCTCCAATGTTGTATTGCACGGGATGGGGCGGGAAACACATTACAGCTCGGAGGCCGTCTCCTCACGGCTCATCCACATGGCGATTGCGGATGCGCTCTACACCGTCATTGCCATGCGCAATCCACAGGAATATCGTCGTAATTTGCAGAAGATGCGCACAGTGATTGCGAAGAAGCGGTCGTGAGGGAACGAATGGGTAAGAGGAAAATATTATGGAATATTTGAGTTTCTATCGGGGAAAGCGTGTCCTCCTCACGGGACATACGGGCTTTAAGGGCATGTGGCTTGCCCTCCTGCTCCTCCGGGCGGGGGCAGAGGTGACGGGATTTGCACTCGATGCGCCGACAGAGGGCGGACGGGAGGCGCTCCGTCGACTTGGCGTTTTGAAGGAACTGCGCGATCTGCGCGGCGATGTGCGCGATGCCGATGCACTCGGACGCGCGTTTGCTGCGGCGCGGCCGGAGGTCGTCTTTCACCTCGCGGCGCAGCCGATTGTACGAACGAGCTACCGCCAGCCCGTGGAGACGTTCGCGGCAAATGTGATGGGGACAGTCAATGTCGCTTGAATGTATCCGCACATCGGACACCGTTTGTTCTGCGCTCATTGTGACGACGGATAAGGTCTATGAGAATAAGGAGTGGCCGTGGGGCTACCGCGAGAATGAGCCGCTTTTGGGCTATGATCCGTATTCGGCGAGCAAGAGCTGTGCGGAGATCGCCGCCTGCAGCTATCGGCAGAGCTTTTTCGCGGACGGCGGGGTGCGGCTCTCGACGGCACGCGCGGGCAACGTGATCGGGGGCGGCGACTTTGCGCCCGACCGCATCATCCCCGACTGCATCCGCGCAGCGGTGCGCGGGCAGGTGATCGACATTCGCAATCCGCATTCGACGCGCCCCTATCAGCATGTCTTAGAGCCGCTCTCCGTGTATCTGATGCTCGCGGCACGGCAGGTGGAGGATGCCGCTCTGGTCGGGGCATGGAATGTCGGCCCCGACGATGCAGACTGCGTGACGACGGGAGAGCTCGCCGATCTCTTCTGCCGGACGTGGGGCGCGGGCGCACGGTGGGAGGCACATGCAGACGGCGGCCCACTGAGGCGCATTTTCTGGAAACTCGACTGCTCGAAAATAAAGAGTGAACTCGGGTGGAAACCGCGCTGGCATATCGCCGAGGCCGTGGAGAAAACGGTGGAATGGGCAAAAGGCATGGGCGGCAGGTGCGGATATGCGCGCGGTGAGTGAGGAGCAGATCGAGTCGTTTTTAGAGCAGGAGAGAAATCGGATGAGTGAGCAGGAGATGCGTGGGGAGATTCTCGCGCTTGTACGGGCGTACTGTGAGAAGTATCATGCACCAAAGGAGGATTTCTCCCGGGGGATCGTCTGCCGTATGCGGCGCGTGTCTACGATCATGAGGAGATGGAGAATCTCGTCGCGAGTGCGCTTGAGTTCTGGCTGACGGCGGGGGCACTATACGGAGGAGTTCGAGCGATGGGCTGGCGGCGTATCTCGGGGTGAAGCACTGCTCGCTCGTGAACTCGGGTTCGTCGGCGAATCTGCTCGCCTTTATGGCGCTCACGTCGCCGCTCCTCGGGGCGTGCCGTCGGGCGCGGTGATGAGGTCATCACGGTGGCGGCGGGCTTTCCGACGACGGTCGCGCCGATCATCCAGTACGGTGCGGTGCCCGTCTTTGTCGATGTGAGTCTGCCGACGTACAATGTGGATGTGTCGCTCTAGAGGGAGCACTCTCCGCGCGGACGAAGGCCGTCGCGATCGCGCATACGCTCGGCAATCCGTTTGATCTGGCGGCGGTTAAGGCGTTCTGCCAAAAGCACAACCTCTGGCTCGTTGAGGACAACTGTGACGCGCTCGGCTCGCAGTATGCGATCGACGGAGAGACGCGCTATACGGGCACGATCGGCGATATCGGTACGTCGAGCTTCTATCCGCCGCATCACATGACGATGGGCGAGGGCGGCGCGGTCTATACGAATGATCCGCTCCTCCACCGCATCGTACGCTCCCTGCGCGACTGGGGACGCGACTGCGTCTGCGCGTCAGGGGCAGGGACAACCGCTGCGGGCATCGCTTTGACGGGCAGTACGGCGCGTTGCCGCGCGGCTACGATCACAAATACGTCTACTCCCATTTCGGCTACAATCTCAAGGTAACGGATATGCAGGCGGCCGTCGGTGTCGCCCAGCTGAAAAAACTGCCGTCCTTTGTCGCGCGTCGCCGGCATAACTTTGCGCGGCTCCGCGCGGCACTCGCCGATCTGGGCGATGCCTTTGTCCTGCCAGAGGCAACGGCACATGCAGATCCCAGCTGGTTTGGCTTTTTGCTGACCTGCCGTGACGGTGTGGATCGCGCCAAGATCGTTCCGTATATCGAGGGGCGGGGCATCCAGACGCGTATGCTCTTCGCGGGGAATCTGACGAAGCACCCCTGTTTTGATGCCATGCGCGCCTCGGGCGAGGGCTACCGTGTGGCAGGGACGCTCGCGGCGACCGACCGCATTATGAACGACACGTTCTGGCTCGGCGTCTACCCCGGACTGACGGACGCGAAGATCGACCATATGGCACAGGTCATACGGGATGCTGTGCGCGGGGCGGTAGTGCAGAAAGGCAGGAGTACAATGCGGAAGGCGCAGATGCGAGAGCTTTTGGATACAGCCTTAGATGGTGCGGCGTATATTGACCGTGCTCTGACGCAGGGCGCGGCAGATGCGTCCATTCTTTCATTATTGGAGAACCTGTATCAGGCGGCAGATCTGCTGGCAGAGAGAACACGGGATACGTCGCAATTTTTGCCGCAGATACCGCTGTACTTTCGAAATATAGGGGCATCGATTGATGAGGCACTGCATGACCCCCACGCAGTTGAGACGAATTTTTCCATGGAGATTCGGCCATTCCTTATCGAGACCGATCGTCTTTGGGACTCCAGGCGGATGTGCTTTCCAGTGAAGAGGGATTGCTCGCTATCGACAAGAGATGATGCAGCGTGTGAAGGCTTTGCGCACTGCTCCATGTGAGCAATATCGTTATGATGTCTCTATTGTGGTGCTCGCATACAATAAGCTGGAGTATACGAAAGCTGCGATTGAAAGTATTTTCGCACATACCGACTTTTCTGCCGGCAACATTGAACTGATCACCATCAACAATGGATCGGATGATGGGACACGTGCCTTTTTGATCGTCTTCCCCATCGGAAAAAGTAAATTTGACGTATAATGTGCTCGGAATAAACTCTCACAGCACATAATAGAGGGAAAATACTCATTCTCTTTTCCAATGATGTCGTTGCCACGCCGCATTGGCTGGAGAATCTCCTTGCAGCCATACAGTCGGATGAGCGTATTGCGATGGCAGTTCCCATCTGTAACGAAGAAGGAGCGACGAATCTTCAAGGGGTTCCCGTTCCATACCGCAATACACTTGAAGATATGGAAAAGATGCGAGGCATTTGCGGCTGAGCACAATCGTCGGAATGATCGCCTTTGGGAGGAACGCAGTCAGCTCATGCCGTTCATTTCGATTCTGCGAAGTGACTTATATCGTGCCGGACTGCTCGATCCGGCATATACACGTGCAGACTTTATCGATGATGATGAATCTACGCTATTGCGTCGTAATGGATGGCGGCAGCTTCTCCTTAAGGATACCTTTATGCACCACTTTGGTGGCGTGACGCTTGGTGCAGGGCGCTACAAGGGCGCGGGCAATGCAATTGCAGACATGCGCCGTGTCTACTATACCAAATGGGGGGTCGATGCGTGGGATTCACAGGGACTCTTCCCCAGAATGGAGGCGCTGAATGCATGGCACAATATTTGTGACGGAGAGCGTATTCTTGTTCTTGAACCAAGATTTGGCGATTCAGCATGCAGTATTCTCAATATGTATCGACGGCGCGGCATGCGATCCTGTATGACCGCGGTGGTCTTCGATGCGCGCTATTGCGAAGATACGGGGTATCTGTTTGATCATGTCATTAGAGCAGAGCAGGTCGAGGATGTCTCCCTGCATACCACGGAGAAATATGATGTCATTTCGACAGGCTGCTATTTGGATGAACTTCCGATGCAGGATGTCATACGATCACTTGAACTGCTTTATCAGCTTCTTGCGCCAGGAGGGATCCTGTTTCTGCCGGTACGAAATCCGGGCAGCGCATACGAGCTGGATGCGCTCCCTGCACCGCGGCATGCGGGATGTGTACTGTTTTGACAACGAGGTGAGGCGGTGTGTAAGTATCTCTTATCGGCATCTTTTACGCGCACTTCATGAGCACCCTCCTTACACCACTATCAGTTTACTTCCATTAAATTTAATGAAGATGAGCGGCTTGCAGAGCGTATGAAACCCCTGCTGTGTACGGATGAAGATCTCGCTCCGGATGCCGAACTAAGCCTTTTTTTGTACGGATGCTCTTCCTTGGAATCACAAAAACTGAGCAGGAACAACCATGCGACTCAGGGCGGAAGTTATGTTTCCGCCCTTTTTACGCCGCGGGCGGATGGTGATGAGGAAGGCGGTGGTGTAGGCGGTGATGGGGATGGCGCAGAGGAGGCCGATGCTGCCGACGAGGGGAGCGGACGATCTCGGTGGCGATCATGTTGAGGTTGAGGACATGGCGGAGTGGGAGATCGGGCTGCGCGGAGATGAGGAGGATGAGCGGGAGCGCACCGCCAATGTAGGCGAGGACGAGGGTGTTCCGCCATGGTGCCCATGACGTCGCGGCCGACGCTCATGCCAGAGGAGACGGAGAGCGTCGAATTTTCGTCTTGGGGGCGAGCTGTTTCATCTCGTATTGGGCGGAGGCGATGGAGACGGCAACGTCCATGACGGCACCGAGGGGCACCGAGGACGATGCCCGCAGCGCAGCTCGCGGAAGTCCACCGCCTGCAGGTAGAGTGCCTTGAGCATGCCCGCCTGTTCCTCGGCGATGCCTGTGAGGTAGGTGCCGTGGATGGCGATGACGGCGAGGATGCCCGCGACGAGGATGCCGCCGATGGTGCCGATGATGGCACCCGCCGCCTGTAACGTTTCGTCCGCTGACGATGAGCTGGGTGGCGAGGGTGATGATGCTGCCGATGAGGAGCGTCCAGAGGATGATGTGCGAGGGTGCATAGAGAATGAAGGAGATGAGCCCTTCGCGATGAGTAGGGACGGCGAAGAGGAGGGACGAGGGAGTGCCTTCGCGCCTGTCACACCGCCGAAGCAGATGAGGAGGACGGCAAAGAGAGTGAGGAGAAGGAGCATGGCGGGGAGCCGGTCATAGTCGACGATGGCATAGCTCTCACCTGCCGGCCGGACGAGGATGTGTTCCCCTCCTCCGGGTGGATGTCAAAGGCAGGATTATTGAAGGTGTGGTGGAGGATGGTCTCCTCCGTCCCTGCCACCGCAGGGCCTGAGTCGAGGCGGATGCGCACCTCACAGGCGGCACTGTCGGGGGGCAAGGAGGTCGTGCCGCCCGCCGCGTTCTCCACGTGGAGGATTTCTGCCTTATAGGGTCGGCGGGTCACCGTCCCTCGCCCGCTGGGAGATGGGTGAGGACAGCATAGAGGAGGACGAGGGAGAGCACTGCGATGAGGGAGGCGGGCAGACGGCAGGGATAATGTTTCATGACGAACTCCTTTGAATTGTTACAGTATTTACGCATATTATGGCACGAAGAAAAAGTGATTTCAATAGCTATTCCTGATTATGTAAGAACTATTGACAGATACATCATTCTCATATATACTGAGAACAACGAGATAATTCCAGAGAGGATGGCGGCTCTCGTCATGCCTCGCGGCGCAGGGATTATCATCGTCTCACGGAGGAATCCGTCAAGGCCGTCATCGGACGGTCTTTCTTTATTCGGATTCATTCGTATGGATTCGTGAGATGCTTGCCCCTATGGCGGGACAAGGCGCCAAGGAGGATAGAGGAGCTCGGCGGGCTGCAGAGGGAGTCTCGGCAGACGGGAAAGCTGATAGCAGCGAGGAAATACGATGTTCTCGAAGACGGATTTTTGGATTGGCCTTGCAGTTGGTGCGGTTGCCGGTATCTTTGGCTATCGTTTCATGCAGGAGCGCACGCAGCAGCTGGCAGCGCTCGAGGCGGGCACGGCGGATCTCTCGCTCGCTGAGCTCCAGCGTCAGAAGGAGGAGCTCGAGGATCTGATCGCGGCACAGGCTGCATCGGAGAAGTAAGATTTCCACGCCACGGGGGCTGCTGCGCATCGCTGCGCGCAGCCCTTTTTCAACAAATATGGATAAAGAGAAGGGGGTTTCAATGAGTATTTTCGATACGATCAAGAATGCGATTCCGCACGCGGCGATGGATCTGTTCATCCGATCGACGGATGTCGCTTCCTATGTGCCGGGACGGGTGCGCCTCTACAGTAAGCAGCTCGTGAACAATGCCTCGCTCGAGAAGCAGGTGCATGAGCGGCTGAACGCGCTCGCGGAGATCGAGCGGGTGGATACCAATATTGCGACGGGGTCGATTCTCATCACCTATGAGCCGGAGCGCCTGCGTGCAAACGCGGAGCTGCGCCGCGTGGAGGACTATATGCGCACCCATGCGAGGAGGCGGGCATCATGACGTATCTGTCCGGACTGATGCTCGGCGCATCACTGGCCAATATGGCGCGTCAGATGATCCTCGGTACAGGGGGTCGCCCTGCTGATGGCAATATCCTGCATGGACTGGGCGGCGGCCTGTTCACGGCACCAGAGCGCTCGCGTGGAAAAGCATCCGCACGTGCTGGCGCACACGGAAGCGCCGTCTCGCCATGCCGGTTTCCTGTGCAGTGCCGACGGCGGTCTTTTTCCTGTGTCCATGCCTCGCCGGGACGGCGTCGCTACCGTACGCCGTATCTGACGGAAGCCTTTGCCAAGGTGCTGGAGGAGCGCCTCCTGCGCCTGCCGTTCATCCGTGCCGTGCGTACGAATACCGAGTCGGGCAGCATCCTGCTCATCTATGCACCCGAGGATGAGGCACATGTCCTCGTTCTGGCGGAGGGGCTGTGCGCGATTTTTGCCGAGGGCAAAGGTACAGCCGCCCGCGACGCTCGCGAAAAGCGTGCGCCGCTCGGTGGAGTCGCTCAGTGCATGGATCCAGCGGAGTACGGGCGGAGCACTCGATCTGAGCTCGCTGGTCGCCGGCGTCTTCATCATGCGCGGCGTGCGGCAGCTGGTGATCTCCAACAATACGCCCTCGGGCTCTCAAATGCTCTGGTGGGCACTGTCGCTGATGAGGGGATGGAAGGTATGACACGAGTGATGCACAAGCGGATCCGTCTCTCGGCGGCATTGCCGCGCGAGGATGCAGAGCAGCTCGCGGCGCGCCTGCGCCGCTTCCCTGCAGTGGTGGCGGTATCCGCCCGCGAGAAATGCGTGGATCTCTGGCATGTGGGGGATGCTCCCGACGGCGCGTGTCCTCACGGCGGCAGAGCGCGCCGTGCGCGCGGCGGCAGAGAAGGCGGTGACGCCGACGGAGCGGTTGGCGGAGTTCCGCCGCGATGCGGTAATCTCGCTCGCGAGCTTTGCGGCGATGGAGCTGCTGCGGCGCGGTGCACCCGAGCTCTTTGCCTCGGTGAAGGTACTGCGCTCGCTGCTCGTGCTCGCGATTTCGCGCAACTTCATCAAGACGGGCATTGGCGGTCTGATCGAGGATCGGCAGCCGAATGCGGATACGCTTACGACGACGGCGGTGATCGCCTCGGTGCTCGCAGGGAAGCCCGAGTCGAGCCCTCATGCTCCTCGCGCTCAGCAACGGGGCGGAGATGCTGACGAGCTACGCGGCGGAAAAGGCGCGCTCGCACATCTCAGGGGCTCCTGTCACTCGGCCAACGCGATGTCTGGCTCGTGGAGCAGACGTCGAATGGCGAGTGGAGCGCAAGCTGCCCGTGGAGGAGGTACGCCCCGGCGATACGATCGCCGTACACGCAGGGGAGAAAAATCGTCATCGACGGCCGCGTTCTGCGCGGCAATGCGGCAGTGACGCAGGCGTCCGTGACGGGTGAGTCCGCCCCGCGATGAAGAAGGAGGGCACGCCGGTCTACGCGGGCAGCGTGGTCGAGGCGGGCGAGCTCGTGATCGCGGGATGGAGAAGGTGGGCAGCGATACGTCGCTCGCGCATCGTCCACCATCGTCGAGGAGGCGCAGACGCGCCGCGCACCCGTGCAGAATTTTGCCGATCAGATGGCGAACTATCTCGTGCCCGTGTCCTTCCCTCGGGCGGCGATTGTCTACGGGCGACGCGCGACTGGGGACGTGTGCTGAACCTGCTCTTCATCGATTTTTCCTGCGGGCTGAAGCTCTCAACGGCGACGGCGATGTCGGCCGCGATTGCCGCAGCGGCCAAGCGTGGGATTCTCGTGAAGGGCGGCAACTACATCGAGGCGCTTGCGCGCACGGATACAGTCGTGCTTGACAAGACGGGCACGCTGACGGTCGGCATCCCCGAGATCACGTTCATTCGTACGGCGTCGGGCGTGACGGGAGAAAGAGATGATTCTGCTCGCGCATCCGCCGAGAGCACTCCGTCATCCGCTCGCCGTGGCGATCCAGAAGTATGTGGAGGAAAAGGCATGGCATGCGCCGCAGCACCGCTCCTCGAGACGATTAGCGCGCGGGATGCTCGCCGAGGTGCTGCGATTTCGAGGCTTTACGGGCGGAACGATCCGCGTCGGCAGCCGTCGTTTCCTGCAGGAGAACGGCGTGACGGATCCGGAGGATCCGCTGCGTCCACCTCCAGCAAGAATGTGCTGTTGCGCGTGACACGCGCCTCATCGCGTGATCGGGATCGAGGATCCCATCCGTCCGAAGATGAAGAAGACACTGAATCAGCTGCGCCGCTGCGGCGTGGACGAGATCGTCATGCTGACGGGCGACGCTAAGGCAGTCGCGGCCGAGGTGGCGCGCGATATGGATGTGGACTCCTATCATGCGGAGATCCTGCCCGAGGATAAGTCGCGCTATGTGAACCAGCTGAAGCAGCGCGGAACGGTGATGATGGTCGGCGACGGCATCAACGACGCGCCCGCACTCGCCTTTGCCGATGTCGGCGTATCGCTCGGCGGACGGCAGACGGATATTGCGGCGGAGTCCTCGGCGGTGACGATTCACGGGGAGGATCCGATCCGCCTCGTGGAGGCACTGCGCCTCGGACAGCGGACGATGCATCTCGTGCATCAGAACTTTAAGGCGACGCTGCTCGTCAACTCGTCGGCGATGCTGCTCGGTGCGCTCGGCGCGATCAGTCCGCTCGCAGCCGCCGCGATCCACAACACGGCAACACTCGCTGTGGTGCTGAACAGCTGCCGCATCCTGACGCCCGAGGGCGGCATGTTTGCACGGAAGATGACAAAGTAGAAAGCCGAATCTTTGTTTGTTGATTTTTCTTTCGTCCTGTTGTAGAATACGGTGTATGAATGAGAGGATAGGGTAGGGATTCACGATATGCCGATCCGCTGTTTTTGAGAGGAGAGTTTGACCGATGGCAGGAAAAATGAAGAACTGCTCGAGCTGCGGGAAGGTGTTCGTTTCAATCAACAACTCCCGTATCTGCGCGGATTGCCGCGAGAAGGAAGAGAAGTGGGAAAAAGGAGATCATCGAGTACGTGCGTGACCATCCGAAGTGCCCGATTCCCGAGATCGTCGAGGCGACGGGGGTGCAGGAGCAGGTGATCCGCCGCATGATCCGCGAGGGACGCTTCCTCGCAAGTCATGTGGATATCTTCTTCCCGTGCGAGAAATGCGGCGCCCCCATCCAGAAGGGCAGTACTGCGAAAAGTGCCAGAAGGAGATGCGTGAGGAGCTGAAGGCAGCCGTCAGCAAGCAGAGTGCCTCGGGCATGCGCACCACATCAGACGGCGGTAGCGGCCGCCGCGGCTATGTGACGCTCGGGGATAAACAGGAAAAATCGAGTCATCGATACGCACTTAAGAAAAAAATCTTAAGTGCGTATCTTTTTTTTTCGATAAAGAAGGTGAAAGGATTCCGAACCCGTTTCGCAGCAAAGACGCGAAGCGCGCAGCGATCGGTTCGGAGATACAGGTGGTGAACGATATGTTAATCAGAAATCAGACAATCGCAGCAGTGAGCAGACTTTACGCCGGTGCACCGGCAGCGGGAACGCGCCGTGGATACGGCGGGTGCCGTGCAGGCACCGGATGCACTCGAGCTTTCGGGGCGAGGCGCAGAGCTTTGGCGATATCCTGCAGCAGCTGCGCGGCATGAGCGATGTTCGCAGGAGCGCGTTGCGGACATCTCCGCGCGCGTCGAGAACGGCAGCTATGCGCCGACCTCGGCCGATATCGCGACAAGATGCTCGCCATGCGCTATTGATGGAGCAGCTCATGTGGAATGCATTTACGGCGACGCTCGAAGAGCTCTCGCGTCAGTATGAGAAGATCCGTGTCGTGCAGGAAAAGAAACGCAAGATTCTCGTCGCACTCGACATGGAGGCACTCGAAAAAGCTGACCGCCGAGGAGGATCTCGCGCGTGCGGTGGAGCGGCTCGAGACGGATCGGCTCGCGCATCTCGCCCACATTGCGAAGGCGACGCCGGGCGTGAGTGCCGAGACGAATATGGAGGAGCTTGCTCTCTCGCACCGAGCGATGCCGTCCACCGCAGCGTGCTTGCGGCAAGCCGCAGGCTGAGCAAGGTTGTCGCGGAGACGAAGGAACTGCGCGATGGGAATGCCCTCCTCATCGAGGGTGCACTCATGGCAGTGAACCGTCAGCTCGGACGTATCGGCGGTGCCGTGGTCGACCCCGTGTATGGGAGCGGCGGCACGGAGCAGGTGCGGCATCTGCGCAGAATCTGGACCATAAGGCGTGAACGGCAATGACGAATGAGACCCGTGCGGCACTCGTGCTCTGAAAAGAGCAGCCTCTCTGCCGCGAGGAGGCACTCGCCGCCTGATGATGCGCTCGTCGCCGCGCTCCAGCACAGTGCCTTTGGTGCGGGGATCAGCGACGCAACGGCGGCCGCTGAGCGGAGTCTCTCTGCGGTACGTGCACTCGCACGGCGGCAGGCAGAGTACCTCGCGGAGGTGCAGGCGGACAGCATGGCGGCCGCCGTTGCAAGCAGAGCCGAATCCACGGGAGCACTTCGCTGCGGTACGTGCCATGCGTGCTGTGCAGGCACGGCATGAGCGTCTGCGCGAGCGCGTGCGCACGGCAGAGCAGCTGCTGGAAAAGAGTGCGGAGTTTATCCGCTATCAGCTCCAACGTCGTTTCGGGCACGATGGCGGACGATACCTACGGACGCTCTCAGCCCGTGGCAGGACCGCCCGTCGGACTGCGGCGTGAGATCGCCATGTTCGATGCGGACGTATAACGATATAACGGATGGAATCATTAGGATTTCCAAACAGGAAAAGAGTGAGGGAATATGCGGTCAACATTTGCCGGACTCAATACGATGGTGCGGGGCATCCAGAACAACCAGCTGTCGCTTGACACGACCGGGCACAACATTACCAACGCCTCGACAGAGGGGTACTCGCGTCAGCGCGTGGACTCGGCGGCGACAAACTATCAGGAGCGGCCGTCCCGCCATGGGAGTGTCTACGTCGGCGGCGGTGTCGATGTCATCGCGCTGAACCGTGCACGCAACATCTACGCGGACAAGCAGTTCTGGTCGGAGACCCTCGACGCAGAACCTCTATAAGACGTACAAGACCAACTACGATAAGGCGGAGGCGGTGCTTTAACGACGCAAAGGAGACGGGGTCCTCAATGCGATGCAGCAGTTCTACAGCGCATGGGTCAATCTTTCCGACTATGCGAGCGACGCGGCGTCGCGTACGGCGGTCATCACGAAGGGCAACAACCTCGTCGACCGCATCAAGACCGGCGCACGTCAGTTGCAGGGATCAGATCAATGCACAGTACGATGAGATGCGCATCCAGGTCGGCAAGGCCAACAATATTACGGAAAAAGATCGCCGTCCTCAGCAGAACATTATGCTCGCCGAGAATCACGGCGGCAAGGCGAACGACCTGCGTGACCAGCGCGATCTCCTCGTGGATAAGCTCTCGGAGATCACAAACGTCAATGTCTGCGAGGAGGCGAACGGACAGTACACCGTCGTCTCGAACGGCATGACGCTCGTCCAGCGCGACAGCCACCTCACCATCGAGATGAGCCCGCCGATCGACAACGAGCGCTATGGCATCAACGACTATACGCTGCGCATCAAGGAGGCGGGCGGGATCGGCTATGTCCCTCAGGGCGGCATCTCAAAAAGGCGCTGCAGGATACGATCGTGCAGGACAAGGATATATCGACAATCTTGCGGACATCTCGGCAACGCCTCGCGACGACGTTCAATGATGCGCATAAGCTCGGTGCGGGCATCGACACGAGTCGACGACATGGACGAATTTCTTTCGGACGCAACGCATTTCACAGCGATGCAACGGGCAACAACTACACGGGCGAGGCGCTATGCGTGGCATGTCGATCCGACAACGGGGATCGCTGGATGACGGCAACGGCGCAGAGCGTGACCCGCACGACGAGCGGCGGCACGCCGCCGACATCGGCGACGGTGACGGCCCGTGGATACGACCATCGCTGCCGACATCCATGAGATGCGCTCCATGCAGATCATCCATGCGCTCAAGATCAGCGATGAGCTGACGGCTCCGGACGGGCAGAATTCGTCGCCGCTCGTCGGATCGTCGACCCGGTGCCGGCGTCTCCGACCCATGCCAATCCGATCGGTAAGATGCTGCCGACGGTTACGGGCGGTACGATTACGTATACCTATTCTTTTGCCGATATGAACGGCACGGGCGACGGTACGATGGCGGTCGAGCTGAGCAAGTTCTTCAACAAGGAACAGGCGAATACGATCAATGTGGCAGAACTGATCGGCCTGCCGACGAACGAGCGCCAGCGCGCCGTCGGAACGGTGTCTATCAATCAGTACTACAACGGTGTGATGAATGAGCTCGGTGCAGATGCCGAGAACCTCGACAAGAAGATGAAGCAGCAGGATGATCTCATGGTGCAGATCAGCCAGTGGCGGCAGTCCACGGCAGGCGTGGACTGGAACGAGGAACTGACGAATATGCTCAAGTTCCAGACGGGTTACGGCGCGTGCTCGCGTGTCCTAACGTCGATGGATGAGATCCCGGATCGCCTCATCAACAGCACGGGCGTTGTCGGAAGGTAGGGATGAACGATGATTCGTATCAGTAGCAACTACATGGTGCAGCGCTGCCAAAAAGATCTGAATGAGCTGGACCACGCAAGTCGAAACTCATGGAACAGGGCGACGGGAAGAAGCCCACCGCCCCTCGGACAACTCCGTGGACTACTCGCGCTACCTGCGCTACAACGTCTCCGAAGGCGAGAACAATCGTTATCAGGACAGCGTTAAGGCGGGCATCTCGTGGATGAACACAGACCCAGACGGCACTGGCGGGCATGAGGACATCCAGAAGACGTTCGAGCGAAGAGCGATTCAAGGCGCGAACGACGAGCAAGGATGAGAACAGCGGCGACTGGCCCGCGATTGCGCGCGAGATGAAGACGCAGATCCAGCAGATCGTTTCGCTCGGCAATACCCAGCTCGGCGACCGCTACATCTTTTCGGGTCAGGCGGATCTGCGCCAGCCATTCTCCATCTCGGATGAGAAAAAGCCGCGCTATCGTGGTCTCGTCCAAGACGCTCGATGATCGTCAGGCAGCCTTCTTTAACGATGCAAGCAACACGGACAGCGCCAATTTCGCATCAGATGCTTTCCCTCGACGGCAGTGACGGCAAGAGCTACCACCTCAATACGCTGACGGGTGACGTCTGTACGAAAGAGTTCGTGCAGGAGGGTACAAGGACGTTATCGCGAGCGGGCGCTCGACGGTATCGTCAGCGGATCGTGTCGGCAATATCACGACGAGGCTGAACTTCATCAAGGATAACTTTAAGAATACGCAGGCGAAATCATCGATGATCCTGCTGCCTCGCCTGGTCGCATGGTGCGAACTGGTCGGATAGCGGCGGCAGTCGCAGGTGTGACGCTGAAGTTCTCGACGGTGCGTCAACAGATCGTCTCCTATAATGGCGATTTCCGCTATATCTCGATGGTCAAGCAGAACGGCTCGACCGAGGCCGACAGCGGACACGGTGAACAAGACGGGGCTCGACATCTTTCGGACGTGATCTCTTTGACGACAAGAATTCGAGCAACGAGCCTTCGGGCACAGCGATGGTCAACAGCATGTTGACCGTATACGCGAACGAACTCTGCCGACCCGCGCAGGCTCAGCTCGGACGGCATCTCGCTACTGACGCGGCAAACCGGGTGACGCTGCAGGGCACATACGGAGACAGGGGCACGCACCCAGCTCTATAAGAACTATGACGGATATTCTCACCGATCATGGCGAGAACATCACGCGCGATATTACGAATGTCTCCTCGACCGATGTTGCGGAACTCGCGATGAAGATGATGCAGCAGCAGACGGTCATGAGCATGTCGCTCTCGATGGGGGCACGCATCCTGCCGCTCTCGCTCGTGGACTATCTGCGGTAGGACGCCGCACGGATGATATGATGGGAAAGGATGCCCAAGATGCCGATGCTCTACCTCAATGTGCGCCATACGCTGCCAATGATCGGGATCGGTCGCATACGCGGACTCCAGTATTCAGCAGCCCACGATTATGACCAGGGACGCAGGATGCGCGCTCAATCTGTACGCTGACCCAGCCAAAACTCGATATTGACAGCTATCCGAGCCGTCACAGCTACGGACACAGCAGCAATGCGGACTTCGCCGCAGACAATATGCAGCGCGGCTTCTCGGGGGTGCGGGAAGGCACATCGAAGCACACGCAGATGGGCTGGTCGCTCGCCGAGGACGGACCGAAGCCTGGGCGGCAGGTAGCGATCGAGCAGATTTACCGTGATATGATGAGTATCGCCGACCAGAACCGCGTGCTCGTCGCACAGGCAATCCCTGACCCTAGGTGCATTTCACCGTTGGTGAGGTTGCCGGCGAGCCGACCGTCGGCGCGACGACGCCGCACTGGAATGTCACCAAGTCGTGCACGTGTCGAGTACAACCGCGGCAATATCGAGATCTATCTGCAGCAGAAGGGCGGCGTCCGCGCGTGGGTCAGCGAAGGAAAATATGATATACTTGCGTAACAGGGAGTCTCTGACGATGAAGATTATGACCAGCCGTTTCGGTGAGATTGAGGTCGCTGAGGATGCCGTCATCCACTTTGCAGCAGGCATTCCGCGTTTAGAAGGAGCACGAGTTCCTCATTATTCCCTATGGGGACGACAGCCCCTACTCATTTCTTCAGTCGGTGAAGACACCGGATCTTGCCTTCTTGATGGCGATGCCGCACACGTTCTTCCCGGACTATGAGGTCACGATTGACGACGATGTGGAGCGCGAGCTCGCACTCAACTCGCCGGATGATGTGCTGATCTGCGCGGTGCTGACGCTCGGCGGCAACATCCGCGACTTGACGGCGAATCTCATCGCCCCGATTGTCATCAATGCCAGAACCCGCAAGGGAAAACAGATCGTGCTTGACCGCAGCCCGTATACGACGAAGCATCGGCTCTTTCCGCAGGATCAGGAGGAAAGTAATGCTCGTACTCACACGGAAACCAAGACAGCAGATCGCGATCGGCGATAATATCGTCATCAACATGTGTGGAGGTTCAGGGCGACAATGCGCGCATTGCCATTGATGCGCCGCGCAGTGTCAAGATCTCACCGCGGTGAGATTTACCGCGCCATTCAGGAGGAGAACCAGCGTGCCGCAGCACCGCAGATGATTGATCTCGAAGCGCTGCCCGCGTTCATCATAAAGATATATCAACAAATAGCATGTCCCAAGGAAGGACAGACGGGTGCGTGGGACGCGCACCCAGCACTTATGGAGGGATGCCTTATGGCCGTAGGTAGTGTTCAGGATTACATGTTGGCGGCGGTCGCCGTCAGCAGCATGCAGGACGGCGCAGGAGCGCAGCGTCCCCTGCCGGGGACGGGAAAACGAGGCGGCAGCACCGCCGCCCAATGCAGCTACAGCGGCTGCAGAAGGCACGGCAGGAAGCCGATGCCGCCGCTGCCATGAAAAAGAAGAAGCCCATCAACGAAGAGCAGGCGGCGTATAATACAAAGCAGCTCAACGAGATCGTAGCGGCGCATCGACGTAAACCTCAATTTCCAGTATCACAAAGAGATCAACGTCATGTCGGTACGCATGCTGGACAAGAAGACGGGCGAGCTCTTGCGCGAGATTCCGGCGGAATCGCTGGTCGAGCACATGATCAAGGTGCGCGACTGGCTTGGCGCATTCCTGGACAAGACGGCGTAAGGCGATAAGGAGGAAGTTATGGCGGGAGCAAGAGGTATCTACGGACTTTCGGGTTCGGGGATTGATGTAGAGTCACTGGTCAAGGTCGGCATGATGTCCGGAGCAGAAGAAGTATGACCGGCTCTATAAGAAGGAAGTCGAGACGGAGTGGCGCAAAGAGGCCTTCGCTGATGTCTCACAGTGCGGTGAATACGTTCCGCAGCAGCATGTCGGATATGCGCCTGAGCTCGCGGACGAAGCCCCGTGACGGCGACGAGTTCGCTCTCGGATGTGGTGACGGCAACGGCGAATGCAAATGCCGGTGTGATGTCGCATACCGTGGAGGTCACGCAGGCGGCGTCGAACGCCTATCTGATGACGGCCTCGGGGCAGAAGGTGGCGCGTACGAATACTGCGGCACCCTGCAAGCGTTGCCCTGAAGGACGTTGCCTTCGCGGGCGGCACGATGCCCGCAGGCATGGCGAGCGCGGCGATACGGCCCTCAGCTTCAAGCTCTCGAACGGGACGGGCACGGCGGAAGTCAGTTCACGGCAGAGGAGATCTTTACGAAGGACCTCACGCTCAACGATCTCGCGACGCGCATCACCAATGCACGCTTCATCGACAGCGACGGCAAGAAGTCGGCGCTTAACATCACGGCGAGCTACGACGCCGTGTCCGACGCCTTCTCCATCGTGAACACGAAGTCGGGCAGCGACAATAAGGTCAGCCTTTCCGTGGATACGGGGGCGGGGTCGGCGGCGGATACGACGGCACTGCTGAACAATCTGAAGCTCGGGACAGGGTCAACGGCGGATCGATCAGCGCACCGCTCTCGTTTACGGCGGCGGGCGACCTCCACTCTTTCGGTGGCGGGGACGAACGCAAGCGTCAAGGTCGACGGCCGCACCTATACGGATCTGCAGGGACAACAAGCTGCAGGTCAACGGCGTCACCTATACGTTTAGAAGGCGACGCCTGCCGGCGCGACGGCACAGGTGACGATCGCGCAGGGATCAGGAGAAGCTCGTCGAGAACGTCAAGAAGTTCGTCCGAGGACTACAATAAGCTGCTCGATGATCTCCACGGGCGTTACAACAACAATAAGTATCCGGATTACGAGGTTCTGACGAAGGATCAGGAAGCCTCGATGTCCCACGAGCAGGTGGAGAAGTGGAATGAGGCGCGCCAAGTCGGGGCTGCTCTACCGCGATGGCTACCTCCGCTCGATCATCAGCGATATGCGCGATGCCGTGACCAATCGTGTCGGCTCTGCGCCGGGACGCTACAACAACCTCGCAGCGATCGGCATCACCTCGAAGGATCAGAGCGGGCATCTGAGCTCGACGAGAACAAGCTCCGCACGGCGATCTCAGCGGAGCCGGATGCAGTCAACCAGATCTTCTCCCTATACGGACGACGACGATAACTACGGCGATAACGGTGTCGTAACGCGTCTCGCTGAGCGTCTCGGCAAGCGCATGGAGTCGCTCAAAAGCCACGCGGGCATAACGGCGGATAAGTCCGACCGTAGCGAGCTCGGCAAGCTCATCGAAAGCTACGAGAAGCAGATGAGCGATTTCAAGCAGCTCATGAGCTCCTTTGAGAATCAGCTCTACAAGAAGTACAATGCGATGGAGGAAGCCATCTCGAAGCTTTCCTCGCAGTTCGGTTTCTTCTCCGGACAGTGATGCTGAGAGGATGCCCACATGGTCAACAGTGCCGCGGAGGCCCATAAGAAGCAGCAGATCATGACGGCGACGCCCGAGGCGCTGACGCTTATGCTCTACAACGGCTGTCTAGAAGTTTATCAAGGAGGCGCCGACGCACTCGCCGAAAAAGAACTATGAGGGCGGCCAGCACCTCGCTGCAGAAGGCACAGAACATCATCTCGGAGTTCCGCGTCACCCTCAATATGGACTACGAGATCTCGCATCAGCTCCTGCCGCTCTACAACTATGCGTACGACCGCCTGGTCGAAGGAAATCTCGATGATAACCTCGACGCCATTAAGGAGGCGACGGACATCATCACGGAGCTCCGCGATGCGTGGGCACAGGCGATGAAGAGGCCCGCGAGGAGAAGGGCGCGCAGCGTGCGGAAGGGCGGCGTCTATGCCGGATAAAAGCCTACGAGAGGCACGTTCCCTGTGGGAAGTACCGCGTACTGACGCATGAACTCATGAAGTTCATCGACGAGGAGGAGGTCGATACCGTTCTCGATCTCGTCGATCAGCGCGGAGCAGATCATCGAGATGCTGCAGGCACGCCTGCCGATCCCTATCGGGGCAGTGCGGATTTTGCGGCACTGACACGGAGCTCCGTCCGCGCGAGATGCAGATCCAGTACAAGGCACGTGCGTGGCTGAACCGCTCGCGCCGCCGCAATGCGGCCGTGCACAGCTACGATACGGGCGAGGGCGGCCCCGTGGGCTCCTATCTTAACCGGCGGCACTGGTGGGAGATCTCTTCCCAACAACTCTTGACAAACAATCATAGTAAACTTTTTATGAAAGCCGCTTAAGAATGTCGTCAGCTTTGACGATATACTATAGTAACAGGTAATACGCATGACGGTGCGGCTGCCATGGATGGCCAGCTAGCAGCCAACCAGGATAGACGCGTCACTTGCATATTATATAGCGGGCATGGATGTCCGCACATAAAAGTTAAGATTCCGGATCATCCGGAAACACACCAGGGGAGGAATTTTCACACGGCAATGGTAGTTAAGAACAACATGTCGGCGGTCAACATCGCTCAACATCCTGAACCGCAACCAGTCGGCTCTTGCGAAGAGCCTGCAGAAGGTCTCTTCGGGCATGAAGATCAACGATGCCGGCGACGATGCATCGAGGCTATGCCATCTCCGAGCGTATGCGGTCCAGATCCGTTCGCTCGATCAGGATAAGCAGAACACGCAGAACGGCAACAGCATGATGAAGACGGGCCGAGGGCGCTGTCGCAAGCACGGTCGAGATCCTCAAGACCCTGAAGGAAAAGGCCATCAACGCTGCGAACGACACGAACACGGACGAGGATCGCCGCACGATCCAGAAAGAGATCAACCAGATGGTTGACCAGATCGACGACAACGCACTTGCTACGTACAACGGCGAGTACCTCGTCGATGGTTCGCGCAACAGCATCGGTACGGCAACCTGCACGACGCTGACGAACAACGCGCTGAGCACGGCTGCTGGATGGGGCTCGGCACTGACGAAGCTTGAGAGCCGTCAGAATGAGAGCCTCAACATCCAGTCGACGGATAACGTCACGGTCTCCTATGTCCGTCAGGGCAGGGACCTACACGACGACGTTCTCGGTCGGCACGAACACACTGTCGGACATCATCACGAGGACGGCATACAACGGGACGGAGTCCCTCGCAGGTTCGGCTCTCGTTGGCGGCACGACGGCTGGTGCTTGGATCGGTCTCGACAGGCCGGCAACAGCGTCTCACACGGCGGACAACAAGACGGCTCTCTCGATCAATGCTGCCGGTGCTGGTACGACGTTCCAGATCTCGGCGTTCACGATCGGCATCACGGACAACACGGGTGTTCTCCCGCAAGACGGCAAACACGGCGCTTGACAACTTCAACGAGCGCATCCGCGCAGAGAACAAGTCCGAGGACAACGCTCTCGTTCTCCAGACGGGCGTGAAGTCGAACCAGGCGATCAAGGTCAGCATGACGGATATGCGTTCGCTCGCACTCGGCATGAAGGGCCAGGATGGTTCTGTCATCAGCGTTCAGACGCAGGACAAGGCGAATGCAGCGATCAACTCGATCGATTCTGCTCTCCAGAAGGCGCTCGACGAGCAGGCCAACATCGGTGCTGTCCAGACGCGTCTCCGTTACACGGCTTCGAACCTCACGACGCAGTCCGAGAACGTCCAGAACCCGAGTCCACGATTCGCGATGCGGATATGGCAAAGGAGATGACGGAGTACACGAAGAACAACGTTCTTCTCCAGGCTGCTCAGTCGATGCTTGCACAGGCGAACCAGAACAGCTCTGCTGTCCTTTCGCTCCTCCGCTAATTCGTTTCGACGATTTATACGGAATTCAGGAATCCCTCCCTCGGGGAGGGGTTCTTTTTGCCAAAAATCCCTCACATCGCGTATAATGGAGTATAGAGAGAGGGTGTACCAGATGAGAATATCTGCGTGCTATATTGTCAAGGACGAAGCAGAGGTGCTGCGCCGTTCTCTTGCCTCTGTACGAGCTGCAGTGGATGAGATCATCGTTGTCTCGACGGCGGGCAGTCCTGCCGTGCAGGACGTGTGTGCTGCGTTTTTGGTGGAGGTTCGTGACTTCGCATGGGTGAATGATTTTTCTCATGCCCGCAATAAGGCGCTGCAGTATGTAACGGGAAATATTGTTATCTTCCTGGACGCAGACGAATATTTTCTGCATCCGAATCATCTGCGTGAAGTCATCGGAGATATTGTTCAAAACTCACCTGATTTTGATATTATCATGCTGCTGCGTTATTCATTCATTGCGAATGAATCGATGATTGATGCACAACAGGATTACAGTCCGCGTATTCTTCGTATGCCGGGAATGCACTATGAGGGGAATGATACATGAGCAGCCGGTGCGCGACGACGAGAAAGAACGAGTTGTCGTTTATGCAGACGAGAGGCTTTCCGTCGGGCATACCGGGCATACAAAGGAACGCGGACCGGAAGATAAAACGTAATATTGCCATGCTGGAGGAGGATGCGGCACGGCATGGGCATACGGCGATGCACGATGCCTACCTGGCCGACTGCTATTTTGGCCTGCAGGATTATGCACGAGTTCTTCCTCTCTCACGTAAGGTGCTGGCAAGTGATATGATTCTTGTCGGGACAGGGAGCAAGATCTATCATCAGATGATCGAGTCGATGCGTGCGCTGCACTATTCTGATTCGAAATGCTTGCCCTTACTGACGAGGCTCTTGCGAAGTACCCGGATCTTCCCGATTTTTATGCACAGCGCGGGATGATCCTCTGCGGACTATCACGATATCCTGAGGCGGCAGAGTGCCTGACGACGGCACTATATAAATTCGATCATGGCTTTTCCGCGCTTCACGATTCGAGCTTCTTTAACCCCATGGTGGCTGCGTGTGTGGCAGCACGTCTCGCTCAGATCTATACGTATTTGGACGATGAAAGAAGGGGCGCAGTTTTGGCAGGGAAAGGAAAAAACGTACATGGAGGAAAATACAATCGGATCAGCTGAGCATACACTCCGCCTTAGTGCCTGCTATATTGTGCGCGATGACGCTGTGCATCTGAAAAAATCCATCGAAAGCCTCAGGGATGCTGTGGATGAGCTCATCGTCGTTGATACGGGCTCGCATGACGACACCGTGGCAGTCGCGCAGTCCTATGGAGGCACGGTCTATGAATTTCCGTGGGCAGATGATCTTTGCTGCGGCGCGCAATGCGGCGCTTTCCCATGCCACAGGGGATTGGATTGTGTTCATTGATGCAGACGAATATTTTTCCGCAGATACACGGGGACATCTGCGGGGGGCGATTAAAAACAGCGGATATTGAGGGGAAGAAGTCCTTCTCGTCCCTTGGCATAATATCGATGAAGTGACCGGGGAAGTACTGCTTGACTCCTATGCGCCGCGCATCTTCCGCCGTCGCACGGGACGTCACTATATTGGCCGTATTCATGAAGAGCTACGCGATGCAGATGGCACTGTGCCCAAAACGAATGCCGTTGCCCCTGACCTGCTGACGCTCGTACATACGGGCTACTCTGCTGTGCTTACACGTGAAAAGGGAGAGCGCAATCTGCGTATCCTGCTGGCGGAACTCGAAACGACGAAGGAGCCAGAGCGGATCTGGGGCTATCTCGCGGAGACCTATGATAATCTGGGTGACGCCTATCATGCGGAACAGTACGCATGCAAAAGATGTGTCGCTCGGACGGCGTGGCGTCGTCTATGCGAGCCGCTGCTGGCGTATTCTGCTGCGCATCTATGGCGTACAGCCGGAGCGACGAGATGCGTATCTGGCTCTTGTGGAAAAAGGCCGTGCAGGCGTTTCCGGAGCTGCCCGAGATGTATGCGGAGTATGCGGAGGCACTGGCGGCATTTCATCGCTATCGTGAGGCGGCAGAGGCGGCTGTGCCGGCACTGGAGCTGCCGCTCCCGACGGGAACGGAGCAGTCCTCTTTACGGATGAGATGAAAGCAGAACTTCGGCGGCGCATGGCGATCTGGCAGCGCATCGACACACATGCGAGAGATCCGCATCGCAGCTCGTGTCTTTGCCCGCAACGATCGTCGGGATATGGAACATTGGCTGAAAAATGCAGCAGTCTATGCGGATGAACGCATCGTCCTCGACACGGGATCGACAGACGGGACGCGGGAATGCGCAGAGCGTGCAGGTGCGAAGGTCTATGACTTCCTCTGGCAGGACGACTTCGCTGCCGCGCGCAATGCCGTGCTGGCACATGCGGATGCGGATTGGGCCGCCGTGCTCGATGTGGATGAGAGTTTTTTTGACCCATCCGAACTGCGCTCTTATTCTAGCGATGATGGATGTCATGATGCCGCATAAAGATGCTATTCTCCCTGCCGATCGTGCATGTGGATGAGGATGATGCTGACCGCGAGATCGGGCGTGCACCGCACATCCGTCTCCTGCGCATGGGGCGCGGACTACTTTATGAGGGGCGCGTACATGAGGCCCTCATAAAGCGGGACGGTGAGCCGCAGCTCTATCATGAGCCCGTCGCACTCGCCATTCGACACGTGGGGGTACTCGGCGGGGCGGATCCGCGGCAAGTACGCGCGCAACCTTGCCCTGATGGAGCGGCGGATCCATGAGGAGGGACTTCGTCCGGGGGACTATCGCTATCTCGCCGATATCTATTATGGTCTTGGACAGTACGCAGCGGCGCTGCTCTATGTGCGTGCGGCCTTGGAGGAAAATGTCACGTCCATTGGCGCACAAAGCCATCTCCATCAACTTCTGCTCGACGCGATGGAAAAGGAGAATGTTCCTCTTGCGGAGCAAGTTTCAGCGGCACATGCGGCGTGTGAGGCCTTCCAACATCTGCCGGACTTTTATGGGCGGCTCGGTCTTCTCCTGGATGCAGCGGGAGAGGATGCACTTCCTATATTGACGCGCGCGATGGAGCTCTATGAGCAGCCCGAGAATGCAGATGGCGAAACATCGGCATTCGCTGCATGGGCAGGTGCGGTGTCGGCGGCACGCGCACGTCTTCTTGCCGCGGTGGGAGCACGCGCGGCGGCTGAGGAGGAGCTTGCGCGCGCGTTCTTGCTCGGGACGGCGATGGAGGAGACCGTTGATGCCTTGGTCGAGCTGCACCGCGATAGGGATACGGGCGCGCTGCTCAGAGCACTCCGCGAGCGACTCGGCGGAGATCAGGAGAGCCTTTTGTATCTTATCCGTTTTGCTGACAGCTATGGCTGGCTGCATTTGGAGCGAGGCGGCACGCGATGCGTATCGCCGGGAGACGGGCACGGAACTTCCAACGCCTCTGCCCTATCAGTGGATGCGCTCGGATGCACCAACGGAACTGGGACAGCATATCGTTGGAACGCTTGCGGGAGACGTACGGGAGATGCCCGAGGTATTGCTCCGCCTTGAACAATCCACACACACGGAAAGTCTGCGCCTCTATGAGCGGCTGCGCGGCCTCCCTGCCACGAGAGATGCAGGAGTTCTGGCGGCATTACGATGAGCCGGATGCCGTCCCTGCGCCCGCAGCGCGGAGGGACTGCATCTCGTGCGCGAGGCGTTTGTGCGCCATGCGGATACGGCGCAGACGGAGCGCTTCCTGCGCATTGTGGTATCATACGGCATGGAGGAGCTGCGTATCGCTGCCGATGCCTATATGACAGCGGGACGCCATCGCGGCGGCGCGTGCGGCATGGGAACTCTGCGCACGGCAGGAGCAGGATGCGGATGCTCTCTATGGTGCGGGGCTTTGCGCCATACGCATGGGCGATGCGGATGCGGGGCGTGAATATCTCATGCAGGCATTGGCGGCGGATCCGGCGCATCGCAAGGCGAGAGAATTGATGGAGTGGATCGGATGAAAATTTCAGCGTGTGTCATCGTGAGGAATGAGGCGGAGAACCTTCCGCGCTGGCTCGCCTCGATGCGCAGCTTTGCCGACGAGATGATTGTCGTCGATACGGGTTCGACGGATCAGAGCGTGGAGGTTGCACGTGTGGGTGGGGCGCGCGTGCTCCGTTTCGACTGGATCAATGATTTTTCCGCAGCGAAAAATTTTGCGCTCGATGCGGCGACGGGGACTGGATCGTCTTCCCCGATGCCGATGAGTACTTTGCGGAGAGAGCAATCCGCGCGTGCGCTCTCTGCTTGAGGAGTATGATGCACACCCGTATCTTGACGGCTTCATCGTGCATCTCGTCAACATCGACGTGGATACGGGGGCTCTTCTCGGAACGAGTGCCGAGGTGCAGCGCATCTTCCGCCGCGCCCCGCATATCCGCTTTGTGGGCAGCATTCATGAACACATAGAAAAACCTCAGCGGCGATACGGCGCGGCAGATGATGATTGCACCCGGTCTGACGCTCTATCATACGGGCTACTCGCCGCGCATCATCAAGAGTAAGTCGCAGCGCGATCTGGAGCTCCTCCTTGCGCGCCGTGCACGCGGAGAGTCCGCGAAACTCGACGAATACCATCTGATGGACTGCTATTATACGCTTGAGGACTATCCGCAGGCGGCACATTATGCACGCCTTGCACGGGACAGTGCGGATCGGCCGGTCGGCTCAGAGAACCGCCCCCATGCGGTTCTCCTGCAGTCTCTTATTCTGATGGGGGCATCGGACGCGGAGATTCGAGAGGCGTATGATGCGGCACGCGCGGCACTCCCGGAAAAGGCGGACTATCCGCTGATCTACGGGACGTATGCGTGGGATCAGTCGTATGTCATGACGGCATGTGCTGCCTACGCGGAGGGGATCCGCCTGCATGAGGAACACTATCGTGAAGGGGACTTCTCTGCCGTGCTCCTTCCAACGGCGTATATGCGCCTTGGTGAGGCGGCACTGCTGCGCAATGCGCGGGAGGAGGCGATCCTATCGGCGGAGCATGCACTCCGCCTGAACCCGCGTCATGCACCACTCCTCGCCGCATTTCTGCGGATCATGGCAGCAGTCGGCGCAGACGATGCCGCGCTGATCGAGATCTTGAACGGGATCTATGATCGTGAGGCAGATGCGGCATTTCTCGCCTCGGTGCTGGCGGGCGCGGACGTTCCCCTCGCGGCGCTCTACTATGATCGGCGCAGTACGGCAAAGTTCGCGCCGCGCCGCCGTCTCCTGCTCGCGGGGGATGCGAATGCAGCAGCGGCATCGCTCATCGAGGAAATGGAGTGCGCGGCTGCGGTCGGAGCGGCCTGTGGAACGACGCTCTCTTCCGAACAGCAGAGCGCACTCGCCATGCTCCTGCCGCGTTCCTGCACCGAGGTTCTCGCGGCACCCGAAGCACAGCGGATGCTGCGACGAGTTGCACGGCTGGCGGAGGTGCGGCAATGAACGGACAGAAACTGGAGGCGCTGCGCGATCGTATCTTTGCGGCACTTGGACGCGGGGCCGCGCGGGAAGCGCGGCGCGGCATCGAAGCTGCGTCGCTATGAGCCGGCGGAGGCGGCAAGTCTCTAACGGCGCTCTGCATTGAGGAGAGGGATGCGAAGGGTGCCCTGAAGGCATGGCAGGAGTGCATGGCGCGTGCGCCGCACGAGCCCTATACGATCTTCCTGCGTGCACGCATCCACCTCCTTATGAGAGAGCGCAGAGCGGCGCTGCGCGTACTGACGCCTCTTTTCGATGCGCCCATGTCTGCGGAGGTCGCGGAGAAGGTCTATAATCTCGCGGGGCAGTGCGCACGCTTTCTTGGTGCTGCGGATAAGGCCGTCGAGTTCTATGCGCGTGCGCGCGATGCCGCGCCGAGTCTTGAGCTGCGTGCACTCAATGCGAGCAATGTGCTCTTTAACCGCCACTATCTTCCTGCTGCGCCCGTCGAGGATCGGCAGGCGGCAGAGGAGTACGGCGATCTCTTTGCGGCGATTCAGGCGCTTGATCACCGTGCACATCGACGAGGGCAGCGGCTCCGCATCGGGTATCTCTCTCCCGATGTCAGAGAGCATGTGGTGCTCTCGTTTTCGTATGCTCTGATGACGGCGCTCGACACTATGTGCTTTGCGGTGACCGTCTATGCACTCGGCGCGGAGGACGCCTATACGGGAGCAGGTCAAGCGTTCGGTGCAGGACTTTCGCAATCTGTCGCGCCTCACCCCGGAGGAGGCAGCGTATGCGATCTATCGCGACGGGATCGACATCCTCGTCGACCTTGCGGGGCATACGGCGGGCAGTACGCTGCCGATTCTCGCCTATCGTCCCGCGCCCGTCCAGATCTCGGGCATCGGCTATTTCGCCTCCACGGGACTCAGAACCGTGGATTACTTTCTCGCCGATCCCGTCCTTGCCGCAGGAGATGCAGAGCAGGGGCTTTACCGAGGAACTGCTCGTTCTCCCGCGACGCATTTCTGCTGGCAGCCGCTCCGCCCCGCTCCTGCCGCCGTGCATCCGCAGGCCGCAGGCCGCAGCATTGTGTTCGGCAGCTTTAATAACTTTACCAAGGTCAATGACCATGTCCTGCGCGTATGGGCGGAGATCCTGCGCCGCGTGCCGGAGAGTCGGCTCTTTCTCAAGGCGGATATTTTTCCGAGGGCGATGCGCGTGCAGAGGTGCTGGAACGAGTGCCGCAGCAGGCATTCCAACGAGCCGTGTGGATGCAGAGGGGAACTCCCCGGACTATCTCGCGGCGTACAACCGCATGGACATTGCACTCGATCCATTTCCCTATCCCGGCGGCGGGACGACCTGTGATGCGCTCTATATGGGCGTGCCCGTTGTGACGCTTTCAGGGGAAACACTCGGCAGCCGTTTCGGCGCGTCGCTCCTCGTGAACATCGGGGCAGAGGCGCTGGTCGCTCATACGGAGGAGGAGTACATCTCCTTGGCCGTTTCTCTCGCCGGGGATAGACAGACGCTGGATGCTCTGCATACGGGGCTGCGCGGGATGCTGGCACAGTCGCCCGTGATGGATGCGGCGGGGTACGGCGCGGCGGTCGGCGCGGCATACGAACAGGTGTGGTCAATCTATGAACAGCACAGTGAACAGCTAAAGTCCATCGATGATCATGACGATAGTATCTATAAGGACAGTAAGGCTCTGCGGGAGCGCCTCTTTGCCCTCCTTCGGGCAGAGCGGTATGCTGCGGCACAGGGAGCTCGCGGAGAATGCCATGGCGCACGGCGCAGCGGAGGATATGCTGCGCTATCTCCACCTACGCCGCCATAGAGCGGCAGGGGATCTGCCACGCGCGATGGCTCTCGCGGAGGCGTATCTGAAGACGGGCGGCAATGCGTTGCGCCATGAGTTCATGCGGGCTGCGTGCCGCCGTTGCCTATCGGATGGGCGATGTGCGGGCGGCGGAGTACTATCGCTGCGCCTATGAGGAGAGCCGTCCGATCTGGCGCTGTATAGTTCCTTCCTTTTGGCGAAGAATGCACGGGATGTGGATGACGAGGAGCTCTTTCGGGCGCATTGTGCCTACGCTGAGCTTTTCGCCCGTGTGCCGCAGTATACCTACCGGAAATCATACGCGCATCCAAAGATTCGCGTGGGCTATATTTCGCCGGACTTTCGCCGCAATGTGCTGCAGCATTTCGTGCAGCCCTTTCTGACGATGTATGACCGCACGCGCTTTGCGGTCTATGTTTACAGCACGGCGGAGCAGCCGGATGAGGTGACGGCTGGGCTGCGTCCACATGCGGATCAGTGGCAGGAGATGGGCGGACGTACGGCGGAGGAGATCGCGGCGCAGATTCATGCGGATGAGGTGGATATTCTCGTCGATCTGGCAGGACACACGGCGGGCGGCGCCTTGCCCGTGCTCGCACGTCGTCCCGCCCCCGTACAGATGATGGGACTCGGCTATATGGCGACATCGGGGCTCTCTGCCGTCGATTACTTCCTCACGGATGCGCTGTGCGACCCCATTGGTGGTGTGAGTGAACGGTATTTCACCGAGAAGCTGATCCACCTGCCGAGCCAGTTCGTCTATGTGCCGCGCGCGGGGCTGCCTGCGCCGACGGGGACGCCCGCGCGTCAGCGTGGATCGATCCTCTTCGGCGTGTTCAATCAGTACCGCAAGTGGACAGACGAGATGCTCTGCGTATGGCGGGAGATTTTGGAACGCGTACCGCAGGCCAAACTGCTGTTGAAGTCGCAGGTGTTCTTTGCCGCTGCGATGTGGAGGGAGGCAGAGGAACGCCTTGCGCGGCTGGGATTTGATCTTGACCGCATCGTACTGGAACCCGCGACGACGGACTATATGGAGCGCTATCTCGATGTGGATATTGCGCTTGATACCTATCCGTGGCCGGGCGGCGGGACGACCTGCGACGCGCTCTATATGGGCGTGCCCGTAGTGACGATGTACGGCACGCGGCGCAGTACGCGCTTTTCCTATGCAATGCTGCACCTCGTCGGTGCGGAGGAGCTGGCGGTCACATCTGCCTCGGCATACATCTCCTGTGCCGTTTCACTGGCGGAGGATCTGGTTCGTCTGGACGAAATGCACTGCACGCTGCGCAGGAAGATGGAGACATCGCCGCTCATGGATCAGAGGGGCTATATGCGCGCACTGGAAAAAGGCTTATATCATGGCATTGAGAAATGTCGGACAGGGGCTATGATGAAAAAGAAGAAAAAAAGCAGAAGGTACATGCGGAAAAAAACGCTGCAAGGTGCAGAAGATTCGGCTGGGCTATCTCTCCGCCGATCTCGGTGAAGGGCGACTGCGTGAGCTGCTGCCCATGTTCTTTATGGCGTACGATGCCTTTCGCTATGAAATTTATGCCTATCATACAGAGATGGGCGGCGATTCGTCACGTTTTGCGGAGAAGGCGACGGTACGTGAGATTGGTATGTGTACGCCCGAAGAAGCGGCGGAGCTCATTCGCCGTGATCATCTCGATCTGCTCGTCGATCTTTCGCTCGATGCGGTCAGCGAGCATCATGCTGCGGTGATGCGGCAGAGACCGGCAGAGCACATCGTGTCACTGGCGGAGCATATTCCCGCGGGGCTTGCCGTACGCCTTCCGATGGTCGAGGGGCAGGAGGTCTTCCCTTACTGCTATACGCAGATCGAGCAGGATGCGGCATATACCTATCGTGCACCGCTGCTCGATACGGGCATTCCCACCATCGGCGTGTGCGGCGGCATGACGCCGGGCGAATCCTCCCATTTTTTGGAACTCCTGTCGTATTTGCTGCCCGCGATCGGCGATGTGCACCTCGTTTTGCCCGCGTCCATCGCGGGGGGGCTGAGCACAGAGGACATCGAGCAGATCGCTGCGCGCGGCAGCGCGGGTCATCCCTTGACTTCGTGGATGATCTCTCATACGATACACTGGATGTCGTGCTTGGCTTGTCGGTCGATCTTGTCGATGTCTGCCGTGCGGCAGCGCATGGGATTCCCTTGATTACCTCCGAACATCTTGTGCGGGATCGCTATGCGAAACATCTGCTGTGTCATCTGGAGCTCCCCCCACTGTGCGACGTACAAGGAGCGGCGGCCGCGTGCCTAGCTCTGTGCGCTGACCGTGAACGACTGTCAGCGTGTCATGGCCTGCTGCGTTGGCGGCTGATTGATTTTTACGATGCGGGGATGCTTCAATTTGCACTGGAACGTGCCTATGAGCGCGTCCTTGCACAGGGAGACGGACGATCTGTCGCTGCGCTGAGTGATGAACTTGCCCGTGCCGCCTCCCGTCAGGACTGGGATGCGGTTCTCACTGCTGCGCATCAACTGGATGGGCATGATGCACTCTCTGCGGAGCAGCGCATGAGCCTTGCGTGGGGCTATCACTTTGGCGGCGCTGCCCCGCTGGCGGCACGGTGGGCAATGTCTGCACAGGGGCTTCCCACGGATCGTGAGGGGGCACGGCTCTATCTCTCGATTTCGGGGATTGTGCCGGGAACAGAGAATGGCGTGTTTGAACGTGTGCGGCATGGATTGAAGCGTGTCGAAGAAGGCCTCTCCGTTGTACCGGAGGTTCGGGCAGCTCTTCTTAAGGGATACGCAGATCATGCGCCTGCGGACAGTGATGCGGAACTGGCATCGCAGTGTGCGATTGCCTATGCGCGTGAGGCGGCAGATCCTTTTCTTCAGCGTGTTTACTATGGAGCCGGACTGCTGAAACTCAACGCTGCCGATGTCAGTGCGCAGGAGGTGTATGAGAAGAGCCTAGGGCTATGGCGCGCTCTTTGCTGATGTGCGCCCCTACACGCATCAGGGGCGACGAAAAAAGGATAAGATTCGTATCGGCTATATCTCCGGGGACTTTCGGCAGCATGTCATGCAGTACTTTGTATGGCCGTTTCTTGCCGGATACGATGCAAATGCGTTTGACGTTTACGTATATAGTCTTGGGAAGTCGGATCAGTATACAGACTTCTTTAAGACGCTCGTGACCCGATGGCGTGACCTTTCAGCGCATGCGCGGGATATGGAGCGAATTGCGCGGGAGATCCATGCGGATGAGGTGGATATCCTGTTCGATCTTGCGGGACATACGGCGGGCACAGGGCTTGCCGCTCTCGCATGGAAGCCGGCACCCATCCAGCTCTCGGGGCTTGGCTACATGGCGACGACGGGGCTTCCTGCCGTGGACTACTTTGTGACGGATCACTGCTGCGACCCCGAGGGTAGCGGCAGTGAGGCGTTCTATGTGAAAAACTCCTGCGCCTGACGAGTCAGTTCTGCTATAATGGGTATACGCACCTCCCTCGATCGACGGGGACGCCGGCGCGGGGGCGCGGCTATATCCAGTTCGCCTCCTTCAACCAGTATCAAAAATTCTGTGATCCCGTATTGCGTGCGTGGCAGGAGATTATGGAACGTGTGCCGCAGTCGCGGCTTCTCCTCAAAAACAATGCCTATTCGAAACCGGGGGTGGTGCAGTCGGCCTACGAGCGGCTGCGGCGGCTCGGCTTTGATATGAGCCGCGTGCAGTTTGAGCAGGCTACGCGAGATTATATGAATCGCTATCTCGATGTGGATATCGCACTCGACACCTTTCCGTGGCCGGGCGGCGGGACGACCTGCGATGCGCTCTACATGGGCGTTCCCGTCGTCTCCTACTATACGGAGCGTCACAGCACGCGTTTTACCTACAGTCTCTTGGCGAACATCGGGCTCTCCGATCTCGCATCGACCAGCCTCTCGGACTATGTCGAGACGGCCGTGGCGCTGGCGGGAAATCTCGACCTCCTCGATGCCCTGCATCGTGAGCTGCGTGATCGGATGAAGGTGTCACCCGTCATGGATCAGGAACGCTACATCCGTGAAATGGAGGAATGTTATCGTGCCGTCTGGAACGCGTGGGAGAGCGAGAACACGACCCTCTAGCCATGTCTTTGCCCCTGTGGAAAAGGCGATGGCAGCGGGACATCTGGAAACAGCCCTGCAAGCTCTGCGGGACATCGAACGGGACAATATGCTCCCGCAGGAGCGGGCATGGGAACTGCATGAGCGCATGGGGCAGCTGCTCTACTGGCTGGCCGACCTCCCGCTGCACTGCCGCATCTGCGGTTGGCGTGGGAGCTGTCGCGTGAGAACCATGGCGATCGCCTTGCTGCACTGAGCAACTATCTGATGTATCTCCACCATGTGGACGGCAGTACGGATGAGATGATGCACGATGCCCATGCAGCATACGCACAGATGCTCGGGACACTGCCGCAGTTTTCCCACGCAATGCATCATCGTGAAAAGCTGCGCATCGGCTATCTTTCGCCGAACATGACGGATCACATTGTCCTGAACTTTGCCGTACAGCTCTTTTCCGCCTACGACCGAGCGCGCTTCTCCGTCCATCTCTACGATGTCGGGGGGCAGCACAGCGAGGTGACGGACTGGGTCGCCGGGATGGCGGACGGATATGAGGACCTGTCGAAGTGCCGCCCACAGGAGGCGGCGGCACGTATCCATGCCGATGGGATCGACATCCTCTTTGATCTGGCGGGACATTCGGCGGGCGGAAAGACGCTCATGATCGCGGCGTATAAGCCTGCGCCCATGCAGCTCTCGGGGATCGGATACTTCAATACGACGGGGCTTTCTGCGATGGATTGCTTCCTGAGTGATCCCTTCTGCGACCCGCCCGGGGAGAAGGCCAATTTCACAGAGCAGATTCTGCGCCTGCCGCAGACACATCTGTGCTTTACCCCATCGGAGCGGTTCCGCCCCTATGAGCATTTGCAGCGCACACCGCATGAAAATGTCGTCTTTGCCAGTTTCAACAACTTCGCAAAGATCACGGATGCGATGCTGACGGCATGGGGGGAGATCCTGCGCACTGTGCCCACGGCGCGGCTCCTGTTGAAGAATGTGCATCCGCTGAAGGAGACGCTGACGCGGATGAAGGTGCGCGCTGTGCGGGCGGGGATCGATCCGGCACGGCTGAGCTGCGGCCGGGGTCAAGGACTACCTTGCGGACTATCTGGATGCGGATGTGATTCTGGATACATTTCCGTATCAGGGCGGCGGGACGACGTGCGAGGCTCTCTGTATGGGGCTTCCTGTCGTCGTGCGGGCAGGGACACGGCATGGTGCACGGTTCGGCGTGAGCCTCCCTGCACAATGCAGGCCTTTCCGAGTTGATTGCGGGCAGCACGGAGGAGTATATCGAGCGAGCCGTTCTGCTGGCGCGTGACAGGGAACTTCTCGGTGCACTGCAGATGGCTGTTCCGCGCATGATGCGCGCCTCTCCGCTGATGGATGCGGCGGGCTATGTGCGTGCGATGGAGACGGCGTATCAGATGATATGGGGAGCGGTATCTTCATGAAAAAAACGTAAGAGAAACCGCGCAGAGCGTACGCGCAAAAAAACGTGCGCGGCGGGAAGAGAAACGGCAGATGAAAGGGACGATGACGATGGCAGAGAAGAAAAATCATTACGGCAGAGCAGATTCATGCGTACGTAAAGAAGGAGAAGTACGCAGAGGCGATCAATGCCTTTGCCGATGCGCTTGCACAGGAGAGCCACCGAAGGAGTGCTACGCTGATGTGGCACGTGCCTACTTTGAACTGGGCGACTACAAACGCGCGGCAGACTGGGTGTCGAATGCCCTCTCAGTGGATCCGGGCAATGTCGATATGCGCATCCTGCTGGCACGCATCTGCCAGCGTGAGCGCCGGACAGATGACGCGCTGAAGCTCTATGAGAATATTCTTGCGGCTCATGCGGCTGCACTAACCGCCACGCAGCGTGCGGAGATCGAGCAGCGTGCAGGGGCTCGACGCACGTCTCGCGCAGGACAAGACGCGCACGGCGTACCCACATCTCGCGGCACTTTTGGGACTTGCCCCGCACCGGCTGCATCGACTGTACCCGCTGCGCCGGCTGTATCCACTGCGGCGCCGATCGCGCCCGTATCCGTTCCGGCTACACCGGCAGCTCAGTCCTTCGGCAGCGCCAAGGCGCAGGCCGCGCAGATCATGGCACAGTCCATTCGCCCCGCCGAGAAGATGGCGGCACTCAATGCCTTTGCAGGTGCGGCATACGTACAGGATGACTATGCAGGGGCACGGGAGCTTCTGACGGTGGCGCTTGAGCTTGATCCTGGCTGCGATGTGACGCTGCGCAATATGGCACTGCTCCTGCATGAGATTGGCGAGCGGGAAAAGGCTCTCCAGGTCGCGGCAAAGATGTGGCAGACGGACTTCATGCTTCTGCGCACGCTGAAATCATGAGCGCGCTCAGCCTTATCCTTACGCTGACGGAGGCGGGGGAGTATCTGCGAGAGACGGCAGAGTCCGCCCTTGCGGCGGCGTCTGCGGCAAATCTTACAGCGGAGCTGATCGTCCCCGTTCCGCAGGGGCGGAGGACGCCGTGCAGGCGGAGCTCCATGATCTGGCCTGCCGTATTCTCCCTGTGGCGGAGGAACATCCTGCCGCATGGAACAATCGCGGTGCAGAGGCGGCGTCGGGCGATCTGCTGCTCTTCCTGCAGGAGGGGTAATCCTCTCCGCAGTGGGTCTAGAAAAATGGTGGAGGTGCTTCTCCCCGATGACGCAGATCGCTGCGGTTGGTCCATTTACGGATCATACCGTATTTTCATGGCAGTATCTGAATGCGAAACGGATGAGCGCACAGAAAATAGAGGTGGAGCACTGGGTACGAACGAATTTGCCATACCCGACGGAGAGCCTGTTTCTCGAATACTTTGCTCTCCTCATGCGCCGTACGGTATTTTGTCAGCACGGAAAATTTGATGAAGCATTTGAGGGGAGCAGCGGCGCCGATATTGATCTCTCGTTCCGCCTGCGCTGCGCAGGATATACACTCCTGCGTGTGCCTGCCTATGCCGCACATCGTGCGGCGGGGAAAGTGTGAGCTCTGGGATCTGACGTTGACAGCCATGCGTCCACCGCTCCTAGAGCGATGGGGGCTGGACGTCGGTGTGCCGGAGATACTCTGGCAGAGAGCGCTCGACGGCATTGATGGAGCGTGGGATCCTTCCCTCGTGCGCGCGACCTGCCGCAGTACGGCGCTGCGTGCGCCGCTCGTCAGTATCATGATCCCGACGTATAATCGTCCCCGTTATTTTCATGAGACACTCAAATCTGCACGCGCACAGACCTATCCGAACATCGAGATTATCGTCTGTGACAACAGCACGGACGAGCGGACGGCGGAGCTGATACAGGCGTATGAGGACGATGTGCGCATCCGCTATGTGCGCAACCGCGCGGCGCGGACAAAGGCGGAGAATTTTATGCCGTTCGAGCGTCTGGCACAGGGGGAGTATCTGCAGTGGTGCATGGACGATGATATCCTCCTGCCCGACAAGATCACGCGGATGATGGATGCCTTCCTGCGTGAGCCGGGCATTACTCTGGTCACGTCGCTGCGCGGCGTTGTTGATGGCGACGGGAATTATCTCGGATTATGGCAGGGGAACGTGCCGGTACATGGGACGTACGAGTGCTACCGCGGGGCAGCAGTCGGTCGGGCGACACTGATGGATCGGGCAAATTTCCTCGGGGAGCCGTCCGCCGTGCTCTTTCGTCGGGATGATCTAAAACACCACTATTGGCGAGCGGAGGTACGCGGCTATCAGACGATCTCAGACTGTGCCATGTGGCTGGAGCTTATGGAACGCGGCGATGCAGTCATCTTTGCGCGTCCTCTTAGCCTCTACCGCCGCCATGAGGAGCAGGAGGGCGCACAGGCGGATGTCATCGTGCGCAGTCGTGTGGAATGGCGCCGTCTGCTCGAAGAATATTGGCATAAACGTATTTTTATTACGCAGGAGCAGGATTATCGACACGTTCTTGCACGGATGGCGGAGGAGCGCAGTGTCATTGCCCTCTGCTTCCTCAGGTTCCTGCAGCGCTGCGGAAGGCGTACGAGCAGGAGACGCCTCCATTTTCCATCATTCTGATGAATCGTGTGGAGGAATGCGCCCCTGTGCGGATGGATGCTCCCCTGAATCTGCTCGCCGCGCGCGGCAGCGTTTCGCTTACGGGGTGTATGAGTGCGAAAGATACGCCGCTTGAGCTGTATGATGTGACAAGCATGTATGACAGCATCATCCTATTTGAGCGTGCCAACCTCATGCCCACAGCCAACGTGCGGCAGATGCTGGCAGAGGCGGCATCACATGGCAGCATCGTATTGCAGGAGATGGACGATCATCCCCATGTGAATGAAGCGGCGGCGCGTGATCATTATTTTCTCTTCCGCGCCGTTTCTGCCGTACAGACCTCAACGAAGTATTTGGCCGAGTATCTGCGGGAATTTAATCCCCATGTCTATCTCTTTGAAAAATCAACTGGCAGAGCTGCCGCCCGCGCGTAGCTACGATGAAAACGCACCGCAGACAACGATTTTCTTCGGTGCGCTGAACCGCCGCGCGGACTGGGAGCCGCTGATGCCAAGCATCAATGCAGCGATTCAGGAGCACGGAGATCGCCTGTATTTTCGCGTGGTGTCGGACTACGCATTCTATCAGCAGCTGCGGACGGAGCGCAAATCATACGCCGGCGGCACGCAGGATGGATCTGTCGTTGCCCCCTATGAGCGCTATGTGGAGGAACTCCATTCCTCGGACATTGCCCTCCTGCCGCTTAATGATACGGAGTTCAACCGCGCCAAGTCCGATCTCAAGTTCATTGAGGCGGCAGGGAATGGTGCGGCGGTGCTCGCCGCGCCGACGGTCTACGCGGCGACGGTGCGTGATGGGGAGACGGGGCTGATCTATCACAGTCCGAAGGAGTTCGCACAGAAACTCGATCTCCTGGTCCGCCGCGCTGACCTGCGGTGGCGCCTTGCGGAGAACGCCTACCGCTATGTGGCAGAACAGCGCCTTCTCGCAGGGCATCTGGATGACTATATCCCTAGCGTATCGCGAGCTCTTTGACCGCAGAGAGGAGCTGGAGCGGGAGCGCCTGCGGCGCGTTGCGAAATACTTCCCCAATCTGTGAGATGACGGTAAAAAGTGTGAATAATTACTCTTTGTTGTGATTTTTGGATAATGATTGACAGATGATATGTCGGCTTTTATAATAAAGATAGGTTACGTGTAGATTGGAGATCGTTCTGCTTTCTGCACGATACTTCTATCATGGAAAGGAGAGCCGACATGACGGGAAAAGTAAAATGGTTCAGCGCGGATAAGGGATACGGATTTATCTCCCGCGAGGACGGCGACGATGTGTTCGTCCACTTTTCTTCGATTCAGGGTGAGGGATATAAGACGCTGAGCGAAGGACAGGAAGTGGAGTTCGACATTGTCGAGGGTGCACGCGGTCCGCAGGCGGACAATGTGATCAAAAAGGAATAAGGTCAAAGGTTTGAAAAAGCCCGGCTTACACAGCGGGCTTTTTTTCATTTGGGGAAAAAGTGCTTCACAAAAAATCTGAATTTAATGAAGCGCGTGCAATTCCTTTGCAGGTATTTTCTCCTTTATGTCGAACTAAACAGGTAACAGAGGGAGTACGTCCTCCCGTAGATAGAAAGGGGCTGTGTTTCATGGCTGCATTCACGATTCGAGGAAAGAACGTCGAGGTTACCCCTGCACTACGCGACTATGTGGAAAAAGCGCGTCGGAAAGATCACGAAGTACTTCGATAATGTCGGCGAGATTGCGGTTCTGCTCTCTGTGGAAGGGAAGCACCACAAGGTAGAAGTGACTCGCCCCCGTCGCACGCGGCGTTCTGCTGCGCGGCGAGGAGCATTCGGAGGATATGTACAGCTCCATTGATCTGGTCATCGAGAAGCTCGAGCGCCAGATCCGCAAGCAGAAGACGAAGCTCGAGCGGCGTTTCCGCCAGGGCGGGTTCAAGGCAGAGGCGGTCGAGACGTTTGCCCAGCCGATGCCGGAGGATGAGGATATCTACCCCGTCGTCAAGACGAAACGCTTCTCGCTCCAGCCGATGGATGTGCAGGAGGCGATTATGCAGATGAACCTCCTCAATCATCATTTCTTCGTGTTCCGCAATGCGGAGTCGGAGGAGGTCAACATCGTCTACGGGCGTCACGATGGAAAGTATGCGCTGATCGAGGTCGAAGAGGGCTGATCGCGCGATCGGATCCCGAGAAAAAGGGCTGTTGCACGAAGGTAAATTTATCTTTGTGCAACAGTCCATCTTTTCGTATAGGGGCAGATCGGCGAAACAACGGTAACGAAAAACTTGCACCTCTATAGAAATAGGGCACACGAATAAGGACGATTGCAATGCTCGCCCTTATTCGTGTGCCCTTATTTGTTTATTTCCGACGTCTTCTTATGCCGCTTCTTTCAATGATACCAGATTCTTTCGCAGCCGTTACAGTCTGTACACGTGTAGATGGTCTTTTCGCTCACATACCCGCTCGCACTCTTTGTCCTGCGCGTCCCCGTCACAACGAGTCGCCGCCTCTCGGCACACTGGTAGACATCCTCCGCCGCAAGGTAGGTCATGTTCTCCCGCCGCCCGATGTCCTGCTTCCATTTGCGCTTCTTGCCCACTTCGTAGTTGTTCGGCTTGATGTAGGAGGTCTGTCCCTTTTCCCTCAAATACAGGTAGTTCTCCTCACTCTCATATCCTGCATCGGCGACGAGTTTCCGGCTCCTTTTCCCGATGTGTGCATGAAAATCCTCCAAAAATGGGATGAGTGTCCGTGTATCTGTCGGGTTCGGGTAAACACCTGCCCATACGATAAAGGCTGCCTCCACGCCATATTGCAGATTATATGCCGGCTTTAACTGCCCGTTCTTCATTGCATCTTCTTTCATCCGCATAAAGGTTGCCTCATCGTCCGTCTTGGAAAAGCTGTTGCGATCCCCACAGATGTGCAGCTTCTTTGTGTAGTCCTTCAGACGGCTGATGTAAGAGTCCAGTGTCTCCATGGTACGCTGAAGCACAGTCTTTCGTTTTCCACTCCCGTAAACGAAGATGATGTTTTGCTCTTTTTGGATACGTTTCAAACGTCGGCGCAGACGTTTCAGATGGTGCAGGCGAATCTCAGAGCCACGGCGCAGGTGGATACCGAACTCTTTTTCTACGCCGGCAAGAAAGGTATCGAGTTTCTCCATGAGTTTGGTACGATTCTTTGCAACGCCTTTTTTCCAAACGAAGGTGTACTTGCCCGCAACTGCTTCGATCTTTGTGCCGTCGACAAAGAGGTTCTGAAATGAGATGGCTCCAACGGATGCAAGAAATTGTGCCATTTGTGCCAGAATCTCCTTGGCGTAGGGGGCAAAGTGATCCCTGCGAAAACGGGCAATGGTTGTGTGATCCGGTGCGGGTCGCCCTTCGAGCAGATACATGAAGTGGATGTCCCTTAGGCATACCTCCTCAATGCGGCGGGAACTGTAGATTTGATTCATGTAGGCATAGATGAGGATGGCAAGCAGCTGATGCGGTGATACGAGATTCCGCTCGGCACGCCGAAAGCTCCTGTACAGTGGCGTAAGATCCATCTGATGAACACAGTGGAGCAGGAGACGAACGGGATCCAAAAGCACGAAGGTGCGGCTCTTTGATACGTGTCCTTTGAATGGAGGTCATGGATATTCTGTGTATCACATCTTCGATGAATATGTACAGTATCTCAATTCTAATGACTAATTTTTTTAGGTTTTTGTGTCCAGTTTTTTTGTTGACTAGTGCAAAAACACGAATAACAAAGGTGCGACACGCCCTTGTTTGGCAAGATCCTCATAAAAGAAAGACACCCTCAAAACACGGCGATGCCTATGGCATAAATCGCTTCTTGCACGAACACAAAAAGGGAGTTACAATGAAAAGCGACCAGTAGCAGAAGCTTGTTCTCAAAGCAAGCTGCCATTTTTAAATCGAGGCTGTTTTATGAACATTATTATACGTTTGCAAAGGCTCTCGCCCTTCCGTATCATCATCTTAAGTTTTCTCGTTTGATTCTCTGCGGCACCGGGCTTTTTGATGCTGCCTTGGGCCACGGCAAACGGCGAAGGCGCCTCCCTTTTTCCGATGCGCTCTTCACCTCCGTTTCTGCCAGCTGCGTGACGGGCCTTACGACTGTCGACACCGCTGCATACTGGACGCTTTTCGGTCAGCTCGTCATCCTCGCCATGATTCAGGTCGGCGGCTTCGGCGTCATTACCGTCGCTGTCTCTCTCGCCGCCCTTTCAGGGCAGCGCATCGGTCTCATGCAGCGCAGTCTTTCCAAAGACGCTGTCTCCGCTCCGCAGCTTGGCGGCATCGTACCGCTCCTCTACTTCATTTTGCGCTTGACTTTCTTCATTGAATTTCTCGGCGCCCTTTTTCTCGCCCTTCCTTTTGCCAAAAAGTCGGACTTTTACGCGGCATTTACTTCGCGGTCTTTCATTCCATCTCATCCTTCTGCAATGCAGGCTTCGATCTCTTCGGCAATTCCCTGATGGATTTCGTCGGCGATCCTATCGTAAACGTCACGGTCATGCTCCTCATCATCGCCGGCGGACTCGGCTTCACCACCTGGGCGGACATCCGTCTGAACCGCGGAAATTTTCCATGCTTACACACTGCAAAGCAAGATCGCCCTGACGATGACGGCAGCTCTCATCCTGATTCCGGGGCTTTTTCTTCTTTTTCTTCGAACTCGAGCCCAGCACGTCCCTCAGCGAACACTTCCTGATCTCCTTCTTTCAATCCGTTACGACCCGCACCGCAGGCTCACAACACGATCGACATCAAGGATTTCAGCGAAACGGGACGAGCCGCTCTCATCGCCTTGATGCTTATCGGCGGCTCGCCCGGCTCCACCGCAGGCGGCATCAAGACAACAACAGCTTTCACCTTGTTTGCCATCACGATCGCCACCTTCCGCCTCAAGAAGGATCCGACTTGCTTCTCGCGGCGTCTTTCCTCCGAAACACAGCGTCATGCCGTCACCATCCTCATGATGTATCTCCTGCTTTTTCGCTTCGGGCAGCGTACTGCTCAACCTCATTGACGGCATACGCCTGATCGACAGCGCTTTTGAGACGGCTTCTGCGCTGGGGAACCGTCGGCCTCTCCATCGGCGTCACCGACGATCTGGGGCCGCTTTCCAAATACGTCATGATACTTTTGATGTTCTTCGGGCGCATCGGAGGTCTCACTGTCATCTTTGCTGCCCATGCACACAGCAGACAAGACTCCGGCCGCAGCCCGGAAGAACGAATCACCATCGGATAGGGAGGAACATCATGAAATCCATCCTGCTCATCGGACTTGGCCGCTTCGGCCGCTACATTGCAGAAAAGCTGCACGACATGCAGCACGAGGTCCTCGCCGTCGACCACGACGAAGATCGCGTAAACAGCATTCTGCCGTTCGTGACGAACGCACTCATCGCCGACAGCACCAATGCCGACTTTCTGCGCTCTCTCGACATCCCCAACTTTGATGTCTGCATCGTCGCCATCGGCGATGACTTCCAAAGCTCCCTCGAAACAACCTCGCTTCTCAAAGAATTTGGCGCACGCTATGTCGTAGCGCGCGCCTCGCGCGACATTCACGAAAAATTTCCTGCTGCGGAACGGCGCGGACGAAACCGTCTACCCGAGCGCCAATTCGCGCTTTGGACGGCCATCCGCTGCAGTTCCAATCATATCCTCGACTACTTCCCGCTCAGCGACGAATACGCCATCTACGAAGTACTCGTACCAAAAGCATGGGAAGGGAAAAGCATCATCGAGCTTGATATCCGCCGCCGGCATCACCTGAACATCCTCGGCATAAAAGCAGGCGACAGCATCGACCTCAATATCTCTGCCCAGACGATCTTCGCGCCGGATGCCGCCGTTCTCGTCGCCGGCAGACAGGAAGATGTCGCTCATGTCTTTCAAAGAAATGGCTGACCGCTCCCATAAAATATGGCGGGAAGACGATTTCATCCCCCCGCCCCGGTCTCTGTCAAAAATGAAAGCAGGGACATCCCCTGTATTCTTCGGGCAGATCCTCACCAAGATTCATCCGGCCTAAATTCTTGACCGGCACAGATCTTTCTTCCGGAAATACATATTGATTGAGGTACGCGATAAAATCCTCCTCGCTGTAACATACCCCGCCCTCGATTCTGAATTTCTCGGCATGCGGACTATGGTGCAGCCAATCACGGGCAAATTCCAGACAATACTTCCACCACTGGGTCGGACTGAATACACCTGTCATACCGCCGTGTGGAGAGACAAAGAGCGATCTTGACATCGCCCGCTTGCTCACGCGCCGGCTGAACGAACTCGCGCCCGGTACGAGCAGCTTCCCATGGCAGAAGGATGCTGCCGACTTTCTCGATGAAGTATTTACTTCCACCGTATATGAACGCCTTTCCATCAAACATTGGCGTGAATTGGAAGCAGGCACACGCACATACGATATGGGCATACCATGGAAAGACCACCGCTTCGCCACGGACGATGGAAAATTCCACTGTTGCTCTCTCTCACATATAAACGACATACTCTTTCCGACATCGAAGTATCCATTTTATTTTTTGACACCACACGCACAGCAAAAACATCAACGGACAGCATCAAATGCCGGAAACACAGCTTCCCGAACATCCTGTGGTCTTTCTCCATCCAAAAGCCGCAGCAGCAAAGGGGCTCACGGAAAAATAGTTCTGCCGTCCTATGGAATGAAACGGCAGAGATTGCCGTCACCGTCTGCCCTCACAGAAACTGTCCCGGAGGATATCATTCTCTGTCCGCACGGGGAAAGCTGTTCTTCCTCGCTCAACCGGCTAACCGTAAGTCAATCCACTGACATGGGCGAAGTTCGGACAGGTGCACCGGTGTCGCATTGTACGATGTCACCGTCGACATACGCCCGCAATTAGAGCGCGAAACCCCTTCATTTTATCAGTAATTCCTCAAAAGACTTCAACTCTTTTTGAAAAACCTCTCCATTCACCCACCTGTTACACTCTCACTGCCGTCCCATCTCGAAACACCACCGTCAGCCCCTTGTCCACGCCCACGGTCACACATTCCACCATGCCCGCCCAGAGCTGGCTGTCGAACTCTGCCACAGGCTCAGTGCGGTTTTGAGCCTCTTGATGAACACCGCCAACTGCTCGGATTGCGCTTCCTTAGCAGAGATAGTCTCCAACACCTCGTCGAACCGAGCCTTGGCGACATCGTATCGCACTACCAGTCCTTCGTAGCTGCGCTGATACTCCTCCTGGCTCTGAGCAATGCGGGCGTTCTCTCGGATACACTTTTTCCGTCATCTCTACAAGTACCGCCAGTTCCTGCTGCAGTTTGATTTTTTCCTCCATGAGTGCCGTCGTGTCGCATAGCGTCTGCCTGACGAGCCGCGCGTTCGTGACAATCTCCTCCCGCTCCGTCACCAACCGATTAAATGCCGTGACAAAGGCTTCCTTGATTTCCTTCTCCATCACATGAGGGGTTCGGCATTTCTGCCCGTCGTACTTGTTGTTGCATCGATAAATAGTGCGTCTGTACTTATCCGTGGAATGCCAAACTTTAGCGCCGAAAGAACCGCCGCATTCGCCGCACTTGATCTTCCCCGAGAAAAATGCTTACGCCGCTATATCTCCCACCTTCCCGTGTACGCCGCTCCATCTCCTCTGCACCATCTCGAACACGGCGGGGTCGATGATGGCGGGATGGCTCTGTTCCACGAAGTAGCTCGGCACTTGTCTGCAGTTCTTGACGGTTTTCTTGGTGAGGAAGTCCGGCGTAAAGGTCTTCTGGATTCTCGCGCAGCCTGTGTATTTCTCATTGCTGAGGATGCCCCGGATGGTCTTGGCGTTCCATTTTTCCTTACCCGTGACCGTCAGAATGTGCCGTGCGGTCAGGTTCTTTGCGATCCCTGCCGGCTGTCATACCTTCAAGGAAAAAGCTGGAAGATGAGCCGCACGATCTTGGCTTGCTCCTCGTCGATGGCGAGATTGCCGTCCTCGCCCTTGTCATAGCCGAGGAAGTGCGAGTAGCCGACGGAGAACTTGCCGTCGGCAAACTTTTTCCTGAGTCCCCATGTGACGTTCTCCGAGATGGATCGTGCTTCCTCCTGCGACAAGCTGCTGAGGATGGTCAGGAGGATTTCAGCATCCCCATCTTTTCCCTGC
>BNJV01000470.1_pt1 | contig 53218 bp, 57 predicted proteins | sample 8540591 | NCBI WGS metagenome assembly BNJV01 (sample SAMD00202457, study PRJDB9452) | human saliva metagenome | host: Homo sapiens | reverse complement strand
ACAATCCAATAGGCAATAAAAAGAGCCCGCTTGCGCGGGCTCTTTTGCTTTAACAGCTAAAGCTAGAAAGGGGCAGACCCATACGGGTCTGCCCCTTTTTTGTACCCTCAGACCCTTGTCTATGATGCTCTGTCTACAAGGAGAATGCTCTTCACAGACACACTGGGATAGAGTAGAACCATGCACTACCCCATGTTTTCCCACGCACCAGAGCCAGTCGATCAGCAGCGCCAACACAACGGTGAAGAACGAACGGTAGCACTCTACGCAGAGAGCACACTGGAGCCTCACGAAACCTGGGCAGCACTGACCGAATACATTCACCTCTGGTGGCCCAGGCAGCTCCTACAGAGCGAAGAAAGCCATATCGACCTCTCCACCGAGCTACTGCTCGAAGAGACCGCAGACGGGGATATTATTCCTGTAGCACGCATTATCCAATGCGAGAACGAAGACGTGCTCACCATCGCACCCTACCCAGGTACACGCCTGGGGCGGCTCATGGGCGTAGCTGAAGAATCAGAAGAAAGCCTGAGCCTCATCCTGGATGCCCTGGCACCGGAGACTGCAGAAGGACCGTTATCCCTGCTCGAAATCAGTAGCGGTACCTACACAGGTCGTGAGGACGAGGAGCTGGGCATCTACGAGGAACAGGAAGAAGCAGCTGCCCTCCTCATGGGCGCATACAGCCGCTTTATCGGAGCTGAACTCCAGCGAGAAGAACTATAGGGGCCTTCGGATAAAAGAGGTTCTTAACCCCTGTAGAGTGGTATGTCATGAGCGCACAGGACCAGAACACCCCGCATCAGAAGGACGCACGCCCCATCTGGGTGCGACTGCGTGCTAAAGCCACTGCAGAAGCGGTGCAACCTCAGCATTACACCACTCAGCACTACAGCAAGGCTGACATGCTAAAGCAGAGCAATATCTGGTTCCGTAAACAGGGCGTGCCCCTCATCATTCCTGCACGTCAACGTGCTCTTGATGCGTTCCCACGCTCTGTACCGTGGATCCTGTGGGCTGGCATCATGCATATTTGCTATATCTTCCTGCGCGACCTTCTCATCTTCGTAGTGGAGGACGTGAAAGGTTCCCTACCGAACTACATCAAAGCTCTCACAAGCGATAGCGCCCTCAGTAACGAAGTACTCCCAGTGCTCGTACTCGGCGGGATTTTCCTCATTATGCCGGTCATCTCCGGTGTGTTCATTACTCTTGCCCACAAGCTGATGGTTCGCACCCCGCAGTGGGTTCAAATCACCACGGGTATTCTTACCGTACTTTTTGCAGGCATGCTCTTTACCGCCGGTGTCTTTGCATCCAACACCCTCGACGGCCTCGACTTCGTCTACGACGGCGGCCAAGTATTCCCGCTCATCGTTATCGGAATCTACCTTGCCATCTTCCTTGGCGTAGATACCGTACTCGGCTGGTCCCTCAAGCACGCCATCCACCAGCTCGCCTCCCTGCCGCCCATGATTGCGAAAGTACTGCCCGTACTCATGGTGTCCGTACTCTTTATCTTCGTGAACGCAGACCTCTGGAAGCTCGCCAACGGACTCAGCTTCCCGCGCGCCTGGGCGGTTCTGGGCCTCATGGGGCTACTCGCCGTGTTCGTGGTCGTCACAACCTCCCTAGAGCGCACAGCGCGCCTGCTGGGGCGCTCCAGAGGCGACGACATCGCACGCTTTAGTGACAACGACTACGAGCACGCCGCAGCCCTCGAAGGCGGAATCTGGAACACCGCCCAAGACTGGGTCGATGAGAAGAAAATCCTCGAACACCGACCCCTCAAAATCGCGCCCTGGAGCAACCTCATCATCATCCCCATGATCGGGCAGATCATTCAGGCGACCCTCTTCATGCTGCTCGTCTTCGGATTCTTCATGGCTTCTCGTCCATCGCCATTAGCGACACCACCATTGAATCCTGGATGAGCATCAAACCCGAACACCTCAAAATTCTCGGCGTAGACACCAACATCAACGCCGTCGTCATCAAGGTGTCCATGATTGTTGCCGTGTTCTCCGGGCTCAGTTTCGTTGCAACCACCAGTAGCGACGAAAAATACGCCCGAAGCTTCCTCAAGCCCATGATTGAGCGGATCAAGCACATCCTGATCATTCGCGATATCTACCTGGGCCTACTCGCCATGCCCAAAAATGAAGTGCTCATACCCCTCGAAGAGGAGAAGAGCACTGAAAAAGAGACTGACAAAGCGTAAAGAGCCAAGTCAGGGGGGGATAAAAGCTAGTGAGTCGACAGGTTCATCGTCAGCAGGTTGAACACCAGGTACGCCATCAGAAGAGCCGTCGCACCATCCAAAACACGCCACGCTGAAGGGCGCGCAAAGAGCGGACGCAACAGGCGCGAACCATAGCCCAACATCAAACCAGACCAAGCTACCGCAGCAGCAGCCCAGGTAGTACCACCAACGGCCCGGATCGCCCTGGGCGTTCGCCAGCGAACCCAAAAGAATAGTCGTATCCAACCACGCCAGCGGATTCAAATACGTCACCGCTGCCGTGGTCAGCAGAGCCGCCTTCAACGACTGAGAATCACCCTCCGCATCATCAACCACGATGGAGTGCGGAGTAAACACGCGGCGGCCAGCCTCAAAACCAAACCACGCCAAAAACGCCGCACCCACATAACGGAACACCTCAATAAACCACGGCGCCGCATCCAACAGGGCACCCAGGCCCACAACGCCCAAACCAATCATCAGAGCATCCGACAGAATGCAGAAAATAATAATCGGGGTAATATGCCGACCCAAAATACCCTGACGCAGCACAAAAGTTCCCTGGGCGCCAATAGCCGCCACCAAAGAAATCGTGGTGGTAGCACCCAGAAACAGCAGGGACAGGGATGCGGACATCGTGAAACTTTCTATGTTGCTCAAACGGGGTATGAGCCCGCGTGCGTAGTGGCGGGTAACGACTCTCTTACTACCAGCTTGCCAGGCAAAAGCTCGTGATGCAGGGATAAAGCCTGCGTTAGCGGAAGTGTGAAGTGCCAGAGACGAGAATACGGGAAAAAGGACCCTAAATCTATCTAAATATTTTCACACTGCGTAAGATATTCTTATGACACGTTTCAGTACCGACCAGCTCACCACCTTCGCCACCGTCATCGAATACGGCACCTTCGACGCGGCAGCAGATATCCTGCGAGTGAGCCCCTCCGCCATCTCCCAGCGCATCAAAGCCATGGAACAGATTGCCGGAAAAGTCCTGGTACGCCGAAGCAACCCCGTCACCCCCACCGACGCCGGACAAAGCGTACTGCGCATCGCCCGACAGAGCGAATTCCTGCAGCAAGAAATGGAACGCGAACTCATGGGTGCCGGCGGCTTCCAGAGCGTCTCCGTTGCCGTCAACGCTGACTCGCTCGCCACCTGGTTCATCGATGCGGTAGGAACCCTCAGCCGCGAAGACAGCATCTTCTGCGACCTGCGACGAGAAGGCGAATTTCACTCCTCCGCCATGCTCCGATCCGGAGAAGTCATGGCAGTCATCACCTCCAAACCCGAAAAAATCCCCGGCTGCTCCGTCGAAACCCTCGGCGTGGCACGCTACTGGTGCGTTGCCACCCCTGACTACGTACAGCGGTACCTGCCCGGCTGGCCCAAGACCATGAGCCACGAAGAGCTCAATCATGCCCCCGTTGTCGAATACGACCGTAAAGATTTTGTGCAGGATATAGCACGAGCCCTCATTGAAAAAGAGGTAGGTCTGGAGGCTGAAGAAACCTTCATTCAAAGCCCCACCATCTACATTCCCTCATCTCCAGACTATGCGCGCGCCGTTAGCTCCGGTATTGCCTGGGGCCTCATTCCTGAGGCGCAATGCGCCGAAGAGCTCGAAAATGGGTACCTCGTGAAGCTCGCCGCAACTCCGGTAGAATTCCCCCTCTACTGGCAGCGCTGGAATATCAACTCGCCCGTTATGGAGACCGTAACCCGCCGCGTCCACGAAGCGGCGCGAGGCGACCTGATCTACTAAAGAGTTCCTTGTGTCAAGATTCTAAACTTAACCTAAAATATTAAAAATATATACTTGACTAGATTATATGCTTATATAAGCATATAAGAACCGGGTAATAAAACCTCTCGATACCCACCACACATAGAGAGGCGGTCGCCCCACACGGGACGGCCGCCTCTCTATAAGCTCTAACGCCTAAACTCTAGCGCCAACGAGTCATCATCAGCATGCTCACCATCATGGCGCCCACACCAACACTCACATTCCACATACCCAAATCAGGAATCGGGAATAGGCCCTGCGTAATGTAGAAAACAATAATCCACAGAATGCCCACCGCCAACAGCGAGAACATAATCACGCGGTACCACAACGGAGTCTGCTCCTTCAGCTGCGTGCCGCTCTCCATCTCACGAGCAATCTCACGCAGACGCAGCTCGCTCGCATCCTCCACCTCAGACTTAGCAGACTTCTGAGACTTCTTCTTGGACGATGCCTTAGCCGAGTTGGTCGACATACTTCCTCCGCTTATTGTTGTATGGGTAACCTAAAAATATATGTTCACACCTATCTTTGCAGACTTACGGGATGATTTCACCTTCTCCGTGCGTTGAAAGATAAGGAACGCCACCCGGCGCCCAAGAACATACACAACCCAAAGGACAAAGGAGAACGCATGAGCCAAGGAACGGCACCCACCGCAGAGCGCCGCCCCCGCACCGTGCTGCACTGGATTATCCAGATTACAGGCGAACTCCTTATCACCGTCGGCCTCCTGCTACTGCTCTTCGTCGCATGGCAGCTCTGGTGGACCAACATCGACGCCGACCGCACCCAATCCCAAGCCGTCAGCACCCTCGTCCAGGAATTCGACTCCAACCCCGCCGAACCCCTCCCCGACTGGGAACCCCAACACCCCTCCCGCAGGTCTGAGCGAACCCGGCCACGGTGAAGTCTTCGGCGTCGTCTACATCCCCAAGTTCGGATCCGACTACCAGCGCCCCGCCACCCAGGGCACCAGCTCCGACGTGCTCGACTCCCTCGGACTCGGCCACTACGAAGGAAGCGCCATGCCCGGACAGGTCGGCAACTTCTCCCTCGCAGGCCACCGCCAAACCCGCGGTAAAGTCCTCAACGACATCGACCTGCTCACCGAAGGCGACCACATCTACGTGCGCACCAAAGACGGCTACTACACCTACACCGTCTACAGCCACGAAATCGTGCAGCCCGACCAGGTAGAAGTCATCGAACCCGTCCCCGGACAGCCCGGCGTAGCACCCACCGAGCGCCTCCTGACGCTCACCACCTGCCACCCGCGCTACGGCGACACCGAACGATACATTGTCCACGCCCGCCTCGAATCCTGGCGGCCCGCCGCAGCCGGAGCGCCCGCAGAGATTGCCGCCTCCGTAGCAGGATCCTAAATCAGAGAGGAAAAGCAAGATGTACGCATGGATTTTCCGCCACCTCCCCGGCCCCCTGTGGGTTCGCATCATCATCGCCATCGCGCTGATACTCGCCGTAGTCTACCTGCTCATGGAATTCGTCTTCCCCCACTTCGCAGAGTACGGCCCCTTCAACCTGAACGTCACCATCAACCATTAGCGCTAAGGACGTGCCATGACCCGCATCCTTGTCATCGACAACTACGACAGCTTCGTCTTCACCCTCGTCGGCTACATCCAGCAGCTCGGCGCTGAAACCACCGTCATCCGTAACGACGAATACGAGCTCGCCGAAGTCATCAAGCTCGCCGAAGAACACGATGGCGTGCTTGTCTCTCCCGGCCCCGGTGCCCCCGCAGAGGCAGGCGTCATCATTGACACCATCCGCTGGGCTGCCGAAGCGAAGAAGCCGCTACTGGGTGTCTGCCTCGGCCACCAGGCCATCGCGGAGGCATTCGGCGGCACCGTCACCCACGCCCCCGAGCTGATGCACGGCAAGACCTCCCGCCTCGTGCACGAGAACGTCTCCGTGTTCAAGGACGTGCCCTGCCCCTTCACCGCGACCCGCTACCACTCCCTGGCGGTCGTACCCGAAACCATGCCCGAGGTCCTGGAAACCACCTCCACCACCGACAACGGCATCATCATGGGCCTGCGCCACCGCGAAGCCCCCATGCACGGCGTGCAGTTCCACCCCGAATCGGTCCTGACCGAAAGCGGATACCTCATGCTCGGCAACTGGCTCGAAGAAACCGGCCTGCAGGGAGCCGCAGAGCGCGCTAAGAGCCTCTCGCCCCTCATGGCTTAGTAAACTTTAGCCTGAGACGCCCATCAACGGCTTATATCGCCTCCAGAAGCCCCGTAGCAGGCATGCTACAGAGAAACTGGAGGCGATAGCTATATCTGGACCCCTAGCTACGAGCAAACCCAGATACACGAACAAGCCCAGATACGCGAAAAGGGGCGGCACCCCACACCCAACGGTGTGGAGCGCCGCCCCTTTTGCTAACCGCTAGAACCCCTTAGCGGGCGTTAGCGTTTGCATTATTAGCGTTGTTCGCATTGGTATTCGCGTTAGTACCCTGAATCGTACGGGTACCCGCAGTAGCGGACGCAGCCGGTGCCGGAGTAGCCGTAGCGGTAGAACGCTGCTGGTTCTGGTTACCAGTGGTAGCGTTCTGGTTACCGGTCGCCGCCGCAGGCTGAGTAGCCTGCTGGTTAGCCGCGGTAGAACGCTGCTGGTTCTGGTTACCAGTAGTAGCGTTCTGGTTACCGGTCGCTGCCGCAGGCTGAGTAGCCGCAGTAGTCGGAGCGGTCGTCTGAGTCGGAGTAGCAGCCACACGGATCGTCACAGTGCTGTTCTGAGCCACCAGAGTACCCGCCGCAGAGCTCTGCGAAAGCACAGTGCCCGCAGGACGCTCGTTAGTCTGAACAGTCTCGATGTTGGTGTTCAGCAGAACATCCTGAGCGGTCAGAGCAGCAATCGCCTGATCCTTGGTCAGACCCACCAGCGAGGGGACCTTCACCTTACCGGAAGACAGGACAATGTTCACGGTGCTACCAGCCTCAACGGTCTGAGCGCCCTTATCATCGGTCGAGCCCTTCTCCGGGGACAGCTCCACAACCATACCCGGCAGGAACGGAAGCGCTCTCCACGGTGGATACGCGACCATCCACCAGACCCAGGTCCTTCAGAGCGTTACGGACATACGCCTCACTCTGACCCTGCAGGTTATCCGGCAGCTTGACCTTCTCCGGACCGCTCGAAACGGTCACAGTCACGGTCGAACCCTTGTTAACCTTCGAACCGACACCAGGCTCAACGCTGATCACGTCGCCCTTCTTGATGTTGTCCGAGTAAGCCCGTGACGGTAATCCAGCACGAAGCCCAGGTTACGCAGCTGGTTATCGGCATCATCGCGGGAAACATTCACCACAGCCGGAACCTGAAACCTGCGGAACCTCATTGAGCTTGTTCTGATAGTACAGAACCGAGCCGACGCTGAAAGACCAGCAGAGCAGCAATCAGAGTGCCCACGAGGAAAGCGAACCCACGCACGCTTACGCGGCGAAGACTCATCGTACTCCGCGTACTCCTCATCGTCGTACAGCTCCTCATCGTCTTCATACTCGAAGAAAGCCGTTAAGACCGCCGTCCTCCACCGAAGCCTCAGTGATCGAGGTGGTGTACGGGGCGTAATCATCACCCAGAGAAGCGGTAGTCGCCGAAGGAACGAAAACGCAGTAGTCATCGCTGCATCCTGAACCACGGTCTCTTCACCCGGGCGAACAACCGACACCAGAGCCTGAGCGAACTCAGCCGCGCTCTGATAACGCTCATCCGGGTTCTTCGCCAGACCCTTCAGAATCACAGCATCCAGACCCGCCGGAACCTCAAGCGGGGTGAACTTGCTCGGAGGCTCAGGAGTGTCAGAGAGGTGCTTAGCCGCCAGATCAACATTCGACTCAGCATCGAACGGAGAACGACCAGCAATCATCTCGTAAATCACGCAGGCAGCAGAGTACAGGTCGCTACGGGCGTCAACATCCTTGCCGCTCACCTGCTCAGGGGACATGTAGCGTGCGCTACCCATCACCACGTTAGCCTTGGTCAGCGCCTCGCCAGCTTCCTCAATGGCACGGGAAATACCGAAATCCATGACCTTAATCTGGCCGGGCTGACCCTTAGCGATATCCTCGCTGGTACGCTCCAGCACCATAATATTCGCCGGCTTAATGTCGCGGTGAATAATGCCCATCGAGTGGCTGTACTGCAAAGCACCCAGCAGCTGCTCGGAATAACCCAAAGCATCACGGACCGGCAGGTGGCCGCCACGGGACAGGATGGAACGAAGAGTGTGACCCTCCACGTACTCCATCACGATATAAGGAATAGCGGTGCCCTCTTCCGAAGAATCAGACTCCTTGCCATCCTGCGAGGGGTTATACGAACCGGTGTCATAGACAGCAACAATCGCAGGATTGTTCAGAGACGCCACAGCCTCCGCCTCACGCTTAAAGCGTGCGCGGAACGTATCGTCCTGGGCCTGCTCCGGGCGCAGAATCTTAAGCGCAACCTTGCGGCCGAGGCGAGTATCCTCAGCAGCATAAACGGTTGCCATCGCACCGGTACCGATTACCTCGAGTACCTTGTAACGGTTATCAACCGTGTCGGGAACCGACAGGTCCATAAGTTCTCCTGGATTACTAAGACTAAAACTAAATCAAAACTGTAGGGGCTAACGCGCCGACGCAGAAGCGGAAGCAGAAGCCGACGCAGACGGTGCAGCAGAAGCGCTCGCACTCGAACCCCTACCCGAACTGGAAGAGGCCACATACATGTCTACATTACTACCAACCGTGACCTTGGTGCCAGATGAGGGGGTAGTACGAAGCACCGTACCGGGGGCCGCCGTGTCCGAATTCTCATAATGCAGAGAAACGTTCACACCCAGAGCGGCAACAGCCTTCGACGCCTCGTCAACGTTCTTACCCTCAAGGTTCGACGGCAAAGTTACTGACTTCGGACCGGTCGAATAGCGAACAGTCACGCTATTACCCTGTTCCAAAGTACCCGTCGGAGAAACCGAAATCACCGTGTTCTCCGGCTGAGTCGACTCAACACCCTCAGTCTTGGGGGATAAGCCAAGGTTCTTCAGCTCGTTCACCGCATCCTGCAGCTCGCGACCCTCATAGTTAATCGCGTTGACGGTCACCTTCTGCTTAGCGGCACGGGCAGAAGCAGACTCAGTCGGCTCCACCGTCGAAACGGTACCCGTGTTCGTCGGAACAGCAGACGAAGAAGCGCTCGGAACCGGATCAGTCGAACCGCCACCATTATTAGAGGAAAGGACCGTCCAAATACCGCCGGCAATCAGCACGATTGCCAGAAGCAGAGCAACCCACATCCACACGTTCGAGCCACGCTTCGCTGCAGGAGCAGGAGTAGCCTTCACGCGACCCGATACAGGACGCATCGTCTGCTCACTCGTGCGAGGAATCGGCGCCGTCGTCGGCTCCGGCGAGAAACGACCACCAGAACCGAAACGCGGAGTAGCAGAAGCACTAATCGGCTCAGCCGCAACATCCATAGCGGTCATCGCGACAGTAGCGTCGTCAGCGTTCTCCTCAGCCAAGAACTGAGCCAAAGAAGGAACAGCCTTCACCGCAGCCTTCAGGTCGCGGCGACGAATCGCATCCACCGCAGACGCCAGAGCGGTCGCATCCTTAGGACGCTGAGCCGGGTCCTTAGCCAGCAGGCACATAATCAGCGCACGAGCAGGAGCCGGAATAGTCTCCGGAAGCGGCGGCGGCGGATCATTCACCTGAGCCAACGCAATCGCAATCTGCGACTCACCCGTAAACGGACGACGACCCACCAGGCACTCATAACCAATAATGCCCAACGAGTACATATCCGACGAGGCGGTAGCCGCCTGACCGGTCGCCTGCTCCGGCGCCAGGTACTGGGCGGTACCCATCACCTGGCCGGTAGCCGTCAACGGCACCTGGTTAGCCAGACGAGCAATACCGAAATCGGTCACCTTCACACGGTCATCCGGAGTGATGATGAGGTTACCCGGCTTCACGTCACGATGCACCAGACCCTGCGAATGAGCCGCAGCCAACGCGCGAGCGGTCTGAGCAATAAAGTTCAGAATACGGTCCGGCGGCAGGGTAGTCTCATGCTCGATGATGCTCGAAAGCGGATTACCCGGCACCAGTTCCATGACCAGGTACGCGGAGTTGTCCTCCTCACCGTAGTCGAAAACATTCGCTACGCCGGGGTGGTTCAACAGCGCCGTATTACGGGCCTCAGCGCGGAAACGCTCCAAGAAGCCCGGGTCACCGGTGTACTCCTCCTTGAGGATCTTGACCGCAACGATGCGCCCAAGCACCTTGTCGCGAGCTTTCCACACCTCGCCCATACCGCCAATCGCGATACGTTCGGTTAGGGTGTAGCGCCCGCCCAAAGTGATATCAGCCGCAGGCCTCACTTGTTCAACACCGCCTCAAAGAGTTGCTTACTAGTACTGGTTGCCAACTGGGCACCGGTCGCCACGTCAATATCCTCATAAACCACAGCAATCGCAATCTGAGGATCATCAGCCGGAGCAAAACCGGTAAACCAAGAATTATTCAAACCTGCCGTAGTCTCCGCGGTACCGGTCTTACCCGCCACCTTCACACCGGGGACACCAGCATTGCGTGCAATACCATTATCAACCGCATTCACCATCCACTGCTTCACCTGGTTGGCAATTTCAGGGCTAGTGGACGTACGCAGCTTCTCAGGAGAGAACTCCTGCAAAGTGCTCAGGTTGCTGGTCTTCACCGAACGAATCAGGTTCGGCTTCATCTGCACGCCGCCATTCGCAATCGCCGCAGAAGTCATCGCCACCTGCAACGGAGTGGTCTTCACGTCGTACTGACCAATCGCCGACTGGGCCAACTGGCTCTGCGTCAGATTCGACGGGAAAGACGACTTAGAAACCGTCAAAGGAATCTTCAAATCCTGGCCGTAACCAAAATTCTCAGCGGTCTTCGCGATACGCTCCTGACCCAAATCCATCGCAATCTGCGCAAACGGCGTATTACAGGACTGAGCCAAAGCCCACTCAATCGTCGCCTGAGTGCGGGTCGAACACTGGCCGCCCGTATAGTTCGGCAGGCTGATGTTCGTGCCCGGCAGCGGCAACTGCGCGGGGTTCGCAATGACCGAAGATGCGTTGTACTTGCCGGACTCCAGCGCCGCCACCGCATCAATAATCTTGAAGGTCGAACCCGGCGAATAGGTGTTACCCGCAATCGCACGGTTAAACAGGGGACTGTCCTCGTCAGAAGTCAGCGCCTGGTAATTCGCCAAACACGGAAGAGCTCGTATGAGACGACAGAAGATTCGGATCATAGGACGGCGAAGAAGCCATCGCCAGAATCTCACCGGTCTTCGGGTTCAACGCCACCACAGCACCCTTACGGCCCTGCAGACGCGTTGTAGGCAATATCCTGAAGCTTCGAATTGATCGTCAGCTCCACGCTAGCGCCCTGCGCGGAAGAACCACTGAACAGCTGCGCCACACGGTCGTAGAACTGGCTATCGCTCGTGCCCGCAAGCTCCTTATCCAGTAGCAGCTTCCAGACCCGGTCGCGCCATAAATCGTGGAGAAGTAACCCGTCAGAGCCGCATACTTGAGCGGGTGGTTATACACACGCTGGTAGTTGTACTCATCATCGGACTTCACCGACGAAGCAATCTCCGTACCATCAACCACGATTGAGCCACGTGCCGAACCGTAATTATCGTAGAGCGCTCGAGAATTCCACTGATTATTCATCAGAGTCTTCGAATCGAAGAACTGAATATAGCTGAGGGTGCCCATCAGCAGGACAAACACGCACGCGGCAGACATCCACATGCGGCGAATAGCCCTATCCATTCTTCTCACCTCCAGAATCCTTAGCCGTAATACGCGCCAGAACGCTAGTAGCACCCTCCGGCTCGTAGCTAGTGTCCGCATGGTCAATACCCTGCGGGAGCATCATAACCAGCCACCAGGTGAGGTGCGCGGGCACTATGAGAAATCGATAGCCACAGCGCCACAATAATCCAGTTAGCCACCAACGAGGAGCCACCGGCAGACATGAAAGGAGTCGTCAGACCAGTCAGCGGAATCAAACGAGTCACGCCGCCAATCACCACGAACAGCTGCAGAAACCATGACCGTAGACAGACCTGCAGCCAGCAGCTTGCCGAAACCATCACGAGTACCCAACGCCGCACGGTAACCGCGCGAAACCAGAAGCATGAACATCATCAGGATGGCGCCCAGACCCACCAGGCCCAGCTCCTCACCCAACGAGGAAATAATCATGTCTGAATTAGCGTACGGGACGAGGTTCGCGCGGCCCTGGCCCCAACCGCGGCCAAAAAGACCGCCATAAGCCAGACCGAAAACGCCCTGCAGAATCTGACCCGAACCGCCAGGAGACGCCTGGTAAATCTCCGGATCAAAAGCATGCACCCACGCATAAATACGGGCGTGCACGTGCGAGACATAGTGGTACGCGAAATAGCCACCCACAGCCATGCCGATACCCGCAACCACCAGCCACGAAATACGACCGGTCGACAGGTACAGCATCGCCATGAATAGGCCAAAGAACATAATTGCCGAACCAAGGTCCTTCTGGAACACCAGAACACCCAGGCTCACAATCCACGCCAAGAACACCGGCGCCAAATCACGCAGACGCGGCAGATTGATAGGGCCGATGCGGCGGCCAGCCACCAGAATCAGGTCACGGTGCGTCGCCAAATAGCCGGCGAAGAAAATCGCCAAAGTAATCTTCGCGACCTCACCCGGCTGGAACGTGCGGTTACCGATATGAATCCAAATACGAGCACCATTGAGCTCCATGCCCAGACCCGGAACCAGCGGCATGATGAGCAGAACCATCGACAGCACCAGCGAGGTGTACGTGACCTTACGCAGCAGACGGTAATCCCTGAGCACAAACACGATAATCGCGCACAGCACCATAGACACGCCAGTCCACATCAGCTGACCGTCACCCACTGGAGCCGCGATCTGCGGATCCAGACGATAAATCATGGTCAAACCAATGCCGTTCAGAGCCACCACCAGCGGCAGAATAAACGGATCAGCATAACGGGCGCGGAACTGCATGACCAGGTGAATCAGAAGAGCACCAGCACCCAGCACCACCGTGCACGGCAACCACTGGCTCTTCGACGTATCAAAAGCGTGCTCCGGATCTATCAAGTACATGCCGAAAGAGCTGATACCCACCGCCAAAACCAGCAGGAGAAGCTCCGTGAAACGGCGTGCACGAGGCGCATCCGACTCACGACGGAACGAGAACTTAGCCATTGTTCTCACCGCCTACCGCAGCAGGAGCCTCCGAAGAAGCCGGCTCAGGAGCCGGGGATGCCGAATCAGAGCTCGGTGCCCCAGAGCTTGGAGCCTCACTGGGCGCCACAGAGCTCGGGGAAGCAGAAGCCGATGCCGAGGCAGACGCAGAAGCTGCAGCCTGCTCAGCCTTCTCACGCGTCTGATCGGACTGAGTCTTCAAACGAGACACAATCTGGTGCGCATCATCCAGATCCTTCGCCGTAATCGCATTACGCAACAAAGAACGAGTATGATCGCTCAGCTCACTCGTAGGAATATCGGTATTCTCCACCACGTGAGAAAGACGAATCGGACCCAACGCATGCGGAATACCGTTGTACACCGCAACCGTGCCGTCACTCTCACCCACATAGTAGCTACGCTCCACATAGCGCAGACCGGTCCACGCAGCCAGCGTCACAAATAGCCGCAACCAGCAGAGTAATGAACAGGCGAATCGACCACGACCGCGGGCGCGAACGCTCAACAGTATCCTCAGCGATCAGCTCCTCCAGCTCAGCCGGCAAGGTCGCCTCATCAGACTCAACCTTCAAAGGCACACGCTGAGCCACCGTCGCACGATGCTCCAGGGTACGCGAAGTCACCGCCGGAATCATGCCGGTCTCAGTAGCCACCGAAGCGGCACCAACCAGCTGATGCGGGCGGGAACCCAACTCACTACGCAAAGATCGCAGCATTCGTAAGAGCCGCATCCACGGCGTTATCGTACGTACCGATATGGTGACGCACCGCCCCAGAACCACTGTGCAACAGGGTTCCAGAGAAGTCACGAGCACGACGGAAACGGCGCAACGACCGACGATGAGGCTCCTCAGAGTCCTCATCATGGTGCGCACCCAAAATAGCCTCAGCAGCCTCAGCCGTGGCAGCAACCTCGGGAAGCTTCTGAGTATTCGTGCTGACCTCCTGCTCCGCCACAATCGAATCAGGCAGAGCAGACTCAGGCAGGCTCGAAGGACCCACCGGCTCATCCACCGGCAGAACCTCACGGTCAATCACCTGCAGGGACACAACCGTCACGTTATCCGGAGCGCCACGCTCCAAAGTCATCGCAATCAGAGTGTCAGCAATCTCAGACAGATCATCAGTAGAACGCATCACCTGCTCAATCTCCGATAGGGACACCACAGCATCCAAACCGTCAGAAGAGAGCACCCAGCGCTCGCCGGGAACAGCGTCCAGAGTCTTCAACTCCAGCTCAGGGGATGCGTCAACGTCTCCCAGAACGCGCATAATCACGTTCTTATGCGGGTGGTTCTCCGCCTCCTGCGGGGTAATACGACCCTCATTGAGCAGAGCGCTGCACAAACGTATGGTCAGTAGAAATCTGCTCAAACTCACCATCAGCGCCCGGGACGCAGACGATACGCACGCGAGTCACCAATATGAGCGAGCTCAATGCAATCGCCATCAATCAGCAGGGCAGTACAGGTCGTGCCCATGCCCGCCAGCTGCGGGATCATTCGCCGCCAGCTCATTAATAATCAGGTTCGCGCTCTGAATCTCATCAGCCAGATAGACGCCGCCAGCACCATCCTCAAAATCAGGGGTGATCGAGCGGGAGTCAGATTCAAAACCGTCGTAGCCGACGCGACATCGCCGCCCACGTGGCCGCCCATGCCGTCAGCAACGACAGCAAGGAAACGACCACCGTAGCCGGAGTCATCATTCTTCGAGCGTTTCAGACCCGTATCAGAGCGGGCCTCAAAACGAAAAGCAATCTTCATACACTAGCCCCTCAACTGCATGGTGGTACCGCCAACGCGGAAATCATCACCGGGCTCAATCGGGGTCGCACGAGTCAGACGCTCGCCATTGACGAACGTACCATTAGTAGAATTCAAATCCTCAAGGAACCAACGGGAACCCTGAGGGAACAGGCGCGCATGGCGACCCGAGGCGTAATCATCCTGCAGGGACACCTCAATGTCATTAGCGCGGCCAATAGTAATCGGGTGGTCCCCCAGCTGCATCATCGCGCCAGCCTGCGCCCCCGGCAGTAATCACAAGCTGCGAAGGACGAGTCGGCGGAGGCGCAATATGGGTAGCCTCCGGAACCGCATCAACCGGTGCCGCACGATAGTTCTTACCCAAACCAAGGTCACGGCGAGCCGCCGAAACCACCAGGAAAACAAAGAACCAAATCAGAGCCAGAAAAGCGTAACGAAGGAGAGTAACGGTCAATTCAGACGCCATTAACGGACACCTCCGGTCGAACTATGGAAGATGATGCGGGTATTACCCATGCGAAGCAGTGAACCGTTCGCCAGCACCACCGGCGCACGCAGAGGCGCACCATTAATCAACGTGCCGTTGGTAGAACCCATATCGGTGGCGACCACCGCACCACCCTGCATCGAAAGCTGCAGGTGACGGCGAGAAACACCCTTATCGTCCAGACGAAAATCAGCATCAGAACCGCGACCCAGCACAAACGGCAGGTGGTTCACCGGGTGCATGCGACCCTCAATCTCCAAGAAGAAACGGGGAGCCCGCCGCGAGGGGACGCTACAGGCATGTTCAGGCGAGGCGCAGGAGCCTGCTGAGGCGCAGGGCTGGGTGCAGGCTGAGCCGGCTGGGCAGCCGGCTTCGTAATGCGGGTCGGCAAAGAAGACTCACGCGGCGGACGCACCGGCGCGTAGTTAGTAGCGCCGCGCAGAGATGGGGACGCCGGAGCCTCCGGCACAGAGAACGGCTCGAAAGGTCGCAACAACCTCAAACTCGCCCTCAGAGAGAGAATCAAGAACGTTGAACGTCACGCGAACCGCACCAATGAGGGTGTAACCCTGCGCGCGGGCGTGCGAAATCGCCAAATCGCACAGCTCAACAGCGAACGGGTTGCCCCACTCGCGAACGCGAGGGAAATCAACCGGTGCGAAAACGGAGAGTATAGACATTAGGAGCCATAGTGCGGCCACTGCCGTCCACGTAGGACTCGTCATCCATCATGATGCGGACGCGGTTAGCAACATCCGCCTTCGCAAAGGTGCCGAAGCCCTTGGAAAGGCCGACAGTGCGGCCGATGCCTTGCTCCAGCTTGCCCAGCTTGTCGAAAAACTTCATGCCGCCTCCTTCTCAACGACCATTCCGAGCAACAGACCGCGCAAACGGTCTTTATCCGAAAGGCTCAGTTTAACGAGCGTGTCTGTGCGTTTGCTGTGTGCTCTGTGAATGAACACACCCGATTCTATTTTAGGTGATGCACTCGCCATCGCTCTGGAACCCCGTCATTTAGCGGGGAATTGGTTATGGATATGAAAAAATCCCCGGTTCTTTCGAACCGGGGATCGTTGGTGCGCGAGGGGGGAGTTGAACCCCCACGCCCTCACGGGCACACGGACCTGAACCGTGCGCGTCTGCCTATTCCGCCACTCGCGCATGTGTCTTACGGTGTATCACCGCAGGCAACACATAAAACTATACGGACTGCATGCGGTGCTGTCCAATTGGGAGAGTGTGACTTTCATTACTTAGTGGTGGTAGGGGTGTCAGAAAGAGACTCCGAAGCACTATCGGAGGCGCTATCGGGGGCACTATCAGACGCTCCACCGGAAGCAGCCGCGGAACCCCGCGCCATACGCTCCTGTTCAGCACGCTCCCGGTCAATACGCTCCAAACGCGCACGCAACAACCATGTCACCGGACCCACATACGGCAGGCACAACACCAGCAGAAGCCACTTCAGCTTCTGTACCTCCGAAAAATGCGGGTTCCGATGAATCGTCACCAAGCACAGCAGCGCCAACGCAATACCCGCCAGAAAAACAACCGTGACCACCAATTCCAGTACGGCACGCCAATCCATAAACCCTCCTAATATCCTTCCTAAGCATACAGACCCATTAGGGCCCGCATTAGGAGCCCGCAGACCCTCAGAATAGTCCGAGGAGGCGTTCAGAGCCTACCCCGATGGGCAGCCCCATACGCCCCTCAAGCACGCAAAAGGGCCCGCCCCGCAACACAGCAGGACGGACCCTCCACAAAGCCTTACACAGAAACCTGCGTGTAGCTTACAAACTAGCGGCTAGCCTTCTTCGCGGCACGACGCTCAGCAGCCTTCGCATCATACTCAGCCCAGAACTCACGGGTAGTCACCGCATCAGTACCATCCCACGCCGCAAGATTCTTCAACTCAGGCATATCCGAAGCCTTGAAAATCGGCTCCAAACCAGCCTTACGCTGAGCCTCGTAGTTCTTCAACACCGCAACCACCTTCGGGGTCAGCAGCAGAACAGCCGTCAAGTTCACAATCACCATGCCGGCATTCAGCATATCCGCGGTAGTCCACACCAGATCCAGCGAAGAAATCGCGCCGAAGAACACGAACACCAGAACCAGCGCACGGAAAATAGTCATCGGCAGCTTTACGCTCAGTCACGAAAACGCATATTCGACTCGCCGTAGTAGTAGTTACCAATCACGGTCGAGAACGCAAACATGAAAATAGCGATAGTCAGGAAGTGAACCGCCCAATCGCCCAGCTGCATAGCCAGCGCCGACTGAGTCAGCGATGCGCCACGAGAACGATCACCATAGGTCGGGTTCGACAGCAGCACAATAAACGCAGTCACAGTACACGCCATCATGGTGTCAAAATAAACACCCAAAGTCTGAACGTAACCCTGCTTAGCCGGGTGAGAAATAGTAGCGGTCGCACCAGCGTTCGGAGCAGTACCCATACCCGCCTCGTTAGTCAGCAGGCCGCGCTTCATACCCCAAATCACGGCACCCATGGTACCGCCGGTCACGAAACTCTTAATGCCGAAAGCACCCTGGAAAATCATCAGCAGCATGTTCGGAACCTCAGTGATGTTCAGCAGAACAACCAGCAGACCCAGCAGCAGATACAGCACCGCCATAATCGGCACCAGCCACTCAGTCACCGAAGAAATCGCGCGAATACCACCGAAAATAATAGCCGCAGTCAGCGCCACCATAATCAAACCAATAGTGATGCGGAAGCCCATCGAGTTAGTACCCGAAACATCAATGCTGAACGAGTTCGCCGCAGCATCCACCACAGCATTCGTCTGAACCGCCACAAACACAAACGCGTAAGTGATCACAATAAACGCCACGAAAGATGTAACCCATCCAACGAGCATTCAGACCGCGCTTCATGTAGTACGCCGGACCACCAATATAGGAATCCTTACCGCGCTCCTTATACAGCTGACCCAGAAGGGACTCCGCAAAAGCGGAAGCCGCACCAACAGCAGCAATAACCCACATCCAGAACACAGCACCCGGGCCGCCCATAGCAATAGCCAAAGCAACACCCGCAACAGTACCGGTACCCACACGAGAAGCAGCCGAAACAGTAAACGCACGGAACGAAGAAATGCTCTTCTTACCGTCAGCCTCACGAGCAACCGGGTCACCCAGGACACGAACCATTTCCTTAATGGAGCGCCACTGTACGCCGCGGGTACGAATCGTAATGTACAGACCAGCAGCAATCAGAGCGTAGTAGAGGAAATTACTCCACATCCAGTTCTGCACGGCATCCACGGTGGAAGTCAGCCCCGCAGTATGCGTATTAATGTCCCCGATGATATTCAGAAGAAAATCCACTCGGCACTCCAATCTTGAAAGCAAAAAGCCCGCACGCTCAAACCCGGAAGACGGATAACGTGTGGGCTACATTGCTGGGTGGTGCGGACTCACGCCGCGTAACGGAGGGGTATATGCTCCGTATGATTAGTCACCCCATTGTGTCGGGTGCAACCCCCGCTAGGCAACTTAAAAAGGGGCGCAACGCAAAATGTAACGAATACTTAATATACGGGCAGAGTAAATATAAGATCCCGTACGGGTTCCACCAACACTAGCGGGGCGGGGCGCGAGAAGCCCGGCACAAGGCACAAAACCTCGCACCGGGCATAGCGAATAGCGGGGGTATCGGGTTGGGTTATGAACGCTCAGGCTTCACAAACGGGAACGACAACACCCCACGAATCTGCGTCTGAGTCAACAGCATCACCAAACGGTCCACACCCAGACCCAAACCACCCGTCGGCGGCATACCCGTCTCCAAGGCGTACAGGAAATCCTCATCCACCTCCATCGCCTCCAGGTCACCCGAAGCCGCCTTCAACGACTGCTCCGTCAGGCGCTCACGCTGCACCAGTGGATCCGCCAGCTCCGAGTAGGCACAGCCCATCTCCATGCCGTTAATCACCAAATCCCAACGCTCCGCCAAACCCGGAACACTACGATGCGGCGCCGCAAGCGGACTCGTCTCCGCAGGGAAATCCGTATAGAACGTCGGCTCCACCGTATGCGCCTCAACCAGCTCACCATACAGCTCCTCAACGATGGCACCCGGACCCATACCCTCGTGAACACGCACACCGTGCTGCTGCGCCAAAGCCAGCAACTCCTCAAAATCCGTCTGCACATCCACTCGGCGACCCAGCGCCTCCGACAGAGCATCACACACCGACACCACACGCCACGGACCCGACACATCAGACACCGTGCGCTCGCTCGAAGCCTTACGACCCAACGGCAAAGACACCGAACCAAACACCGCCCGGGCGGCATCCTTAATCAGACGCTCCGTCAACTCGCGCATCTGCACATAATCCGCGTACGGACGATACGCCTCAAGCACCGTAAACTCCGGATTATGGGTCGCATCAGCACCCTCATTGCGGAAATCACGACCCAGCTCATACACCGGACCGCTACCGCCCACCACCAGACGCTTCAGGTACAGCTCCGGCGCAATACGCAGCGTCAAATCCTCGCCATAGGCATTGATATACGTGCGGAACGGGCGCGCGCTCGCGCCACCGTGCACCGTATGCAGAATCGGGGTCTCCACCTCAAGGAAACCCTCCGCATCCAGCCGGGCACGCAGTGCCTTAATGACCGCGGTACGCAGACGCAGATTCTGCATCTGATCCGGATGCACCAATAGGTCCGTGGAACGGCGACGCAGACGCGCCTCCGGGTCAGTAAAGGAGTCGAAGGGGATGGGGTGCAGGCTCTTCGACGCCATGTGCCAGGAGGTGGCAATCAGCGATTGGGTACCGTTACGGCTCGCCCCGTAGGTGCCCCGCACGGTGATGATGTCACCGGTATCCAGGTTGCGGGAGGCGAGGCTCAGCGGGCACTCGCCCACCAGGCTGCATTCCATGACGACCTGCAGGGTTTCACCCCCTTCAATCAGAGTTGCAAAGAGGACTCCACCGTGGTTGCGAAGCGCGCGAATACGCCCCGAAACCATGAATTCTGAATTTGGAATATTTTCAGAAGAGAATATACGCAGGGCATCCTTCACGCCCAGTACAGGAGCACTGGTACTGCCCAAAGAACCACCCAGCGGATACGGCTCCATGCCCGCCGCACGCAGCGCCTCCAGATGGCGCAGACGGTGCTGAGTCTGATCGCTACGCGACACCTCAGGAAACTCTTCCATAGTAGCGAGCTGCATCTGGTGAAGAGCCTCCAGCTCATCTGCAGAAAGAACCTGCTCCTGATTCTGCAAACGGCGCGCCGACAGATTCGGCAAAAAGCCCTCCGCCATACCCGCCGCAACCACAACATTTGCCATCGCCAACGTCGGCTCCGTCGCCAAAAAACGAGGAACCCACAGCGGGGCAAACTTCAGATTGAAACGATACAGGCGGCGCAACTGCAGAAAACGATCCAGCACACCCAAAGAGCGGGACGCGAAACGGTTCCATGCCGACGCACCCACCTGATCAGCAGCCTCAAAAATATGGCCGAACATCGCAAAATTCAGCGACACCCGACGCACACCCAAAGACGCCGCCTGCTCCATCAGCGAGGCCACCATAAACTCCACCACACCATTAGGTGCCTCAGGGGAGCGGCGCATAACATCCAAAGACAGCCCCGTAGGACCCCACGGGACGAACGACAGCAGAGCCACCATCTGACCAGCCTCATCATGAGCCGACACCAGAACAGACGAAGAATCCGCCGGATCATTCACACGATTCAGTGCCATCGAGAAGCCGCGTTCCACACGCCCATGACGCCACGCCGAAATATTCTCCGCAACCTGCTGACGCTGCTGCTCATCCAACTCCGCAAAGCGACGCATCTGCGCCGTGTACCCGCCGCGACGCACACGCTGAACCGCCTGACGCACCGGTAGCATCGACGTGTCATTGAGCGTGAAACGGTCCGCCTCAAGGACCGCCTCCTCACCCATCTGAATAATCGACAGACCCGCACGGTTATAGGCGCGCGCACCCGCCTCACTCACGCTCAGCGCCGCAGGAACCCAACCGTAACTACGCGCCTGCAGCATCCACTGCTCAATCGCGGCATCCCACGAATCCGGGTCACCCACCGGGTCGCTCGACGCCAAACACACCGAACCCACCGAACGGTACGTAATCGCCGCCCTCTGATCCGGAGAGAAAATCACCTGCTTATCGCGACGCGTCGCAAAATATGAGAGCGAATCATTGGCACCGTACTGCTGCAGCAGGGCGCGGATCTTCAGCTCCTTCTCGCCGGTCCACGCATCCGGGGCACGATAACCGCGAGCCAACAGATACAGCGCCGCAACCAGCGAGGCACCGTAACCAAAAGACGCCAAGAAAGCCACCACATCAGCAGACCACACGCCAGGATGGGTACGCTCAATACCCATGCCGTGCATCAGCAACTCCCACGGGGTCACCGAACGCAACGGCTCCCACACGCCGATGTGGCAGAGGTACCAGAGCACCAGAGTAGTCAGCAGGATGCCGCCAACAGCCGTAGCCGCCGCACCCGCCCACGAGAGGCGACCAATGCGTGCCGGGAACGCCGAACGAATCGAGAAAAGGAAAGGCACCAGCGCACACGCAAACACGATGGAGAGCGTATCGACCGTCGAGGAGAAAATACGGTCCTTCGGCATAATCCCCGCGGGGAACACCAGCGTGAAGGCGCTATGGGTCGCAATCAGCGCGCCAAGCACCTGAAAAACGATGGCGGCAATGAGAGCGGCACGCTTGCGCACAATCAGCCCGGACACAAGCACAATCATCGTAATGGCGCTGGGTAGCGTGTGCGTGGAGGGAATATTCAGCAGGTCAGCGGTGACTTCCCACCAAGTGAAGCCGCGACCGTGCCGCAGAGGAGAGATAATCCACGCGAACGTGGTCAGTAGCGCGGCAAAAGAATACACCCCGATCACCACGCGTGCTGATATCTCTGCATACCTTGAGGGAGGCGCAGGCGCCTGTCTTGCTCGTGCTGTACGGCGACGTGAGGTAGTGCGGTGAGACATCATTATCAGCGAGGAATCGGGGTGTAGAGAAGGTAGTAGACCTTAGAGGTTCTGGCTAGGCTTCAGCCTTCGGGTCACGGTAGGTGCCCTCGAAGACGTCGGGGATGCCGTTGTCGTCAGCGTCCACGCTTTCCTTCTCAGCCAGGGCACGGTAGTGCTTGTTACGGCGAGACAGGATAGCCGCGCCCACAATGGCAGCCAGAACAGAGCCAACGAGAATCGCAATCTTTGCGTCTTCGGTGTGCGGAGAGCCGTGCGGGAAGGACAGCTCAGCGACCAGCAGGGACACGGTGAAGCCGATACCGCCGGTTGCAGCCAGACCGATCACGTCAATCCATGCGATGTCCGGATCGAGGTTAGCGTTCTTGAAGCGAGTCACGAGCCAGGTGGTGCCGAAAATACCGATGGTTTTACCGGCAACCAGTGCGACCATAATGCCGACCGCCACCGAGTCGGTGAGGGCGCGTCCGAGGCCTTCAAAACCGCCCACAGCCACACCCGCGCTGAAGAATGCGAAAATCGGCACGCAGATGCCGGTAGAGAGGGGACGGAATCGGTGCTCCAGCACCTCTGCAAGACCGTGTTCAGCCTGTGCCGCCTCAGAGCGAGCGGACATCTTCACGGGCACCAGGAAGCCGAGAACCACACCAGAAATGGTGGCGTGAATACCGGACTCGAGGAAGAGTGCCCAGGTGATAATACCCAGGGGCAGAAGCAGCAGCCAGGCAGCCAGCGGCTTCAGGTGCAGCATGGTCTCACCGCGGTAGGCAATGAACGCGAAAAGAGCGAGGGGAATGAGCGCGAAGAGCAGGTACTCGCCGTGGAAGTTATTGGTGTAGAAGATCGCGATAATGCAGATTGCAATCAGGTCATCGACCACAGCCAGAGTCAGCAGGAAGACACGCATCGCCGAGGGGAGGAAAGTACCCACGGCAGCGAGAACAGACACCGCAAACGCAATATCGGTTGCGGTGGGGATTGCCCAGCCGTGCAGAGCGGTGGGGCTGGTGAAGTTCAGCGCCGTGTAGATAATCGCGGGCACTGCCACGCCACCGAAGGCAGCCGCAATCGGCACAATCGCGGTGGAGGGCGACTTGAGGTCACCAATCACGAATTCCTTCTTCAGCTCCAGGCCGGTGAGGAAGAAGAAAACGACGAGCAGACCGTCTGCTGCCCAGGTTCCGATGCTCATCTGCAGGTGGTTGAAGCCGGGGATGACCGGGCCAACAACGGTGTCTCGCAGACCAAAATAGAAGGTGGATGCGGGGGTGTTGGCGAGTACTACTGCCAGCACCGTCGCAATCAGAAGTACGGTACCGCCGACTGATTCTGCACGCAGAATGTCGGCTACGCGGCGTGAGTTGCTATATGAGCCGCGGCTGAGGGTATCTGGTTGGTGTGAGTCATTCTCTCCTCTTTCTGCCGCGATATTATGCGGCATCTAAGGCTTTTAAGTTTACTCTGCACTGTATGAGTATTCGAGTAGCTTCTGGCGGCTTTTAGCTCATGGGCGGTGCACCGCGGTGTGCTTTCATGGCGTATATACATAAACGTTCCGCCCTCCCCACGGCGTGTGGGGAGGGCGGAACGTTTAATATTTTGCAGATATTCTGCGTGGTCGACTAGGTGTCTAGCCGCCTGAACGCAAGATTAGGAACCAGCGATTGCGGGTGCGCCGGACTCCTGGCCGTGGTCGTGTGCCAGCTCGCGTGCAACGTAGTTCTCCAGGTCGAAGAGGTTGCCGTTTGCGCGCTTCACGATGGTCACCAGGGTCTCCATGGTTGCAACTTCCTCAACCTGCTCCTTCAGGAACCAGAGGATGAACTGCTCGCCCAGTGCGTAGTTCTCAGCGCGTGCTGCGGAGAACAGGGCCTCGATCTGACCGGTGACAGCCTTCTCCTGTGCCAGGACATGTCAACGATTTCCTGAACGTTCTCGAAGTCGTTCTTGACAGCGGGAACAGCGGGGATCTCGACCTTGTGGCCGCGGTCCAGCTTGTACTGAACCATCATGAGTGCGTGCTCGCGCTCTTCGAGGGACTGCTGGTAGAAGAACTTAGCCAGCTGGGGAAGGTCCTCACCGTCGAGCCAGATAGCCATGGACAGGTACTGGTGGGATGCAGCGAACTCGTGGCCGATCTGCTCGTTCAGAAGGTCGTAGAAAGACTTAGACATATGGTTTCTCCTTATCTGGTGGTTGCTTTTGGGTGCCGGGATGGCGCGGTGCAACCTGTTGATATTTATCGTAAGGGGTGGGGTGCGCCATGTACAGAGAGAAAAGGCTAATCGGTGAATCAGATAAGGTACCCCTGACATATTGTCACCACAACCCTTAGTGTGGATAGCCTGAATATTTTCTTTGGATTGTGTGGTATTGGGTGTGTTTCCTTGAGATTTCGCGGTTTAACAGGGATAGACAGCGGGTTTAAAAACCACAAACCCTACAGCTCAAGGTAAACATAGAGACACCATGTTGGGTGCCTGCGCACGGGGCTAGAGGGCGCAAAAAAATCTTAAAAATCTCTCGAAAATGCGGCGAAACTGATGTGGTCAGAACCCCGATGCACCCCCAACCACCTCCGTAAAGGTTGTTCTGCGCGCGCCTTTAAAGAGATAAGGCACGTTCCCAATGGGAATGTGCCTTATCTCTGGTTCTCTCAACTCTCATCCCTCTGTGGGGTGGAGGAGGTTAGTGTGCGGGGTAGTCCCCACGCTGCAGTGCATCAATCGAGATGATGTTTGAGGGGGTGTTGCCGAGGACTGCCTCGCCGATTTCTGCGAGATGCTCAACCTGTTCGGTAGTCAGGTGGTCGAAATTTGGCGGCGTACTTCGCCAACATGGCTGGGTGCGACTTCCTGGATCTTCTGCTCGCCTGCGGGGAGCAGGTGGCAGATGCTCACACGGCGGTCTTCAGCACTGAGGGAACGGCGGACGTATCCATCCTTCTCCAAACGCGCTACGACTCGTGAGAGGCGTGCGGGAAGAGTGTTCGTAGTGATTGCCAGCTCGGTCATGGTCAGGGAATGATCCTTGGACTCGGAGAGCATTGCGAGCACCATGTATTCAACAAAGCTAATGCCAGCCTCGGTCTGTAGCTGATTCTCTAGCTTGCGGGTGAGGCTGAAGATGATGGAGCTGATAAAGAGCCAGCCTTCTCGCTCTTGCGGGGAGAGCCACTGGGTGGATTCGCTGTGCGAGGCATTCTCCGGCTGCTGCGCAGACGTGGTTGGTATGGACACGAGATTGGTTCCTCTTTTATCGGATATGGAGCTCTCTTAAATAAAGAGAGAAGTGGCGTGTTGGCACCCATTGTAGCGAAAGGTCTGACTAGGTGACTCAAAATTGGTACGGTCAAGTAATGGTTGACACTTTGGTGCTAATTTTTTGAGGGGTGCTAGGGGTATCTTTTTGCACGCGGTGACTGCAAATACCCAGGGTAAGCAAGTGATATACGGCATATTTAAAAAGATTTCTGGTACAAGTATAGACGAGACCATACCAAGAAGCACCTCCGTGCATAATGCCAACTTCCGCGGAATATCAAGGTTTTTAGGGGTGTGGGTGAAAATTCTAGGGAGTGTAAAGAGCTTGCCAGGGGTGAAAAATAACGAAACGATAACAAAAATTTTAAAAAAATCTCGGTTTTGGCTTTGCAACCGTAATGAAACCGTGTACACTAATTACATAACGGGGTCGAAGGAAGCCTCCGAGGCGAGACCGGAAGCTCGCTTCGATAGGTTCGACTCTCTATTTATCGGTGATTGTCGTCGGTGTACGAGTAACTCGTATTTCTACCGACGGATGTGCGGTGCGGGTGCAGTTCGTGGTTGGGCTGCATTCCGTACCGTATCTTTTTAACTGAAATATCTATCAACTCACTCTAAGAGCATCCAATGGTCGGATGCTCTTTTTCTTTGCCCTCATGTAGGTGCCAGCAAGGGTGCTGTGCGAGCTAGGGGAGGGCTGTATGAGGCAGTGTGCACATCTGTACCGTGCGGCTGCAGTTCTACTGTGCCGTATCGCGCCGAAATGGTTATCCACAGAGGTTTTCCACAGTGTGGAGAACTTACACGCGTGTGATTTTATGGAGGCGGTATCGAGCTTGCTGAGCGTTAAAAATGAGGATGCAGCAGGGAAATTCTTGTAATTACAGGCTTCTACGGGCGTTAAAACCGAGAGGCAGTTCTTAAACAGAAGGGGTTTTCACCTTTAAATCCGCGGAACCCGAGAATTTCCACACCTGTGGATAACCCTGTGCACTTAATCCACCGCCTCCGGTGCAAGGAGGTGTGTAAGGCTGTTCAGAACCCCTTTGGGGACTCAATATTTTGGCTAGTAGAGGGAAAAAGCACCCCGAACGGAAGCAAAATTCTGTAGTTTATCCCCTGCACATCCCCAAAAAGAGATGTTATCCACAGTAGTTATCCACAGTGTGGAGAACTTACAGCACTGTTATTCACATGAGTGCATAGCCCGGTATTTCAAGGCAGAATAGGGTATCGAGCTTGAAAAACCTGTTGATACACAGGGTTATCCACAGGTTTGGGGAAAAGTTCCCGGCTAAAATCCACAGGCCCGTGCGGGTTGGTACGCAAATGTGACGCTCCCCAATTCGTGAAAAGTAAAGTAAACGCTACGCTGGTAATCTTTAATACGAGCCAAGTTTTCTAATGAAAGGCATCATCATGGCTGAAAAGTACACTCTCCCCGAGCTCCCCTACGACTACGCGGCGCTCGAGCCCCACATCTCCGCAAAGATCATGGAGCTGCACCACGACAAGCACCACGCAGCATACGTTGCAGGCGCTAACGCAGCTCTTGAGCAGCTCGAAGAGGTACGCGAGAACGGTGCATACGGCAACGTCTCCAAGCTCTCCAAGGACCTGGCATTCAACCTGGGTGGCCACACCAACCACTCCATCTTCTGGAACAACCTGTCCCCCGAGGGTGGCGACAAGCCCACCGGCGAGCTGGCAGCAGCAATCGACGAGTTCTTCGGCTCCTTCGACAAGTTCCGCGAGCACTTCACCAACGTTGCACTGACCATTCAGGGCTCTGGCTGGGCAATCCTCGCATGGGACACCGTCGGCAAGCGCCTCATCATCGAGCAGCTCTACGATCAGCAGGGCAACATCTCCGTTGCGCTGATCCCCGTTCTGCAGCTGGATATGTGGGAGCACGCATTCTACCTGGACTACCAGAACGTTAAGGGCGAGTACGTCAAGGCATTCTGGAACATTGTGAACTGGGCTGACGTTCAGGCTCGCTTCGAGCGCGCAGTGTCCCAGACCAAGGGCCTGGTCCTCTAATCTAAGTTTTCGCCAGCGCGGTGACGTAGCCGCGGTGAGATAACTGAAACGGGTGCCCGGCGCCTCCATATTCGGAGGTGCCGGGCACCCGTTTGTTGTATTCAGGTGTTGCCCAGCGGGGTTGGGCGTGGAACCCTAGAGCGCCAGCGTGCGATCAATGCGGATGCGGTGACAGAAATCCTCATCATGGCTCACCACAATGAGCGCGCCGGTGTAAGCTTCGAGCGCCTGCACCAGCCAATCCACCGAAGAAATATCGAGGTTATTCGTCGGCTCGTCCAACATGAGCAGCTGCGGCACCGGGTCAGCCAGAAGCACCTGCGCCACCGCAGCACGGAACCGCTCACCACCGGAGAGCTCACCGGTCTTATGGTGCACACTCTCGCGACGGAACAGCAGCCGCGCCAGCTGGTCACGCAGATGCTGTTCACTCACGCCCGGGTTAGCACGCTGCACGCACTGCAGAAGAGTGAGCTCCGGGTCGAGGGTGATGCGCTGAGGAATATACGCCCCCTCGATGGAGTACTCGACGCGGTAGGCGGGCTGCACGGGGGAGCGGTACTCCGGGTCGCCGGCGTGGGCAATTGCCTCAAGGAGGGTGGTCTTGCCGCTACCGTTTGCGCCGGTGATGCGCAGGTGCTCGGGACCGCTGAGAATCAGGTGCTCGGGGCGCTCCGCCGGGGTTCCCTGCTGGTTCTCGCTATCAGCCTCGGCGGGTGAAATATGCAGAGAATCAACCTTGGTGGGTTGCCGAACGGTAAATGTTTCACGTGAAACTGGGTGGCTATCAACCCTGCTCAGCTCCAGCACCTTGCGTCCTGCGGGTAGGGGCTGCTGGCTCAGTTCGGCATAGATTTTCTCCTGCACGCGCACCTCGTCTTGAGCGCTCTGGTACTCCTCCTGAGCCTGCTCCTGCTTGCCGACACGCAGAACTCGAAGCTTCGCCGCCGCCTGCCGTGAGGCGTCCTTCGCGAGGGCAAGAATCGTATCCGGCTGGTCGTCCTTCCACACCTGCGCCATGTTCTTCGAAATAATCTCTTGCGCATGCACCCACTCACGGTGCGCAGAACGTACCCGGTTTTTCGCCTCGGTTACCCGACGCTGAGCTGCCTGCTGTTCGGTGTCCAGCGCCTGGCGGTAGGTGCTGTAGTTACCCTCGAAGAGGCGCAGATGAGCCACCCCCTGCCGGTTGGCGTGAAGCTCGGCAATCACATTCACGCGCTCCAGCAGATCGCGGTCGTGGCTAATAATGAGCGCCGGGCAGGGCAGCGCATCCAGCGCCGTGAAGAGCTGAGCCTTCGCCGCGGAATCCAGGTTATTGGTCGGCTCATCCAGCAGGATGAACTCGGGGTCAGAAATCATCAGCGAGGCAAGTGCGGCGATGACCGCCTCGCCACCGGAGAAGCTGCGCATACTGCGAGCAAAGAGCGCGCGAACCGCCTCCGGACTATCGCGATCAACTAGGGTCGCCGGGGTGAAACCGTAGGTCGCAAGAGCCGCCAGGGTGCGCTCCTCAACGTCCCAGTTATCGCCAATAGTGTCGTAGAGTTCGGGGGGAGTATTCGCCGGATTCCACTGCCTGTAGTGCCCGCAGAATCTCGGAGATTCCGCAGAGCTCGGCGAGGGTCTGCTCCCGATCCAGACCCAAATCCTGAGGTAGATACGCCATGCGTTCCGGTGCTGCCAAAGAACCGGAATCCGGGGTCAAATCGCCCAGAATCAACCTCATGAGGGTTGTTTTTCCGCAACCATTGTCGCCAATGAGCCCGGTCAGAGGTGCCGAAAACACCGCCGACAGGTCGATGAAGAGCGCGGGCTCGCTCGGGTGCGCGTACGAAATATGGTCGAGTGTAATGTGACGTGACATGGGCTGAGTTCCTTCGAGTAGGTGCTCGGGTCCCTCAACCGCCGGCGCAAAAGTACTGCGGAGATTATGAGAAGGAGGTCGCCTTCAAAGGGCGCAAAAAACCCGAGCGTAACGGTGGGTGTACCTGTGCCCGGGTGTGCGCGCTGATTGGAACACGCAGAAAATGTATCCGTAGAGTTGCTGCGTGAGCGCGCGAAAAACTGTTAGATCCGGGCTTATGCTCGGTGGGTCATTTCTTTGATGCCTCCTAGATTCCGAATACCGCCCCGGTCATGCCTTGGGTGGCTTCGGTCAAACGATACGTTCAGTCCCTTAGGCTACCCCCACGGTGGGGTAGCGCGGATAGAGAGCTGAGGATTCCAGCATAGGAACTGTGTGGGTGCTGAGTCAAACACCCTCCCATGTAGGAGAAGATTCAGCGTGCTGATTCCCCGAATGGTTCCTTCCCGAGAGTTTTTGTTGAAAGGTTGAGTGTGCGGTCAATGCGGATACGGCGGCAGAAATCCTCATCGTGGCTCACCACGATGAGCGCGCCGGTGTATGCTTCGAGTGCCTGCACCAGCCAATCCACCGAGGAAATATCGAGGTTATTCGTCGGCTCATCCAATATGAGTAGCTGCGGCACCGGGTTGGCCAGAAGCACCTGCGCCACCGCGGCACGGAAGCGCTCACCTCCGGATAAATCCCCAATGCGCTGATGTACGCTTTCGCGACGGAAGAGCAGGCGCGCCAGCTGGTCACGCAGATGCTGTTCGCTCGCACCGGGATTCGCCCTCTGTACGGTTTCAAGGAGGGTGAGCTCCGGGTCGAGGATGATGCGCTGCGGCAGGTATGCGGTGTTGTCCAGGCGGTAGAGCACTTGGTATGCAGGCGGCACTGGGGAACGGTAATCAGGGTCATTTGCGTGCGCTATCGCATTGAGAAGCACAGTCTTGCCACTGCCGTTTGCTCCCGTGATGCGCAGGTGTTCGGGTCCGGTCAGGATAAGAACCTCGGGAAAATCTTGGATTTGAAGCAGATAATCAACTTTATATGGTTGTGTTTCACGTGAAACGGTGTTTTGGGTGTATGCATTCTTAAGGTCGGCGCTCTGCAGTGTAGATGCGCAAGAGTCGTTCTTCACCCGATGTAATTCCAGTACTTTCCGCCCCAATGGGAGTGCATCCTGAACAAGTTCCAGATAGATACGCTCCTGCACGCGCAGGTTCTCTTGGGCTTCTCCAACTGCTGCACGTGCATCCGCCACCATGCTTTCGTGGGCTGTGTGAAGTTTCCCGGCAGAGCGCTCTGAACTGTTTTTATCCAGGCCCATAGCCATGCCAGGTTTCCGCTTTGACCGTTCAAATTCGCGGCCTCGGCGGGCGTTGCGATCGAGCTTAATCTGGTTCTCGGTGCGCTCACGCACAGCCTTACGCGCCTCATTCTTCGCCTCGGTCACGCGACGCTGAGCCGCCTGCTGCTCGGTCTCCAGCGCCTGCCGGTATGTGCTGTAGTTACCCTCGAAGAGGCGCAGATGCGCCAGCCCCTGGCGGTCGGCGTGAAGCTCGGCAATCACGTTCACGTGCTCCAGCAGATCGCGGTCGTGGCTAATGATGAGTGCCGGGCAGGTGAGGGTTTCAAGAGCCGTATAAAGCCGATTCTTCGCCGAAGAATCCAGATTATTTGTGGGCTCATCCAGCAGAATGAACTCGGGGTTTGAATATAGAAGCGCGGTGAGTGCGGCTGTGACCGTCTGACCACCTGAAAAGGTGCTAAGAGGACGCATCAGAAGGTTGCGACGGGCCTGTGTATCGGTCGTAGTGAGGGCAGGACCAAAACCATGTTCGGCAAGGGCTGCGAGGGTACGTTCTTCAATATCCCAGGCGTCGCCTATGGTGTCGTAAAGGCAGGGGGAATAGTCGCCCGATTCCAGTGCATCAAGCGCCTGCAGTATTTTTGTAATTCCAAAAATATCAGCAAGATGCTGATGCCCACTCAACCCTAAATCTTGCGGTAGGTACGCTATGCGCGGTGGGGTGCTGATTATCCCTTGACTAGGGTTTATGTCGCCAAGAATAAGTCTGAAGAGGGTAGTTTTTCCGGCGCCGTTATCGCCGATAAGCCCGGTGAGTGGCGCAGAAAATACCGCGGAAAGGTCGGTGAAAAGCGGGGGCTCACCCGGATGTGCGTACGAAATATGGTCGAGTGTAATGTGACGTGACATGGGCCGAGTTCCTTCGAGTAGGTGCTCGGATTCCTGCCAGCGCACATGAAGGCGTGAAGGCATGAAAAAACCCGAGCGTAACGGTGGATGTACCTGTGCCCGGGTGCGTGCGCACTGATTGGAGCACGTAGGAAACGTGTCCGTAGAGCTGCTACGTGAGCGCGCGAAATTCTTCTGAGTCCGGGCTTATGCTCGGTGGGTCATTTCTTTGATGCCTCCTAGATTCCGAAGGGCACCCCGGTCGTGCCTTGGGTGGCTTCGGTCAATCGATATGTTCAGTCCCTTAGGCTACCCCCCCCCCCCACGGTGGGGTAGCGCGGATAGAGAGCTGATGGCTCAAGCATAGAAACTGTGTGGGTGCTGAGTCAAACACCCTCCCGAAAAACCGCCTGACAAGTGCCGATACCCCCTAGAGAACGCAAAAAGAGGGGCGACACCGCACGGTGCCGCCCCTCCTTTTAGGCATTAAATCTGCGCGCGTACAACGCGCGAAAGGCTATTACGCCTCGTGGCGCTCGCGGTACATGCCCAGCGGGCCCGCATCCGCGTACGCCTGAGCGTCGTTGTAACGGTACAGGCGCGGCGGGCGGTGACGGGTGCCCTCCACGCGGCGGCCGGTGTCAATAATCGACTTCGATGCCGCAATCTGGCGGCGGAAGTTCGCCGGATCCAGGGTGCGACCCAGAATCGCCTCGTACACCTCACGCAGCTGCGCCAGGGTGAACTCTTCACCCAAGAAAGAGTGCGCAATACGCGAGTACTCCACCTTGTTCTGCAGGCGGTAGAGCGCGTACTCAATGATTTCGTTGTGGTCGAAGGCGAGCTCGGGCAGCTCATCCACCGGGAACCAGCGGATGTTCTCGTGCACGCGAGTGTTCGCGACCTCGGTGGCGGGAATCGACGCCCAGTACACCACGGAAACCACGCGCTCGTGATCAGTGCCGGGTGCCGGGTCGGGCTCGCCCACAACGCGGGCGGCGCGCGCCTCGGGGGTGCGCAGAACGTCACCGAATGCGTAGAGCTGCTCCAGGTAGCCGGGCTGCAGGTTAGTTGCGCGCTTCAGGGTCGAAGCGGCTGCCTCTTCGAGGGAAAGATTCGGGTTGAGCGGACCGCCAGGAAGCGCCCACTGGCCCTTATAGAGGCTCGCGGAGGCGGCGAACCAGCGGCAGCCACAGGGTAGGGTGGGTTTCGTTTTCCTTGGGGCGCAGTGCCAGAATAACGGTCGAGACGGCGAGGGATACAGAGGTGTGGTCCACGTCGTTGTGCTCTTCAACGGCGACTGCGCCGGGAAGAGGCTGGGATGCGATGCTCATTCAGACCTCCTGTGCGAATGGGTATCGATAGGTGTGCATACTCTACCCATTTTAAGGGGTTAATAGGGTAAAAATGCACGCAAGGCACCCGCTGAGTCGAAAACCGGTACCATCCGCGTCGTGTCAAGGGGAAAAGTTCAGGTACCGGACACACCAAAGCGCCCCTCCTGCCTGTCCAATAGAACAGGCAGAAGGGGCGCCCAGAGTCTAACTATGCAATTCTAGGGTGCATGTCGGGGGTGCAGACTAGTCGATCTGTAGCTCGCCCATAGCGTCCCAGCCGTCGCCGTCAACCAGGCGAGAAACAATCTTCGGGGTTGCAGTCAGCAGCGGACGCATGTCCTTCATAGCCTGCTGGAAGTGGTCAGAGTTCACGTGCGGGCCAGCTGCGTCGTCGTTGAAAGCCTCGAGCAGAACGAACTCATTCGGGTCCTCAACGCTGCGGGACCACTCGAAGAACTTGTTGCCTTCCTCGGCGCGGGTTGCCTCGGTGAAAGCGCGGGTCTTCTCAATCCACTGGTCAGCGTATTCGGGCTTGACGGGGAACTTTACAGCAATGAAAATCATCGGAACTCCTTAGGTTGAAGAGTAGATACGTACCCTTCCAGTTTAAGCCCCGGGTGCTCGCCGGCGCTGAAGAATAGGGTGTGAGGCAACGGTTTTAGCTTGTGGCTTTAACCGCTGTGTCGAGTGGCTTTTGTGGTTTAACGAGCTGCCGCCTTGAGTACCTGCAAGGCGCGTTCCAGCGCCGCTCGGTCTGTCGCGATGGCTGCAGCCCTCTGCGGGCTGGCGGAGTCACCTCCGAACGCCGCGTTGTAGTACATGCCGTCGCCCAAAAGCAACACGGTGCGGGCAATCTGTTCATCACCCAGCTCAGCGAGGACGAGCGCATGCCATCCCTCCTGCACGCGGCTCATGGTCTGCTGGGCGAGCTCATTATTGTTCTGCGCCAGGCGGCTGAGGGCAATGAGGGCACGGTCGAACGGGGTGTTATCCGGCGTGGAGGAATTGATGTAGTAGGCGCTTGCCCCCTCGGGTGCCTGCTCCATCGCCGCGAAGTCCTCTTCAGCCAGGGTGAGGGTGCGTTCTGCGAGCGCTTCAAGTAGCGCCTTCTTGGAGGCGAAGTGGTAGAGTAGCCCGCCCTTGGAAACCTTGGCGGCGGTGGCGACGGCGTCGAGGGTCGCGGCGCGTTCTCCCGAGCGAATCAGCAGGTCGACGTAGGTGTCGAGGATGTGTTCGCGGGGGTTGGTGGCGCGTTGTTTTCGGTGGTTGGGGGTGGTCATGTGTACCAGTCTAACCGCTTGAAACTATACCGTCCAGTTGGTATAGTTAATCTTCGTTTATGGCCCCGTCCGGACCCCTAAAACCTCACTAAAAGACCTAGCCCAAAAGACAGGCCGAGCTGATGCCGCCGCGTCCGCCGCATCAGCCGACACCTTATAGACGCACGAAAACAACCCATGACGAATCACAATCCGCACACCACGGCTCTGCCCATTCACGCCCCCGACCAGAAGACCAAGCGCTGGGCGGCACTCGGTGTGCTCATGCTCCCGGTGCTCCTGGTCTCCATCGACAACACAGTGCTTGCCTTCGCGGTGCCCGCAATCGCTAAGGCGCTGAGCCCCTCCTCCGCGGAGCAGCTGTGGATCGTTGACTCCTACTCCCTGGTGCTCTCCGCCCTGCTCGTGCCCATGGGCGCTATCGGTGACCGCATCGGTCGCCGCAAGCTGCTGCTCATCGGCTCGACCGGCTTCGCGGCAATCTCTGCGCTCGCGGCATTCGCGCCCTCCGCGCTGATGCTCGTGGTTGCCCGCGCCCTGCTTGGCATTTTTGGCGCCATGCTCATGCCGGCAACCCTGTCGATTATTCGCAATATCTTTGTGGATGCGACCGAGCGCCGCATCGCTATTGCCGTGTGGGCTTCGGGCTTCTCGGCGGGTGCGGCGCTGGGCCCGATTGTGGGTGGTTTCCTGCTGGAGCACTTCGACTGGGGTTCGGTGTTCCTGCTCGCTGTGCCGATTCTGATTCCTCTGCTGATTCTCGCCCCGATTATGGTTCCCGAGTCGAAGGACCCGAACCCCAGCCCGGTGGATCCGCTGAGCATCCTGCTGATTATGACCGGCATGACCGGCATTACCTTCGGTCTGACTCACACCTCCGAAACCGGGTTCGATGCGGTGGCAATTAGCACCATCCTTGCCGGACTGTGCTTCATCGTCCTGTTCGTGCTGCGTCAGCTCAACCGCGAGAAGAACGATATTCAGCCCATGCTGGATGTGCGCCTCTTCCGCAACACCGTGTTCACCGGCGCGATTACCGCAAACCTCATCTCCATGATGGTGGACGTTGGCTTCATCTACTTCGCCTCCCAGCACCTGCAGTTGGTCTCCGGTCTGCCGCCCATGTACGCCGGTATGCTGCTGATTCCCGGTACCCTGGCGATCATTATCGCCGGTCTGGTGATTGCGCGCGTGGCGGTGCACTTCCACCCGGCGCAGGTGGTGTCTTTCGGTCTGGCGCTCCACGCTGCCGCGTTCGCGGTGCTCGCCTTCATGGGTGCGCACAACGACTTGGTGATTATCCTGATCTTCATTGTGCTCGGTACCGGCATCGGTATTGCGCAGACCATTTCGAACGACCTGATGCTCTCCAGCGTGCCGCCGCGTAAGGCTGGTGCGGCATCCGCGATCTCGGAGACCTCCTACGAGACAGGTACGGTGCTCGGCACCGTCATCATTGGTGGCATGCTCACCGCCGTCTACCGCGCAAATGTGGTTGTACCCGACGGCCTGGATGAGACTCTCGCCGACCACGCCCACGAAACCCTCGGCGGTGCCGTGACGGTCGCAAGCCAGGTGGGTGGCGAGCAGGCGAACCAGCTGCTCTCCTCCGCATTCGCTGCCTTCGACTCCGGGCGTGGTGCTGAGCTCCGCATTCAGCGCCGTGCTCATGGGTGTTATGGCCGTCATTAGCTACTTCATGATCCGCAAGGCACCGCGCGAAATGAAGCCCGCTGAACACTAAACCAGCGCACTAATACGCATACGTAAGCCTCGCCTCCTGACGCTCTACGCGTGAGGAGGTGGGGCTATTTTTACGCACCCACCTGCGCATTTAAAGGTTCAGCACAGGTGCCGGTGGTACGGTAAAACAGCGGGCATCAGCCCCGACCGCAGAGGAACCAGCGGCTCCACACAATCAAGGAAGAACGCCACCATGGGACTCAAAGACTGGATAGCACCCTTTATTACGCTACTCATTGGTGCTAGCACCATCTTCATCTCCTACAAGAACTACCAGGCGCAGGCGGCGGCAAAACCCTCCGAACTGGCGCGACTGGAACTGTGGAGCAAGCTCCTCACCGAAGCCGGCTTGGACCTCAACGCCCTACCCGACCCCGAAAAGCTCACCTCCGACCAGCGCGTCGTCCTCGAAAACTACCGGGTCTTCCTCAAGCGTGCGTCCCTCGAATCGAAGCTGCGTAAAGTTGGCATCGACAGCAACCGTATCTTCAGCCTGCTCATGAAGCGTGCGCACTCTTCCGTGAAGCCTACGCCCATCCCCATTGGCGACTCGATTAGCTACTACCGCCTGATTCTACGTGCCCTGCTGTACATTTGGGTTCCGCTGGCCGTGATTTTCATCGGCGTGCCCATCATCGTGGTCACCATCGCCTACCTGATTGGCCTGTTCACGAACCACCGCGGCAATCTGTCTGACTTTGCACTCTCCCCGCTCGCCGTGGTGCTCCTGATTGTTGGTGCGGTCGCCGTCGGTGCCCTCGTGTACCTGCAGAACCGCATTATCTCCGCCATTATCGCGAACAATGTGTACTTCTACTTCTGGGATATTTACGGCTCCAAGAAGGGCGCTCGCGACTCCAAGGACGCCTACAGCGAGCGCCTGGCGGCTAAAACCTACGCCGACCAGCTGTTCCTCGGTCAGCAGGAGTTCGCTCACCAGTTCCGCGAGAACATGTACATGGCGGGTATTCAGGAGATTGATGAGTACCCGCGCGTGCTCAGCGACAGCGTGATGCTGCCGCGCAACTACCGGGTTGCGGAAACCACCGAGGGTGAGGACCGTATCGACCGCTTCGTGAACTGGGTGCGCTCCAAGATTGGTTTTGAGCGCCTGGAACCGCGCATCATCTACAGGCTCGAACATAAGGACGCGCACAAGGATGCGAAGAAGGAATCCGCGCACGGTGAGCCGGTAGCTACTGAGCAGCCTGTTTCTGAGCAGTCTGTGGATGCTCAGGATGAGCAGAAGGCCGCGGAAGTACCCGCCTCAGAAGAACCTATTGTCGCGGAGGTGCCCGTCGAGGCTCCTGCCGAGAATCTGGCTGATGCGCCCACCGAACCCGTCATCGGAGGCGCCACTGACTCTTCTGCCGCAGCTGGGGTATCCGCCGCAGCTGGGGCAGACGACCCCACGGAGGCGTTCACCCGCATCCCAGAAGATGCCGTCGACCATGAGAGCGCCGGTGAAAAGAACGCCGGTGAGAAACCCGGTACTGAGAAGCCCAAAAACTAAATAGCCCGCCCGGGGGCACCGAAAAACCGGGCATGAGAAAAGGGTCGCAGCCTACGAATTCGCCATTGAACCGTAAGCATGCGACCCTTTTCCTTTCCCTTCAAGGTCGAGCAGAATCGGAGGTACCGCCCGACCAAGAAGAGTCATATGATGCGCCCCTCCACCGGTAGAGGTTGCCTGGCAGAAGAACCCGCCGAAGCGGGTCGGCAGAGCGCCCGGTAGAGGGTGCATCACGCTTGAGGAACCGCCCCAAACCCGCCAAAGAACGGGCTGAGGGAACAGAAAACCCCGAGCTGGCGCATCGTCTACATCATCAGAAAATAACTACATCTCGGGGTAGGGGAGGACGATTCGCGCTCCGGGTGGGACCTACCCACTCCCACCCGGAGGCGAATCCTAGGGATGTTCGCAGTGTAATGAATACATCCCACCGAAATCCCTCACAAACGTTCGGGGTTTCAGTATGAGCGGTATATGAGCCTACCGCTGTCTATGCCGCAACCTCGGGGTTACGGGAGATAACAACCTTCACCACGTTGTGCTCAGCAGCGTGGGAGAACAGGTCGTATGCCTCCTCGAACTGGTCGAAAGTGAAGCGGTGGGTTGCCATTGCCTTAGCGTTCAGGCGACCCGAGCGGACCATGTTCAGCAGGTTACCGACGGTGTTGCAGTTGACCAGACCCATGTTGATGCGAACGTTAGAAATCCACATGGTGTTCAGGGGCAACTCAACGGGCTTGCCGTGCACGCCAGCGTTAGCGATATTGCCGTAGGGGCGAACAATCTTGGTGCAGGTCTCGAAGGTCTGCGGAACGCCCACAGCCTCAATTGCCACGTCCACGCCCAGGCCGTCGGGGGAGAGAGCCTTAATCTTCTCGATGAAGTCCGGGTCGCCCGCGTTGACCTTATCGGTTGCGCCCAGCTCCAGTGCCTTGTTCATGCGGTTCTCGTCGAAGTCGACGGTGATGACGCGGCCGGCACCGCAGAGGTTAGCGGTCATGATTGCACCCAGACCCACGGGGCCTGCACCCACGACAGCGACGGTGTCGCCGGGCTTGGTGTTGCCGTTCAGAATACCGATCTCGAAGCCGGTGGGCAGTGCGTCGGTGAGGAAGAGGACGTCCTCATCGGTCAGACCCTCCGGAACCAGGTGGACCGAGGTCTCTGCGTAGGGAACACGCACGTACTCTGCCTGGGTGCCGTCAATCATGTAACCGAAAATCCAGCCGACACCACCAACGGTCTGGCAGTGCGAAGGCTGGTTCGCCTTACAGTAGGAGCACTTACCGCAGCTGGTCACGGCGGGGATGATGATGCGGTCGCCGACCTTCAGGTCAGTCACCGCGGAGCCAACCTCGGTAATGGTACCGACAGCCTCGTGGCCCAGGATGCGTCCGTGATCCACCTCGGGGCAGTCGCCCTTCAGGATGTGCAGGTCAGTACCGCAAATGGTGGTGGTGTCGACACGGGCGATAACGTCCGTGGGCTCAAGAATGGTGGGGTTCGGGACTTCCTCCCAGGCGCCCTTCTGGTCGGGGCCGTGGTATACATATGCCTTCATGATAACTCCTTCTTTGAAGCTCTAATGAGGGTGCAGTGACTGTTTTATCACTACATGTATCAACCCATAAGAAATATTTGATAGGTTGTATTTTCATTAAACCCGACATGTTGAATTATGCGCTTTTATTACGCGGAGTGTATCTTTTGGTTCTTTAAACATGAACATGATTCACTTTGGGTATTTAAGACCTGTAAAAAACGCACGAGGCGCACCCCTCAAACAGGGATGCGCCTCGTGCGTTTAATCGAGGAAAGTTGGATTGAGTCGAGGTTGAGCTGGGTTTAATTCTTCAGCTGGGCACGCGCTCGCGAACGAACCGCCGTCACCGCCCACACCAGCACAAAAGCCGCCACCATCGACAGCACAATCGTGCCACCCGTCGGCAGGTTAAATGCCCAGGACAGGTACAGGCCAACAATCGAGCAGATACCGCCAAACACCGGCGAGAACACCATCATCGACCCCAGTCGGCGGCACGCCAGGCGGGCTGCCGACGCCGGAATCACCAGAAGCGCCAGCACCAGCACATTACCGAGCGTCTGCAGACCCAGCACCACAGAAATGGTCACCAGAACGTACAGCACAATATCCAAGGCAAGCACCGGCAGGCCCATCGCGCGGGCACTCTCACGGTCCAGGCTGACCGTCACAATCTGGCGGTGGAACAGCCACAACACCAGCAGAATAACGGCACCCATAATCGCCGCCTGGGTAATGTCCTCATTCGAAACACCCACAATCGAGCCGAACAAGAAATCCTGTACCGACCCCGAATAGCCCGGCGCCAACGAAATAATCACAATACCCAACGCAAAAGACGCGGCAAAGAAAATACCAATGACGGAATCCTCGCGTAGCCGCTGATTCTGGCTAAAAATAGCCACCAGAATAGCCGTCACCACGCCCGCGGTCAGGCCGCCCACCATCAGGTTGCCGCCCAGTACGAACGCCACCGCAAGACCCGGGAACACCGAGTGCGCCACCGCATCGCCAATGAAGACCATGCCGCGCATCAGCACGTGGCAGCCCACCACGCCGGTCACCACCGACGCGAGCAGCACCGCCGCCAGGGCGCGCGGAAGGAACGCCAGAGACGGGTTGAACAGATCGGCAAGAAAATCGATAGGAGTAATCAACGGGCACCCCCGGTAGAAGCAGAATCAGCGTGGGCGGGGGAGGAGAGAGAAGAGTCAGAAGCGCAGGAATCGGGTAGCTCGTGGCCGTACTCATCCAACGCACCACCGGCACAGGTGAAGCCCGTGCGGGCGTGACCCTGCGCCTCCTCAATATCGTGACCGTGCAACCACGTATGTAGCTGCTCCAGGCTAAAGGAGTCCGCCGGACCATCCAGGTGAATATTGCCGCGCACGCCGCACAGGCGCGAACAGGACTCACGCGCCGCCAGCATGTCGTGCGTAGACATCAGAATCGTGATGCCCTCGCCCGCCAACTCACGGTACAGGCGAGTCAGAGTGGTCTGAGTCGGCGCGTCCACGCCCGTAAACGGCTCATCCAGCAGCAGCAGGGAGGGGTTCGCCGCCAAAGCGCGCGCCAAAAGAACCCTCTGACGCTGACCACCGGAAAGCTCCGCAATGGAAGCATCCTGCAGGTGCAGAACATCGGTGCGTTCCATCGCCGAAAAAACCTGCACCCAATCCTTCTTCGCCGGGCGGCGGAAGAACCCAATCTCACGCACGCGACCGGTCATCACCGTGTCCTTAACAGTCAGCGGAAAATCCCACTGGAACTGGTGCTTCTGCGGCACATAACCAATATGCGCACGCGCCACACGCGGCGACTCACCCAGCACTCGAACCTGACCGGACGCCGGGCGAATCAGACCCAAAATGGTGCGCAGCAGCGTGGTCTTACCGGCACCATTAGCACCAATCAGACCCGCAAACTCGCCGCGCTCCAGGGTCAGGGACAGATCCTTGAGGATGGAACGGCGCGCGTAGCCAGCGTACAGGTTTGAAATCTCAAGAACGGGTTCAGTACCCGCTGTTACCGATGCGCTCACGAACGGTCACCGCGCACTTCATCCAGAGCCTCACGCTGCGCGGATGAGCGGCGACGCCGGGAGACGATGAATGCGCCCACGCCCACCACGACCACGATGCCAGCGACAATAGGACTCCAGGAAATCGTGAACTCAGCACGGAAACCGCTCTGGTCACTCGCTGCGGCGGCAGACGAAGAACCGGACGCCTGAGTACCGGATGCCTGGGTACCGGCGGCCTGAGAAGCAGAAGAAGCTGAACCCGAGGATGCAGAACCCGAGGAACCGCGCGCCTGCGCCTCCATCGCGTACAGGGCATCAGCGCTCGCAGAATCACCCACCGCAAACTTCAGATAGCGGGTATCAGAGACGGTCGAACCGTCAGACAGCTCAGCGCTCGCGGTAACCTTCAGCAGGTACTCGCCCGGGGCGGTGAACACCCAGTTCGCGTGGGTGTGAGTGTTCTTCTCCACCCACAGCTTCTGAGGCTCACTCTTGGTCGAGGACCACAGTACCTGCGGTGCCGAGAAGTTGCCGTTCTCCAGGTACAGGCTGAACGTGCCGGGGCCGCTCACCTGCTCCAGGGTCAGGTTCACGCCGCGGTTCAGCTTGGACACCAGCTGCGGATCCTGAGTGTTCCAACCCGGCCAGATCACGCCCTTAGTTTCGGTCTGCGGAATCACGTACACCTTAGAACCGGCGGGCGCACCCACGAAGGAGTAGCGCGGGTCGTTCGGCACCTCAAGGATCGCCTGGTCGCTACCGCGGTAGATGACCTCGTCCAGGCTGCGCCAGACGGGGGTTTCGCCGTGGTCGTCGTGGAGCATGAGCTCAAACTTGCCGTTGTTGAAACGAGGGACCCATATCCACGTGACCGGCAGAAATTTCGGTGCGGCCGGATGCGACCGGCTGCTCCGCCGACAGGGTCTGGGTGAGGGTGCGCTCGCCGCGGCTGAGGTTGCTGTCGCTCGGCTGAGCCGAGGCGCTCTCGGTGGTTGCCGGGGTGGTCTCTGCGTGTGCTACACCCAGGGGTGCGAGCATGAGGCTGGCGCCCAGGGCCAGGGCGGGCAGGGCGCGGCTACGCGAGGAGCGGGAGGGGGTGGTTGAGTTCATCATGAGGACTTCCTTGGATCATGACCGAAACGGTGTGTGAAAGATTGTCTATATGCTGATACGGCTATATGAGCTTGTGGGGAGCTTAAAACCGGGTTATGAGGTGCTTGCCTCCGAGCAACTAGCACCCGAAGAATCGCCGCCAGAGCCATTGCCAGAGCACAGCGCAATCGTGTGAGCATTCGCCAACATCATCTGCGCGTAGTGAGGAGCCTGCGCATCCAGGGTGTCCGAATAGAGCACCCCGGTACGCACCTGCGCCTCCCGAGCCAGCTCCGTGAGAACTGGCGAACGCATCGCCGTGGACTTGTCCAGATAAATCGCTGGAACCTTCAAATCCTCGACCGTGCGACGCAGGCGCTGACGCTGCTGAATGCTCGGCTCACCGCTGGCGCTGGCACTCACAAAACCGGCAATGTGCAACCCGTAGGTGCTCGCCAGGTAGCGGTAGCCGTCGTGCGTGGTGACCAGGTTGCGTGCCGACTCCGGCAGGCCTCCGTACACCTGACGCAGCTGAGCGTCCAGGGCGTCAAGCTCCTTCATGACCTGCTCGGTGCGGGTCGCATACTCGCTCGCACCTTCCGGGTCGGCGGAGGTGAGCGCGTCACGGATGACCTGCACGCTCGCCTTTGCGTTCGGCACCGAATGCCAAATATGCGGGTCAATTTCGCCGTGCACGTGCTTGCCCAGAACGGCCTGCGCCAGCAGGTACACCTGACCGCGATGCTCCGAAGCACCCGACCGCAGGAAACGGTAGCTACCGCCGGCGGGCACCTCCTGCAGGGTGCGGGAGGGAACCGCGACCACGGTGCGGTTCAGTTCGTACTCTACGGCGCCCTGGGAGGAATCCGCGCGAAGCACGAGCCTGCCGTCGCCGGTGCGTGCCGTAATATCGGCGTGACCTGCGGAAAGAACCTTGATGTCCGAGGCAGAAACGTTCTGTTCTTTCGCCAGACGGTCCACCAGCTGTTGCGGGTCACGACCAACCGCGCAGTACAGGGTGCCGCGCGAAGAACGCACCGACTCCGGCGCATTGACCGCGGTGGCGCTCAGCTCAATGGCGTACTCGCCGGCATCACTAAACGCCCACGACAGGTGCGTATGCGCCTGCAACGGAAGCTCCAGCGAACCCATATCGCCGGTACGGATCGCGGTGTCCCCCTCACGGGTGAGGTTCACGCCGCGCGCATGCGAATCGCACAGCATCTCCACCGCACCGAAGGTCTGCGTAATGAACGCCGCCAACTGCGCATTCGACGAATCGGTAGAGGTCCGTGCCCGCACGCTGTGCACCTCAAAGCGCATTCCCGCATCCGAAGAGTCGGCGGGGGCAGATTCGTTCTGCCCGCCCTCTTCAACGCGCAAACCCAGCCAGATGGAGTCTAGGGAGGCATCCTCAACAATGGCTTCCAGCTTGCCGCCGTACTGCTCAATCTTCTCCGCAACCGCCACGGACACAACGCCTGCGGGCAGGTTCGCCTCAACCATTTTGCTGAGCTTACGCTGCTCCAGCAGCAGACCGTTCGTCAGGGCGCAGCGGGCGTAGGCGACATCGCGGATATCGCGCAGGCTCGGCTCATACGAGTGCGGGTCAGCACCGGCAGGCACCAGGGAGTGCACGCTGGCGCGCTCTCCTGCAATCTGCTGAGCCAAGTCCGCCAGAATCGGGGTCGTGGCGACCACGCGCATCCGGTCGGAGGAGGCATTCACGGTGCTGGCGCATCCGCTCAGTGCGAAGGCACCAGCCCCCACCCCCGCACCCACCGCAATGCGGGAGGCGAGGGTGAGGGCGGTACGCCGACTATATGCTTGCGCGCGGTTTTCGGTATGCCCGCTATGCGGTGTCACCGCTGCGGCCCTTTCGGCGTGCCGAACGCAGAATCATGGCACCGAGTGCCAGCGCCAGAATGGAGGTGCTGACCATGAACGGGTCGATGACCACACCGGTGTTCGGCAGCTTACCCGCCGCGGCTGCCTTCTGGGCGTTGGCGAGTTCCTGGCTGGTCAGGGCGCAATCCTCACCGGAGGCGGTCTTACCGACGATGCGCACCTTGGATCCGTCGGGCTTGGTGACGATGCCGGTGGCTTCGTCGACGGTGCCGTTGACGGGGTTCTTTGCGGTGCTCTTCTCGCCGCCGTTGTTGGCGCCGTTAGCGTTGCCGCCGTCATGCTTGGTTTCTGCCGCACCCTGCGCGTTGTTGCTTGCCGGGGCGTTATCGGGGTTGCCGACGGTGAAGTGCAGAACCGATTCGCTGCTGACCTGCTGGCCGTTCTTCAGGCGCGCAGTCCAGCCGATGGTCACGGTGTAGCGACCCTCAGCGGTGAACACCCAGTTGCTGTGCTGGTGGGTGTTTGCGGGCACCTGGAAGGAGCCGCCGCTACGCGAATCGAAGACCTTCTGACCGGCGGAACCGAAGTTGCCGGAGAGGAAGGTGGACATGGTTCCGGGGCCCTCAAAACCGTTGAGGCTCATGGTGACGGGGCCGTCGAGCTGCTTGAGCAGTTCGGGGTCCTGGGTGCTCCAGCCGAGCCAGGGCACGCCCTGCTGCTGGGTTGCACCGATCATGTGCACGGGGGTGCCCGCCGGGGCGATGTTCTCCATGCCTGCGGGCAGGTTGATCTTCGCGGCGTCATTGAGTACGAACTCGAGGGCGCCGGGGGAGACGTGGCGGGCGGGGCTGGTGCGGTCGTCCTTCACGCTGCTGGTGAGGTTGCCGCCGTTAAGGATCGGGCCCACGTCAAAGTGGCCGTGGGTGACTTCTTCACGGCCGCTGTGCTCGGCGGTGTTGACCACGGCGAGGGTGGGGATGCTGGTCGGTGCCTGGGCTGCCTGGTTGCTCTGCTTGTTGTCCTTTTGAGCGTCCTTGGAGTCCTTGGCATCTTCGGCGGGAACCTCGGTGGCGATGCACTGCTGGTTCAGGCTGCCGGGCAGACCGGAGGATAGCACGCCGCTACCGGTAATGCCGCCTCCGTTGCTGGGGGCGCTGATGTTCTGGGCGTTGGAGCCCTTCACACTGGATCCCTTCGCGCTGGTGGCGTTGCCGTCCTTGTTTTCACCCTTGTCAGAGCCGTTATTGGTGTTGTCGGTGCCGCTGATAGCGGTTACACCGGATCCACCCTGGGATGCCTGCTCACCATTCGCTGCCGCCTTCGCACCGTTCGGGTCGGTCACCTGCGCGGCGTTCTGACCGTTCACGGATCCATCCACGCGGCGAATACCGGTGGATGCGCTCGCCTCAGCAGAAGCGCTCGCCTCAGCACTTGCGGAGGTAGATGCGCTGGGGCTGCTGGTGGCGCTCTCGGTGGCGGTGGAGGTTGCCTCGGGGGTAGTGGTTGCCTCGCTCGTGGCTTCCTTGGTCGCTTCCTTTGCGGCGTTCTGTGCGTTCAGGAGCTTGAAGCCGTCCTCAGCGTTAGTGCCCACGGCGATGGTGTAGGTCGCCTCGGAGCTGACCGGGGTGCCGTCGGCAAGGGTTGCGGTGGCGCGGAACGTCAGCTGGTAGATGCCTGCGCGGGTGAATGCCCAGCTGAGGTGCTCGTGACCGCCAGAGGTGATGGTGTGCGGTGCGAGCTTGTCGTTGGTGCTGAAGACGCGCGGGTTGTCGCGACCGGATTCGGTGAAGACTTCGGCGCGGCCGCCTTCGGGTACGCTGCTGCGCACGAGTTCAAGGTTGATGGTGTTGTCCTTGAGCGCGCCGGGGCGGATTCCTTCCGCGCCGAGGCCGGGGTAGAGCAGGCCGCGGGTGCGGGTGGAGGGAATGTAGAAGATGTCGGTGCCTTCGGGGGCAATGTAGTCGTAGCCTGCTACGACGTTGGTGTGTGCATCCTCGACGTCGGGCAGGTGGAAGACGGTGCGGGCGGGGTTGAATCGTCCCTGCTGGCCGGGGCCGGTGTCTGCGAGGGTGGCGAGGGTGAACTGGTTGCCGTCGAGGAATGCGTTGAGCATTTCGGTGTGTACGCCCGCGATGACGTAGTCGCCTTCGTAGTTGACGTAACCGCGCGACTCGGTGCCTGCCTGGGTGCCGGTCTGGTTTTCCTGCGCCTGGTTTTCCTGCGCCTGTGCGGCGGTGAAGGTGCCGACCTGGGGGAGGGCGAGGGGTGCCCCGAGTGCGAGGGTGCATCCGAGGGTGGTTGCGCTGAGTAGGCTCAGAGGTTTGGTGCGTCCTTGCATGGTGGCTCCTTGGATGACTGCTCGTTGGCTGGCGCGTTGCCCGTTGCTTTCGGGGCTTGCCCGGTGCTGGGCCCGGCGGCCTGTTGCCGGTTTCTCCCCTGCGTCCGGGGTGCGCTCTGCCGTGTTTTTCTCTTTGTGGATGTACGTGGTGTGCGTTTTTGGGCGCGCCTCGGCGCACACGTGTTTCTGAGAATCACTATACTCACTTAGGTTCTAAATGACAATTATTTGCAAAAGAGCTACCCTAGGAAATAGAAAAATGAGAAAGGTTGTCATGAACTCTCAGAAGCAGACCCAACGACGGGTCACCACACACACCCCCGCACTCTTCATCCCCGGCGGCAAGCCCGCCCTCCGCCGCGCAGCCGCATTCCTCTCCGCCGCAGCGCTGCTCGCGCTTGCCGGCGCTGCCCCCTCCCTGCCCGCTGCAGCAGGCCCCGACGACGGCAAAATCGTCACCACCAAGGGCCACGTTGACGCCCCCAAGGCATACTGGGACGAGCAGAACGGCACCTTCGTCCTCATGAACGAGGCGAACCCCTACAAGACCGGCGCAGACACCTACGAACTGGACAAGACCGTCAACTGGGTCGGCAAGGGCTACAGCACCAGGGACGGCAAGTCGCAGTACACCATGACCCTGGGCGACTCGCCCTCCCTGGCGTTCCTCGGCGAACCCGGCCAGACCCTCTACATGGCACCGCACCTGACCTACGGCAACCAGGACCCTATCTGGGCTGGCCTGGGCGCATCCACGAAGGTGCCCACCGAGCGTTTCCGTGATGGCGTGTTCGCTACCGACATTCTCTCCGTTGAGGGCCCCGGCCGCATGGAGCTCTTCCGCTACAACCCGGATGATGCCCCCGCCGACGTGTACCGCATGCTTTCCAGCAGCTCGACCGGCTGGCACTCCTGGCTGCTTGACAAGGGTAGCCACACCCACAACACCACGACCTTCACCCGCCCGGGCCGCTACGTGGTCACCTACCGCACCGTGGCGCGCTCCACCGACGGCCGCATCATTAGCTCCAAGCCGTCGAAGCTGGTCTGGCAGGTTGGCGGCATGCAGCCCGTGCTCGGTGACGGCACCCCCACCGCCGTACCCACCGTTGACCGCTACAACGCGGCACCCGTCGGTGACCTGGACGCCGCAAAGTACATGCTGTCCGTGGCACCGCACCGCCTGGATGCCGACCCGGCTAAGAACAAGGACGCCGACGACAAGCTCAGCGACATCACCTTCACCGCCGCGAACAAGAACCTCAAGGGCACCCTGACCCTGTACAACAACGGCTACTTCCTGACCGACCTGCCGGTCGTGAACGGTACCGCCACCTGGTCTGAAATGCTCGGTAGCGAGGGTTCCCAGCTGCAGGCGGTCTTCACCCCCGACACCTCCGACGAGAATAGCGCGGAGGCGTCCCGCTGGATTTCGCACAAGCTCACCTACGAGCCCGGCAAGGCTGAGAGCGTGTACAGCGACGACGGTAACGGCTCCTGGCCCGAAGAAATCCCGGATCAGGCGAACACCGTACTCAGCACCCAGCAGTACACGCCGACCAGCATGGACTACAACGTGACCGTCACCCCGAACGGCAACGGCTTCAGCACCGTTGAGGTCCGCTTCAAGGACCCGAAGGTGCGCGGCTTCATGCGCGGCGGCTTCTACGCCCAGGATGACCCGGTCTACCCGTACCTCGACCTGGAAGGCTCCGTTGAGGATGGCGTGGCGCGCTTTACCTTCCGTGATGAGTCCTTCTACAAGGGCACTGCTCTGCGCGTGAAGATGCTGACCCACCCGGATATGAACGCTTCCGCCTCCACCACTGAGGTTGCAGCGAACTACGAGCCGGGCACCAAGTACACCGCGCACGGTGCGCTGGCTCCCGATAGCGCACCCATTAGCGATGCGCCGAAGCCTGCTCCGGTGGATCCGTCGCCGAGTGCTGAGCCCACCGTCGAGCCGACTGAAGCTCCTAGCGCTGAGCCGAGCGAGGCTCCTTCCGAGGCTCCTTCCGCTGAGCCCAGCACCGTTCCGTCGGTGTCCCCCAGCGAGGTTCCGACCGTGCCTGCGGTGCCGACCGCCTCCGCAGAACCGAGCGTGCCTGCTCCGGCGCCCTCCACTCCGGCACCGTCTAGCCCCGCGCCCGCGAACCCGACCCCGAGCGCACCTGCTCCGACTAGCCCGGCGCCGTCTGCGCAGCCGTCCACCCCCCGGAACCCCCGGTAACCAGTGCGTGCCCGGTCAGATTGACGGCCGCACCAAGATTTCGCACGGCCACCTGGACATTCAGGCGACCCTGAAGGACCGCCAGCTGTCCGTGGGTCTGCGCGACGACAGCGGCATCATTGACGCCGATTCGACCGTGCGCCCGCTTGATTCGGTCGTGTGGACGGTCAGCGAGAACGCTCGCCGTGTGCGCACCGAACGTATGGCTGATGAGAAGCTGAACTTCATGGGCCCGGTCGGCACCGCCTTCTACGGCCTGCCGCAGACCCAGCAGAGCGGCCTGCCCTGGCCCGGCTACAACACGCAGGACATCGACTACTCGCAGCTGCGCGGCCCGGTGCGCCTGCACGTGGTTCCGAAGGTCATGCCTGAGGGTGCGCGCTTCGGCATGTTCACCGAGTCGCTGAACGGTGCGGATGTGCTGCTGGATTCGACGACCGGCAAGACCACGATCGACATTGATTACGCGACGCACGCGCACGCGAACTGGGTGTTCTCTGAGCCCGGCCAGTACATGTTTGACGTGCACTATTCTGCGACCCTGGCTGATGGTACTGAGGTGAACAGCCCGGTGCAGCAGCTTGCGGTTGCTGTGGGTAAGGACGCGTCGGATGCGTGCTCGTTTGAGACTGCCGTGCCGAAGGACCCGAACGCGGCTAAGGACGACTTTAGTGGTGTGCGCCGTGTGGATTCGGCAACCCCGGGCGGTACCGCTGGTGCTAACCAGCCCGGCTCCGCGCAGTCTGGTGCCGCGCAGGGTGGTCAGTCCGGTCAGGCTGGCGCCGCCGGTGGCGTGAACGCGCAGGGCTCCTCTGACGGTTCGGCTGATGGTTCTGCTGGCGGCGTGTACCCGGGTGGTATTTCCGGTGGTGGTACCGGTGGCGGCTCCCTGGGTCAGTCTGGTGTGTCTGCTGCGTCGGGTGGCGCTAGCTCCCAGCAGGGCGGCCTGGCGCGTACTGGTTTTGGTGCGGTGTCTGTGGCTGTGGGTGGCGCACTGGTGCTCGGTGCCGGTACTGTGATGGTGCTGCGTTCTCGCCGCCGCGCTTCTTTAGCGCTCGCCGCGTGAGGACACGCTGATACGATGAAGCCCCCGCGGCTGAGAGGATGACTCTAGGCCGCGGGGGCTTTGTTTTTAATTTATGAGGTTGTTATTCTTTGATTTCTTCAAAGCGGGTCGTATCAAAATCTCGTTCCTTTTTAAGAGATGAGTTTGCGACGTGGAATAGGTATTTTTTGCCAGGTTTGACGGTCTCAACGTACTCGGGAATCTTGCGACCTTCCGGCGGCACAATCATCGTGAGAGTGCCGCATTCTTCTGTCTCAAAAACACCTTTGGGTCTAATATCATTCATGCCGCTTACTGTTCCGCCAATCTCTTTTGTATATGCCTTAGTTACGGTGCAGGTGGCGGTGATACCGTCACTGTCATCACGTGAGTATTTAGGGAAAACAAAGAACATGTACCAAAGAATGATGAACGAAATAATGAGTGCTATTCTCTGGCGGCGCTTGTAATTAATTTCCATTAACTGCCTCACTCTGGATTATAGAGTTTAAATATTAAGATTATTTGTCATTTTAGTCTATCCCATCGTCCAACATCTATATTGTTCAAATCTTTTACTTTTTCGTAAATTCGGCATAGCGATCAAGACCATCTGAGATTTTATCCCTTGCCTTAGAAGCACCCTGAAGTGTTGACTCGGCGGCACGTCGTGATGCATTGGTTAAAGGCGCGCGATAAGCTGCTGCTTTCTCGGGTTCCATCTTTACTGCACCCTTTACTGTGGATTTGGCAAAGTCTTTAACAAATCCAGTCTCCATCTTATTTTCAAGAGTGACACCTGAAAGCTGCTCTCCCTTAATAACTGATTCAGTAACATACTGAAAATCTGTCTTTAGGGCTCCAATAGTGGCGTCAATTGCAGAATCACGAATGATTCCACCCGTCTTTCGCAACCCATTATTTAGCTTCTCACGGGTGGTCTTTTGTGCATTTTCCTGTACCTTCTGCAACGGTTTGGAGACAACAGAGGGGTCAACTTTTGTCTCATAGCCCTTAACGCCAAGACGAGATTTTGCAGACCAGCCAAGCTTAGCACCTGCCATAGAAGCCATAGAGCCGGTAGCAAACATTCCCAGAGCAGTCATAGGATTCTTATCCTTAACGGTATCGTCCATATAATATGACGCCACATTGTTAATTCCACCAGTGATGGTTTCCTTCGCTACATCATCGACGAGCTTGCTCTTATTCATCATTTCTCCGAACCCACGCGCATACGGGGTAACCGGAGCAGTTACCTTCGAAACCATAGCAGAAGTAGCCTGCTCTATCTTTGCTAACTTTGGATATTTAGTAGCCACATTTGAGATCTTCGTGACTCCGTTTGCCAGATTTTTCAAGTTGCTCAAACCGCCGGTTACCAAACCAGTTACAGCACCAGTGACAGCTCCCTTCAGAGCTTCCTTACCAGCTTTTGACCAATCAACCTTTCCGCCGGAAGCTTTCTGTTCAATTACCGACATACCGGCACCCATTAGCGCACCGGACACGCCACCAAGTAAAGCACCACCAAGGGGACCAGTACCAGCACCAACAGCACCAATCACAGCGCCAGCAATGACCATCGCACCGCCAACCACGTACTCCCAGTTTTCCCCGACCCACTTCTTAGTCTTGTCCCAACCGATCTTAACAATTGTGGTTGCTTTGTTCCATAGTCCTTTGCAGAGTTAGTAGCAGCCTGATACAACTTCTTACCTTGATTCCACAAAGTTACTGCGCCACTAGCAACATTTGTTGCCGTCCTCTTGACCCAACCGGTAATACCAGAAGACGCTTTCTGCTCACGATACTTCTCAAAGTCCTCCACCGACACCGGCGACAAACCCCACGGATCCACCAAAGAAACCGGGTTACCACCCACCAGCGAGAACGGATCAGCACCCCAACCAGCACCCACCGGTGCGCTCAGGGGGATCAGGTGCCGTAAAACGAGCCACACGCGAATCCACCACACGGGCACCCAACACCTCAAAACCAGAAGAACCCAGCACCACACCCGAAGCCGCAGAAACACCAACCAGCGAATCCGGCAACACAGCACACCACCAGTAGCAGAAGCACCCTGAGCAGAAGGCACAGCAGGCGCAACAACACCCAAAGAATCCCAACCATACGGATCCAACAAACCGGCACCAGAACCAGCACCAGGAACCAACGAACCCACAGAAGACACCGACGAGCCGCCCACACCCAGCACACGCGGAACAAACGAATTCTCATCCCACACCAGCGGATGCATCACCGAAGCATCAAAACCAGCATTAGCACGAGCATCGATTGAAGGTACGCCAAACTCAGGTACACCAGCAGCAGGCGCACCACCAGCAGCAAGCACACGACCATCAGTAGAAGCACACAGCAGCGAGAAGGACACAGCCGAATCCTCAGCAGAACCCCACGACGCCACCGAGCTCACAAACCCAGCCGCACCATAGTTCAGCGACGAGCCGGAACCATCCGAAGAAACCTGCAAAAGACGCGAATCATTACCGTCATACGAGAACACGCTCGTCGAGACCGGCACCAAAGTGACGCCCTCAAGCTCTACGGACTCCGGGCACTGCGGCAGCCACGCCTGAGCATCCTCAACAGCAGAGGCAAACTCAGCCGACTGGGAGCCAGCCTTCGCCTCATCCTGCACACTGTAGACGCATGCTGCGCGAACGCGGGCACCCTCATCAGTGACCAGCACCTTCACCCAAGCGTGCTGAGGCTGGGCGCTATCAAAGTACTCAACGCGCACCAGCGCGCCAGCGGCATCATAGGTCCAACGCAGGGTCTCGGTGCCGCGAACGGCAGACGAGAGCATCTGCGCGTCAGTGTAGGTGTACATGACCAGGCCAGCGGGCGAATCCACACCGCTAATACGGTCCCAGATCATCACGAATAATCTCAGTGTGCAGAGCCTCAGAAGAGGCTGCCACAGCGGGCTGCTCGGTCACAGAGGTCATGTGCGCGCCACGGTAACCAAACTCACGAACCCAAGTACCCGCCAGATCAGACACCTGCGCACGCACCAGCGCATCTACCGCGTTGTACTCGAAGGAAGACTCCACACGAGACTCAGAAGTAACGGCGGTTCCATCCAGACGGTACGCGGTAATGTCAGTCTGCTTGACCATACGGCCAGCAGCATCATACGCGTAAGCGCTCGAACCCCAGGGGGTGCACAAACTCAGTGCGCAGACCATCAGCGTCATAAGCGTAGGACAGC
>BNJV01002523.1_pt1 | contig 53231 bp, 78 predicted proteins | sample 8540591 | NCBI WGS metagenome assembly BNJV01 (sample SAMD00202457, study PRJDB9452) | human saliva metagenome | host: Homo sapiens | reverse complement strand
CTTTTAGCACCTAGGTTAGACAAACAGGAAAAATCTCACGGTAATGAAAGATTGACTTTTATGGGAAACACCAGCGGGTATCACGACCCCTATGCAAAAATATTTATTTTGTTGTCCTAGATTTGCATACGACAGATAAAGATAAGATTATCCAGTTGTTCAAGGATTGGACAGAATATAGTAGCAAGTTGGTGAAGGAGAATTGGTCCAGATGGTCAAGAATGCCCTCTGCCACCGAGTGACACTGAGAAACCGTGGGGCTAAATCCTCATCGTTAACGCTGACTTTTGGTGTGTCTGCTAGTTTCCTGAAAAAGATGAATTTAGAGCAAAAACGTCTAAACTTTTTAAGTTTACTTCCCAAAGAGCAGCTACGTGAAAAATATACTGGGGGAGATATTGTTATCCAAGCCTGTGCAGATGACGACAAGTTGCTTTGTCATGCTATTCGAAACCCTTATCCGTAAAGAATGCGGTACTCCGTTGGAGTCAATCTGGATTTTGCTCATCGGAGATCGTCTGGAGACACCATGTAATCTTTTTGGTTTCAAGGACGGAACTGCTAATGTGACCAAGAAGGATTTTGATCGTGTTGTCTGGGCTGACAGCAAGGGACTGGATGGAAAATGGATCCTGCATGGCTGTTCGCCGCATCCAGATGTTTCTCGATACTTGGGATCGAACCAATCTTGAAGAGCAAGAAAATACCTTTGGTCGCTACAAAGGAAAGTGGTGCTCCTTTGGCAGAAGATGAATTTGATAAAGTGGATCTGGAGTCTTTTTACCAGATGATTCTCGCATGTTCAGATTAGCTAGAGGTAGATAAGCCACTTGACGTTCCTATTCATACTCAGATGGCATTGATGAAAGACTGGACAATTTGACACTGGTTTACTCTTTATCTCTTTCCAAAAGGATCCAGATCATTTTATCAAGGTTCAAACCAACCTCGGAGCTACTGACAAGATGAATGAGTATGTAACCCACATCGGTAGCGGTCTCTGCCTGCTTTTGGTGGAGTAGAGAAAGGCTATATTGGTCAGAAATTATTGGAAGACTAGTATTTGTTTTGTTACTTTTGTCTTTTCTCTTGTTAACTATTATGTCTCCTGTTTGGTGTAAGAAAGTCTGAGTTCTTATTTTGTGAAGATTACGGATGCCTCTCAGGCTTTAGTAAATCAGACAGAAGCTGAGCCCTGGTTAGAGAAATGGCGACGATTTTGAAACAGTAGAACATGCTGATTCGGACGCTGGAAAGCTTGCCAAGGAGAAACTTGCTCTTTCAGGGAAATTAGTGAAGAAAATTTGACACAAATCTCCTCTGCTCTTCTAGCTTTTGAGAGAGAGAACAAAATCCAATAGATCTGAAATGCAGGAGAAGGAGAAACTTGTCAGTCGCTTGAGACCACGTTTTCGAGACTTTGGATAAAGGCAATTTCTTCCAAAGACATAGAGAGCAAATTCGAGAAGCCTGATAAAGATGAATTCAACGGACGATCAATGAGAGTGTTGTCCGTGACAACAGTACAAAACTCATTATGGTCAAGTAGAAACTCGCTATCTCTTTCACGGAGTAGTATCGAAACGGAGCAGACAGATTATGATGCCATCCAGTCTTCTTTTAGTGACTTCAAAACTGCCATTGATAACGTAGCTGGTAGAAGTGGCGAAAACTTCTTCCAATCTAAGTCTCAAAGACGGCACTGAGCTTCTCAGCTTTGGAACAATTTAACTCCAGGAGATCAGATTGCAGGGGCCTATGCAGAAAGAGTTTCACTGCAATCTGGCCAACAGTTGAAGGTTCTGTTAGAACGACCAACCTGCGCACCCGAGTCGAAAGCGAAAGTCCTGTAATCATGGTCAAAGGGAAGTGAGAGGGAAGATCAAGAAAAATTAGAAAACTGATTGCGGATTTATCTCAAATTGACGCCAGCGCAAGCTACAACGCTTTTGATGCTATGCTCATTCTCCTACGAGAAGGAGTAGGAGCCCTCTTAATCGTCAAGGGTCCTAGTCACAACTCTAAAAGCGCCCAAGATGCGCAAAGGACTCAGAAATGGATGGGTATCCTGGTGGAGCCCTGTCAGGAATCGCACGCGTCTAGTGATTGCATTTATACTGCAAATTGCCTTTTCCAGCTGTAACATCAGTGGCCAATCGTGAAACTATCGAGTGCTGTTGGCATTTTCGCAGTAGCGATGATGATTTTGATCGCATCTGAAAGCCACAGTAAATCCTCGGATCAAAATGGAATGACTATGGATCTCGCATGAAAACTGTGACCAAGACAGGTTCCCTTCATTTCCATGTCATCTCTAGTTTTCTGGCTGTCGTGAAGGGCAGCGACCATTCTATTTTACGTAGAATTTTACCGAGAACATCTCGTTTTGAGTTTATCGGTATTTCTCTCAGCTTTGTTCGTCTTGCACCAGTTGTCGCATTTTCTGATGAACAAAGGCCAGTCAATTTTTCCCACTCTTGCGTGTCTTCCTACTGACGTGTGGAGGATGATTTATGCTCTTGCCACCTTCAAGATGCTGGGCGTTAGCCCACATGCTCTCCAGCCGACCAATGGCACCTAACCACTCTAGTACATGAGTTTCCCCTTCTCGACCTCTTGGGCATCTATCCAAGTTAGGAAGGTTTGCACAGTCAGCCAGTCTGATTAGTGTTTTGGCTGTCACATTTTGAGACAGGGTGAAAAGTAGATGGATACAGTGGACAATCGTTGAACATCTGGTAGAATTTAGAAAAGAGACCATTGCTATTTATAGCCTGCTTTTCTATAGTCTTCTGTGAGCTTTATTGTTTGCGGATCAGCTTTTACTACTATCTGACTCAGTCCTTTTAATCAAAGTTGATTGTATTAGGTCCAAATGATAGTTTTTGTGGATTTATCTATGCTTGAGTCTGATGTCCTTTTACCATTACGCTACCTTTTACAGTTTATCAGATTTGGAGTTTTATCAAACCAGGGGTTGAAAATCGAAGAAGCAAGAGCAATCTTTTGCCTATATTCCAGCGTGGCTTTATTTACAGCTTTACATGGCCTATTTTGCAGTTTCTACTTTGCAACGCCTGCTCACTTCAAGTGCTTTTAGAGGACTTGAAGGACTATTTGAAACCACCACGCGCAGAACTACTAGCACTTTGTTTTCAAACAACCTCACCATGGCCTTCATCTTTGAATCGCCCGTCATCATCGCTTTTTAACGTCGATCATTTGCAGTTGGACCAGCTCTTAGTTACCTATCGCCGTTATGCCTACTTTTTATTTTATTGGTACTCGCTGTTATTCTTTGACACTCATGCTGATTTTATTAGCGATCTAGCCACTGACAATTCTGTAATCTCGCTCTATGAGCTTAGTATCGCAATTAGCGAGAGATAAAAAGAGAAAAATGAAGGAGAAAAGAATGGGAATCTTACGTGATATCGGTGCTCCAGGATTGATTATCATCGTTCTAGGTGCACTCTTAATCTTTGGGACCAAAAACGGTTACCAGAACTGGGTGAATCAATCGGTAAAATGCTGTCTGAGTTTAAAAAGGCAGTTAAAGGAGCTGGTGACCAAGATCAGGAAAAGTAAACTATTCGTCATCATAAATAAAAGCAAGAAAGTTAGGAACTGTAGCTGTTGAGACAAATTTGAGACAGTTTCTAGCTTTTGTATTGTATTCTTTAAATCATTTTTAAGTTTTTAAGGTTGTATTATATTCTAAAGAACTCTATGTTAACTTGAACGTTAAACAGAGAATAGAAAATAACCTAAATGTTTCTTAAATTTATTATGATATTTTCGCTTTTAGTTTGGAAAATGTTCATGATATAAAGAGTGAGTAATTCAACTAAATGACTCTCTATTTTCTTCATGATGAGGCAGATTGTGATATAATAGATGGTAATGAGTTTTTAGAATAAACAAAGGAGAATATATGATCATGCAGGAATCCTAGCCGGAGGAACTGGCACACCATGGGAATCAGTAATTTACCAAAACAATTCTTGGAGTTGGGTGATCGTCCTATTTTGATCCACACAATTAGAAAAATTCGTCTTGGAACCAAGTATTGAAAAATTGTAGTTGGAGTTCATGGAGATTGGGTCACTCACATCTGAGGACTTAGTTGAAAAGTATCTTTCTCTCCACAGGACCGTATCATCATTACCAAGTGGTGCTGATCGCAATACTCAGTATCGAGAAGATTATAGAAACCACTGATGCCTACCGTCCAATTACTCTGAGGATATCGTTATTACCCACGACTCTGTTCGTCCATTTATCACGCTCGCATGATTCAGGACAATATCAAACTGCTTAAAATCATGATGCAGTTGACACAGTAGAAGCAGTTGATACCATCGTTGAAAGTACCAATGGTCAGTTTTATCACGGATATTCCAAATCGTGCTCACCTCTATCAGGGTCAAACACCTCAAACCTTCCCGCTGCAAGGATTTCATGGACTTGTATGGGTCCCTATCTGATCAAGAAAAGGAAATCTGACGGATGCATGTAAGATTTTTGTTATAAAGGAAAGACGTTGCTCTAGCTAAAGGGGAATATTCAAACCTTAAAATCACAACTGTGACAGACTTGAAAAATCGCGAGAAAGCATGATTGAGAAAGACTAAGGCTATGATTAATCAAATTTATCAACTGACCAAAACCAAAGTTTATCAATGTAAAAATACCAAGAAGAGGACATTGATCAGGAGAATCATATCCTGATTCGTCCAAATTATATGGCGGTTTGTCATGCGGATCAACGTTACTATCAAGGGAAACGTGATCCAAAGATATTAGCTAAAAAGCTTCCTATGGCTATGATTCACGAGTCTTGTGGAACTGTTATCTCTGATCCAACCGGGACTTATGAAATCGGTCAAAGGTAGTTATGATTCCCAATCAACCGCCTATGCAGAGTGACAAGGAGTTCTACGAGAAACTACATGATAGGGAACCTACTTCCCTATCTAGTGGTTATGATGGCTTTATGCGAGAATTTGTCTCTCTGCCAAAAAGATCGTGTTGTCTTATAATACATTGAGGACACAGTTGCTGCCATTACCGAGTTTGTGAGTGTTGGTATGCATGCTATGGATCGTTTCTTGAATCTGCTCATAGCAAGCGAGAGCGTATTGCTGTTATCGGAGATGGTAGTTTGGCCTTTGTGGTTGCCAATATTATCAATTACACTCTACCAGAAGCAGAATTATCGTGATTGGCCGCCATTGGGAAAAATTGGACTTTTCTCTTTTTGCAAAGAGTGCTACATCACGGATAATATTCCCGAGGATCTGACCTTTGATCATGGGTTTTGAGTGTTGCGGTGGTGATGGCACAGGGACCAGCTATCAATGACTTGATTCGTTACATTCGCCCTCAGGGAACGATTCTCATGATGGGAGTTAGCGAGTACAAGGTCAATATCAATACACGAGATGCTTTAGAAAAAGGTTTATTATTGGTTGGTTCATCACGATCAGGACGGATTGATTTTTGAAAATGCAATTCAGATGATGGAAGTTAAAAAGTTTGCGAATCGTCTGAAAAATATCCTTTATGTCGAAGAACCAGTGAGAGAAATCAAGGACATTCATCGTGTCTTTGCTACAGACCTTAATACTGCTTTTTAAAAACAGTGTTTAAGTGGGGAAGTGTAAGAGATGGAGGCTAATTGTGGAGAAAAATCATCAAAGAAAAATTTCTTCCTTGCTATCTGAAGAAAGAGGAAGTCCTCAGTGTTGAACAATTGGGAGGCATGACCAACCAAAACTATTTGGTCAAGACAACCAATAAGCAGTATATCGTTAAATTTTTCGGAAAAGGGACAGAAAAAGCTCATCAATCGTCAAGATGAAAAAATACAATCTTGAATTATTGAAAGATTTGAATCTTGATGTTAAGAATTATCTTTTGATATTGAGTCAGGAATCAAGGTAAATGAGTACATTGATTCTGCAACAACGCTTGATTCAATTCGATTAAGACCAAGTTTGAAAAAGATTGCCCCAATACTACAGACCATTCATGCATCAGGCAAAAAGAACTAAGAGAATTTGCACCTTTTGAAGAAATCAAAAATACGAAGCCCTGATTGAGGGAAATATCCATACGCTAACTATGATGCTGTGAGAAAAAGAAAGTATTTCTCACTAGAGAAAAAGATTGGCTGATTTTGGGTGTTGACAGAAAGTCTTGTCATCATCGATTTGGTTTCCAGAAAACTTTATCGAGTCACCTCAAAGGTCGTTTTGTACTTGATAGACTGGGAATACTCTTCCATGAATGATCCAATGTGGGATTTGGCAGCTCTCTTTTTGGAGTCTGACTTTACAAATCAGGAAGAAGATTTTCTAACTTATTATGAGAGTGATAAAACTCCAGTATCTCGTGAAAAGATTCGAATCTATAAAATTTTACAAGATACTATCTGGAGTTTGTGGACAGTGTACAAAGAAGCTCAAGGTGCTGACTTTGGAGATTATGGTGTGAGTCGTTACCAAAAGAGCTGTTGACGGTTTGACCTACTATGGAGGTTCAGATGAAGAATAAAAATGGTGTTTCTTTCTGGTCTGCTCTCAGGTATCTTCTGGGGGCTCGGTCTGACTATCAGTGCTTATATCTTTTTCGATTTTTACAAATCTTTTCGCCTTTTGTGGTGGCTGCTGCACATGATTTCTTGAGTATCTTTATCTTGTTAGCTTTTCTCTTTGATTAGAAGAAGGAAAGTTCGCTTTTCAATCTTTCCTAAATATTCGAAATGTCAGTGTTATTGTCGGTGCCTTGCTAGCTGGACCTATTGGCATGCAGGCCAATCTTTATGCAGTTAAGTATATCGGTAGTTCTCTCTGCATCTTCAGTATCAGCTATCTATCCAGCAGTCTCTGTTTTACTAGCATTTTTCATTTTGAAACACAAGGTATCTAAGAATACTGTCTTTGGTATTTTGTTGATTATCGCTGGTATTATTGCCCAGACTTACAAAGTTGAGCAGGTTAATTCTTTTTATATCGGAATTCTTTGTGCATTAGTTTGTGCCATTGCCTGGGGAAGTGAAAGTGTTCTTAGTTCCTACGCCATGGAAAGTGATCTAAGCTGAAATTGAAGCACTATTAATCCGCCAAGTAACCTCATTCTTGTCTTATCTTGTCATTGTGCTCTTTTTCTCATCATTCATTTGCAGAAGTAGCGGATGGGACAATTACTCGGCTTTGATGTTAGTCTTTGCAGCATGTAATATGATTTCATATTTAGCTTACTATGTTGCTATCAATCGTTTACAACCTGCAAAAGCAACTGGATTTTGAATGTAAGCTATGTCGTTTGGACAGTATTGTTCTCAGCAATGCTTTTAGGAACACCTCTCGATATGGTGACCATTGTTACATCACTTGTTGTCATGGCTGGTGTTTATATTATTATTAAAGAATAAAGGAGAATAGCGTGAAAGCAATTATCTTGGCAGCGGGGTTGGGAACTCGTCTGCGTCCTATGACTGAAAAATACACCCAAAGCCTTGGTTAAGGTAAACTCAGAAAACCTTTGGTAGAATACCAAATTGAATTTTTGAAAGAGCGAGGAATTGATGAAATTATCATTGTTGTCGGTTACCTCAAAGAACAATTTCGACTACCTAAAAAGAAAAAAATATGGTGTTCGTTTAGTCTTTAATGATAAGTATGCAGATTACAACAACTCTACTCACTTTATCTTGTTAAAGAAGACTTGGCTAATAGCTATGTCATTGATGCGGACAACTATCTCTTTCAAAAACATGTTTCAGAAACGATCTAGAACGATCTACCTATTTCAGTGTGTATCGTGAAGATTGTACAAACGAATGGTTCTTGGTTTATGGTGATGACTATAAGGTTCAAGACATCATTGTTGATAGCAAAAGCTGGGCCGTATTTTGAGTGGCGTATCATTCTGGGATGCTCCAACCGCAGAAAAGATTGTTGGCTTTATTGATAAAGCTTATGCAAGCGGCGAATTTGTTGACCTCTACTGGGATAACATGGTTAAAGATAATATCAAAGGAATTAGATGTCTATGTAGAAGAATTAGAAGGCAATAGTATCTATGAAATTGATAGTGTTAAGGACTATCAAAAAGTTAGAAGAGATTTTATCTCACTATTAAATTAATAGGAATTAGCAGACAGAAAGGACCCATTTTGACCTTCTTTTTGTTTGTAAGTATGAAAAATAAATTCAAAGAGAGTGTTTGGTAATGATTGTATTAACTTAAACAAATAAAAACAAACAAAAAGAAACAAAATAAAAACAAAAAGTATTGACAACGGTTTCATATAGTGTTATACTTATAACGTAAAAGTTAATTGAAAGAAGGGAAACTGTTATGGGATTAGATCATTTCTTTGACAAAGACCTCGTGTTTTGCTTAGAAGCGGATAATCAAGAACAACTCTTTGACCAGGTAGCAACCCTGTTGGAAGAACGAGAAATAGTGACTCCAACTTATCGTGAAGCCTTGATCACGCGTGAAAAGTCATTTCCAACTGGCTTAGATATGGAATTTCTGGGAAAGGACTTGCCAAATGTAGCGATTCCTCATACAGATATTGTTCATAATCTAGCTGAGAAAGTGGTGGTTGTTCGATTAGAAAAACCAGTAACTTTTCACAATATGATTGCTCCTGATAAGGAGGTGGAAGTATCTCTACTCTTCTTTATCATAAACAACTCAAGTTCGAGTCAAACCAATATTCTGGCTCAGTTGATGGATTTCTTTACAGGGAAGGATCATCTAGAAGATCTATCAAAAATTTCTGAACCAGAAAAACTTTACTGCTTACATTTGCTGAAGTAACAGCTTAATCTTTAGTACTATTATAAAATTATAAAATCGGAGGAAATCCTAATGATTAAAATTCTCGCTGCCTGTGGTGCAGGTGTTAACTCAAGTCACCAAATTAAAAAGTGCTCTAGAAGAAGAACTCAAATCGTGGGTATGACGTTCACTGTGATGCAGTCATGGTGAAAGATGTGAACGAAGACCTTATCAAGGGCTACGATATCTTTTACTCCAATTGCAGCAACTGACCTTGGTTTTGAACCAGGCATTCCAGTTATCGAAGCTGGACCAATCTTGTTCCGTATTCCAGCAATGAGCGCTCCAGTATTTGACAATATTGAGGCAGCTATCAAAGAACACGGACTAAGCTAAATATTATTTTGTAATATTCCATAAAAATAAAGGGAGGAACTATTATGGATGTCATTATCAATCTAGCCAACGATATCTTTTTAAACCTAGTCTTGGATATGGGTGGACCAATCATCATGCTGATCATCTTTGACAGTATTGGCTCTACTTTTTGGAGTGAAATTCTCCAAAAGCGCTTGAAGGTGGTATCAAACTTGCTATCGCTCTTACTGGTATCGGTGCTATCATCGGTATGCTCAACGGAGCTTTCTCAGCATCACTTGCGAAATTCGTTGAAAAATACTGGTATCCAGTTGAACATCACTGACGTTGGTTGGGCACCACTTGCAACCATCACTTGGGGTTCTGCATGGACACTTTACTTCTTACTTGTGATGTTGATTGTCAATGTTGTGATGCTTGCTATGAAGAAAACGGATACACTTTGATGTCGATATCTTCGATATCTGGCACTTGTCAATCACTGGTCTTTTGATCAAATGGTACGCAGACAACAATGGAGTTAGCCAAGGGTTTCACTCTTCATCGCGACTGCTGCAGTTGTCCTTGTCGGTGTCTTGAAAATCATCAACTCTGACTTGATGAAACCAACTTTCGATGACCTTCTTAACGCACCAAGTTCATCACCAATGACTTCAACTCATATGAACTACATGATGAACCCAGTTATCATGGTCTTGGATAAGATCTTTCGATAAAGTATTGCCCTGGTCTTGATAAATATGACTTTGACGCTGCAAAAATTGAACAAGAAAAATCGGTTTCTGGGGATCTAAATTCTTCATCGGTTTCATCCTTGGTATCGTTATCGGTTTTATGGGAACTCCACAACCTGTTGAAGGACTTAAAGATGCTGCAAACTGGCGAAGTCATTAAAGGTTGGTTGAGCCTTGGTTTGACTGCCGGTGTCTGCTTGGAGCTCTTTCTCACTTATCGGATCATGGTTCATCGCAGCCGTAGAACCACTTTCACAAGGTATTACAAACGTTGCTACTAAACGTCTTCAAGGACGTAAATTCAACATCGGTCTTGATTGGCCTTTCATCGCTGGTCGTGCTGAAATCTGGGCTTGTGCCAACGTACTTTGCACCAATCATGTTGATGAAGCTGTACTTCTTTCTAATGTTGGTAATGGTATCTTTGCCACTTGCAGGTATCATCGCTATGGGTGTAACTCCAGCTCTCTTGGATTTGTTACACGTGGTAAATTGCTCCGTATGATTATCTTTGGAACTCTCTTGTTGCCACTCTTCCTTCTTTCAGGTACTCTTATCGCTCCATTCGCAACAGAACTTGCTAAAGGTGTAGGTGCCTTTCCTAAAGGTGTAGATAGTGCTCAATTGATTACTCACTCAACTCTTGAAGGACCAATCGAAAAACTATTTGGTTGGGCAATCGGTAATGCTACAACAGGCGATATCAAAGCAATCCTTGGTGCAGCAGCCTTCCTTGTATTCTATGTAGAGTATCTTTGCTTGGTATAGAAAAACAAATGATCAAACGTAACGAAGAATACGCAGCAAATGCTAAATAATTCGCTCCTATAAAATGTAAATTGTGAAAACTAGGTTGTTAATTTCCGACATTGGGAGTGGCAACCTAGTTTTTTATATAAAAATCTAAAAATAGTTGGAGAACTTTATGGTAATTGAAGTAAAATCAGATCAGTTAACGGTTCAGTTTAAAACCTTAGGTGGCGCCTTGTCATCGATCAAGGATCGAGATGGAATTGAGTACTTGTGGCAAGGGGATGCAACCTATTGGAGTGGACAAGCACCAGTACTTTTTCCAATCTGTGGTTCTTTGAGAGAGGATACAGCCTTCTATAGTCACGCAGATGGGACGGAAACAAAAGGAAGCATACCGCGTCATGGTCTAGTCCGTAAAAATGAATTTGAATTAGTTGATCAAACAGAAAACAGCGTTACTTTTGCTATCGAAGATGATGAGAATACTTATCAAAACTATCCTTATCATTTCCGCCTTGAAATACTTATCTAGTGACTGGCAAGACTGTTCGTACTCAATACAAAATTTTCAACAAAGAAACTAGTAAAGTCATGCCTTACTTTATTGGAGGACATCCAGGATTTAATTGTCCTCTACTTGATGATGAAGCTTATGAAGATTACTATTTAGAGTTTGAAAAAGAAGAGACTTGCTCTGTTTCCCGTCCTTTCCCAGAAACTGGACTCTTAGATTTCCAAGATAGAAGTCCATGGTTGGTTTCTCAAAAGGAAGTGGATCTCAGTTACGATCTGTTCAGTGTTGACGCTGTGACACTCGATGAGTTGCAATCTAAATCAATCGCGCTTCGTTCACGGAAGCATGAGAAAGGGATTGAAAGTAAACTTCCAAGAGTTTCCTAATCTCATCATTTGGTCTACCCTAAATAAAGGTCCTTTCATCGCTTTTGAACCCTGGTCAGGCTTATCAACTTCACTTGAAGAAGGCAATCATCTAGAAGATAAAAAGAATGTTCGTCTCTTAGAACCAGGTCAAGTTGATCAGATTGGTTTTGATATTGAAATATTTTTAGATAAAAAAACCACAAAAACAAACATTTACTGTTGACTTTTTATGAAAAACAGGAGTATATTATGTTTGTAACAAACAAATAATCACTTGTTATGTTTTCTTTCGCAGAGAAAATTTGTTTCTAGGAAATTGATTTCCTAGACTTGGATAAGGTGCTATTCATCTCATTCAATTTAATTTGTCAATAAACTGCTAGAAAGTCTTTTGTACTTATAATACTAGCTATAAAAAGTCTTTACTGGCCTAGAAAAAAATAAAAAGAGTATACAATATGTCTATTGTTATCGGTGCAGATACTGCAGGTTTGAGATTGAAAGAAGTTGTGAAAGACTTCTTGGAAAAAGAAAACTTCCACGTTGTGGATGTTACAGCTGAAGGTCAAGACTTTGTTGATGTGACTCTTGCTGTTGCTGCAGAAGTAAACAAAGAAGAACAAAACCTTGGTATCGTGATTGATGCTTATGGTGCTGGTCCATTCATGGTCGCAACTAAAATCAAAGGAATGGTTGCTGCAGAAGTTTCAGATGAACGTTCAGCTTATATGACTCGTGGACACAACAACTCACGCATGATCACTATGGGGTGCACAACAGTTGGTGATGAATTGGCTAAAAACATTGCTAAAGGTTTTGTTAATGGTAAATACGACGGTGGCCGTCACCAAATTCGTGTCGACATGTTGAACAAAATGTGCTAATTAGATTATAGTAAGAAAGGTAAGATAAAAAAATGAGAATTGCAATTGGATGTGACCACATCGTAACAGATGAAAAAAATGGCGGTTTCAGAATTCTTGAAATCAAAAAGGACATGAAGTCATTGACTTTTGGTACTTACGACCATGCTCGATACACACTACCCAATCTTTTGGTAAAAAAAGTTGGGAGAAGCTGTAACTAGTGGTCAAGCTGATCTTAGGGGTATGTATCTGTGGTACCGGTGTTGGTATCAATAATGCTGTTAACAAAGTTCCAGGTGTACGCTCTGCCTTGGTTCGTGATATGACAACAGCTCTTTACGCTAAAAGAACAATTGAACGCCAACGTTATTGGATTTTGGTGGTAAAATCACTGGTGAATTGCTCATGTGCGATATCATTGAAGCTTTTCATCAATGCTGAATACAAACCATCAGAAGAAAACAAAAATTGATTGCGAAAAATCGAGCATGTTGAAACTCACAATGCTCATCAAGCAGATGCAAACTTCTTTACAGAATTCCTTGAAAAATGGGATCGCGGTGAATACCACGACTAAGAGGTGACGCTATGATTTTTAACAGTCACAATGAATCCATCCATTGATATTTCTTATCCTTTGGATGAATTGAAAATTGATACTGTCAATCGAGTGGTGGACGTAACCAAGACAGCTGGGCGGGTAAAGGGTCTCAATGTTACACGAGTTCTTTCAGAATTTGGTGATTCTGTTGCTGCTACCGGTTTGGTCGGTGGTAAACTTGGTGAGTTTTTAGTAGAGCATATCGACGATAAAGTAACGAAACGTTTCTTCTCCATTCAAGGAGAAACTCGTAACTGTATCGCTATTCTGCACGGTGACAACCAAACAGAAATCCTTGAAAAAGGACCTGAAGTTCTGGAACAAGAAGGGCAAAATTTCTTGGCTCATTTCGAGAAACTTCTTGACACTGTAGAGGTAGTAGCCATCTCAGGTAGTCTGCCAGCAGGTCTTCCAGTCGACTATTATGCGAGCTTGGTAGAACTTGCTAATCGCGCAGGAAAACCAGTTGTTCTGGACTGCTCAGGTGCGGCTCTTCAGGCTGTTCTTGAATCACCACACAAAACCAACAGTTATCAAACCAAATAACGAAGAATTGTCTCAGCTTCTTGGGAAAAGAAGTTTCTGAGGATTTGAATGAATTAAAAGGAAGTTCTTCAAGAGCCTCTATTTGCAGGGATTGAGTGGATAATCGTTTCACTTGGTGCAAATGGTGCATTTTTGCACAAACATGGTGATACTTTCTACAAGGTAGATATTCCAAGAATCCAGGTAGTCAACCCTGTTGGATCTGGAGACTCTACTGTGGCAGGAATTTCTTCAGGACTTCTTCATAAGGAATCTGATCAAGAACTCCTCATCAAGGCCAAATGTCCTTGGTATGCTCAATGCCCAAGAAAAAGATGACAGGGTCATGTCAACATGGCCAACTATCAAGCTTTTATATGATCAATTAATAGTAAAAGAGGTATAAAATGGTTTTAACAGAAAACAAACGTGCACGCTTAGAAAAACTCTCTGACGAGAACGGCATTATCTCAGCTCTTGCCTTTGACCAACGTGGTGCTTTGAAACGCCTTATGGCTCAATACCAAACAGAAGAGCCAACAGTCGCTCAAATGGAAGAACTCAAAAGTCTTGGTAGCAGATGAATTGACCAAAATACGCCTCATCTATGCTTCTCGACCCCGAGTATGGTCTTCCAGCTACAAAAGCGCTTGATCCAAATGCTGGTCTTCTCCTTGCCTATGAAAAAACTGGCTACGATACAACTAGCACTAAACGCTTGCCTGATTGCTTGGATGTTTGGTCTGCAAAACGCATCAAGGAACAAGGTGCAGACGCTGTTAAGTTCTTGCTTTACTACGATGTAGACAGCGCTGACGAGCTTAACCAACAAAAAAACAAGCCTACATCGAACGTATTGGTTCTGAGTGTGTGCAGAAGACATTCCATTCTTCCTTGAAATCTTAGCTTACGATGAAAAAAATTGCTGACGCAGGCTCTGCAGAATACGCAAAAGGTGAAAACCACACAAGGTTATCGGTGCCATGAAGGTCTTCTCAGACCCACGCTTCAACATCGATGTTTTGAAAGTGGAAGTTCCAGTCAACGTCAAATACGTAGAAGGCTTTTGGTGATGGTGAAATTGTTCATAGCCGTGAAGAGGCAGCAGCTTTCTTTCAAAGCACAAGATGAAGCGACTAACTTGCCATATATCTACTTGAGTGCGGGTGTATCAGCGAAACTCTTCCAAGAAACACTTGTCTTTGCCTCACGAATCAGGCGCAAACTTCAACGGAGTTCTTTGCGGCCGTGCAACATGGGCAGGATCAGTTGAAGCTTACATCAAAGACGGTGAGGCAGCAGCTCGTGAGTGGCTTCGCACAACAGGATTTTGAGAACATTGACGAACTCAACAAGGTTCTTCAAACAACAGCGACTTCATGGACTGAACGTGTATAAGTTTTCTTCTACTAAAAAATTCCCCACCAAGAGGCAGGGGAATTTTTATGGTTTTGATAAAAAGAATGGTTGTTTGTTTCGACAGATCTTCAAATGTCTCCAGACTCAGTTTAGAATCTGAAACAATCGTATCAATCTCTGAGATATTGTAGAAGGTATAAAAATCAAACTTATTAAACTTACTGTGGTCTGCCAGTAAGTATTTTTTATTAGCATTATTCAAGGCGATTCGTTGTACTTCGCCCTCTTCCTCGCTGAAGGTGGCAATAGCCTTATCCTTAATGCCATTACAGCTTACAAATGCCTTAGAAAACTGAAGATTGGTCAAATCCTGTAAGGTAAGTGTCCCTACAAAAGCACCAGTGATAGAGCGATAGTTTCCACCAATCAAAATCAAATCTGTTAGTTTTCGTTCGTTTAGGATAAGAAAAACAGGAAGACTGTTTGTTACAACACGAATATTATCGATAGGAAGTTCACGAGCAAAACACTCCAAGGTCGTTCCTGGGCCGATAAAAATGGTTTCTCCTTCGTCAATCAAATGACCAGCAAAACGACTGATTTCTTGCTTTTCAGCAATCTGCAAGCCTTGTTTTTCAACGTTTGACCGTTCGTTGTTTAAGAGAGAACCTGTACGAAGTTTTTCAGCGCCACCATGTACACGTACCAGCAAATCCTTATCTGCCAATTCTTGTAAGTAGCGGCGAGCGGTCATATCTGACACATCAAGACTCTCCATAATCTCTTTTACAGTAATAGTGCCTTTTGTGTTTACTGCTTCTAGAATACTATCTAGTTTTTCTTGCTTTAGCATCCTTATCACCTCGATTTCTACTATTATTATCTTACCATAAAACGCTCAATCAATCAAATAGAAGAAAACAAAATAAAACAAAAACAAAAATCTCACAGTCTGTTTAAACAAACTGTGAGAAGTGTGGATTAAAGCTTATTTTTAATCTAAACCGTAGTTGTAATCATCATCTTGCATGGCTTCAACTTCACCAAGGAGGTAACCATTTCCGACTTGGGAGAAGAAGTCGTGGTTGGATGTTCCAGTTGAGATTCCGTTCATGACGATAGGGTTAACATCATCTGCTGAATCTGGGAAGAGTGGATCTTGTCCAAGATTCATAAGAGCCTTATTGGCATTGTAGCGAAGGAAGGTTTTGACTTCTTCAGTCCAACCAACACCGTCATAGAGGCTTTCTGTATAACCTTCTTCGTTCTCATAGAGAGTATAGAGAAGATCGTACATCCATTCTTTGAGTTTTTCTTGCTCTTCTTCATGGCAATTCGTTGAAAACCAAGTTGGAATTTGTAACCAATATAAGTTCCATGAACAGACTCATCACGGATGATCAGTTTGATAATTTCTGCAACGTTGGCCAGTTTGTTGTTACCGAGATAGTAGAGTGGGTGTAAAAGAAACCAGAGTAGAAGAGGAAGGTTTCAAGGAAGACACTGGCAACCTTTCTTTTCAAGAGGCGTACCATTGAGGTAGATTTCGTTGATAATTTCCGCTTTTCTTTGTAGGTAGGGGTTTGTGTTGGTCCATTCAAAGATTTCTTCAATTTCAGCCTTAGTATTCAAGGTTGAAAAGATAGAAGAGTAAGATTTTGCGTGGACAGATTCCATAAACTGGATGTTGTTGAAAACAGCTTCCTCATGCGGTGTACGGATGTCTGCGACGAAGCGCTTGAACCCCTGTTTCAGATTGCATGGTATCCAAAAAGGGTCAAACCACCAAAGACTTTTTCCAACCAAGTCTTTTTCTTTGTTTGATAGTTTTCTCCAGTCGTCTAGGTCATTTGACAAGGGGATACGCGTATCGAGCCAGAATTGCTCCGTCAGCTTTTCCCAAGTTGATTTGTCGATGACATCTTCGATGGCATTCCAGTTAATGGCTTTGTAGTAAGTTTCCATTTGAAATCTCTTTCTGTATGTAATAATGCGATTATTGAATCATCTCTATTTTATCATAGTCTGAGAAGAGTATCGCACAAAAAGTCGGAAGACCGACTTTTCATTTTTCCTAGTATTTTAGATGCTTGTCCAAGTTTAGTGCGGGGCATTTAATCAGTAATCTGAGGGAATTTTAGTTGGCTCCAGATTAGAACTAAATCACACAGCTTACATTGGTTCGCACCGACTTCTCCACCGTCATCTGTAAAAGGTACGAACGTAGTAAATTGACTTAATTCCCTTGTTAAAGGCATAGTTACGAAGGATAGACAAGTCACGTGTGGTTTGTTTATTTTCTTTCTTCCATTCGTAAAGACCTTTTTGGAATATCACTACGCATGAAGAGGGTGAGTGAAAGTCCTTGGTCCACGTGCTCTGTTGCAGCAGCGTAAACATCAATCACTTTACGCATATCCATGTCGTAAGCAGAAGTATAGTAAGGAATGGTTTCTGTTGACAAGCCTGCAGCTGGATAGTAGATTTTACCGATTTTCTTCTCTTGACGTTCTTCGATACGTTGCGTAATCGGGTGGATAGAAGCAGAAACATCATTGATGTAACTGATAGAACCGTTTGGAGCAACAGCTAGACGATTTTGGTGATAAAGACCATCTGCTTGAACCTTTCTCGAAAGTTCAACCCAGTCAGCAGCACTTGGAATAAAGACATCTTTGAAGAGTTCTTTTAACACGGTCTGATTTTGGAACAAATTCGCCTGTCACATACTTATCAAAGTAGCTTCCGTTAGCATAGTCTGATTTTTCAAAGTTGTGGAAGGTGATACCACGTTCACGCGCAATATTGTTTGACTCAACTAAAGTCCAGTAGTTCATAAGCATAAAGTAGATGCTGGTAAATTCAATTGACTCAGGTGATCCATATTCGATGAGTTGTTGTGCAAGGTAACTATGAAGTCCCATGGCACCAAGACCAAAGGTGTGAGCCAAACTGTTTCCGTGGTCGATAGTAGGAACAGCTACGATGTGAGAACTATCTGTAACGAAAGTCAAAGCACGAACCATAGCGCGGATAGAACGACCAAAGTCAGGTGAGGTCATCATGTTGACCACGTTTGTTGAACCAAGGTTACATGAAACGTCCGTTCCCATTTGAAGGAATTCTTGAGCATCGTTGATCAAGCTTGGTTCTTGAACTTGAAGAATCTCAGAACACAAGTTACTCATGATAATTTTACCATCAACAGGATTTGCACGGTTGGCTGTATCAATGTTGACTACATAAGGGTAACCAGATTCTTGTTGCAATTTAGAAATTTCAGTTTCCAAATCACGCGCCTTGATTTTTTTGTCTTGCGGATGTTTGGATTTAGCGACCAATTCATCGTATTTTTCAGTGATGTCGATGTAGTTGAATGGCACACCATATTCAAGCTCTACAGAATATGGGCTGAAGAGGTACATTTCTTCATTTTTACGGGCCAATTCGTAGAATTTATCGGGTACTACAACACCGAGTGAAAGGGTCTTTACACGAACTTTTTCATCGGCATTTTCTTTCTTAGTGGAAAGGAAAGCGATGATATCCGGGTGAAAGACGTTGAGGTAGACAACTCCCAGCACCTTGACGTTGCCCCAATTGGTTTGAGTAAGAGAAAGCTGTCTTCAAAGAGTTTCATAACTGGCACGACACCCAGATGCTGCTCCTTCATAACCCTTTGATAGGTGCTCCAGCTTCACGAAGGTTGCTGAGGGAAATCCCACACCCACCACCGATACGTGAAAGTTGAAGAGCTGAGTTGATGGAACGTCCGATAGAGTTCATATCATCGGTTACCTGAATCAAGAAACATGATACCAACTCTCCACGGCGGGCACGTCCGGCGTTTGAGGAAAGAAGGAGTAGCTGGTTGGTAGCGTTGGTGGATGATTTCATTGGCAATATCAGTCGCAATCGCCTCATCCCATCTGCAAAATAGAGCGCATTGAAAGAAGACACGGTCTTCCATGCCTTTCAAGATAGTATTCTCCCATCATTTGTCTTTCAAAGCGTACTGGTTATAGAAATTTATAGGCAGCCATGAAGGACTTGAATTGGAAGTTTTGGTCTTTGATAAATTGAGACAATTCTTCCAAAAATTCTGGACGGTATTTCTTGATAAATGCTGTTTCAATGTAGTTGTGTTCGAGAAGGTAGCTGAATTTTGTCAGTGATTGAATCAAAAAGCATAGTGTTTGGAACTACATTTTCTTTTAAAGAAAGCATCCAAAGCTTCTTTATCTTTATGAAGCATGATTTGTCCATTAACAGGACGGTTGATTTCGTTATTGAGACGGAAGTAGGTCACGTCCTCAAGATGTTTTAATCCCATAAAATTTCCCTTATCTAATTACAAAAAGAAAGGCCTCTAAGTTAGCCCTAGAAGCAGTTTCTTCTGGATGATGTACTAAGATTATGCTAACTGTTTTTAGTTTTCCTGGTTGAAAACCTGAAAAAAACTTCAGTTGGTGTTTGGATAACAGGAGCAGCGCTGAAACCAAGCTCTTTAACTTGATCAACGTACTCAGGTTGCTCGTCGAGATTGATCTCACGATAGGCCACATTGTTGCTATCCAAGAAACGTTTGGTCATCTTACATTGTACACAGTTATTTTTTTAGAATAAACGGTTACCATTGTGTAACTCCTCTTCAAAAATTTAATACTATCTTAGTATATCAGACTTTGTCAAATTTTTAAACTAAATCTTGTGCCTAAAACACAGTTTTCAAAAACCAAATACAAGATATAGTGGTTTTGAAAAAGTTGAAAAATAGCAAAAATCGTAAGAGTATGAATAAGTTCAGCGGAGACAATGCTTTAACAAAACTGAAACTGTAATATTAATGAAAAAGAAATTCTCACACAAGATGTTCCAATATTTTGTATTAGAATATCAAAAATATAACAAAAGTGAAAATGACAGATTAAGCTGTATTCATAAAAATGGATCATTGGTTAATTTTTATATAGGATACTTATGAGTTTCGTATCCTTTTATAAGGAGTATATAAATACAATGTTTGAAAAACGTTCATTTCATGTGATATACTACCTGTGATTGTAAGATTAAAAAAATGAATATCTAGATGCTTTTTATTTGATAGAGAATGTTATCAGATTATAATTAGATTAAATAAATGAAAGAACACAGAATTAGGAGGTGCGTGGTGAAAGAAAACGAGGTTATTTTAAAAACGGCAATCGACTCAAATATTTTTTTAAGAATGGTGATACGGATTTTTTTCTTTAATTGGTTGCTAGGAATCGGAGAAGTTTTTGGCTTCTCTCATGGAGAGCTGTATTATCTTGCTCAAAAGTTAGGTAATTCACCAAAACCTGATGACTGGAAAAAAATGTGTTTTTATCACATGTGAACTATCTTGAACAAAAAGGTTAGTAATTTAGATTTGAGTGAACAAACAAAGGCGCAGTATTATCTCGCACAGACCTACTCACTTCGATCGGCAATCCAGTTTACTGATCCATTTTTCTGCCGAATACTTGCCTATCGTTTGTCAAATGGAGAAGGCGTTCTCTAGTGCAATTCATTCACTAGGTACACCGATTGAAGAACTAACTATTACTTATCAGGATTCCTACTTGCCTGGTTATTATCTTCATAGTGGCGATAATTGCCCGACGATAATCATGATTGGTGGAGGTGATACTTATCGCGAAGATTTATTTTACTTTTGCAGGATATCCTGGATGGATACGAAATTATAATGTTTTAATGGTTGATCTTCCTGGTCAAGGGAGCAATCCTAGTAGAGGGCTGGTCTTTGATGTGGATGCTTCTATTCCAATTTCATTATGCATAGACTGGTTGGAAAATAGAAATCCTAAACTAAATTATTTAGCTATTTATGGTGTCAGCGGAGGGGGATATTTTACCGCACAAGCTGTCGAAAAGGATCCAAGAATTCATGCTTGGATTGCTAGTACCCCTATTTACGACGTTGCAGAACTTTTCAGAAAAGAATTTGGATCAAGTTTGAAAGCACCTGGTTGGTTAATAAATGCCATTTTAAAATTAGCTGGAAGTTTGAATGAGTCTGCAGATTTAAATCTTAAAAAAATATGCTTGGCAGTTTGGTACTTGATTTTAAGAGTGCTATTAATGAAGTATTTAACCATGCAAAAGATTGTGGATTATCAAAAAATTCAATGCCCATGCCTTTTTATCATGGGAAAGGGTGAGGGTGCTGAACTGCAGCATCAAACTAAGGTAATTTATGAAGCACTTAAATCTAAAAAAATCAACAAACTAAACTTCAAGTATTTGAGGCGGAAAGTGGTGCGGACGCTCATTGCCAAGTCAATAATTTAAGACTTGCCCATAATGTCGTTTTTTTGATTGGTTGGATACTTTATTTGAATGGAATCAATCAAAGTTTTAGTTCTACTTCTACTTATACTTATACCACTTAGATATATCTACCTTTTACTGTTAGGTGCTACAAACTGATTTTACTTTTAAGTAGCAAATTGGATAAATTCTCTACTGTTGATGGTAAGAGTAGGTTTTAGAATTTCAGTATTTGATGAAGTCTTTTTCAAATAATAGATTTACTGAGTTATATTAATTATAGCTAAATAGTATTATTTTTTTCATTATTTACTAGGATTGTCCTCTGATTGATATTAAGAGAAAATAGCTTTGAAAAATTGAATTTTTGATGATGACATTCTTTGAACAATTAGTGTTTAGATATGCTATTTAGTTACTAGAGTGCTCATTTAATAGAGAAAGAAGTAATTTCATTTTCAGTAAAAGTCCATAAAATACTTGAAAAATTATCTTGAAGATGATATAATACAGTCTTGTAAGGGTTATCACTATAACTCAAATAGAAAAACACTTAAAGGAGAGTCAAACTATGGCTTCTAAAAGATTTCCACGTAGTGGCAGAAACAGGTATTCACGCACGTCCAGCAACATTGTTGGTTCAAACAGCTAGCAAATTTGCTTCAGATATCACTCTTGAGTACAAAGGTAAATCAGTAAACCTTAAATCTATCATGGGTGTTATGAGTCTTGGTGTTGGCCAAGGAGCTGACGTTACAATTTCAGCTGAAGGTGCAGATGCTGATGACGCAATCGCTGCTATCTCTGAAACAATGGAAAAAGAAGGATTGGCATAAGGAAATGACAGAAATGCTTAAAGGAATCGCAGCGTCAGATGGTGTTGCAGTTGCTAAAGCATATCTACTCGTTCAACCGGATTTGTCATTTGAGACTATTACAGTCGAAGATACAAACGCAGAAGAAGCTCGCCTTGATGCCGCTCTAAAAGCATCACAAGACGAGCTTTCTGTTATTCGTGAGAAAGCAGTAGGTACGCTCGGTGAAGAAGCAGCTCAAGTTTTTGATGCTCACTTGATGGTTCTTGCTGACCCAGAAATGATCAGTCAAATCAAGGAAACAATCCGTGCGAAGAAAGTGAATGCAGAAGCAGGTCTGAAAGAAGTGACAGACATGTTTATCACTATCTTTGAAGGTATGGAAGACAACCCATACATGCAAGAACGCGCAGCGGATATCCGCGACGTGACAAAACGTGTATTGGCTAACCTCCTTGGTAAAAAATTACCAAACCCAGCTTCTATCAATGAAGAAGTGATCGTCATTGCGCATGACTTGACTCCTTCAGATACAGCTCAATTGGACAAAAAAACTTTGTAAAAGCTTTTGTAACCAACATCGGTGGACGTACAAAGCCACTCAGCTATCATGGCGCGTACACTTGAGATTGCAGCTGTATTGGGTACAAACAACATCACTGAAATCGTTAAAGACGGTGACATCCTTGCCGTTAACGGGATCACAGGTGAGGTTATTATCAACCCAACTGATGAACAAGCAGCAGAATTTAAAGCAGCTGGTGAAGCTTACGCTCAACAAAAAGCTGAATGGGCGCTCTTGAAAGACGCTAAAACAGTAACTGCTGATGGTAAACACTTTGAATTGGCTGCCAACATTGGTACTCCAAAAGACGTAGAAGGTGTCAATGACAACGGTGCGGAAGCTGTCGGTCTTTACCGTACAGAATTCTTGTACATGGATTCTCAAGACTTCCCAACAGAAGACGAGCAGTACGAAGCATACAGGGCTGTTCTTGAAGGAATGAACGGTAAACCAGTTGTCGTTCGTACAATGGATATCGGTGGAGATAAGGAACTTCCTTACTTCGATATGCCTCATGAAATGAACCCATTCCTTGGATTCCGTGCCCTTCGTATCTCTATCTCTGAAACTGGAGATGCTATGTTCCGCACACAAATCCGTGCCCTTCTTCGTGCGTCTGTTCACGGTCAATTGCGTATCATGTTCCCAATGGTTGCGCTCTTGAAAGAATTCCGTGCAGCGAAAGCAGTCTTTGACAAAGAAAAAGCAAACCTTCTTGCTGAAGGTGTTGCAGTTGCGGACAATATCCAAGTTGGTATCATGATTGAGATTCCAGCAGCAGCCATGCTTGCAGACCAATTTGCTAAAGAAGTTGACTTCTTCTCAATTGGTACAAACGACTTGATCCAATACACAATGGCAGCAGACCGTATGAACGAACAAGTTTCATACCTTTACCAACCATACAACCCATCAATCCTACGTTTGATTAACAATGTTATCAAAGCGGCTCATGCTGAAGGTAAATGGGCTGGTATGTGTGGTGAGATGGCTGGTGACCAACAAGCTGTTCCACTTCTTGTCGGAATGGGCTTGGATGAGTTCTCTATGTCAGCAACATCTGTCCTTCGTACACGTAGCCTGATGAAAAAACTCGACACAGCTAAGATGGAAGAGTACGCAAACCGTGCCCTTACAGAATGCTCAACAATGGAAGAAGTTCTTGAACTTCAAAAAGAATACGTTGACTTTGATTAATTGAAAGGTCCTTGCAACTCAGTTGCAGGGATTTTTTGCTTTAAAAATTTGGTGATTGATTTTCAATATAGGATTCTTAAATCAGACTGTTCAGATAGAAGGTAGTGTAGAAATCAAAAAAATGTTAACTGGTTCATAAAATTCTTGACAAGTTGAAAATTTAGGAGTAAACTATTAACCAGTTAAGTAATAGAGAGGAGTTTCTGCAATTTAGAAATGAATTGCAACTAGAAATATCAGAAAGAAAGAGATTTCGATGAAAAATTAATAAAAAATACCTTGCTGGTTCTGCGGCAGCTTTGATTTTTAAGTGTTTGTTCTTACGAGTTGGGACTTTATCAAGCCAGAACGGTTAAGGAAAAATAATCGCGTTTCCTATATAGATGGAAAACAAGCGACGCAAAAAACGGAGAATTTGACTCCTGATGAGGTTAGCAAGCGTGAAGGAATCAATGCGGAGCAAATCGTCATCAAGATAACAGACCAAGGCTATGTTACTTCACATGGCGACCACTATCATTATTACAATGGTAAGGTTCCTTATGATGCGATTTTCAGTGAAGAATTGCTCATGAAAGATCCAAACTATAAGCTAAAAGATGAGGATATTGTCAATGAGGTCAAGGGTGGTTATGTTATCAAGGTAGACGGAAAATACTATGTTTACCTTAAGGATGCTGCCCATGCAGATAATGTCCGTACGAAAGAAGAAATCAATCGACAAAAAAACAAGAACATAGTCAGCATCGTGAAGGGGGACTTCAGCAAACGATGGTGCGGTCACCTAGCACGTTCACAAGGACGCTACACCACAGATGATGGATATATCTTTAATGCCTCTGATATCATTGAAGATACTGGTGATGCTTACATCGTTCCTCACGGCGACCATTACCATTATATCCCCAAGAGTGAGTTATCAGCCAGCGAATTGGCTGCTGCAGAAGCCTTCCTATCTGGTAGAAGTGGTCAATCAAATACGCCTACTTATCGCCACACTAATAACAACAGTGGCAGTAGCGATGTAGACAGATGGATCCCATCCTATAGTGACCAAGGCAGTGGCTATACTAACACGAATACGGCTAACAACAGCAACACTAACAGTCAAGCAAATCAAAGTGATAACATTGATAGTCTGTTAAAACAGCTCTACAAACTGCCATTGAGCCAACGGCATGTGGAATCAGACGGCCTTGTTTTCGATCCAGCACAAATCACAAGTCGCACAGCCAGAGGTGTAGCTGTCCCTCATGGCAACCATTACCACTTTATCCCTTATGAACAAATGTCTGAATTGGAAGAACGAATCGCTCGTATTATTCCTCTTCGTTATCGTTCGAACCATTGGGTACCAGATTCAAAACCGGAAGAACCAAGTCCACAGCCGACTCCAGAACCTAGTCCGAGTCCGCAACCTACACCAAATCCCCAACCAGCTCCAAGCAATCCAATCGATGAAAAGTTGGTCAAAGAAGCTGTTCGAAAAGTAGCTGATGGTTATGTCTTTGGGGAGAATGGCAACTCTCGTTATATCCCAGCCAAGGATCTTTCAGCAGAAACAGCGGCAGCCATTGATAGTAAACTGGCCAAGCAGGAAAGTTTGTTTCATAAGCTCGGAACCAAGAAAACTGAGCTCCCATCTAGTGATCGAGAATTTTACAATAAGACTTATGACTTACTAGCAAGAATTCACCAAGATTTACTTGATAATAAAGGTCGACAAGTTGATTTTGATGCTTTGGATAAACTCTTGGAACGCCTCAATGATGCCTCAAGTGATAAAGTCAAGTTGGTGGATGATATTCTTGCCTTCCTAGCACCCATTCGTCATCCAGAACGTTTAGGAAAAGCGAATGCGCAAATAGCTTACACAGATGAAGAGATTCAAGTAGCCAAGTTGGCAGGCAAGTATACAACGGAAGATGGCTATATCTTTGATCCTCGTGATATCACTAGTGATGAGGGGGATGCCTATGTAACTCCTCATATGACCCACAGTCATTGGATTAAGAAAGATAGTTTGTCTGAAGCTGAAAGGGCAGCAGCCCAGGCTTATGCTAAAGAGAAAGGTTTGACCCTCCTTCGACAGACCATCAGGATTCGGAAATAGTAAGGCTAAAGGGAGCAGAAGCTATCTACAATCGCGTGAAAGCAGCTAAGAGGTGCCACTTGATCGCATGCCTTACAATCTCCAACATACTGTGGAAGTCAAAAAAACGGAAGCTTGATTATTCCTCATTATGACCATTACCATAACATCAAATTTGAGTGGTTTGACGAAGGTCTTTATGAGGCTCCTAAGGGGTATACTCTAGAGGATCTCTTTGCGACTGTTAAGTACTATGTTGAGCATCCAAACGAACGTCCACATTCAGATAGTGGATGGGGCAATGCAAGCGACCATGTTCAAAGAAACCAAAATGGTCAAGCTGATAACAATCATACGGAAAAACCATCAGAGGAGAAACCTCGGACAGAAAAACCTCGCGAAGAGAAGCCCCAAAGTGAGAAACCAGAGTCTCCAAAACCAACTGAGGAGCCAGAAGAAGAATCACCAGAGGAAGCAGAAGAACCACAGGTTGAAACTGAAAAGGTTGAAGCGAAGTTAAGAGAGGCTGAAGAGTTACTTGCAAAAATCCAGGATCCAATTATCAAGTCCAATGCCAAAGAAACTCTCACAGGATTGAAGAATAATTTACTATTTGGCGCCCAGGACAACAATACTATTATGGCAGAAGCTGAAAAACTATTGGCTTTGTTAAGGGAGAGTAAGTAGTTCTAGCAGTATTTTTTTAACTCCTAAAAAAACAGGATAGGAGAACTGGAAAACGAAAAATGAGAACAGAATGTGAGTTCTAGTTCTCATTTTTCATGAAAAATGTGCAAAAATATCTTGACATATAATGTAAATAAAAGATAAACTATTTACTAGTTAATTAAATGGTTAAATACTAGTTAAGGAGTAATGATGAAAAAGAACGATCCTATTATTGATGGCCAGTTTATTGGGTCTTGTCTTAGGAGCATGTAGTCAAAAAGAAAAACAAGAAGCAAAAGGGATGAAAATTGTAACAAGTTTTTACCCAATCTACGCCATGGTCAAAGAGGTATCAGGTGACTTGAATGATGTTCGGATGATTCAGTCAAAGTAGTGGAATTCACTCATATGAACCCTCAGCGAATGACATTGCTGCCATCTATGATGCGGATGTCTTTGTCTACCACTCGCATACACTGGAGTCTTGGGCGGGAAGTTTGGATCCAAATTTGAAAAACTCAAAAGTAAAAGTTTTAGAAGCTTCAGAAGGAATGACTTTGGAGCGTGTACCAGGTTTGGAAGATGTAGAAGCTGGGGATGGGATTGATGAAAAAACACTTTACGATCCGCATACTTGGTTAGATCCTGAAAAAGCAGGCGAAGAAGCGCAGATTATTGCGGATAAACTTTCGGAGCTTGATAGTGCCAATAAGGAAACTTATCAAAAGAATGCTAAAAACTTTATCGCCAAAGCTCAAGAATTGACTAAGAAATACCAGCCTACTTTTGAAAAAGCGAGTCAAAAAGACCTTTGTAACACAACATACAGCCTTTTCGTACCTGGCTAAACGCTTCGGTTTGAAACAACTTGGTATAGCAGGGATTTCCCCTGAACAAGAGCCGAGTCCGAGACAGTTGACAGAAATCCAAGAATTTGTCAAAACCTATAAGGTTAAAACTATCTTTACTGAGAGCAACGCTTCTTCTAAAGTCGCTGAAACCTTGGTCAAATCAACAGGAGTTAGTCTGAAAACACTCAATCCTTTTGGAAGCAGACCCCGAAAATGACAAAACTTACTTAGAAAAATTTAGAAGAAAAATATGAAAGTTCTTGCAGAAGAATTGAAATGAGGAGATTATGAAAATGAAGAAAAAGTATCTTGTGGCGGGATCGGCTTTAGTACTTTCCCTAAGTCTTTGCATCTATGCACTGAACCAACACCAAGTAGAAGGAAACAAAGACAATAACCGTGTATCTTATGTTGATGGGAAACAAGACTCTCAAAAAACAGAAACTCAGACACCAGATCAAGTTAGCAAAAAAGAAGATATTCAGGCAGAACAAATTGTCGTGAAAATTACCGATCAAGGTTATGTGACTTCACACGGTGATCATTTCCATTATTACAATGGTAAAGTTCCTTTTGATGCGATTTTCAGTGAAGAACTCTTGATGAAAGATGACAATTATCAACTTAAAGACACTGATATTGTCAACGAAATCAAAGGTGGCTACATTATCAAGGTTGATGGTAAGTATTATGTTTACCTTAAGGATGCGGAACATGCAGATAACGTTCGTACGAAGGACGAAATTGAACGCCAAAAACAAGGTCATACACACGATGCACCAACTTCTAACAGTGCAGTGACACTTGCACGGTCACAAGGACGCTATGCTACCGATGATGGATATATCTTTAATCCATCTGATATTATAGAGGATACTGGTGATGCTTATATCGTTCCTCACGGTGGACATTACCACTACATTCCCAAAAGTTCCTTGTCTGCTAGCGAATTGGCTGCTGCTCAAGCCTATCTCTCTGGAACTAGAAAACAACCGAGTGTGACTGACTATCGTCCAAGTCAAAATGGAACCAGTCAAACCACTAATCCTAGCCAACAAACTGAAACACCAAGCAATACAAAAGAGAGCCTTCAGAATCTATTAAAACAGCTCTATGCACTTCCAAGTAATCAACGTTATGCAGAATCGGATGGCTTGATTTTTGACCCAGCTAAGATTTCAAGCAGAACACCAAGTGGCGTAGCGATTCCGCATGGTAATCACTATCATTTCATTCCGTATACAAAGCTTTCTGCCTTGGAAGAAAAGATTGCACGTATGATTCCTCTTGCTAGCGACAGTGGGAAACCAGCACCTTTGGAAAGTCCAAGTAAGCCAGTAGAACATCCTGCTCAGCAAGATCATCATCATGACCAAGACGGTGACCATGGAAGTCAGGGAACCAGGCATAAAGATCATGACCATCATCATAGTGAAGAACATGATCATGGCTTTGCAGCTGACCGTGTCATCAGTGAGGATGAGCAAGGTTTCGTAGTATCTCACGGAGATCACGCTCATTATTTCTTTAAGAAGGACTTGACTGCAGATCAAATCAAAGCTGCCCAAGATCACTTGAAAGAAAATCATCAGTCTCAGCACGTTCAACCACTTGCAAAGACTGTGGAAAGTTTCTCAAGAGATGCTAGCGATGAAGAAAAAATCAAGTATATCTCACAGACCTACGGGGTTCCGCTTGAAGCGATTCGCATTTCAAATGGATTCTTTGTCTTTGGAAATCCGGATCAAGCCTATGATCCAACCCATATCCATCCCTATGCTGTTCGAAAAGAACATGTTCGTATTCCTCTCCAAACTGGGAATCCAGAACTGGACTTCCTAAATGAACTTTATACGACGGCCCTACGTGATGGGGTGTCTCCTTATAGTTTACAGGTTGAAAACGGTAGTTTTGTCATTCCTCATGGTGATCACAATCACTACATTAAGGTTCAGACCAAGGGCTATGAGGTCGCTTTTAAAGAACAAGATTCCTACTTTACAATCAAGCTACCAGCCTGGTGCATTTTGATGAACAAACTGTTCTTTCTAAAGTTGATCAACTGTTAGCGGATAGCAGAAGTCTCTACAAAGACCAACCTATCATGCAAAGACAGGGTAGAACTTGCTTTGGGTCAATTTACCGAAAACATGAAAAAAACTGGCGACCAACTCAACTGCTGGATACCTAGCGGCCTTGGATCTCTTTGATAAGCAATATATCCATGTGGATCAAAGTGTGTCTCCAGTTGAAACATCACCTTTGGACAAGAAATACCAAGCCCTTGTAGATAAGATCAATACACTGGATACAGATACTTATGGTTTGCCTAAGAAGGATCTCTTGCTACATTTGCAGGATGCGAAGTTAGCACAAGATGATACAGAGTTGGATGCGATTGAAGCGAAACTTCAAGCCTTGCAAGATTTCCATGATCGGACAGGAGTCACAACAGTAGAGTACATCAAGTACTTCTACGAACATGTATCTGATGGCCGACTCAGAGAAGAACTACGTAACCGTGTTGCCAAGTTGACTTGGGAACTTTACCAGTCGCAATCTTTCCTCAAAGCGACCGACTTGAACAAGTTATTCCCAACTATTTACCAAACTAAAGCTAGAAGTGGAAGAAGCTCTCAAAGACAGAACCGGGTTTTCTACAAAAGCTGGCAAAAACCATTCTGGATACGGAAAAAGTGGACAGCCAAACTGCTAAGACAGCTATCTATGAATTTCCTAAAAGAACTCTATGGTGATTTTATGCCAGAAGAACGTGTCACTCATGTGAAGAAGGAAGAAGTAGATGCTCTCCTAGCCAAAGCTGACGACTTCTAGCGCGTGTCAAAGAAGACGGTGTCAAACAATCCCTAGCTGAAGAAGCAGCTAATATCAAAGCAGCCGCAGAAAAAGAAAAACGCAGACTTTGATGAAGCCAAAAACACAGCTTGAGGAACTTTTTGAACCGTATTGCAACAACTATCCAACGAGAGGAAAAAAACAGGCAGAACAGGATCCACAAACGGTGATCATCTATCAAAAACTTTATAATGTCTTGCTCTCTCTTCACAAGTACTTGGAAGATAACAAAGGTTCAGATGCAGACTTTGAGCGTGTTGATGCCCTATTTGATCAACTCGCAGCCAAAAAGTAGTGATAAAGAAGGTCTCCTCACTCTAGCTAAAGAGATTATTAGCTTGAACCGAGAACTCCGTTCAAAAATCAAGTGAAACTGCTAACCAATCTAAGTCTGAGAAAGGCAGTGAAACAGCTACATCTCGAGCAAGCGAAAAGCAAGAACAAAAGTGAGTCTGACTCAAGTACTCAACCAAACGAATAAAAAGAAAGGCGAAGTAGCTGAGCTACCTCGTCTTTTTAGTCTTTATAAGATACAATGCCAATGATGGTATCTACAGCTCGCTCCATAGTATGAAGGCTGACGTATTCAAAACGGCCGTGCATGTTTTCACCACCAGCAAAGATATTCGGAGTTGGAATACCCATAAAGGAAATCTTAGACCCATCAGTCCCTCCGCGAATCGGTTTAATGATTGGCGTGATTCCAAGATCTTCCATAACAGCTTTGGCAATGGTCACAGATGTCATGTCTTTCTCTATGACTTCTTTCATATTGTAGTACTGGTCTGCCAGAGTCAAGGTTACTCGATTACTACCAAGCTCTTGATTCATCTTATCAGCAATGTCCTGCATGGCTTCCTTACGAGCTTCAAAGGCATCTTTTTCAAAGTCTCGAATGATATAGCTTGCACGCGCCTCCTCGACACTACCTGACACATCCATAAGATGATAGAAACCTTGGTAACCATCTGTCAGCTCTGGTCGGTCGTTCTCAGGAAGTTGATTATGAAAATCAATCGCCAGCTGAAGGGCATTGACCATCTGTCCTTTGGCTGTACCAGGGTGGACATTGCGCCCTTGGAAATGGAGGTCAGCAGCTGCTGCTGAGAAGGTCTCGTACTGCAGTTCCCCTAGTGGTCCGCCATCAACCGTGTAGGCAAAGTCCACATCGAAATCTTCTGCATCAAACTGATTAGCACCGACACCGATTTCTTCATCAGGTCCAAAACCAACTCGAATTTCACAATGCTTGATTTCAGGATGAGCAGTCAAGTATTCGATAGCGGTCATAATCTCAGCGATACCTGATTTGTCATCAGCACCCAGTAAGGTCGTGCCGTCAGTTGTAATAAGCGTTTGACCTAGATATTTTTCAAGACTCTTGAAGTCAGCAGGATCTAGTTTAAAGCCAGAAGTACCTAAGTCGATGGCTCCACCATCATAGTTTTCGATAACTTGCGGCTTCACCCCTTCAGCATTAAAAATCAGCAGTATCCATGTGGGAGATGAATCCAATCTTTGCGTGTCAAGCTTGGATCGTTAGCTGGTAAGGTACCAATCGCAAAACCATTTGGAAGGTAGTAGACATTTTGCAGACCGACACGTTTCATTTCGGGAATAAGAACATTGGTCGCAAAATCTACCTGGCTTTGCGTACTTGGAGTAGTAGTAGAGTGTTCATCAGAACGCGTATTGACCTTTAACGTAGGTCAGAAAAACGATCTAAAAAGGTTCGGGATAAGTCATAAAAACTCCTTTAATATCATTTTTTCATTGTATCATAGAATGGAGAGAAAGACAAAGAGAAGTAAATAAAAATAAAATGAATGAAAGCGTTTATTTATTATATATTTCATGGTAGAATGGTAATTGAAAAAAACATCACAAGGACATATCAATGAAAAAAGCAATTTTAATGATGACATTCGGTTCGCCAGAAGAGATTACCTTTGAGAGTGTGGCGGATTTTTTTACCAATATTCGTCGTGGAATCAGACCCCAGGATCACGAGATTCAGACTCTCTATGACAACTATGTTCGTATTGGTGGTACGCCCCTGCAGAGGATTACACGTGATGAGGTCAATTTAGTCAAGGAACGGTTAGGAGAAGAGTATGGCATCTACTTTGCCAACAAATTTTCTCGCCCCTTTATCCCTGATGTGATCAAGCAGATGGAGGCTGATGGTGTTGAAGAATGTATCTGCTTGATTTTAGAACCTCATTATTCCTTTTACTCAGTCATGGGGTATGAGAAGTTTCTGGAAAGCCAGCAGATCCGATTTTTAGTCATTAAGGACTGGTATCAACAACAGACTTTGTTGGACTTTTGGACAGATGAGATTAGCAAAATTTTACGGAACGATGTGGGAGAAGAGTCCTTTAAGGTAATCTTCTCAGCCCATAGTGTTCCAATTTTTGCCTTGGACTTTGGAGACCCTTATATCGATCAGATTTTTAATAATAGCAAGTTGATAGCAGAGCAACTCGGTCTAACAGCAGATCAGTATACCAATACTTGGCAGAGCGAGAGCGATATTGGAATCCCTTGGATCAAGCCAGATGTTTTAGAATATTTACGAGAACAAAAGCAACATCCAGAGCATTATATTTTTGTCCCGATTAGTTTTATTAGTGAGCACATCGAAGTCTTGTTCGATAATGATGTAGAATGTTATGAGTTGTGTCAAGAATTAGATGTCACCTACCATCGCCCACCTATGCCCAATACGGATAGCCGTTTAATTGACGCTCTAGTTGCTACTGTAAGAGCCAATGAACACAAAGAATTTAAAGCTTTTCTCCCAGAAGAAGAAACCTTTGATGAGTTAGCTCCTTCAGCAACTACCAAGGACATCATGGAGGAGACAGACGACCTTCAGATGCCAGAATTTGTCAAAAAACTCATTGAGAAAAAAGGCCGTGAAAATGTGAAGATGCCTTACTTGATTAAGAAAATGCTCGAAAAGGCTGGGAAGTTACCAAAAGAGTAAAGAAAAAAGGATTTAGCTTTAAGCTAGATCCTTTATCTGTCTTATTTTTTCTCAAGAAGAGCTTTGATTTCTTGAAGAACTTCGAGTTCAGTTGGAGCAGCAGGAGCTTCCTCAACCACTTCCTCTTTCTTACGAAGGTTTTGAGCTTTTTCAATACCTTTGATAACAAAGAAGAGAACTGTACCCACAACGAGGAAGTTGATAATCGCACTCAAGAATTTACCATATGTAACACCATTCCATGCAAGCTCAGCGATGTTGTTAGCATTCGCAGCTTCCAAAGCTGGGTTCAAAAGAAGTGGTGTGATGATATCATTAACAAATGAAGTTACGATAGCACCAAAAGCAGAGGCAATGATTACACCGACAGCAAGGTCAACGACATTACCACGAAGCAAAAAAATTCTTTAAGTTCCTTTAACATTTTCATAAATTCCTTTCCAAAAATTTTTATTCTTATTATACCCTAAAATCGAAACGAATTGCAAGTTTAATGCTTTTTGAGATGAATTGTCCTTTTTAAAAATATAGATTTTACTGAGAATATAGTTCAAAATGATGATCAATATCTGTGCTAGTATGGTCTCGATAGTATTAACTCTATCTATATTTTGTTCAACAAACTGACCGATGATATTAGGATAAGATGTAACAAAGATATAAGTTAAAAGAACGTCTAAACCAAGAGTAGAGAGCCGTGCTAAGAAAAATTTAGCCAGACGGATTGCCCAATTTCTTCTCTCTTGTTTAAAAACAAATGCGTCATTAGTGATAAAGGCAAAAAGAATAGCAATAATATTTGCGAGTATGGTTGCTAGGACTTCTTGATGGCTGATACGGTAGATAGCTAAACGTGATAAAATTGAGACCAGAGTAGTAGCACCACCAAAAAATAAGTAGGAGAGAATCTCGTTATCAAAGAAAGCTTTTATTTGATTTTTCATGATTTTAGTATAGCATAAAGTCATATATTGTGCTATACTGGTAAGGTTGATTCACTCAACCCTTGGTGCTTAGCTTCTTTCACCAAGCATATTTTACGCGGGAAACCGTTAAAGGAGAAAACATGAAAAAATTAACTGTTCGTGACATGGCAGACATTGCTATTGTTGCTGCTATTTATGTAGTTTTGACTATTACGCCACCGATCAATGTTCTTAGTTTTGGGGTGTATCAGTTCCGTATTTCAGAAATGTTGAATTTCTTGGCATTTTACAACCCTAAATACATCATCGGTGTAACAATTGGATGTATGATTGCTAATTTATTTAGTAGTTTTGGCCTAATAGATGTCTTTGTCGGTGGAGGTTCTACTCTAGTTTTCCTTAGTCTGGGTGTTTGGCTCTTTAGCAAGTACAAGAAAGACTATTTGTTCAATGGTTTGATTCGAAAAGATCATTTTTTCTTTTCAATCCTCTTCTCCATCTCAATGATTACCATTGCAGCTGAACTTCATATCTTGACAGAAGCTCCCTTCTTCTTTACTTGGTTCTCTACAGGAGTTGGAGAGTTTGCATCACTTATCGTAGGTGCGATTTTGATTGGTAAACTAGGACAGCGAATCGACCTTACAAAATAAGAAGTTTATAAGCTAGATTCTTGCTAAATCTAGCTTTTTTTATTCCATAAAATTAAAAGAGAGCGCTTGACAAGAACATAGAACTATAGTATACTTTTTAGGTAAGCTGATTTAGCTCAGTTGGCAGAGCGCATCCATGGTAAGGATGAGGTCGCCGGTTCAATCCCGGCAATTAGCATGAATGAAACGAAATAACCTTGGGCAACCAAGGTTTTTCTTATAGACCTATGTAAATGAAGCCAAGGAGTTTTGGCTGTTGACAAAAGTGACTCTCTTTAGTAGAATAGTAGGTGCGATGAGTCGATAGGTAGTCTTCGGACTACTATTGAGCATAAGGAGGTCATAACGCAGGAGCGGACCTTGATGAGTTGTGTGAACCTGCTCATCACATGAAGATGCCTCTTAGTCCCTGGTCAATGACTAGGGATTTTTAATTTTCAGAAAAATAGAACCCAAAAATGCTTTTCAATTTCTTGAAAAAAAGTAGTATAATACATCTATTATAGAAATTTTTTTAGAAAATTCCGAAAGAGGTTATTTATGGGATATACAGTTGCTGTAGTCGGCGCGACAGGTGCTGTCGGAGCTCAGATGATAAAAAAATGTTGGAAGAATCAACACTTCCTATCGATAAAAATTCGTTACCTTGCTTCTGCACGTTCAGCAGGGCAAAGACTTTGAAATTTAAAGACCAAGATATTACGATTGAAGAAACAACTGAGACAGCTTTTGACGGGTGTTGATATTGCTCTCTTCTCAGCAGGAGGTTCGACATCTGCTAAGTATGCACCATACGCAGTTCAAAGCTGGGTGCGGTAGTAGTGGATAATACATCTTATTTCCGCCAAAATCCAGATGTACCCTTGGTTGTTCCCAGAAGTAAATGCTCATGCACTTGATGCTCACAATGGGATTATTGCCTGTCCGAACTGTTCAACAATCCAAATGATGGTGGCCCTTGAGCCTGTTCGTCAAAAATGGGGCTTAGACCGTATCATCGTTTCAACTTACCAAGCTGTTTCAGGTGCTGGTATGGGAGCGATTCTTGAAACACAGCGTGAACTTCGTGAAGTCTTGAATGATGGTGTAAATCCACGTGATTTGCATGCAGAAATCTTGCCTTCAGGTGGTGACAAAAAACACTATCCTATCGCCTTCAATGCACTTCCACAAATCGATGTCTTCACAGATAATGATTACACTTACGAAGAGATGAAGATGACTAAGGAAACTAAGAAAATCATGGAAGATGACAGCATTGCAGTATCTGCAACATGTGTGCGTATTCCAGTCTTATCAGCTCACTCTGAGTCTGTTTACATCGAAACTAAAGAAGTGGCTCCAATCGAAGAAGTGAAAGCAGCCATTGCAGCCTTCCCAGGTGCAGTTCTAGAGGATGATGTGGCTCATCAAATCTATCCGCAAGCCATCAATGCAGTAGGTTCACGTGATACCTTTGTTGGTCGTATCCGTAAAGACTTGGATGCAGAAAAAGGAATCCACATGTGGGTTGTTTCAGATAACCTTCTCAAAGGTGCTGCTTGGAACTCTGTACAGATCGCAGAAACGCTTCATGAGCGTGGTTTAGTCCGTCCAACAGCTGAGGTGAAATTTGAATTGAAATAATGGTTTAGGAGTTCGAATGAACTCCTTCTTTGAAATAGAGAGGTGTAACTCATGTCTTACCAAGATCTAAAAGAGTGTAAAATTATCACGGCCTTTATTACCCCTTTCCACGAGGATGGTTCCATCAACTTTGATGCTATTCCAGCCTTGATTGAGCATTTATTGGCCCATCATACAGATGGAATTCTTCTAGCTGGAACGACTGCTGAGAGTCCAACCTTGACCCACGATGAAGAGTTGGAACTCTTTGCGGCTGTACAAAAGATTGTTAATGGACGTGTTCCTTTGATTGCGGGTGTAGGTACCAATGATACGCGTGACTCGATCGAGTTTGTCAAAGAAGTAGCAGACTTTGGTGGCTTCGCTGCTGGACTTGCGATCGTACCATACTACAACAAACCTTCTCAAGAAGGCATGTATCAGCACTTTAAAGCTATTGCAGATGCATCAGATTTACCTATTATCATTTATAACATTCCAGGGCGTGTAGTTGTTGAATTAACTCCAGAAACCATGCTTCGCTTGGCTGACCACCCAAATATCATCGGTGTTAAAGAATGTACCAGCTTGGCTAATATGGCTTACTTGATTGAGCACAAGCCAGAAGAGTTCTTGATTTATACAGGTGAAGATGGAGATGCCTTCCATGCCATGAACCTTGGTGCGGATGGGGTTATTTCTGTTGCCTCCCATACAAATGGAGATGAGATGCACGAGATGTTTACTGCCATTGCAGAAAGCGATATGAAGAAAGCTGCAGCTATTCAGCGTAAATTCATTCCTAAAGTCAATGCCCTCTTCTCTTATCCAAGTCCTGCTCCAGTTAAGGCGGTCCTTAACTATATGGGATTCGAAGCTGGACCAACTCGATTACCTCTAGTTCCAGCACCAGAAGAAGATGCTAAACGCATTATCAAAGTTGTCGTAGATGGCGACTACGAAGCAACTAAGGCAACTGTAACAGGTGTCCTTAGACCAGATTACTAATAAAGACAATAAAATCCATGACCGCAAGAAGGATCATGGATTTTTCTTATTTTCCTAAACAGAATTGGCTAAAGAGTTGGGTGATGAGTTCATCAGGTGCGGCATCTCCAGTGATTTCTCCGAGAATTTCCCAAGTACGGGTCAAGTCAACTTGAAGCAAATCAACTGGCATCCCCTAGTTCCAGACCCTTCATTAACAGCTTGTAAGCTTTCAACGGCCTTTTCAATCAAGGAAATATGACGAGCATTAGATAGTAAGTAGCATCTTGCTCAACCAAACCAGCATTTTCAAAGAAGAGGTTGTTGATGCGTTCTTCAATTTTATCAATGTTTTGGTTTTTAAGGACTGAAATACGGATGACATCTTCAGGAAGTTCAGAAGTTTCAATCGCTTCAGGCAGGTCGGTTTTATTAAGTAGAATAATGCGATTGGTATCCTGACTGATTTCTAGGAGTTGGCGGTCTTGAGGGGTTAGTGGTTCGCTGGCATTTAGCACTAGTAGAACTAAGTCGGCTTCCTTGAGGGCTTTTTTAGAACGCTCGACACCGATTTGTTCCACGATGTCATCTGTTTCCCGGATACCAGCTGTATCAATTAATTTGAGAGGAACCCCGTTAATGTTGACGTATTCTTCGATGACATCTCGTGTAGTACCAGCGATATCAGTCACGATAGCCTTATCTTCACGCAAGAGGTTGTTGAGAAGGCTAGATTTTCCAACGTTTGGACGGCCGATGATAGCTGTTGAAATTCCTTCGCGAAGGATTTTACCGCGACGTGCTGTTCGAAGCAGATTGGTTAACAATTGCTCAAACTCCTTAGTCTTCTCACGAACAACAGCAGTAGTGGCTTCCTCAACATCGTCATACTCAGGATAGTCGATATTGACCTCAACTTGGGCAAGTGTATTGAGGATTTCTTGGCGAGTATTGTTAATCAGTTCAGAGAGGGAACCGTCTAGCTGTTTGACGGCAATGTTCATGGCCTTGTCTGTCTTGGCACGGATGATATCCATCACCGCCTCAGCCTGCGTCAAGTCCACGCGACCGTTTAGAAAGGCACGTTTGGTAAATTCACCAGGCTCAGCCAACCGAGCTCCTTCTCGGATAGCTAGCTGGAGAATTTCGTTAGTCACCGCAATCCCACCATGGGTGTTGATCTCGATAATATCTTCACGAGTGAAGGTTTTTGGAGACTTCATAGCTCCAACCATAACCTCGTCCATGATCTTACCAGTTAGAGGATCAACGATGTGTCCGTAGTTAAGAGTGTGGCTAGCAACCTTGCTTAAGTCTTTACCTTTAAAAATCTTTTGCGCTATAGCAAAACTGTCAGTTCCACTCAGGCGGACAATCCCAATGGCCCCTTCTCCAAGAGGAGTAGAAATTGCAGCGATGGTATCAAATTCACGTGTAATCATAATTTTTCCTTATTTAATAGCTCATTTCTTGGCAATATTTCCAAGTTTCTTTTCAAATTGTAACAAATTTAAACTATTTCTTCAATGGAGGCTACTTGGAGATTGAAAAAGCCTAAGCAATTCTGCTTAAGCTAGCTTATTTGGTGCGCATTTCTCCTTGAGGGAAATAAGTTCCTTCTGGCATGTCGTTGATAATGATATGGACAGCAGATTGAGGGGCTCCAGTATTACGAACAACAGCTTCCGTTACTTCCTTAGCCAGAGCTTTCTTTTGCTCGAGCGTGCGTCCTTCAAATAAATCGATGCGTACAAATGGCATAATAGCTTCCTCCACTAGTTTTTGATTTCTTCTATTTTACCACATTTTGCCATTTAAAGCTTCAGAAAATTATGATATACTAGAATGTAGCAAAAATTTAGAAATGGACGTGAAATAGAAGCATGGCACAGTTGTATTATCGTTATGGGACCATGAACTCTGGTAAGACGATTGAGATTTTAAAAGTGGCCTATAACTACGAGGAGCAAGGAAAAGGAGTTGTGATTATGACTTCTGCTCTGGATACGCGTGACGGTGTTGGCTATGTGTCGAGTCGAATTGGCATGAAACGCCCAGCCATTGCGATTGAGGAAGCGACGGATATCTTTGGCTATATCCGTGATTTACCTGAGAACCCCTACTGTGTGCTGGTTGATGAGGCCCAGTTTCTCAAACGTCATCATGTTTACGACCTAGCTCGTATTGTTGATGAGTTAGACATCCCTGTAATGGCATTTGGTTTGAAAAATGACTTTCGCAATGAACTATTCGAAGGTTCCAAATACCTTTTGCTTTTAGCAGATAAGATTGACGAGATTAAGACCATTTGCCAGTATTGTAAGAAAAAGGCGACTATGGTACTCAGAACCCTAGATGGGAAGCCTACCTATGAGGGAGAACAAATTCAGATTGGTGGCAATGAAACCTATATCTCAGTTTGCCGTAAACATTATTTTGCGCCTGAAATCAATAAGGAGAATGAAGAAAAATGAACATCTATGATCAACTACAAGCTGTAGAAGACCGTTATGAAGAGTTAGGAGAGTTGCTCAGTGACCCAGATGTGGTGTCTGACACCAAGCGTTTCATGGAGCTCTCAAAAGAAGAGGCTTCTACTCGTGATACGGTAACAGCCTACCGTGAGTACAAACAAGTCCTTCAAAATATCGTCGATGCCGAAGAAATGATTAAAGAATCAGGCGGAGATGCGGACTTGGAAGAAATGGCCAAGCAAGAACTGAAAGACGCTAAGGCTGAAAAAGAAGAATACGAAGAAAAACTGAAAATTTTGCTTCTTCCAAAGGATCCAAACGATGACAAGAATATCATCCTTGAAATCCGTGGAGCAGCTGGTGGAGACGAAGCAGCGCTTTTCGCCGGAGACCTTCTAACTATGTACCAAAAGTATGCGGAAGCCCAAGGCTGGCGCTTTGAAGTCATGGAAGCTTCTATGAACGGCGTCGGTGGTTTTAAAGAAGTGGTTGCCATGGTTTCAGGTCAATCCGTTTACTCTAAACTTAAGTATGAGTCTGGTGCCCACCGTGTTCAACGTGTTCCTGTGACAGAAAGTCAGGGTCGTGTTCACACCTCTACAGCGACTGTCCTTGTCATGCCTGAAGTGGAAGAAGTAGAGTACGATATTGATCCAAAAGACCTTCGTGTTGACATCTACCACGCATCTGGTGCTGGTGGTCAGAACGTCAACAAGGTTGCGACTGCCGTTCGTATTGTTCACTTGCCGACCAATATCAAGGTTGAGATGCAGGAAGAACGTACCCAGCAGAAGAACCGTGAGAAGGCTATGAAAATCATTCGTGCGCGTGTGGCTGACCATTTTGCACAGATTGCCCAAGATGAGCAAGACGCTGAGCGTAAGTCAACTATCGGTACTGGTGACCGTTCAGAACGGATCCGTACTTACAATTTCCCACAAAACCGTGTTACAGACCACCGTATTGGCTTGACCCTTCAAAAACTAGATACCATCTTGTCTGGTAAATTGGATGAAGTTGTAGACGCTTTGGTCCTTTACGATCAAACACAGAAATTAGAAGAATTAAACAAATAATGAAATTAGCTCAATTATTTTCAGATTTTGAAGAAGAATTGATAAGACAAGGAGAGGAAGCAGAAAGCCTCTCTTTTGTCTATCGTAGCTTAAAAAATCTCTCTTTTACAGGCTTTGTCTTTGCCCTCCAGCAAGAGGTAACAGAGGCCGAAAAACAATTTGTAGAAGAAATTTTCCACCAGTTAGCGGCCCACAAACCAGCTCAGTATATCATTGGTCACGTAGATTTCTTTGGGATGCAGTTAAAAGTAGATGAGCGAGTTTTGATTCCTCGTCCAGAGACAGAAGAGTTGGTGGAGCTCATCCTAACAGAAAATCCTGAGGAAAATCTTAAGATCCTAGATATCGGGACTGGAAGTGGCGCCATAGCCCTTGGATTAGCAAAAAACAGACCAGATTGGTCAGTGACAGCAGCAGATATTTCCCAAGCCGCCTTAGAGCTTGCATCAGAGAATGCTAGAAATCAAAATCTTAATATTTTTTTTAAAAAAATCTGATTGTTTTGCAGAAATTTCTGAAAAAAATATGATATAATTGTATCCAATCCACCCTATATCTCTCGTGAAGATGAGTCAGAGGTTGGTTTGAATGTTTTGCATTCAGAACCTCATCTAGCTCTCTTTGCAGATGAGGATGGCCTAGCTATTTACCGCAGAATTGCGGAAGATGCAAAAGACTATCTCACAGATGGTGGTAAGATTTACCTTGAAATTGGATACAAGCAAGGTCAGAGTGCTCCTGATCTTTTTAGGAAGCATCTTCCTGAAAAACGAGTACGAACACTCAAAGACCAATTTGGTCAAGATAGGATGGTTGTAGTTGATGATGGACAGGATTAGACAAGAGTTGGAAAAGGGCGGAGCTGTTGTTTTGCCTACAGAGACAGTTTATGGTCTCTTTGCTAAGGCCTTAGATGAAAAAGCTGTCGACCATGTTTACCAACTCAAACGTCGTCCAAGAGACAAGGCGCTTAACCTCAATATCGCCTCTCTAGAGGATATCTTGCACTTTTCAAAGAATCAGCCAACTTATCTACAAAAACTTGTAGAAACCTTTTTACCAGGTCCCTTGACCATTATCCTCGAAGCTAATGACAGAGTTCCCTATTGGGTCAATTCTGGATTGACAACTGTTGGATTTCGGATGCCGAGTCACCCCATTACACTGGATTTGATTCGAGAGACAGGTCCCTTGATTGGGCCGTCCGCCAATATTTCAGGTCAGGCAAGTGGAGTGACCTTTGCTCAAATTCTAGAGGATTTTGACCAAGAGGTTTTGGGGCTGGAGGACGACGCTTTTCTAACTGGACAGGATTCGACTATTTTGGATTTGTCTGGAGACAAGGTGAAAATCTTACGCCAGGGGGCGATTAAGCGAGAAGATATTCTTGCTCGGTTGCCAGAGATTTCTTTTGAGGAGGAATGAGATGCTAAGAGATTTGCAAGAAACAGATGTGAATGCTATATGTGAGATTAACCAAGAGGCTTTGGGCTATTCTTTTAGTCCAGAGGACACAGCTAGTCAACTAGCTAGACTGTCTCAGGATTCACATCATTTCCTACTTGGCTATGAGGATGTAACAAGTCATGTCTTACTTGGATATGTCCACGCTGAGGTTTATGAATCTCTTTATTCCAAAGTAGGATTCAATATCTTAGTCTTAGCAGTTTCACCTCAAGCACAGGGGCAAGGTATCGGTAAAAACTTACTGCAAGGGTTGGATCAAGAAGCAAAAAGACGGGGTTATGGGTTTATCCGCTTAAACTCTGCCGATCATCGTCTGGGTGCTCATGCATTTTATGAAAAAGTTGGTTATACTTGTGATAAAATGCAGAAACGGTTTATTCGCATCTTTTAGTTTATTTTCTTATTGTAGAACCAAACTAAATGACCAGTCACACTATAAAGGAGAAGACCTATGATTTTTGACAAAGATGATTTTAAAGCATATGATGCTGATCTCTGGAATGCTATTGCCAAAGAAGAAGAACGCCAACAAAACAACATTGAGTTGATTGCTTCGGAAAACGTGGTTTCCAAGGCTGTTATGGCGGCTCAAGGGTCTATCTTGACCAACAAATATGCCGAGGGTTACCCAGGACGCCGTTATTACGGTGGTACAGATGTGGTGGATGTTGTAGAGACTCTGGCTATTGAACGCGCGAAAGAAATTTTCGGGGCTAAATTTGCCAATGTTCAACCCCACTCAGGAAGCCAAGCCAACTGTGCGGCTTACATGGCCTTGATTGAGCCAGGTGATACGGTTATGGGGATGGATTTGGCAGCAGGTGGACACTTGACCCACGGAGCTTCTGTCAGCTTCTCTGGTCAAACCTACAACTTTGTTTCTTATAGTGTAGATCCTGAAACTGAGCTCTTGGACTTTGACGCTATCTTGAAACAAGCCCAAGAAGTAAAACCAAAACTAATCGTAGCAGGTGCTTCAGCCTATTCTCAAATTATCGACTTCTCAAAATTCCGTGAAATTGCTGATGCTGTTGGGGCTAAGCTCATGGTAGATATGGCCCATATCGCTGGTTTGGTGGCCGCTGGTCTTCATCCAAGTCCAGTTCCATATGCACATATCACAACGACAACGACCCACAAAACACTTCGAGGACCACGTGGTGGCTTGATATTGACTAACGATGAAGAACTTGCTAAGAAAATTAACTCAGCTATTTTCCCTGGTATTCAAGGTGGACCATTAGAGCATGTTATCGCAGCAAAAGCTGTTTCATTCAAAGAAGTATTGGATCCTGCTTTTAAAGAATATGCTGCTAATGTCATCAAGAACAGCAAGGCTATGGCAGCTGTCTTCTTGCAAGACCCTGATTTCCGTATCATTTCTGGTGGGACTGAAAACCACCTTTTCTTAGTTGATGTGACTAAGGTTGTTGAAAACGGAAAAGTTGCTCAAAACTTGCTGGATGAAGTCAATATTACCCTAAATAAAAACTCAATCCCATACGAAACCTTGTCACCATTTAAAACAAGTGGGATTCGTATCGGAGCAGCAGCCATCACTGCGCGTGGATTTGGTGAAGACGAAAGCCGTAAAGTGGCTGAACTCATCATTAAAACCCTTAAGAATGCAGAAAATGAAGCTGTCTTAGAAGAAGTGAGAAGTGCGGTCAAAGAATTGACAGATGCCTTCCCATTATACGAGGACTAATACTTTTATGGACATTTATATTAAGAAAGCCATTATCCATCAGTTCAACCCAGATGATACCGAGTTGTTCCTAGCGGATAAGTTTCTCAATATCACGCCAAAAATCGAAGAATACCTGCGCAAAAAAATTGAACGTGTGTATTCAGATGAAGCCAAGACGGGGATTTTCGAGGAAGAAAATCCCTTCTTCAATCATATCACAGACGATTTGTTGGATACTTCAGTAACACTGGCTAATCTCTGGAAAGAGGAATTTAGCATTTCCGAAAATCTCAAAACCAATGACTTGGTTTTTGTTCAGTTTTCTAAAGAAGGGGTAGAGCATTTCGCTTTCTTACGAATTGCCTTGAGGGAAACCTTGACCCACCTTGGTGGAGAAGTTGATAATCCAATCAAGCTAACTCAGAATAACTTGCCTGGTTTTGGAACAGGAGCTGATGAGGCCTTGGTCGTCAATCTTCAAAGTCGCAAGTACCACCTGATCGAGAAACGAATCAAGTACAATGGTACTTTTTTGAACTATTTTTCAGAAAATCTCCTTGCTGTCTCTCCTAAGATCTCTCCCAAGAAATCCATCAAGGAACTGGAAAAAACAGCCCAGAGAATTGCAGAGTCCTTTAACACAGATGACTTTCAATTTCAATCTAAGGTAAAATCAGCGATTTTCAATAATTTAGAAGAAAGCAATGAATTGTCTCCTGAAAAATTGGCGAATGACCTTTTTGATAACAATTTAACAGCTCGTTTGAGTTTTATCGACCAAGTCAAGGAAGCTGTACCAGAACCAGTCCAGTTTGATGAAATTGATGCCAGTCGTCAACTCAAGAAATTTGAAAATCAAAAACTTTCCTTGTCAAACGGAATCGAACTCATCGTTCCAAATAATGTTTACCAGGACGCGGAGTCTGTTGAGTTTATCCAAAATGACAATGGAACCTATTCTATCTTAATTAAAAATATCGAGGATATTCAAAGTAAATAATGTTTAAATTTATAAGAAGAATGCTAGTGCTAGCAGTCCTCCTTTTTGCTGGATATAAAGCCTATCACATTCGTCAGGATGTAAAGCAAGTCATGACCTACCAACCTATGGTTCGAGAAATCCTCAGCGAAAGAGATACTCCGGCCAATGAAGAGTTGGTACTCGCTATGATTTATACCGAAACAAAAGGAAAAGAGCGGGATGTCATGCAGTCTAGTGAGTCTGCTAGTGGCGCTACCAATACCATCAATGACAATGCCTCAAGTATTCGACAAGGGATTCAGACTCTAACAGATAACCTCTATTTGGCACAGAGCAAAGGAGTGGATGTCTGGACCGCCGTTCAAGCCTATAATTTTGGACCTGCCTATATAGACTTTATCGCTCAGAATGGTAAGGAGAATACTCTAGCCCTAGCCAAGCGTTATTCCCGAGAAACGGTCGCTCCTATCCTTGGAAATACCACTGGGAAGACCTACACCTACATCAACCCAATTTCTATCTTTCATGGTGCAGAACTCTATGAAAATGGAGGAAACTATTACTACTCAAGACAGGTTCGCTTTAATCTCTATATCATGAAATTCTTTAATTTCTTTTAAGCATCTGGTTTTTCCAGGTGTTTTTCACTATAAGCTTTCTTTAAGATTGTTTTATTACCCTAGAAAGGTAAAGGAGGGAATATCCCATGAGAAAGAAATTCTTTCTAACAAGCGCTGCAGTATTGTGGGCAGCAACAGCTATGACGAGTGTCCACGCAGCAACCGATGTTCAAAAAGTAATCGATGAAACCTATGTACAACCTGAATATGTGCTTGGCTCTTCACTAACTGAAGACCAGAAGAATCAAACTCTTAGCAAACTTGGCTATGACGCATCAAAAGACACCAAAGATATCAAAACTATGACACCTGATATCTATTCGAAAATTATGAATGTGGCTAATGATGCTAGCCTACAGCTCTATTCGTCGGCCAAGATTCAAAGCTGGGTGACAAATCACCTCTAGAAGTCAAGATTGAAACGCCTGAAAATATCACCAAGGTGACGCAGGATATGTATCGTAATGCAGCAGTGACTCTGGGAGTGGAGCATGCCAAAATCACAGTTGCAGCTCCTATTCCAGTTACAGGTGAGAGCGCCCTAGCAGGGATTTACTACTCGTTAGAGGCCAATGGTGCTAAAGTACCGCAAGCCAATAAAGACTTGGCTCAAGAAGAACTAAAAGCCTTGTCCGATATCAATGCTGAAAACAAGGACAAATCAGGTTACGATGCCAATAAGCTCAATGCGGCTATGACAGATATCAAGGCAGGAATCGCAAAGGCAAAAGAAGCCAAAGGAAGTCTGACAGAGGAAGATGTCCGCAAAATCGTTGAAGACACCCTAAAAAACTACAAACTCGATCAGGTTATAACGGGAAATCAGGTCAATATCATCATCAATTTTGCCCTCAACCTCTCAAAGAGTGACATTTTGAACAATGCTGATTTCACTAAAACCCTAAATGTCCTCAAGGAAAGCATTGTTTCCCAAGCTGGAGATAGCTTTAAAAATATCAACCTCAACTTTGATGCCAATAAAGCGCTAGAAGACGGGGAAACTTCTTTAGCTCCTTGCTTGAAGCCATTGTCAACTTCTTCTTTTATAAATATTCACAAATATCCTATATTTATGGTAAAATAGAATCATCATTTTATTTAGGAGTCAAATATGAATATATTTAGAACAAAGAATGTAAGTTTGATAAAACGGAGATGCACAGGCATTTGAAGTTGTGATTTGATTTTGCTGGGTATTTCAGAGCCATGGTAGGGACTGAGCGTCTTTACAATAACAGTACTGCAGCTGCAACACTTGCTGGTCCAGCCCGTGATTTCAATCGTTATTTCTGCCTTGTGTGGGATTATCAGCTCTCTTTTTGCAGAATTTGCCTCAAAGAGTACCTGCTACAGGTGGTGCCTGCAGTTATCTCTATGCTATTTTAGGAGAATTTCCAGCTTGGTTGGCTGGCTGGTTAACCATGATGGAATTCATGACAGCCATATCTGGTGTGGCTTCGGGTTGGGCAGCTTATTTTAAAGGCTTGCTTTCTCAATATGGGATAGCCCTTCCTAAGGCTTTAAATGGTACCTTTAATCCTCAAGCAGGGACATTTATTGATTTACTGCCTATTCTTGTCTTGGTCTTGGTGACTTCGCTTGTTTTACTCAATGCCAAGGCAGCCTTACGCTTTAATTCTATTCTAGTGATTTTGAAATTTTCCGCTTTAGCTCTTTTTGTTTTAGTAGGAATTTGGCATATTAAGCTTGATAATTGGAGCAATTTTGCTCCTTATGGTTTTGGACAAATCTATGGTGCTAGTACTGGTATTATGGCTGGTGCATCCTTGATGTTCTTCGGTTTTTTAGGATTTGAATCCATCTCTATGGCTGTAGATGAAGTCAAGACTCCTCAAAAAAATATTCCTAGAGGGATTGTCTTATCGCTTTCTATCGTAACCATTCTTTATGCCTTGGTGACGCTTGTTTTGACTGGTGTGGTTCACTACAGCCATCTAAATGTCGATGATGCTGTTGCCTTTGCTCTTCGTAGCGTTGGGATTAGTTGGGCAGCCAACTATGTGTCATTGGTGGCTATCTTGACCTTGATTACGGTTTGTATCTCGATGACCTATGCCCTATCGCGTATGATTTACAGTTTAGCGCGTGACGGCTTGATACCTGCTGCCTTTAAAGAACTAACGAAGACTAGCAAGGTACCCAAAAATGCTACTATTTTAACAGGTCTAGCTTCAGCAGTAGCAGCAGGAATGTTCCCACTAGCTAGTATCGCAGCCTTCTTAAATATTTGTACTCTGTCCTACTTGATCATGCTGGCTTATGGTCTGATTCGCTTACGGAAAGAAAAGGGGATGCCAAAAGCTGGAGAATTTAAAACACCATTGGTACCCCTGTTACCCATTTTATCAATCATCATTTGTTTATCCTTTATGTTACAGTATAATATGGAAACTTGGATTGCTTTCCTAGTTGCGTTGTTAGTAGGAAGTATCATTTACTTTACTTATGGTTATAAGCATTCTACCATAGAAGAATAATACTCTTCGAAAATCTCTTCAAACCACGTCAGCTTCGCCTTGCCGTATATATGGTTACTGACTTCGTCAGTTTCATCTACAACCTCAAAAACATGTTTTGAGCTGACTTCGTCAGTCTTATCTACAACCTCAAAACACTGTTTTGAGCAACCTACGGCTAGCTTCCTAATTTGCTCTTTGATTTTCATTGAGTATATAAAGTGAGAATCTGTTGAGTTGTTGAAACTCAGCAGATTTTTATATGTGAAAGAAATTTCAATTTTTTTCTTAAAAATAGCTTGACAGATTAAATTTTTAGGAGTAGAATGTTTACCAGTTAATTAAATAGTTAAGGGGTTGTTTATGAAGAAACAAAGTTTATTTTTAGTATTGTTAAGTGTTTTCCTTTTGTGTTTAGCTGCTTGTGGGCAAAAGGAAAGTCAGACAGGGAAAGGGATGAAAATTGTCACTAGTTTTTATCCTATCTATGCTATGGTCAAGGAAGTATCTGGTGACTTGAATGATGTTCGGATGATTCAGTCAAGTAGTGGCATTCACTCTTTTGAACCTTCGGCAAATGATATTGCAGCAATATACGATGCAGATGTCTTTGTTTATCATTCGCATACGCTCGAATCTTGGGCAGGAAGTTTGGATCCCAATCTAAAAAAATCTAAAGTTAAGGTTTTAGAGGCTTCAGAGGGAATGACTTTAGATCGCGTCCCAGGGCTAGAAGATGTGGAAGCAGGGGATGGAGTTGATGAAAAAACGCTCTATGATCCTCATACTTGGCTAGATCCAGAAAAAGCTGGTGAAGAAGCCCAGATTATCGCTGACAAACTTTCAGAGGTTGACAGTGAGCATAAAGAAACTTATCAGAAAAATGCGCAAGCCTTTATCAAAAAAGCTCAAGAATTGACTAAGAAATTCCAGCCTAAATTTGAAAAAAAGCGAGTCAGAAAAACATTTTGTAACAGCATACAGCCTTTTTCTTATCTGTGAAGCGATTTGGACTTAATCAACTTGGTATTGCAGGTATCTCTCCTGAACAGAACCAAGTCCACGACAACTTACAGAAATTCAGGAATTTGTAAAAACCTATAAAGGTTAAAACAATTTTTACAGAAAGTAATGCTTCTTCAAAAAGTAGCTGAAACTCTTGTCAAATCAACAGGTGTGGGTCTTAAAACTCTGAATCCTTTGAGGCAGACCCACAAAATGACAAGACTTATCTCGAAAATCTGAGAAAATATGAGTGTTCTAGCAGAAGAATTAAAGTGAGGCAAAGAATGAAAATCAATAAAAATATGTAGTTGGGTTCAGTGGCGAGTCCTTGCCCTAAGTGTTTGCTCTATGAACTTGGACGTTATCAAGCTGGCCAAGTTAAGAAAGATTCTAATCGAGTTGCTTATGAGACGGTGATCAGGCTGGTCAAAAAGCAGAGAACTTTGACACCAGATGAAGTCAGTAAGAGAGGGAATCAACGCCGAACAAATCGTCATCAAGATTACGGATCAAGGTTATGTGACCTCTCATGGAGACCATTATCATTACTATAATGGCAAGGTTCCTTATGATGCCATCATCAGTGAAGAACTGCTGATGAAAGATCCGAATTATCAGTTGAAGGATTCAGACATTGTCAATGAAATCAAGGGTGGTTATGTCATTAAGGTAGACGGGAAAATACTATGTTTACCTCAAAGATGCGGCTCATGCGGACAATATTCGGACAAAGGAAGAGATTAAACGTCAGAAGCAGGAACACAGTCATAATCATGGAGGCGGTTCTAACGATCAGGCGGTAGTTGCTGCCAGAGCCCAAGGACGTTATACAACGGATGACGGCTATATCTTCAATGCATCTGATATCATTGAGGACACGGGTGATGCCTATATCGTTCCTCATGGCAATCACTTCCACTATATTCCTAAGAGTGACTTGTCTGCTAGTGAATTAGCTGCTGCCCAAGCCTTCTTATCTGGAAAAGGTGGCCAATTAAGTACGGTTGAATATCGTTCAAGCAGAGCTGAAACAAGATCTAGTGTGAGAATGAGTCAATCTGAGACACCTCAAAATCCTGCAACAGATTCTGAAAGTCAAAGTGAGGATTTAGCTAGTCTTCTTCAAGAATTGTACGCTTTGCCACTTAGCCAACGTCATGTGGAGTCTGATGGATTAGTATTTGACCCAGCACAGATTACAAAACGTACTGCCAATGGTGTGGCAGTCCCTCACGGAGATCATTTCCATTTCATTCCTTATTCGCAAATGTCTGCTTTGGAAGAAAAATTGGCTCGAAATCTTCCAATTGGAGGTCAGCCAGTTCAAAGTCATTCTGACAATACGAAACCAAGCAGTACAGATAAACCAAGTTCAACACCAAGTTCACCGATTAAACCAAACTTTAATCTCAATACTCCGGCACCAAATCGAGGAACTGGAGGCGCCTATACAACAGATGATGGGTATGTCTTTAGTCCGACAGATGTGATTGAAGATACAGGTGACGCTTTTGTTGTACCGCACGGCAATCATTTCCACTATATACCTAAGAGTGATTTGTCTGCAGAAGAATTGGATGCCGCCCAAGCTTATTGGAATGGTAAACAGGGCTCACATTCTACTACAAGTTCAAGTAAACCAAGTAGTGATAATGCTAAACCAGCCCAACCAAGTTTGACAGAGACTCCAAACATGACTGTCACTCCAACTTATCATCAAAATCAAGGGGAAGATATCCCAACACTTTTAAGTGAATTGTATGCCAAACCTTTATCAGAACGCCATGTGGAATCGGATGGTCTAGTCTTTGATCCGGCACAAATTATCAAACGTACAGCTAACGGTGTTGCAGTGCCTCATGGAGACCATTATCACTTTATTCCTTATTCACAAATGTCCCGCTGGAGAGAAAATTGCACATGATCATAGCTCGTCAAGAGGACAAAATGCATGATCTTGCCCAAGTGTCACTCCTCTGAAGCCAGCCTACTACCAAACCTCTAGCAGTGGAAAATAAACTGATCAGAATTTGATGTCAACCAGGCGTTGAGAAAAAGTTGGTGATGATATATTATCGAAGATAAGGGCGTCTAGTCGTTATGTTCTGCTAAAGACTTTAGCAAAGAGATAAGATTGACGCTCATTGAAAATCTCTTGTCTAAGAAAACCTCAGAGAGCATGCTCTAGTTGTGAGAGAAAGAAAAATGCTACCATCCTCGTGACCAAGAATTTTATGATAAAAGCTTATCATTTGTTGACCGAGGCTCATCAAAAGCCTTTGTCTGAAAATAAGGGTCGTGCTTTCTGATTTCAAGCTTAGACAAATTAGTAGAAACAGCTGAATGATGAATCTTCTAATAAAAGGAAAATTAGTGGATGACTTATTGGCATTCCTAGCACCAATTACCCATCCAGAGCGACTTAGCAAACCAAATGCTCAAATTGCTATACAGACGATGAAATTAAATTGAGCGAAATTAGCAGGTAAGTATACAACAGAAGATGGATATATCTTTGATCTCGTGATATTACCAGTGATGAAGGCGATGCCTATGTAACTCACATATGACTCATAGTCATTGGATTAAGAAAGAGAGCTTGTCTGAAGCTGAAAGAGTAGCACGTCAGAGCTTATACTAAAGAGAAAGGTTTGACACCTCCTTCAACAGAGAATCAGGGATTCAGGAAATACTGAGGTTAAAGGAGTAGAAGCAATCTATAATAAAGTGAAAGCAGCTAAGAAGGTCCCACTTGATCATATTCCTTACAATCTACAACACACTGTTGAAAGTTAAAATGGTAGCTTGATTATACCTCATTACGACCATTACCATAACATTAAATTTAGTTGGTTTGACGAAGGACTCTATGAAGCACCTAAGGGTTATAGCCTTGAGGATCTCTTTTGCGACTGTAAAATATTATGTTGAACATCCTGAAGAACGTCCTCACTCAGATAATGGTTGGGGAAATGCCAGCGACCATGTTCGTGATAAAGCAGGAGACAGTAAACCTGATCAAGTAAGTGAGCCAACTCGCCCTGAATCTGATGAGAAAGAGAAAATCACTACAGGTTCAACTCCTTCAGTAGATAATCTTTATAAACCGAGCACTGATGAAGGCGAGACAGAAGAAGTGATCTAAAGATAAAACAGACGAAGCTGAGAGTACCTCAAGTAGAAAACCGAAAAAGTAGAAGCCAAACTCAAAGAAGTAGAGCTCTACTTGCTTAGTAAGGGATGCTAGTTTGAAAGACAATGTGACAGAGAGCCTAGCTGGTTTACGAAAATAACTTTTGAGCTCCAAACCATGGATAATAATGGTATCATGGCAGAAGCAGAAAAATTACTTGCTTTGTTAAAAGTAGTGAGTCAGTAACGACGAAACCAGAAGCATAAGTTTATCTTATTAAATCAAATGATGTAAGAGTCAGTAGCAATACGCCTCACTCAGATAATGGCTGGGAAATGCCACGACCATGTCTCTAAAATAAGGTAGACCAAGACAGCAAAACCTGATGAAGATAAGGAACATGATGCAAGTGAGCCAACTCACCCTGAATCTGATGAAAAGAGAATCACGCAGTGTCACAAACCCTCATAGATAAATCTTTATAAAGCCTGGGCACTGAAGAAGACGAGACAGAGGGAGAGATAACGATACAACAGATCGAAGCTAGAAGTCCTCAAGTAGAGACTGAAAGTAGAAAGCCAAGCTTAAAGTAAAGTAGAAGATCTACTTGATGGTAACGGATGCTGGCTTGACAATGGCGAGAGCCTATTGGTTTACGAAGTCAATCTGAGTCTCCAAACCATGGATAATAACAGCAAACATGGCAGAAGTGAGAACACTTGTTTGCTAAAAGGTAGCGAGTCAGTTATGACTAACCAGAAGCAGTAAAATCATCCTGTTAAATTGAAATGATGTAAGAGTCAGTAGCAATACTGACTTTTATTTGTCTCGCTCCGTAAGGTTCAGGCTAAATAAACCACCTGATTTTTGGGGCTTTGGATTCATTTAGG
>BNJV01000104.1_pt1 | contig 53290 bp, 52 predicted proteins | sample 8540591 | NCBI WGS metagenome assembly BNJV01 (sample SAMD00202457, study PRJDB9452) | human saliva metagenome | host: Homo sapiens | reverse complement strand
AATTATAGTTGAATCGCTACTTCAATCTTAATCTTGTGGCACAGTTATCTATAAAACTACGTTATCTTTTCCACCTAATCTTCCGCTGCTCTTTGCAGCCACTTCTGCATGGTTACTGTTTGAATATATTTTAATTCTTCTTCGTTATCATCATCTTCTCTTCCATGATCCGTTTTAATTTAAACATTTTTATTAATACTTTAAATAAGTAATAAACCACTCCATTAAAGTCTAAAACTAATAGCAATAGTTATTAGCCATTGGCATTCTAGTAATTGTAAAGTCAATAAGTCCTGCACTAAATCAAAATCCTGCTGTCCGATGGAATGTGAGTGTAAACAAGCTTACTCCTGTAAGAATGCATGAACTCCACTGTCAACATTGCCTAGCATGAATGCAAATTCAGAGTTCTGTTACTCCTATTTTGATGAAGTTGCTCAGCCAATGATAATGATGCAATTGTTCTTTTGCTGAAGGTTTAGGCTTTCCTGATACGTGCATATACGTACGGTAATCCCAAACATCTGGGAAGAATCACCTTTTGATACATTCCTGTTGCTCGCACACACCTGTTCTCGAGAAATTTCCGATATCATTTGTTCCATACTGTATCAAACCAGAAACTGCATTTAATGCATGGTGTAATCTGAAGACAAATGCTGTTAAAGATCAAATATTCCTGCTCTAAAGGGCTAATTTTGAAAAAAGATTCTCCAAATGCAACTAACCAAACACTATAGGCCATACAAGAAAGAATACGAGTGACAATATAAGCATTGTGGCTGCTGTCCATGTGGAACTAATCACCTACTAGCGAAGAATGCAAAAAGCCATCGGTAACTGTGTCTTATGGAATCTATTAAATATTTCCAGATACGGTGTTCCTGATACTATTCCAATAAATGAATTTGTTTATTTTCATAAAAGCTAACGGAACAGTTATTTACATCCTTTGTCAATAGTGCAACTGATTCTTTTGATAATATTGATTATTACTAAGCTACTAATCCTGCCAATGCCATAGAACAAATCCTTCTCTTTTGAACATTCAACTGATATTCCTACCTATGATAATATAGGGATATTGTCAATATGGAAACTCCTGATTTTATTAGGAATGCCGCTGCCCAGGCTGTTTGCTCCCCATCCAACCGGATCCAAGTCTATAACAATTCCTAAAGTGCCGCTGCTGGCATTACAGTAACAACATAAGTGATTTACCAATTTTTGTAAATACTTCATTAACATTTAACCAACTCTCTTTCTACTTTTTTCATCCATATCCTTTTTCATGTGGAACCACAAACTTTTATTTTCAATATTATATATTGATTTTAACCAAGTCAACTTTCATAAACATCTTTTTCAATAGACTTTTTAACTAGTATAAAGTGTGGCCAAACATTTCATTTCACAAACATGAGAATTGAAAAAACTTTTTTCAACTTTTTAAAATTAAAAAGTTCTAACATATCTATCTTCGAAAATTTATTTTTAATCACACTTTCTATTTTTTGTTTTTATTTTTTACATTTTCAGTCTGTTTGCGCTTTCATTCCTTTAAAGATATCATTTGCTTTTCAAAGTGGCCCACATCCAAAAAACCTCTCTGCTTGCGAAAGCGGACTTCAGATGTGCTGATTCAGAATAATGTTTTCTGTATTTATAAGTCTTTTCTTACTTCTCGCATTATTTCCCCAAAGTATAAATAATGTTTTGGTTCTTCCTTTCATTAGATATTCTATGACGTTATCGTAAATATTTCCCAGCCAATTTTCCGAATGTGGTGTTGCATTTTTCTGCAACAACTATCAATGCTGTATTTAAAAAGCGCACCCTGTTTGCTTGCATGGAACAAGGTATCATTTTTGCTCATCATACCGCATATTCACCTTATCTTCATATATAAATATTTTGCAATGAAGGTGAAGTTTACTCCCTTCCTTCCTGAAAAAAGCAAGTCCGTAATGCCTGATTTGATTGTGATGGGGATCCTGTCCCAGCAGAACTATTTTACAGTCCTTATAGCTTGTCAGTTTAAATGCTGAAAATATCTCTTTCCGGTTTAGGATATATATAGTTTTGTCTTATATTCCTTTACCAGAAATTTTTCTCATATCCTGATAATATTCCTTTTCAAATTCTCCTTTTAAAATCTCATCCCAGTCATTTTCCTGTATTTATACCATAACTTCTGTCCTCATCTTTCTCTAAGTCTGTTCCTCTGACACTGCTTCAGCTCCACTTGTCCACTGGTGTCCTGGAGATTCCACCAGATGTGCCTTGAGAAATGAACGCGTGATTTGTTGCCACACCATTTTATCCGACGTGGTTACATACAAGTTCTACAGCCCTTCCTATGTGAACTTCAGCAAATGATTTCAGACTTTTACCGTACTGTGTGCTAAACATTTCTCATGTTGTGTTTTAATTACAAGTTCCAAGTATCCATAATTTATTCCAACTTCTTCAAAATAACTTCTGTCTATGTTGTCTATTTCCAAATCTTATATCAAGTATATCTGTGTTCTGAAATTCTTCATCATCAGAAATTTTTAGCTTCTGTTGTTTTGCGAAATTCCATTTTCAACTAATTTTTCTCCAACTTTTCCATATGAAATTACTCCCTTGCAGAGTCTTGCTCACATGTAAATGCATATATGTCCTTCCATGAAAAGTTAGGACTCTCCTGGATGTGGCAATCTATTCCTAGTTTTCATCAATTTCCTTATTTCTTCTATCCCTATATTTGAATGTATGTGTGTCAATGTTCCATTGTCAGGTGTTACCACATATCTTTCCGTCTTTGTTTTTGCAACAATACTTTTCCTGTCACTTCCCACTCGGGATCAACAGATGAAAAACAGTTCCTTCAGGCCAATACTGTAAAGTCTGTACGCAGTCTATAAGATGCATCCCATATATTATATGTTTCTATTTCATGTGGCAGATTATATTTTCAATCCAGATTTCCTCCAAAGGTGAAACTCCATACATTGCAGCCCTGGCTCCAATCTGTAATCCAAAATCTGTCTATGAACAAACATTCCAACTTTATTATTTCCATTTTGATTTCCTCTAAATATAATCAAAAACTGTTATTTCTACAAATATGTTGTAAAATCTTCCGTTATTCACCTTTATAGTATAAATTTTACAACAACAAAAATACCGCTGTTATAAAAATCGCCACTATGTCGAGATGTTTTTCATTTTTCATGCCTGATACCATGTAGCAGCTTATTCTTTTTCAAAATCCTCTTAAAACCATTGCATTGCTTATAACGTCTATTTTATCGAGGACTGAAATGTGCTTGGTAGCAGCGACTAGCGGATATATTTTTATTCTCGTTGTCAGTTTACATGTTTTTGAAATATCTATTCCCTTCGCCTGCATGTACATGCACTTGCTAATTGTAATAAAAATCTTCCTGAGACACAGTCAAATTATATGTCTCAAGTGCAATTGATGCTGTAAGAAAGATTTATGTAAGCACTATCCTGTTCGAGGATGATGCAAAGCTCACTCCGGATGAGTTTATTTGTTATTAAAATAGCAGCCAACAGGGAATAGCAGAATATTTTACAATATATTAAATTCCTCAAAAACAGCTGCTCCCTGAGTTACTATATAATTTCGAAAATTTTAAAAATATCATGCGTGTGTTCCATATGTTTTGTCCCTTCAGAGGAAAATAAATATCGTGGCAGATTCGTATCAGATAGAAATCAGATATACGATATTCATGGTACACTATGACTTTCTAAACTTGGTATAAACTACTGCTGAAAACTAGTTTAAAATACTAACAATCTTACGTATCATAAGTGAGCATAATTGCTGTTGTCCATAATAGAAACATATCAGTTTTGCTGCTCCATTCAGTCTATGTATTATTGAGATCTTTTCTATATATTCCAGTAAAACGTGACTCGCCATCTAATCACCCGCCTTCTGATGATGTTTCTCAAAGTTAACAAAAAGTTCTTATAAGTTCTTCTGAATTTATTCCAACTTTTTCAACTATATAGTGAAGTGAAGTTTCCTTAAGATTCTTCTTTGAGTATATCAGCCAGAATTTCTGCAAGTTTCCTTCTTTTATAACCTGACTCATCGTTGAAAACATAAAGCTTTGTCAGTATATTCCAACATCAGTCATATCATGCGTAATAAAAGTAGTAATTTCCATATTCGTTCAGCTGTTTCAAAATTCCATTGACTTTCCTGTAATGAAATAAATCCTGTCCTGCAGTCGGTTCATCACCAATATGATTTCAGCTGTAATATTACACAGAGCTATGTTACCCTTTCTTTCTTCTGCCCGTAAGCAAATGCTACTTTTATAGGCCAGTTTCTGAAGGGCTTGAGTTTACATATTTCCAGATTTCCAAGCACTCTTTTGTCTATTTCATCTGGGTGAAATTCCTCTAGTTTAGAGCCAAGTGCACCTCATCAAAAACTGTCACTTTAGAAATCATGGCATTTTGGGTTTTGTAGTACAAAACCTATCTGCTCTTTTCGTTATACTTTCATTACTTATATCACTATTCTTATAATAGATTTTTCCTTCATTCTGTTTCTCAAATCTGTAATAACCTTTGAAAGTGTTGATTTTCCTGCTCCATTAGACCCTCTAATACTTATCATTTCTCCCTTTTTATATCTATGACTTACATTTTCAATATTTTCTTTTTCATTATATGAAAAGGAAATATTTTTCAAGCTTAAAGTATTGTTTCTGAATCCTTTTCTGCTCTTCCACCTGATTGTGTTCTATCCATTTCAGTATATTTTTCCTTCACTTCAGAAGCTAATTTTTCAATATTAAGTATCCTTATATTTCCCAAGGTCCAACATTTGCTGTATTTCAGTGCTGAAATATACAATGGCTCGCTTACTCATTTCCATGAAAGTATATTTCCTTGGGGATATTATCAGGGTATCATCTGCCACTATTCTTCCTTTATCCACAACAATAATTCTGTCAACGCTTTTCTGTGCAGCACATCTTCCAGCCTATGCTCTATAATTACTGTTGTAATTCCTCCCTTTTCCATAGAAGTTCATCTATCAGTTCAATAGCATATTTTCCATAGCGGATCAAGATTTGCCAAAGGCTCATCATAAAGAATATCTTCGTATCATCAACCATTATTCCAGCAAGTGAAACCTTTTGTTTCTGCCCACCTGACAAGTCATGCGGTTTTAAATCCAGCAATTTTTCAATTTTACAAATTCTGCTATTTCCTTAACTTTTATTTTTCATAATTTCAGTTTCAACTTCATCATTTTCCAGTACAAGAGGCTATGTCTTCCGCAACACTCAGTCACAATCTGGGCATCTGAATCCTGAAGAACTGTCCCTACATGCTTGGAATGTTCAAATATTTCATTCAGCTGTTTACCGTAAATTTCAAGTTTTCCTGTATATTTCCCTGTAAAAATATGGTGCCAGTCCGTTTTATACAGTGTCCCATTGTACTCTTTTTCCTGAGCCTGAAGGCCTATTATTACAACTTTTTCTCCCTCGTATATTTTAGATTTATGTCATATAAAGTGAGTTCTAACTGAGCTTTTCATACTGGAATGTGAAATTTTCAAAACTTATGGCAACTTTCTGTCATCTTCGTTTCCTCTAATCTCTTCCAAAGTTTCCTCCCTGTTATTTAAAATACCGCCTAATCTGTCAGCATTACTACTAACTAGAAAATGCGGGTTCTTTAAAACTATTCTTTCTTCAGAACTGCTTTACTTACAATTGTTTTGAGAAAGCAAATATAAAATTGTTCCTAAAACTGCAACAACAAAAGCGTTACTCAATGCCGCAGCAAATCCTGTATAAATACTTTTTCCCTGAGGCTCTTTGTATATTATAATGTCAGAGCAGGTGCTATACTCACCATGTCAGTAAACTTATAATTATATCTCCTATTATAAATTTTACAGCTTTTGCCTTGTCAAAATTTTCAGAGCTAATCATCTTTCCTAAAAAGTCCCATACATAATCCGAAAAATACAGTAGCTGGGAACCCAGCTGAACCATACATTTCCGCTAAAACAGCATATCGTTAAATGTGTGCCCTATAAACCCTATCCCCAGTCCAACTACCGGACCATAAACAAATGCCATTAATGCTAAAAGGCATAAGTTACCTGTAATGTAGTATTTGGAATTGGAGTTGGAATTGCCGCAAATCTTGACAATACAATATAAACTGCTGCTCCTATACCCTAGCTACTACTTTTTAATTGAATTTCTTTCCATTTATATCACCTCTTATAAATTTTTATTACTTTTTATTATATACTAATATTGATTTTTCTCAATCTTTAAAAATTATATTTATTTTTCTTTTTCATTTTTAAAGATGTTCTGTTTTAACTCCTGCATTTTCACAAAGAAATTCTTCTTGAGCCTTTGTTTGAATCAAGATTTATGCTTGTCAGAAAAATATATTACCTTTTTTATTCCTGACTGTACAATTGCTTTTGCACATTCATTGCATGGAAAATGAGTTACATAGATAGTACAATTTTTAAGGGATTTTATACTGTTGAGAATGGCATTCAGCTCAGCGTGTACAACATATGGATACTTTGTTTCCAGAAATTCACCTTCTTTATCCACTGGCATATTGTCAGTCAGAACTTCCCATTGGAAAACCATTGTATCCATTCTGTGATTTTTCTTATCTTCATCTATGATACATGCCCCTACTTGTGTAGAAGGATCCTTGCTTCTCATTCCAGATAAAAATGCTATACCCATAAAATATTCATCCCATGATAAATAATCTGCTCTTTTTGACATTTATTAGACCTCGCTTTCATATTCTATTTAACCGTACTTTTACCTTCATATCAGCAAACATTGTTTACAATAATATCTGGTTTACTGAATTCTATTCACGTTTTACAATTTTTCCATTTTTCTTGTTATCGTATATCCCTGTTTTAGTATATCGTCTACTGAATATTTTTGAAAAGCTTTGCCGCTTTCAGCTGACTCTTTCCTAAGTTCCTTCAATTTTTCCTTTTATTTCAATATTCAGCTCTTTTTCAAAGGCTTTCAAGATGTTGTCTTTTTCTCATTTATAATCAATCTCAAGTCAACTTTATCAAACCTCTGTATTCAAACTGTTTCCCTTGATTTTTCCACAATTCTTTTTAGTTCCTTGTTATTCTCTGTTTCCTTGTCCATCAGCTGAAATTTTTCTCATTGAGGTTCCTACAAAATTTTTAATATAGCTAGCTATTTTTCTCTGTTTCCAGTTCTTTTTCATAAATGCAACTTTATTTAAAAAGCAGCTTATTCAGATATTTTTCTCAGCATAAGGGCATTCTAAGTTCTTCCTTCACAGGAATCAATATTTCTGCAGCCTGGTAGGGGTTGCCGCCCTTCTATCTGCAACAAGGTCAGAAAGAAGATTGTCGATTTCATGTCAACTGCTGAAATAACAGGGATTTCTGATTTAAAATTAGCTTCTATTACAGGCTCTTCATTGAAGGACCACAAATCTTCAATACTTCCTCCACCACGGCCAACAATAGCAGTACATCTGTATCAAGCTGACCTTCATTTTCATTCTAGTTTGAAAACTCTATTCCTAGAAGCCACTTCAGCTGCAGAACCTTCACCCTGAACCTTTGCAGGATAAAGATAAATATTTACATTTCTGAATCTCTTATGTGTTGTATTTATTATCTCTTATTGCCGCACCTGTTTCTGCCGTTACTACACCTACATTTACAGGCAGTTGAGTGTGGTTTTTGTTGAATCATCAAAGTAGCCCTTTTTCAAGATACATAACATTTCAAAACTTCTCAAACAGAGATCCTAACGATGAGTTTTTCAAGTGTCTCTGCAATTATCTGAAATGAACCGTTTTGCTTTCATATACTGTGGCACTTCCATTATTTTTACATGGTCGCCTTCCTTCAAATCAGTTGGAATATTTTTATAAATATATTTGAATATAGCACACTTTACGCTGAGTTTATCATCCTTAAGCGTAGAGTAAAGATGGCCTGAACGGTAATATGTTATATTTGACAGTTCCCCCTGAATGTACATATTCCTGAAAGTTGAGTTCCTTCCAGATACTGTTTTTGCCCTATTTACTTCACTACTTTGAAATATAGTCTGTTCCATTCTTTCCCCTTCTGTTTTAATTTCCTATTTTTTCCTGAATTATTAACCTATTTATTTTTCTATTTTCATTTTTAATTTCGTATATTCTTTTGTAATTTATTTATCAGGATGTCAATACGTTTACCGAATAAAGTCCTATTGAAAAATTATATGCATTGCTCTCAATATAAATAGACTATTTTAAGCGAATCAATATTATCACATATGGATCTACTTTTCCGTATAATATTTATATATAAAAATAGACCAGTATCCTTTGACATTATAAATCCAATGTATATATTTATTCGTTCTTTTTAACTCCTTTTCTGTCCATTTACCTAAAAATGAAATTACAGCTACTATTAGTAAACAGAAAAGGAAAAGATTATACTGACAAAAATATCTTCTGTCGTTTCTGACATTTTCTAAAAATAGGTAAAATTTTTGAAATTTTATCTCTAAAGTTACTATAATTAATACTAGAATTATATACCGAAAGGATATATAAACTGCTGAAATATAAAATAGATAACGGTAAGCACGGTTATCAGCAGCCCATGATTTAAAATCATATCCTCTTTTTATATCTTCTTTTTCATTTCCATATTTTTCACCTGTCAGATTTTCTTATTTTATAACAGTTTTTCCCTGTATTCATCTTCCTTGAATCCAATAAGTGCAAATGTCCTGTTTACAAGAATAGGTCTTTTTAATAGCATTCCATCAGAGCAAGCAGTTCCAATTTTTCCTTTTCAGTCCTTATCCTTCAGTTTTTCCTTCAAATTCAGTTCTTTATAGACTCTCCCGCTTGTATTAAACATTTTTCTGAATAGGAGTCGCTTTTTATAAATATCTTCCAACTTCCCTTACAGTAGATTCTACTCACAATTGTCTTTTCATAACCAATTTTATTTTCATCAAAGCCATTTCAATGCTTTCTTACAAGTTCCACATGCCGGATAATAATATATTCTCATTTCTTTTTCTCCTTGAGTCTTTTTCTTCAAATTTCTAAAAATTTCAAAAGCTTATATTCCATAAATACATAATATTCTTATTTTTGCTAATTTCCTTTTCTACAGTTTACAATTCCAGTAGTATTTTTCAGTTCATTCATTTTATCACGAAGTTTTATCAACTTCTTCAAAATTAAGTTCTTCAGCCAATTCCTTAATCTGTTTTATCAAGATGTTTTAATTTCCTTCTCAATTTCCACTGACTCTTATAATTTTTCTTAATTTTGTCTACACTGTCTTCTTTTTACAATTTCATAATCTACATTGATTCAGCAATTTCCCTCTCAATTGATTTAGGATTAATATTGTTGTCAATATATACTGTTCTGAATCTTTCTACGACGCTCCACTTCATCTATGAGCTTCCTTCATGGAGCCTGTCACGGTATCTGCATACAGGATAACCTGTCCGTTCACGTTTCTTGCCGCTCTTCCATCGTCTGGATTAGCAGACGTCTTGAACGCAGGTATCCTTCATGTCTCTTCAAGTATTGCCTACGAGTGAAAGCTTCAGGAATATCCAGTCCTTCCCTCAAAGGTTTATTCCCACAAGCACATCAAATTCACCTTTTCTAAGTCCTCTTATTATCTCAGTTCTTTCAAGCGTATCAATATCCGAGTGCATATACTTTACCTTTATACCGTATTCCAGATAGTAGTCTGTCAGCTCTTCAGCCATTTTTCTTCGTAAGTGTTGTAACAAGAACTCATTTTCTTTCTTTACCAGTTCTTGTCTTTATTTCATCCATCAAGTCATCAATCTGAGTTTTTGTGAGCCTTGTTTCAATTTCCGGGTTCAACAATTCCTGTAGGCCTTACAAGCTGCTCAATTATTTCTTCAGCTTTGACTGTTCCAGCTCGTAGTCACTGGGTTGCAGATACTATACACTACCTGAGGAACTTTTGCAAAAACTCTTCAAATTTAGAGGTCTGTTGTCAAAAGCACTGGCAATCTGAACCCATTATTTACAAAGTGATTCTTTCCTTGCCCTATCCCCTTATACATTCCATTTATCTGGGGGAACTGATGATATGTGACTCATCAGAAAAACCACCATATCATCAGGAAAATAATCCAAAAGTGTATCAGGTGCCTCCTCCTTCCTTCTTTCCTGTAAGATATCTTGAATAATTTTCTCCCTTTACAATAGCCTATTTCAGCTATCATTTCAAGGTCATATTCTGTTCTCTGTTTGATTCTCTGTCTTCCAGAAGTTTATTCTGTCTCTCAAAAATCTGTATCCTGTCATGAAGTTCTGCCTTTATGCTCTCAAACATTTTTCTGAGATCTTCAGTTGAAAGATAGTAGGGTTGCAGGCATTATTGTAAGTCTTTGAATATCCCATATTTTTCTGTCCTGTAAAGGGTATTAATTTCTGAAATGCTCTCAAGGTCATCTCCAAAAAGATTCAAATCTATATCCATGTATCTGATAACTGGATGTAAATCAAGCACATCCCCTTTTACCTGAATTTTCCCTCTCGAAGGCAATATCATTTCTCTCATATCTAGAAATAAGTCTTCTGATTAGTTCATTTCTATCAAATCCTGTTGCTACATCAATTGGTATTGAACGTTTTTATATCTTTCGAGGCGATCCCAATCCATATATTGCCGAAACAGAAGCCACTATTATTACATCCGTCGATTTAACAGGGCTGCCGTTGCCGCGTGTCTTAATTTATCTATTTCATCATTTATTGAAGAGTCTTTTCTATATATGTATCCGTTTTGCATATATATCTTCCGGCTGGTAGTAATCATATAGGAAACAAAGTATTCCACTGCATTTTCAGGAAAAACTGCTTATATTCATTATATAGCTGGGCTGCCAGTGTCTTATTAGGAGCCATTATCAATGCCGGCCTGTTTATCCTTTCAATTACATTTGCCACCGTAAATGTCTTCCCTGATCCTGATAACTCCCAGGAGAATCTGGTCTGTAATACCATTTTCAATACTCAACTATTTTTATCTATTGCCTGTGGCTGGTCACCTGTAGGCTGAAATTTTGAATGTATTTTAAAAATCCATTTTTAGTTTCCTTCCTTCAATTTACCCTTTATTTCTTATAATTATATAAAATTTACCTAATAAAATCAATAAAGAAATCTAGTTTATTGCAATTTAAAATTCAGTTATGGATAGTGTTATGCATTTGATTATATAAAAACAAGAATAAATTTTTCCAACTCCCTGTTTTGCATTTTTATAATATTCTAAATTTATTCCAAGCTTTCCCAAGCTTTTTCCATTTTCAGGCATTTCAACTGTTCACTCTCATTGCTTTATTAAGTTCTTTAAGATATTCTTCCAACTCTTTTGAAGTCCATTTCCCTTTAATCAGTTCCATTTCTCCATTAGAAACATCGTATTTTTCTAGTTCTTTTAGCAGTCTCAAATTTTTCCTTCAATAGTTCCATATATAAATCCATCATTTTTGAAATATCTTCTACGTTATCTATTTTTATCTTTTGGTAATTTACGTCCGTATCTTTCAAAAATCTTCTTTCAATTTCTTTTCATCTTTTCCATCAATATCTACTTCATCAATATCTATAATTTTTGTTTCATATTTCACATTTACTTTTTGAGTTTGACAAATATTCTATATTTTTAATTTCTGTAGTTTCAGCTACTAAAACAAAAATTTTCGAATAATTTTCCACCATTATTTTTGTAACTTTTTACATCTTCCTTTTTCCTTTTAGTCATGTTTTTGTATCCATTTCATTTCAAAACCAAATTCTATAACATTGTGCAAATGAAGAAAAACTCCTTTGAAAGTTTCTTTTTACAACATTTTTAATCCTACTTTCTGTTTCTCTATTTTACCTGACTTATCTGCTGTTCAGATAATGTAACTCTTTTACTTTCACTTCCATATCCTTCTCCAAATAATTGCGGTGAAAACAGTAATAAAATAATTAATCTAGTTTTCATCACTCCTTAGTATTGTTTTTATGATAATTTCATGCCATTTACTATTTTCTATCTACTGTTATTTATTTTTATGATACATATTTTAAAGTATAGAACTATGACAACAAATCATACCGGGAGATTTAACCCATAATATAAAAATATTTATATATAATTTCAAAATATGGATTTTATTAATACAAACTTCTGCTGTCCTAAAAGTATTTCTCTCCTTTTCAGTTATATAATATTCCGATTATTCATTATCTCCTATAAATTCTATATTTTAGATGTATACCCACTTTAACTTTCTTAAATCTATACATTCAGCCAGATATTCCTTATTATGCTCTTTGTAAATCGGGCTGCCTATAATTTCCTCTTTAAGATTATCGTATTTTACTGCTGTCCTCCCCCTATAATTTTTATCTTTTCCATTCTGTGAGAAACATTATATCCTCTTTCCATCTCCTTCATAACTAATACATGGTAAATAAAAGATGAGTATACAGATATGAAAAGCACTGTAGTCCACCGTTTATGTTCTCTTTTCCATCAGTGCCTCAGAGCACAACATTCCCTATGTTGGCCAAAGCAGCTGATGCTGGCAGTAAGTGGATAAAGTTTATTTTCATGCCACTAGTCTCATATTGTTCTCCTGTTAATAGATTTGATTTTTCTAAATATTCATTAGAGTATTTCTTTTATTAAAGAGTGTTAATGTATTCAGTGGCAACATTTGATTATTTTTCCTTCCATATATTCATTTAATATATATTAAATAATGCCTCTTTTCAATTGTACTTGCTGAGCTCATCATATATGAAGAATGGCATTCCTAAAATCTTTTTACTCTCCTCCATGTCTCTTGTTTCCTGTATTTTCTGTTTAACCATACAGTATCCAATTCTTTTTCCTTCAGGTACTCCCTTGTCTCAGATATATTTTGCGATTTTGCTTAGCACTGTAACTGTTTATTTGCCCACAACTTTTCACATTCTCTTCTTGCCTGTCTTTTGTGATCTCATATTTACACCTCATTCTAAATATTTTCAAACTGAAAACAAATCCATACAATGTACCACTATTAATAAGAATCTCTAAACATTTCAAATAGATGCTCTATTTACGTTACCACCCTGGTACTCTACTGTATTCTGTTTTACTTAATGACTATGGTACACATTTCTATATCAAACTTCATTTTCTGTTTTTCAAATGTCTCTTATACTTTATACTTTTCTCTTATCTGATTCTTGTAGATCTCAACCTGAGTTCCATAAACTACCTGTACACCCATTTCCTGAACACCAGTACTCCTTTTGCCTGAAGCTCTTTCCATCTTGCATCATCCAGAAACTTTAGAGCATCTTTTGTGCAGTAACTCTCAATCTTGTAATACATGCATCAGTGTTATCTATGTTGTCAACTCACCTAGTGCAGTTACGATATCATCAATAAGTTCCTGCCCTTGTCCATTTCTTCTCCCTTATTCTTAGATTCATTGTAATCTTTTCTTGTGTAAGTTTATTTTCCAGAATCTCCTCTACGGAGTAGGAATATTGAATTTTAATATTAATGTTTCTAGATACAGTAATAAGTACCACATGCCAGGTCCTAATATAGAAGTATCAGTAATATGAGTTTTTGCCGGTCGCCTTGTAAAAGACCAAGAATGTAAAGTCGATTATGCACTCTCGAGAAAGTAATTCCCACTGCTACATTCAGCACATACATAAGCATATATGCCACCAGTCCTATTTCAAGTATTGCGTGAATTACATATAATGCTAGTGCTACAAAAAGGAATATAAAATTCAATTGGTTCCAGTTATTCTGTCAGGAATGAAGTTAATGCTGCAGATATAAGTATTCCTTTTACTGCCGCCTTGTTCTTCCTACATCAGCAGTTCTGTACATTGCAAGTGCTGCCGCTGGAAGTCCAAACATCATGGGAAGGAGAATCCCCTGTCGTCATTGTTTTGTTGACTGATACGCAAAATGTTTTATAGACGGATCCTGTAAGCTGTGCAAGAGTATATTCTGTCCACCGGCACCATTTTTCTGCCACTGCTTCCTGATATCCTCCAAGTTGAGTATGCCAGAACAGTGGATATATTGCGTGATGTAATCCGAATACATTTAACCAATCTCATTGTAAATCCATGAGAGAAAGTTCACCTACTGCTCCTGTTGCCGCAAATGTTTCTCCAGCCTTTACAATTCCCATAAAAATTGTTGGCCAGATGGAGATGGAAATATTGCTGCCAATGGAATAAACGAGAATAGTGTCATTACAGGTACAAATCTGTTCCCACTAGAGATGCCAAATAATCGGGAAGAACTTTATCAGAAAGATTTATTTAGCAGTACTGCTGATGCAACTTCCATACCACATATAATTCCTCCACTCTGTCTGCAATATAAATGTTCCAAGTTCTTTTTATGAGTGCACGCAGTTCCTCTTGCCGCAGAGCTTCTCCAAGTCCTATAGCAACAGTGCATCATAAGTTACAGAATCAGGTGTTATTCCTTTCTAAATCCTAAATCGTTCCTATTATGGTATGAAAAAGTAAATCCTAAAACTGCCGATAATGCCACTGTTTCTTTATTTTTATTTACCAGAGTCATGTGCAACTCCACCGCAAACAATAAAGGTCGTTGCTACGAATAATCCTGTATTTGAGAAACAGCTGCATCGAGATGGTTTAAAAGGTGTTCCTGGTTCTAAAAAGTAAGAGTTATAAGTTTTTAATATAGCAACTGGATTGGTAGAAATCCCCAACTCCTAAAATATTCCCGCCATTGGTAATACTGCTATTTGGTAATGCCTCAATTTTCATAATGCTACATAAGATATTATTTTTCATTTTAAATGTCATATTGGAGCTACCTAAAAGTCAGTAGCTCCAATGATTCTCCTATCTCTCTTTTCTAAGCTTTGCTTTTAATTTTTCCTATTCTGTAGTAATGCAGAAAATCTGTTCTTTTTCTATTACCCTGTTTCCTTGTTCTACATAAGAATCTAAAAGCTTGTTTAGGAGTTTTTGCTCCTGTAAACACTGCTTGTAATTCAGGGAATAACAAGTTTTCTCAGTCAGCGTATCTGGTGTATGATTTGCAGAAATTGAATATAGTTTTGCATTTTCCTGGTAGCTTTTAAGAATGGTAATTCTCCAGCAACTTCCTTAGCGACTGAATCTCTTACCGGAATAACATTTTTAGAAGCTTTTACAAGTTCTTTAATGGAGCTGAAGAATTGTAACAAATAGCGAAACTTCCGTACAGCTTTATTTCCTGTGTTAAATACACATTCCACCAACTATATAAGTAACTGATAAAGGTCCTTTTTCTCCGAGGAATATTTTGCAAGTCTTACGTCAAATTTTCCAACTTTCCTCTTTCCATATACGCTTTTATATTCATCCATAAGGTTATTATTTGCCAAAACTGATTGCAACCTAACACAGATTTTGGAATAATCCAAGAGCATCATTTGAAGAAAGGCTTTCCGGACCACTGTTTGTATGCCTGCTTTTCTCTCCAGTCATCAAGTTTTTGTAAGAGCTTTTTGCACTCGCTTTCATCATTTGACAACCAAGTTTTCCATCTTCTACCGAAATAAGGCGAACCATACGTTCTTAAATATGCTACGTTCCATGTCCATAGGCTGGTTGTAATGGCATACAGTCCCATAGGAGCAACATCTTGAGTAATTTTTCATAATGTCAATATTTCTTCTGCTATTCTTCAAAGTCCATGTAGCGGCTTTCATGTTTCTCCTTTAATGCTATATTTATCGAAGTCCTGCTTTTTCTGAACATGTCAGCATTGTACAGTAATGTTCAGGGTTGTTTCCAAATGGATAGAAGTGTGTTTTCCACCTGTCAGACATTATCCCATGTTAGCTTGTGGAATATCTAGTTTCTTCATCAGTATATCATCAGTAGGTGCGTGCTCCCATGTGTGCATACTGTGTCATAGCAAAGAATTGATTCAAAAGACTGCATCACGCAAACAATGTGTCTGTGTGCAACACTTAACTTAGCTGAACTTGCTTTGATCTCCAGGTATTACCTGAACATATTAACTGTAATATTAGGATTTTCGTCTTAAATTCTTCTTGCCGCTTTTCTTAGGAAACTGTCACCGAAATCGCTCATCTGCTTTAGCATCATAAACACGCTTTCCATTGAGGTAAGCCATATGTCGATAGTTTACGGGTCCGTCAGCAGTTTCACCACCGGCATCCTTCTTTCCTCCACAGCTTACAACTAATAATAAAGACATTATTACCAATAATAAACGAAAATTTCTAACGATTCTTTTACCTCTCCTGATTTTGTTATTATATTACCATAAATTAAAGTATTAATATGCATTTATTCGTAACTGCTCCTGAAGATATTCCTCTTGTGAAATATTGCTGGAACAGAATAATATTATTATCATAGGGAAAAGTGAGCAACTGCCGCTCCTGCAACCTTCAATCCAAGTTGGGATTTCAAAATCCTGCATAAGTCCTGCCACTCCAACTGTCGGTGTGCTTGTTGTTTGTGTGTGCTGACATCAGCAACTGCCACAGATAATCAGTCCACACAGTTACAAAGTTTAGAATAAACGGTGCACCTATTCCGGTTTTGCTATTGGAGCATTGTTACTTTTTATGAGAATACTTGCCATTCTTCTGCTGCTCCTCTGTGACGCTGGTTCCCTTATTGAATCAGAATCATGTTCAAAAATCCTTTAAGCATGAGAATACCCCAAAACATGCCAGCCAGATTCGGCACTATGAATGCCAGATAAAGTATTCATCCAATTAAATGTGGTAACTATTTTTAAACAAAGGAATTATAAATGTTTCCTTCGGTATCGCACAGAGACCTATAAACATATAATATGTGAAATTACTTCCTTTAAATTTAGTTTGCAAAAGCATAGGCCGCCAGTGATGAAATAATAACTGTCCAGCACCGTTGTTACCAAATGATACACTGTTAAAAAGCCATCTGCTGACAGGCTGATTGTAAAACAGTTCCTTATAACTCCTGAGATAGATAGCACTTGGGAAACCAGTCTGGAGGCATCTTGTAAATATCTGCAGATGTTTTCACGCAAATGGAGTATCAGCCATACTAATGGCATCCAAGGCAACTATCGCCAGTACAAAAACTATAACATTAGCAATTACATCATAGCTCATTCTTTTTATCCTAGATTTTAAATTTATCGTTTTCGCCTCCTTATATCTCCAAACGCTTTTAAACTGAGTATTAGTAATACAACAAGTATAAACATTAACACCTACGGCGCCACCAACTCCTCTATTATTGTATACAAACGCATTCTGATACAGATAGTACATACATCGTTAACTGGAAGCATTATTAGGTCCACCTGACCTGTTAATAACTGATTACTACGAATATTTTCAATACTGCGATTATATTTATAACTGTTAAATAATGTCAGCGTTGTAGGTTTTACCAGAGAGAATTAATATGTTTGTCTCTGCCATCTTGGAAGCTCCATCTGTTCTGCGAGAGCAAAATAATCGGAAGGAATTCTATCATTGCTGCGCAATATATAGAGTATTGATTGTACATTTCCTACAAAAGTTACAAAAATAATCGTATACATTACTATTTTGCATTTCCTAGTAAACTTACATATTCCTATTTCATTGAATAAATATATTATAAGACCGATTAGCGGGATTAAGTAAAAGTTCCATACCATACTCATTACAACCAGTCTGAAACCATTACCGGTAAATAGTAACTTCCTCTTATAAATGAAATATATCTTGGATTTTTATCATATACAGTTGTTGCAACAAACAGTCCAAAAAGCAATTGTCAGGAAAAACAATTCTATTACAAATAGAAATTGTATTTAACATTGATTTTCATAAAAACAGGATCCTGAAACAGTTCCTTATAGTTGTCAGACCTACAAAAATTTCTTCTGCATAAGTCGATCTGAATAAACTCATTTTAAATCCTTCAAATATTGGATATAGTATAAATACTATAAAATAAAATTAACTGTGGCAAAATAAATAAATATCCAGTTACAGGTTTTCGATACCTTTTGATAAAAATCAGATTTCCTATTTTTTGCCATTGATTCGACCTCCTTTATTCTTTATAACCTAAATTAAATTTATTATTAAATAAATCATTTCCATTAATAACCACTTTTACTCTATATCTTCCTGTAATGGCCCAGTTGAATATTTTATCCTGCACCTTTACATTCATTGCCTCATGAGAATATTCAGGCATTACAAGGAAGCTTTTTCTCATTCAGATTATTATACACTGCAAACTGGGTTTCAGGCGGACGTCCCATCATCCATAAGACTCGCAATAAACGCTAATTTTCCTTTTATCCTATGTGCAAAATTCTTTACATCAATGTATGTAGTGTGTTACTCTTCCTCCGTCTCATGAAACAGGTCTATAAATTTAAAATATCTGTAAAAGTTCCACATAAGCCTCTGTAATTGTGCGCATTTCCACAACTTTTTATAATCGCTCAGAAAAGGATAAATTATAAAAGCTGTCCTTTATATTTTGATTTAGTGCTGCACACACTAGGGAAAAGTGCTCACTCCTGAGATTCTCCGTAAACTTTTATATTTTTCTTTATCAGTAAATTTAAAATTTTCAATAATCAGATAATAGATAGTGTCCAGATAAACATCCTTGTGCAAAAGTTTATCTCTTCCTTCTTTTTTGTACAATGTGTCCTCTAACTGTTATTCCATCAAAAATGCCGTTATCCTGCGATTTTCCAGCCTGACCTCTCATCCATCATTTGCCAGTCCCATTTCGAGCAACAAATTCTATATTTCTGCTCCAGTCTGAACTCTGACCCTGATATCCATGAAATTTCAATACAAGACAGGTCTTTTATCCTTCACTTCTTTAAAATTATCAGTTTTTGAATAAATTCTGGCTCCTCCTGTTCGTTAAAATACAAATCATAACATTCTGCAAAAGGTATACAAAATCGCTTTTTAATCATTCATCATCAATTCTTTTCACTCATCAGCCTTTCTGATTTCTTCATTCCAGAAATTCATCAAAGTCATTAGGAAAAGGGCTTGTTCCTCTATAATTCAAATATTTTTCCATGATTATATTTTTATCCCTTCAATTTTATATTTTCTCCATTAAAATTTTACTGAGTTTTACATTATAAGTTTACCTCATTTTTCATTTTGTAAATAGCCTAATATTTCATTTTAAAATGAAATTTTTCCCTACTATAATTGAAAGTTATTCTATTTTTATACAATTTAAATTAAGCTGTTATTTTTAACACACTCCATTTTATATCCTTCTTCTTTCCAATTTCGCCTCAATATATTTCCTCAAGATTGGAATATGACTAAGTTCAGGAGTTTTACTGGCAAAAATAAATGTGACATTTTTCTTTTTCCAGTTCCTCTTTTATTTTTGAAGAAACTGACTAAAATAAGGGTTTTTCTTCAACTCATCAGAATATTTTTCAGAAAATGTTTCAAAACTGATTTTCCTTTATGATAATCTTCCCTAAGTTCTGTTGGGGAGTAATTTCTTTAGCCCAATAACTGATTCGGCATTTTCCTTTTTATTCCCCTTGCCCAAGTCTGTCAACAAATACTCTGAATCCATCGTCATCTTCAGCTTTTTCATAAATTCTTTTCCAAATTAATCTATTCATATGTCTATTCCTTTTTCACAAAATATATACTATCATTCCTGAGCCTGTCAAAGCCAGTCCTGTCAATGCCAGTGCAGTCTGCGTAAGCAAGGCACTTACTAAAACAACTATTCCTCCTATTATAGCCACTACCGGTACAAAAGGATACAACGGAACCCGATATGGTCTTTCAATGTCAGGACAGTCTTTGCGGAATTTAATTACTCCATACAAATGCAAGTCATTGAAAATCCACCAACTGAACATTGCCATATCAGCCAATGTATTAAATGTTCTAAAAATGTCATAGTTCCTCCTGACAAAACATTAAGGCAAAAACTTGCAAGGATGTTTTAAACTTTGGATGAAGTTTAGTAAATTTTTTACTGTATGGCAGTTCATTATGAAGTGCCATTATATATGGTATTCTTGTTGAAATAAGTACCTTCCGTTCAATGTTCCAAAAACAGAAATCAATATTCCTACCGTTATAAGTTTGGCTCCTATTCCCTTTCAAGAAAGTATGAACCACATCTGCGGCAGGGGTAGAAGTTTTTGCAGAATTCCTGCAGGTAAAAACATATAAATCGCATAGATTAATAATAAAATATACAATGCAGACTCCTATTATTCCAACTGTAATTGCTTTTTGGAAGATCTTTTCTCAGTTTTCATTTCTCCTGCAATTGTTCCGCATGCTGCCATCCGTCATAAGCAAACATACATGACAAATTTGCCTGCACCAAATATTGATAGATTTCCTCCGGCACTTCCGCCAACTGGAAGAACTGGAGTTAAGTTTGATACAGAACCTCCTTAAAAGCCGAAATAACAATAACAATTATTGGCATTAATTTTGCCACCGTCAATATATTTTGTAATTATTCCTCCAGCTTTTGCCCCATAAAATTCATTACAAACAGAAATATTATAAATGAGTGCAACCAATATTCTGATAGGAAGGATTTATATTAAACAGTTTTTCTTAACTGTAATGAAATAACATGTTGCCTGTGCTGACATATATGCAGGCCAGAATACAAAAAGCATATGTCCATCTGCCAGATATCCTATTTTTCTCCAAATATTCTTTTAGCCACGTAACCATTCCACTGTCTGGAATAGCTCCAGACAGTTCAGCTACCGTAAGTCCTCCACATAAATTAATTATGCCTGCTGAAACCCATGCCCGTAGTGCACGTCAGGGGTAGCCTATAGTTATTTCAAGCACTCCCTGAGTTTTATATATATTCCCGATCTATCATAGTTAACTACAAAATGTAGCAGTCAGTGATCCCAGTACTCTTTTTAAGAATGTTCCTTTCTTGTCTTTTTCATTCATTTTCACCATTAAAAACCTAATCATTTATAACAATTATTATCTTTAAACCTTTCTTTCCAAATTTACAACATAGTAATGTTTTTCCTATAAAATATCATTTTATATTGCTGAAGATTTTATCATATTTTACCTCAAAATAATAGATATTTATCTTTAGATATATTATTTTCAGTAAAAGAAAAAGAATATGTCTCAAAATAGTAAAAATTAAATATAATATACACTATATCATTTTACTAAAATATAGTTTTTAGATTATTTTTATTTTCTTTTTGAAACAAACTTCTTAGATATATTCTATCCTACTATTTCTTTTTAGTTTCCTGATTTTATCCCATATTCCAGCTTTAGTTAAGATACTTTTACAGTTTCTGTTGGTTGAGCTCCATTTGAAAGAAATCTTAAAATTTCTTCTTCCTTCAATACAACCTGTTTCCCCATCTTCTGCTAAAGGATTGTATGTTCCAAGGTAAGCTATTGCTTTCCCGTCTCTTCGATAAAAACTTCCATTGCAGCTATTCTATAGAAAGGAACTCTTTTTCTTCTAATCTTGTTAATCTTAATTTTACCATTTTAAATTTACCTCCAAGTTTTATTTATTAGATTTTTAGCTTGTAATTTGACTTACTATGACATTATACATAATCTCTAAAAAATTGTCAAGTATTTTTCTTTACATAAAATCTCTATTTTTAAAATTTTACATCATTGTATTGATTACAAGCATTGCCGCTGAGAAAGCTGCTATTATCCCAAATAGAGGTAGTACAAATTTCAGCCATTTATCAAAAAGTAACTGCCATTTCAAGTAAAGAATCATCCCTGTGGGTGTTATAAAAGACATCAGACCTTGTCTCAATTGTGCGCATTAGTATAATTTCTCTTGAAACTCAGCTGTGATCTGCAAGCGGTGCCATAATCAGCATTGAAAGTACTGCAAGTCCTGAGAGATTGAATAAGAACCTAAGACAGATACCAAACTGAAATAATGCAAATACAGTATGACTCATGTTTGCAACGAGCGACTTGACAGATGTACAATAATGTATCTGATATAAAACCATTGTCCATTATAATATTTACTGCACGTGCAAGTCTACTATAAGTGCTACTCCTATAAGTTCTGCAGCCCCATTTATAAAGGAATTTATAGATTTTTCAGGAAGTCCTGATAAAAACATTATTATAATTCCTACTGCAGAAAAGTGATGACATTTCACCAAACCACCATCCCTGTGTTGAAACTCCCCAAATCATTATAGGAAAGGCAGGCCAAATATAGTGAGGCATAATTTTTCTCATTGTAAATTCTGATTTTAAACTTTTTCAAACTGTCCTAAAAATTTTTCATGGATTTCCTCTTCCTGATCATAAACAACGGATTTTTGTTCTATCTTTCTTAACTTTCAGTGTATATCTGTAAATATACTATTGTTATAATTGATGCAAGAATAAGGCATACTATACGGAATGTAAGTCCTTCTGTAAAGGATATTCCTGCTGCATTTGATGCAATAACTGTGAAAATGGATTAACTGTAGAAAACATTGTTCCTATTGTTGAACCTAGAGAAATTGCCGCAATACATGTCATAGCGTCAAATCCGCTTTGCTAAAAATATTGGCATCAGAATAGGATAGAATGCTATAGTTTCTTCCTGACATTCCAAATGTTGTTCCTCCTAATGTTATCAATGAAAATATTAGAGTTACAAGTACAAATTCTTTTCCTTTTGTGAAAGAGCTGCTATTCCTGCATCAAAAGCACCCATTTTATTTATAATTCCAATTACTCCACCTAAAATTAGCACAAAATTACAATATCAACTGAATCTGCTACTCCAGCAACAGGGTGACTTTATAATTTCAACTATTCCTTGAGGGCTTTGCGGAATTCTTTTATAAGTTCCCGGAATAGCTATAGGGTTTTTATAATTTCTTCTGTAAATTTATTGACGGAAAGATTAATATTCATTTATCCAGAACTTCCTGCGTTGCAGGTTGTACTGTAACTTTTTCATTTTCATCCGTTATCATAAATTCATTGCTCTCCTTGCTGTATGTTAATTTTTGAAAATCTTCCTGATGGTATCAGATAAGTCAATGTTGCTGCTAAAAAGCGGTATATTGACTAACACTGTATAAATGCGGAAGGAAATTCAAATTTTTCTTTTTCATGAAAATCACTCCTTAAATATTTATAATAATTTTATACCAAAATCATTTTTAACTTTAATTTTTAAATAAATAATTTTTCTATTTATATTTTTAAAAATTTTTATGTTCATTATAAATATACCTCAACTTTTCAGAAAAACCAGTCAAATTAAGAAAAAATTTTAATCTTTTTCTATTCAAAATACTCATTTAGTGCTATAATCTGTAACATGTCAAAGGAAGGAAAATAATTAAAAATATGATTGATAGTATATTAGATGAGCTGTTCATGCCACGTACAGGTAAAAGAAGGGAAAATATAGATGACCTTAAGTTAATCTATGCTTTACTAGGAGAGCCATGTAATTCTGTAAAAAGTTATACACATTGCCGGAACAAACGGAAAAGGCTCACTGCTACATTCCTTGAAAATATTCTGCTGGAAGCAGGATATAATGTAGGAAAAGTTTACATCCCCACATATTCTCAAATATAATGAAAGAATACTTTATAACAGACAGATGATAGATGATGAAGAAATTGTAAACAACTATTATTTTTATAAAACAGGTAATAGAAGACTTCAAAAGGAAAAAATATAGATTTTTAAGGATATGTATTTTTAACTTTTTGAAATAACAACATTTATAGCATTAATGTTTTTGCCATCCTGATTTCCTTGTTATAGAAACAGGACTTGGAGGAAAGGCTTGATGCTACAAACATTATAAATTCTGATATTGCCCTTATTACAAACATCAGTTTTGACCATACAGCAATTCTCGAAACTCCCTAGAAATTTCCTATGAAAAAGCCGGAATTATTAAAAAATAGGGAATTATGTATTTATTCAGACTGTTTATCTGAATTGGAAGAAGAAATTAATAAAAAGACAGAAAATTCCATCAATGTCATAAAAATACAATGATATGGAAGTGGAACTGGATAAAATTAATTATAAAACTGTAATAAAATTTCAGGATAAAAATTTACTCTGCCTTTATTTGGAAAATTTCAGGCAAATAATTTTTATTAGCTTATGAAACTTCAAAATTTTATAATATTGATGATGAAACTATTCAGGAGGGTATTAATAAAGTTTTCTGGCCTGCACGGTTTGAATTTTTCTACTACTGAACCCCCTGTTATACTTGATGCCGCACATAATGATGATTCCATAAGGAAGCTTGCTGAAAATCTGTCTGAAGTCTATAAAAATGAAGTTGTAATTATAACCTCGGCTTCTAGCAACAAAGGATTTTGAACAGGTGTTTACTAAGCTTGAAAAATTACTGACAAGATTTTTATTACCTCTTTAAAAGGACACAGTATATGGGTTAACTTCATCAGAAATCAGGGAAAAATGATTTCCCTGAATATTCCGTTGATAGTATTATTTTTGAAGATGACATTATGACTGCATATGAAAACGCCTTGAGTATTGTAAAGGATAGAAAATTCGGATATAAAAGCGATTGTCATCTGTGGTTCCTTTTATGAAATAGCAAAAATTTAATAAAATAATTGCCGGAAAATAGATCTAATTTCCTGAAAAATAAAAAGTAGAATAATACTGTATATTTTCTTAATATCAGTTATTCTACTTTTTTTCATTATAATCATTAATTTCTAGTATATTCATCTTCTCCAATATAAAAACCTTTCAAATAGTTTTAGGACATATCTTCTTCATTGATTTTTGGCACTTTTTCACACCATGTAAGTTTTAATTTTGGATAATCTTCACTCATTATAGTTAAGCTTTTCTTTATAGGAATCAAATTCTTCCAGATAAATTTCAAACAGTTCTTCAAATATTCCCATATCATTTTATACCGAAGGCATCTACAGCAACAAAGAAAAATCCTCATTTTCATACAAATCTGATATAAAATCCTCGTCAGGTTCTTTCAACATATTTTATAAGATTGTCAGGATTTTTCATAACATCATTATATATTTTTACCTTGCGAAATCAACCATAATCTAAAAATCAAAGCTTTCTTCACGTGTGTCTCCATTTAACAGGTATGAGGCACACCAGAGTTTCTGATTATAACTTTCCAGCATTATTTCATCTACTATTATTCCAAAGCTGAAAAATTTCTTCATATGACTTGTTGATAATTTTTCTACAAGATAGTTCATTCTGCCATTATTATCCTTTTTCCTTTTTATGAGACTGCTGCAATATACCTCCAGAAATTTTTCCCGTGTCATTGCCAACTCCATAACTCTTATTCCTCCTTCCACATCATAAAAATATTTTTAAATTATAATTTTAATCGTGTTTATTTTTACCTGTACACAGGTTTTTGTGATGTAAAAGCTATGAAAAATCGCTGCCCATGTTTTTGATTCACTGTTATAAAAACACTCCACCATCAGAATAGGGAGCGTCACTACTTCTGTATCTTCCTGTACTTGCCTGATTCATATGTATATCATGAATTCCCTTTTTATTATCATATAGACGGCCAAATACAAAAAATTTCATTTATGTCGTTGTCAAGACTTTCGACACATGCCTTTCAATATTCCCGTCAGAAAGACTTCCTCCTGTCCAGTCCCTTCATGAGTTTCATTTTTCATGAGAAAAATAATTCCATTCTTAAATAATCCAAATTTAAATTTTTCTGCCTATTGTTATCGAGCTACTGTAACAGCATTTCCTTAAAATTTTGTTATTATATGTGTAATTGTTGTCGTAATAAACTTGCAAATTTGAAGAATAAAATTCATCACTATTTTCAAGAACAACTTCCTATATTTATTGATATGTCATATTCCTTTATATTATTTTCATCCTCTTTTTACAGCCACAATGATATGATAATGAGCTTTTCTGTCAAAAATCATACCATTTACCTGTAACTTTTTCCCCTAAAGTACATATTTTTCCATTCTTCCTCCAAAAATTCCAGCTTTAAAATTTATATTGAAACTTTCAAGCTAATCCCTTTTCAATATTATTATACCACATAATTTCAAGGTTAGCAATAGATTACATCATATTTGGATTATTTTTAACCTTCTTTTATTTTTATATCCCATATCATTAAGAAACTGTTGATCCCTTCTCCATTTTTTTCTTACTTTAACCCATAATTTAAGGTTTACCTTCAAATCAATAAGTCTTCTATTTCTCTTCTTGCTTCCAGTCCCGATTTTTCAGCAGGGGCCCCGTCTTTTCCTATTATTATTCCTTCTGGCTGTCCCTTTCCACATAAATATTTACATCATATTTTTCTTATTTCAGGTTTTTGTTTCAACATTTACAATTTCTACTGACACTGTGAGGAACCTCGTCTTTTGTATGATGCAGTATTTTTTTCCTTTCACAGTTTCAACTACAATTTTATTTACAGGTAAATCTGTATAATAGTCTTCAGGATAGAACCATACATCATTTGACAAATATTTCTCAGCCACTTCAAAAATTTTATGTATTCAATTGCAAATTCTGCCGTCAGTGTTATTATATTGTCAAAATCCCTAACTTTTCTTTTATTTCCTCTTTTTGAAACTTCTATTTCCTCATCACTCATTTTATCAATCTTGTTTATTATAAGAACTACAGGTGTTGTAACTTCTTTTATATGTTCGTTTACGAAAATATCTCCTGTTGAAATTTCCTGTGTCCCATCAAGCAGGAACATTATAAGATCCACATCATTTAACGTTTCAAAGGGCAATTTCAGTCATATGCTCTCCTAGAAGATGTTTTGGCTTATGAATTCCCGGAGTATCTACAAATATAAACTGATTATCCTGTATATTTACAATTCCCTTATCTGATCCCTTGTAGTTCCTGCCTTGTCAGAAACTATCGCCACCTTTTCCTTTACAAGTTTATTCATTAATGTAGATTTCCCGACATTTGGTCTCCCTACAATTGCTATAAATCCTGATTTCATTTATAAAATTTCCTCCTATTTCTATATTTTTGGTTTTCTATTATTTTACAATGATGTTTTTCGTTGCATATTTATAAAAATATTATGCTAACTTATTATATATATTATACATACTTTTATAATTTTTGTAAACAGTAACTTATTCAAATGTGTTTATAATAATATACATAGTATATTTTAACTTATATTCATATATAAACCCTACATTATCATTAAATTTTTATTTGTTTTTCTTTTTAATATATAGTATAATAATGCATTATATTTATTTAGAAAAGGACGGAGATTTAATGTTCGAATTAAAAATGGACATGATTCAAACAATTGGTTTTGTCTGTTATTTTTACTTATAATCGGTATGAAACTAAAAGTAAAGTTAAATTCTTTGAAAAATATTGTATTCCGTCACCTGTTATTGGCGGTTCTTTTTCAATAATAGCCTTTATACTTAGACAATCCAATATTATAACTATAAAGTTTGATACTACATTGCAGACATTTTTTGTAGTAATATTTTTACCAGTGTTGGATTCAATGCAAGTTTAAAAGTTCTGAAAAAGGGAGGAGTATTTATTTTTCTTCTTCTTGCCATAGGTTTATGTTTTGCACAAAAACCTGGTTGCTGTTCTTCTTTCAGGATTCGTTGGAATTAATCCACTTCTTGCATTAATGACAGGATCTACTCCAATGACCGGAGGACACGGAACTTCGAGCAATTGCACCAAGTATTGAGCTCTTGGAATAAAGGGGAGCCGAAGCAGTTGCAATAGCATCTGCAACTTTTTGGACTTATTGCAGGTTCTATGCTCGGAGGACCTATTGCAAATAATCTTGTTATTAAACATAAACTAATGGAAAAACAAACTTCAAAGCATGAAAGCAATAATTATGATGATGATATTGATGAAAATGTTTTGAATAAGCCTGAACCTGTTCTTGATGCAGAAAAAAATTTTTCAATGGCATTTTTCTTTATTTTAATAGCAATGGGAATAGGATCATATTTATCCATTATTATAACAAAGCTTTTACCTGCAATGAATTTCCCGATTTATATCGGTCCAATGATTATTGCGGCTATTATGAAAATATTTCAGATAATTCAAAATTATTTACTGCACCTATAAGGGAAATCAGTGTAATGGAAGAAGTTTCACTTAACCTGTTCCTTGCAATGGCACTTATGTCACTAAAATTATGGGAATTAATAAATCTTGCTGTTCCAATGCTGATACTTCTGATAGCTCAGATAATTCTTATTTATCTATATCTGAATTTTATTACATTCAGGGCAATGGGAAGTGACTATGATGCAGCAGTAATAGTATCAGGACATTGCAGTTTGGATTAGGAGCTACACCTAACGGAATTTCAAATATGAAATCTGTGTGTGAAAAATATAAATATTCAGACTTGCATTTTTCGTTGTTCCTGTTGTCGGAGCATTATTTATAGATTTTGCAAACGTAAGTTTAATTACATTATTTATAAGTTTCTTTAAATAAAAAGAGACTATCACAAAATTAAAAATGAAAACCATATTTATGAATTATTTATAATTCCACAATTCAAAACAGGAAATGAATTTAGAAAAAGTCATCTGCCCGAGCCTTTAGGCGAGTTTTTGACTTTCTTTATGAATGACTGTTTTGTATAAGTGATTTTAATAAATGAATAAATATGGTTTTTATATTATTTATATTTTTGTGATAGTCTCTTTTTCTATAATTTCTATTTATTTTGAGCAATTTCAGCTCCTGTTTCTACTTCCTTGCCTGTATTTTTCTGCATCAGCAAGATCTGAAGGTAGAGAACTGTAAAGGCCCATTTAACAGGTTATTTATTATATTTTTAGGATTTTCTTTTAATGATTTATAGCTGAAGAATACACTCCCCTTAACTTCAGGATAATTTCTGTTATAATTTATCTGATTTACAAGTTCATTAGGGATTTGACCATGAACCTACCCTGTATGCAGCCTGTCCTATGTATAAATCAGTTCTTGTACTTTTAGCATGTTTACTCCACCATTTTTACAAGTGTATTATATTCTGCAACTTTAAATCCTTGATTCCAGTATATTTGTGGTACTACATAATCAATCCATCCCTTATCCATCCAGTGTAAAAATATCTGCATAAAGGTCATCATAATTTTGAACTCCTGCCTGTGTTTCCGAACCTCTTCCTCGGATCAGTCGAGGCATTTCTCCATACTCCAAAAGGACTTATCCCAAATGCAATGCTGCTATTCTGTTTTTATTTCCCTATGGAGTTTTTCAACAAGTTTATTTATATTGTTTCTTCTCCAGTCACCTTTGTCAGCAAACTTAGCTCCATATTTTTCGGAACTGTGCATCGTCCGGGTATTCCTGTCCTTTTACTTTATAAGGATAGAAATAGTCATCCATGTGAACTCCGTCAATATCGTAATTTCTTACTACTTCAACAATACTGTCAATAACATAATCATTTACTTCAGGTATTCCCGGATTCAGAATGCAGCTGTCCTCCATATACGACTGTCCATTCAGGCCTTTTTCTTCCTATATTATCTTTAGAAAGACTTTCTGTGCTGGTAGACTTCCTTTCATTGTAAGTCTGTACGGATTAAACCATGCATGAAATTCTATACCTCTTTTATGTCTTCCATCAATCATAAATTTCAACGGATCATATCCGAGTTTACTCCCTGAGTTCCTGTAAGATATTCAGACCATGGCGAATATTTTGAAGGATAGAAGGCGTCTCCTGTGGGTTTTATCTGAACAAATACTGCATTCATATTCCATCTTTTAACATCTTCAAGCACTGAAATACTCTCTCTTTTCTGCTGCTCAACGCTCAATCCTTTTTGAAGGCCAGTCAATATTTATGACACTAATCACCCATACTCCACGTAATTCCTTTTTGAATTTTTTAGTCTTATTTGAATCATCCTTTTTAAGTCCTCCGATGATTTTTGTTATTTCATTATAATTACTTTTCATATGTACAGTTTCTGCATTTAAGGTTCCCATTGTAAATGTTGCCATTAAAAATAATAATGCCTTATTTAAAAATTTTTCCTACTTATTTTCACTAATCTTCTCCTTCTCAATTTTTCTTAATTTTCAAAATCCAATAAAAATAGGCAGGTGATCTGACAAAGTATTTCTCAGTACCTTATAATCCTTTATTTTTATATCCTCAGAACATAAAATAAAAATCCAGCTCTTTTTAGGTGCCCACTTGGAAATGTCGGTTCTCTTCTATTATTAACATTCTGTAATTTTTCCCCTTTTAAAAACAGTTCTATTTCTTCTTTTTCCCACAGCAGATTAAAATCTCCTGCAACAATAAACGGCTTTTTATAATTTTTCTATCATATTATTCAATTCCACGATTTGCCTTAGCCTTGTCTTTCCACCCAAAAGCTAGATGAACTAAAAATCAGTAACTTCTTCTGTTTCCATTTCAATTACAAGTTTTTCGTCCCTCTTTCCAGGTGAGTGAAATCTCTGGGCTATTATATTTGATAATAGTGCATTCCTGCTTTCTCATAACTGAGAATTTCATGTATTTCGAGTTTTCTCCATATTTATATTGTGACACATAATGTTTTCCAGTCAACTCCCAAAGCAGTTTTTGCCTGATTTTGTCTCCTTTGTCCTGAATGACCTAAATCTACTTCTACAAGTCCTACAATATCTGCCTTCTGTTCCTTTATAAACTCTCCTATACGGTGAATATGATCTAAGACTGACCTAAATACCCCCTCAGATATTTCATCAGCTGATTTAAATATTTCCCTGTACCATATCGTATATTATATAAAAGAAATCTCATTTTTATTACTTCCTAACTAATCCTACTCCATCTCCAAATGGCAGCAGGACAAAAATCAAATTCATTGTTTAATTTCTGTATAAACTCTTTTAATCTTATAACTATTGTCCTAAACCTTTTTGGAACTTCAGTTTCCTCTTCCGCTACTAACCCTCTGAACATTATATTGTCAATAAATATAATACCATTTCCATTTTAGAAGCTGCCAGCACATTGTAAAAAATTTAATGTATTGACCCTTTGCCGCATCAATAAAAAAATAAAATCAAATTTATTATTTTGATCTAATTTAGGTATTTCTTCCAATGCATCTCCTAAAATCAAATGATTCTTTTCAAAAATCCCAGCTTTTTAAAATTTTCAATAGCCTTTTCATGTCTTTTTCATCAATTTCAATTGTTGTGAGCTGTCCGCCATTTGCATTTTGCAATCTGTGCAGGAATAAACCTGAATATCCTGTTGCTGTACCCACTTCCAAAAATATTTTTAGCTCCAATTCCTTTTGCATTAAATATCATAAAATTTAAAACTTCTCTTGTTATTATTGGAACATCATTACTTAAAGCTTTCCATTTCTATGCTTTTCAGCACCTCATCATTTTATGTGAAACAATTTCTGTGTATATTCTGATGATTTAATAAAGTTTTTCAATCATATATTTTTACCATATCCCTTTTTATTTAATCTTTTTATTTTCTTTTGTTTACAGTTAATATTTCCATAATGTCTGTTATTTTTATTTACCTTCTGTTCTCACAAAAACTATATCATTTCCCCTATTTTTAAACATTTGGGAGACATCACTGCGAAAAATTATGATTCAATTATAATTCCAATAAAAATTATGGACACAGGCTCCATTACTTTTAAAAAGTAACTGGGTTTTTCCCTGTATCTTTTTCAGAATAAATATCTGTCAAATTTTCAAAAGATACTGTCATTTTTCCTGTTTTTCACCTATTTTCAGAAATCCTTTATACTCCTCATTAAAAACTGAGTTTTTCAAAGGTTTTCCCTATACCTCTCCTTTTTCCAGCCTAAAAAAATTATTTTGCGTACTTCTTCGTTTTAGGAGTACATTTCCTGAATTTGCACACATTTTTAATGATTCAGGAAAAGAAATTCCACCATCTGTAAGGGAATACATATTCTGAGTAAAGTTTAAAAATAGCTATATTTTTGTATATTTCTCCAAATATGAATATTTTCATGGCAATTTTTCAAAAATATTTCTGATTATTTTTAAGAAATAAGATGATAAAAAAACTCCTAAAAGCTAGAAAAATCAATATTACAAAACCATATTTATCTGCAATTTCACTTATTCGGATTATAGCCTTTGTCAGTTTCGGTAATTCCTGATCCAAATCAGAATATATGACAGTAAACTTCGGAACAACTACTCTAAATAAAACAGTTACTATCACAAATGCCGTAATATGACTGTCACAGGGATATATTGAAAGATTTCTGACGTCTCTTTTTAGTTTTCCCTAAACTTATACTTCTCAAACAAATTTTTTTAAATACTATTTCCAAAGTTTCCTGTTTCTTCTCCAATTTTTACCAGTTCCAGAAATTCTTTACTTTGGGTAAGGCTCCCAAAAAGCTTTCCCCAGAAATTTCCACCTTCTATTTTCTACAGTTTTTATTATCCTATTTTTATTTCTTTCCTGTAACCTTCAGAAATGATCCTCAAAAAGCTTCCAGTCAATTCTATTTTTCCCTTTTTAAAAGATAGTACATTCCTTTTGTAAAGGAGCATAGTTCCTTTTCAGTAATTTTATCATTTTTAAATTTTTTTCAAGCTAAAAACAGTCAATTTAATCCCCCTTTTTGATTTTTAAACTGTTTTTATTATCTGTATTTTTCTTCTGTTGCTGAACTTTTTCAAAGTTTTTGTTTTTCAGATTTATCTGCTTTTATTTTCCTGTTTTTCCGTTGTTTTCTTTATATTATCTGTTTCATTATTTTCAACATTTTTCTCATTATTTCCTTCATTTTTCAGAGTTCTTTTTCTGACTTTCCCTTTCACTTCTCTTTACATCATTAATATAGCTTGCACCCACATTTAAAATTCTTTTTGAAAAAGTTCTTTATAGGCAAAAGCTTCCCTTATAAATAAATGTCTTTTCAAATGAATCAACTCTTGTCAGTTCAAGTAATGAAAACAGTCTTAAAACAAATCCTATTGCAAAAGCAAAATCTTATTGTGTAAAATTGTTCTCCAAAAAACATAAATAACTCCATTATTTACGAACTTTCCTACAAGTCCGCCAAATATTCCTGCCAGTATTGCTGAAATTCCACAAACTATAGCATATGCCCTACATAAGCATCAGCAGGGTTCTTCGAAACTTCCATCATTAAATTTAATAAACTTAATATTGTGCAGTAAATCCCTACTGCGTCGATTACTGCCGCTGCAAAAAGCATTGACATTTTGTTATCCTGTGTCATAGAAAAATATGTAAGGACATAATATGTTGTAAAGAATATTCCCATTCTTAACATAGTCTTATTCCATATTTATCAGATAATTTACCATATATTATGTAAAGTACACTTGACAGTATTGCAGTAATAACTCCCATCTGGGAAAGAAACATTGTATTTACACAAGTATCTTTTATTCTATAATATTCTGTCAGAGGTTTTAAAAAATTCCCATGTAAATAGCCATATAGATGCAAATTTTCAGATAAAGGACGAAATTTTTATTTTTTTAAATGCAGCTTTTTATACTGATATTCTTTACTTCCTCCCTAAATCCGGAATATAGTGAAGATACATAAATACTGCAGATCCTATTGCTGAAACTGCCATTACTGATGTAAGCAGCAATATGGAGCTTTTTTTATCAGGTAGAGATAAAAACATATCCATAGAATAGTGTATATACCACTGTTGACAACGATGAAAATAAATTACGTTTCCCAAAAATATTTTCCTCTTTTCCTTTTTTTATTTATAATTTCTACCATTGTAGCTGTCCATACGTTATTTACAAAAGGTGATGACAACCCATAAATAAACATTATCATAAAATATACAAACTGATTTCTCATATCAAACAGCACTGCAAAAGGCGGTAAACATATAACTAACCTTGATATTGTAACTGACAGAACAAGTGTTCTTCTTCTTCCACCTAAAATTGTATTTACTCTTTTAGTAAATATCTGCAATAAATATCCGGCTGTTGGCAAAGATGATACTACTGATATTAAAAAAGAACTCATATTAAAGTATATTGCCAGACTTAACAGCACAAAACTTTGCATTCCACTGAAAAAAACCATTAAAGAACATAACTTCCAGTATCGCATATTTTCTAGTATTTTTATTGGATATTTCTACATTCACTTTTTATTCCCTACCCTTCGGAATTATTTAAATTTATTTGGCATCCAAAGCCAATTTTTCCTAAAAGCTATCGATCCTACAAAACCTCGCTTCATCTCAAGTCCGGGATACACAACATACTCATCAATTTCTTCAAGTATTTCTTTTTCTGTACATATCCGTTTAAAAATTCCTGTAAATATTTTTCTTATACGTGGAAACAGATGCTGCTGTTTCATTACTCCTCCACCCATTATTATTCTCTGAGGAGATAAAATCAGTACATACTTCATAAGAGCCTGTGCCAGATAATAAGCCTCCATATCCCACACTTTTTCATTATCAGCCAGTTCCTGTCCCTTTTTCCCCATCTTTTTCAATTGCAGGCCCTGCAGCCATTCCTTCAAGACAGTCTTTATAAAATGGACAGTTTCCTTCATAAAGTATCTTCAGGATGTCTTTTCATAAAAAATATGACCCATTTCCGGATGTGTAAGCCCCTGAGCATAGTTCCATTTACAACGGCTCCTGCTCCAATTCCTGTTCCAACTGTTATATACATAACATTTTTCAATCCTTTTCCAGCTCCCCACCATGATTCAGCCAGTGCCGCACCATTTACATCTGTATCAAATTCCATTGGGACATCATAGTGCTTTTTCAGTTCCCCGATTATATTATAGTCACTCAGTATGCCTTTGGAGTTTTTGTTATATAACCGTATGTTTCTGAACCTTTTACAGGATCAATGGGATCAAAACTTCCAACCCCATAACATCAAACTTTTTATCCTTAAAATACTCTATAACCTTAGACATTGTTTCTTCAGGGAGTAGTTGTTGGAATACTTATTCTGTCTATTATTTTTCCCATCTTCAGTTCCAAGACCACATATAAATTTTGTTCCACCTCTCCTACTGCTGCAATTATCGCTATAATTCCACTTCCTTCTTTTCTTAATTCTATTTAAAAACTATAATTTGTCACCTTATATTTTTATCCACGAAAATTAGCACATAACATGTTATATTTTTCATAATTATTTTTCTATAACGTTATGGTAGAATTCCAGTATTTCCTCTTTTGTAGCTGTTGCTGTTCCAATTTTAGCAACCACAATACCTGAAGCCATATTTGCAATAGCTCCCGCTTCAAACAGATCTGCTCCTGCACATACTGATAACAGGAATGTTGATATAAAAGTATCTCCTGCTCCTGTCACATCATAAACTTCTCTTGCTACAGTCAGTATTCTCTTATGTTCATTCTGAAAAAGCGAAACCCCTTCCTCACTTCTTGTCAGCACTACATTATCAAGTTCGAGTTCTTCCTTAAGCTCTGACATTTTTTTGTGCAATTTCTTCTTCATTCTGGAATTTTTCATACCAAAATAATCAAGTTTCTTTCCTGTTAGGAGTCATTGAAGTTGCTCCTTGTAATTTTTAAAATTATTGAGGCTTAGGATCACTAACAACTTTTCTGTTATATTTTTAGCTATTTTTATTATGCTCTGAGAAACAATTCTGTCAGCACTCCTTTATTATAATCTGAAAGAAGTACCGCATCTGTATTTTCAATGTCCTTCTCAACATTTTCAATTATTTTTGTTTGTATATTTTCAGTAATATCAGTATCCTTTTCCCAGTCCAGCCTCAATAACTGCTGCCCTTGTGAAAAGAACTCTGCTTTTTATTATTGTGGGTCTTGTTCCATCTATGACAATACCTGATGGATCTATCTGCTTAGCCTCAAGTTCCTTTACAAATTTTTCACCATTGCTGTCCTGCCCTACAACTCCATAGACAGAAACTTGTGCTGACAGGCTTTTCAAGTTATTTGCCACATTCGAAGCTCCTCCGAGAACAAACCTTTCCTTCTCAATGTTTACCACCGGAACCGGTGCCTCAGGAGATATTCTGGTTACTTTCCTATTAAATATTCATCAGCATCCTTATCACCAACAACGGCAATTTTAACCTTACTGAAAACATTCAGTATTTCCTTCAGTCTTTCAAATGAAATCATACTCTATCCTCTTTCTGAACTTAATCTAAAAATTATTTTTCTTTGCATTTATAAAATTGTGTTCCTATATTATACTATATATTTCAGATTATATCATTAATTTTCACATTAATAATTTTGAGAAATTTATTACAGCTTTCTGTATTTTTATTTTTCTGTCTTCTGGATTATAAACTTCTATTTCAATGTAAATATCCCTTACTTCATGGTTTTCCTTTTGTATTTAAAGGGGACCAATTATAGGTATTGCTGACAGAAAAGGAACTTTTCTCAATGTTTTCCTTGTTTACATTCTGCTTTGAGACCACCTATAAAAGTTGACCCTCCGTCATCTAGAGCTAATAATAGTTTTAGTCTGATTTTTCTGTTTTTGCTCCTGATGTGGCGCTATAATTAGATGTAAGCTTAAAATTACTTATTTCCGTATCTATTTTCAGCAGAATTTTTCTTTTTCATTTTTATTTTTAATTTCAGGCAGTATCCTGAAAAACTATTCCAAACTTCTGAAAAATATAGGCTCTATATAATCTTCATTATTTTTGTTATTTTTCTTCTCTCCTACGATTACCTCTTCTGTAACCTTGAGTTCCCCTTCTTCATTTTTCCATTATCATAAGAGTTGGCATCAGCTTCTATTTTTATATCTCCGTTTTCTCTTAAAAAGGTTAAAATCAACTCCCAGAAACTTTCCTCCGCTTGAAAAAATTGATCCAATGGATACTTCCCCATTTAGAAACTTTGCTATAAGACTAGTTTTTTGCCGAGTCTGGTTATCAGTGCTGGCACTCCAGTCAACTCAAGCCTTTCAAAAGGTTTGAGCTCGTATCAATTATTCTTCCTTTTTATTATTACCTGTTCTTTTGGTCTGTCCAGATCTTTTATTATCCTTCTGACTTCTTCCATTTTCTTTTCATCTCCGTGAAGAATAACTTTATTGTCAATTCCACCACTTTTAAATCCACTCAATCCATCCAGTTTTTCAGATATTTTCCTTTACATCCCTGTATTCAAGTTCCACTTCCCTATTTTCTCGTTAACTGTTTTTCTGGTGTAGTTTCTTTATTGTTATTTTTCTTCACTTTTTCTGTTTTGTATTATTTTTCTTTGGCTTTATTTTTACACTTTCCTTTTCCAGTTCTTCTTTTTTTCTGCCTTTTTCTTCCCTGTAAATAAATATTCTATTTACATTCTGTACATCTTTTTATTCACATAATCTGTTATTTTTCTGAAAAAAATATTATTTCCTATAAGAAAAAAGCATAAAAATTATAACTACATTTTTTTGAACCTTCATTTTATCCCATTTATTTCTAAACAACATTTTTCTATCCTTCCCAATTAATTTTTTTACAGCTATTTTTACCCTTTTCAATAAATCCCAGAAATTTTAAATCCTTCACCTGTAAGGTCAATATACATTCTGGAAGTGTCTATAAACTTTCTGCTTTTTATTAAGAAAATACAGAAACTTTCCAAAAATTATTCAATGACCCATACAATGTAAAATGAATATACTTCAGTTTATAGCCATTTCTCTCCCACAATGTCTCTAGCTTTTTGATATTTCATTCATTTTAAGCCCACTTTCCCTTGTAAAAACATAAATCATCTTTTTAAATTCTGACTCATTTTTTTCATGGAAAGCAGTCCTAATTTCCCTGTTATTATTTGAATCTGCTCATAATCAGATTGTATTTCCTTCCTACGTTCTTCCCTTTCTGAAAATAACATTTTTCTATTTTTCACTTCAGTTCCTTTTTATTTTTCCTTCAGCAGTTTTTCGTTATCATTCCTGTATTTCTGATATTTGGTATTTAATCCCAATATTCCCAGCACAAACAACAGAACCAGTATAATTCCCTTTATTTTTAATCTTTTCCATTCCAACCTTCCACACTATTCTTTCTCACTTACAGTATATTCAAAAACCGTTGTTTTCATCATTGTCCTTTATATATCCAAGTTCGCTGTTTTCATATTTTTCCCTTACACTGTTTTCAAACTTTTCAAAATTATCAAAATTTTTCTATTTCTCCTGTATCAGCCATTTTTGTTCTCATACTTCACTTTAGTATAATCTATTCCGTTAATACTGTTATCTACCAGAAATTTTATAAATGAATAATACTCCTTCCTTTTTGTTCCATTATCAATTTCATTTAATTTCAACAACTCTTCTGAATAATCCGGAAGTTTTTCATTCTTCTCCTTTAAATATTCAGATTCCAGGCTTTTCACCTGTTTCTTCAGTTATTATTTTTCAACCTGTTTCCCTAAAGGAATCATTCCATTTAAAAAAATACATAGATTCCTATCAGAACAACAACAACCAGTACATCTTTTAATTTTTATATTTTTAAATCTCCAAGCTCAAGCTGGTTATTTTTACTCAGAAAATTTATATTATTTTCCAGTTCTTCATTCTGAAAAAAATATTCCTTATATCCTCTTCTTCACAAAAGAAAGTTTTTCCATATCCCCAAAATCAAAATTTTTCCTGTCTTCCATATCTTCCAGTTTTTAAATCAGAGCTTTTCAAGTTCTTCTATTTTTCATTTTTACCAGCATTCTTACACTGTTTATTTCCCCAACCTGTAATATTTCAATATCTTCTTCCTTCGAAAAAAACCATAAATTATATCAAAAATCTGTTTTTATGTCCATAAGCTTAAAAGCCAGCTTGTCTGCAACTGTTTTTATATCATTTATCTGTTTTTCTTTCCATATACAGATTTATATACCTGTTTTTCCATATGATTTAAATAATATTTTTACATATATATTTCATATTTTTATTTATAAAATTATTTTTATCCTGTAAATCTTCTTCAAATAAAAAAATAAGGATAGTGCAGGATAACTGAAACAGCCATTTCTTCATCTGTTTCACTTTCTTCCCTTAAATTTTCAAGAATAGAAGATAATTCCTGATTTTCAAAAACAGAATCTCTTCATTCATGTAAATATAGACTTTATCCTTACTTCTCATATAAATTTTTATTTTCTCAAACATTTTTTTCACCTCAATTTTTTTCCCTCTTATATTTCAGTTTAAAACAAACCCGCCATTCTTTTCCTGAATTTCCACAGTCACGGAATCTATCCTTTTTAAATTCCAGTTCTTCCCTATAATTGACTTCTTTCCCTAAAACCTTCTTAAAATATACTATTTTCAGATTATTATAAAACTGTATTTTTCTTCAAGTGGCGGAAAATATTCATTTCCTGCAAAATCCTTTATTTCCTTTTATTTTAAAGTTTCCCAATACTTTCTTCATGATTACCTGAAAATAGAAGTCTTTTCAGTTCATTCTGACCAGATGTGCTTATTATGAACTTTTTATTGAAATAATCACTTTTCCCTTTATAACTTCCTGATTTCCGTTAATGCTTAATCCCCTGTTTTTCCAATCTTTCAGCAGTTTTATCCTCCATACTTGCCATATAACTGCTTGATATTTTCCTGCTCCTGTCACTTTTCTCCCTCAGAACAGTTATTTTCCCACGCTCATGCACAAAATAGATAAATCCTGTTGAAAAAGTCAGAATGACAGATAAAATTATAAGAACATAAACAAGACTTGCCCCCTCTTTTTATTCTTCATCAGATCCCTCCTCTACATTAAATTAATTACCTTAACTTCTTCACTACTCCCGTTTTTCATTACAATCATAAATAATCTGTCCACTTTTTAAATTCCAGATTTTCATATTCTCCTAAAAGCTGTCCTGCTTCCCAGATTTAACAGATTTATTCCTTCTGATATGTATAATTTCTTATTTGTGTATTCAGCTTATAAAAATAAATTATCCTTTCTAAATAAAACATAATTTCCTTTTTATATGAAAATTATCCATGCTTCCTTCATATTCAAAAACTTCCCTGTCCCTGTTTGATATATCTTCAGAAATCTTTATCTGTAAGAAAGTGGATATTTTCTTCCAATTTCTGAGTTTTTGACTTTTTCTTTTCTATCATTACAGTTCTTTTTAAAAAAATACTGAAATTACAAATACAACTACTGAAAACAGGAGCATACATATCAGTATTTTCAAGAGCAGATATCCTCCTGTTTTTCCCCCGCCTTATCCTTTCATAATCCCCCTTTTTTTACTTTATTTCAGGAAAATAATAATCCTTTTTCCCGTCTATAATTATTTCAGTATATATTCCTTTTCCCTTTTTCATTCAGATAATAGTTTTCTGTTGCTTTTATTTCCAGATTACGACTTTTTCCATTGACACTCTCCTTCAGTATCTGATACTTTCCTTCTATTGCAAATTTACTGTAAAAGTCATTTTTTTATTCTGTATCGCATGTTTTTCCAATACGACTGTACAGAAATGCATAATCTTTTTGTTTTCAATATTTCTGACATATTTTCTGTTTCCATATTAAAAATATTTTTTTCCTGTCAATCTTTACTGTCCGTTCTGAAAGTCTTTAAAATCAGATTTGAAACAGGTGTCAGGACAATAACAACAAAAAAATATGGATAAAAGACTTTCAACCAGCGTTTCCCCTTTATTTTTCATGATTAAATCCATCCCTTATAATATTTGAATATCCATTATCCTTGTAATAACCCCATAATAAGAAAAAGGGGCAAAAGGAATATACTCAGCTTTTTCCTTTATATTTTTAGATAAAGTATAAATAGAATCGCCATAATTCCAGCAAGAAAATATACCGCATGATAATATTTTTACTATTTCTGCAAGATTTTTATATCCCAGATTTCCTCCAATTCCATCATTAGCTTTATATCTCGAATCCTATCAGTTCCTTCTTAAAATAATCTTCCAGTATATCAGAATTATTAACGGCATCGGATAGACACACATTCCTAAAAAAATATCCTTCCAGATTTCCTTTTGCCATACCTTTTTAATAATCCTGTAATTATAAGTATTACAAAAACCACTGTCAGGTATTATTTTTCCTTTTATATCTGTCATACATATATATAGTAATATATTCAATAATTTCAAATATATGAACTGCATTTAAACCAGACATTATTTTCTAATTTCCTCATTTGGAAATGCCTTGCTGTTAGGATCTGTCTTTGCATATACTTCCCCATTGCTATATAAAAATTTTTTTCCATGAATATTTCCAATCTTGAAATTTCCACTATTATCTGCTCTATTCAAGTTTCTTTAAATCTCCCTGTTCATTGAATATGTCCTGTAAACTATTTGGTATATCTCCCCATGATCGATGCTCCAAGATGTTGATGAATTGTTTAATTCCGCTATTGCTCCTATTATTTTACTCCCTGTTTGCCTTATTCAGTACTTTTCCACCTGTGGCACTGCTATCGCTGATATTATTGTAATTATAGCCACAACAAGAATAACTTCAACCAGGTAAAACCCTTCTGAAAGTTTTTCTTTCTTTACCTCCTTTTCATAATAATCCCACCTTTTATATTAATTTTTATTTAATTATTTATACTATATTTTTATTATTTTGTCAAATTATTTTAATATATATATCTTAATTTTTAAATAGTTTGTATATTTTTGATTTCAATTACTTTAACTGCATTGCTATAAAATCAGACTTATATATAATTGATTTTATCTTGTTAAAATATTAATAAAAAGGAGTTTACGCATGAAGAAATACAATCAATTTGAGATATTTTAGATTTATAGAGTGCAATTAGTGTCATAATTTTTCATACAGCCAGAAATACAGGTTTTTATAATAAAAATACCTATTTTATTTCAAAATGGCTCTATCTGGGTGTATTTCTTTCTTATTATCGGGGTTTATGTTGACATATTCCTATTCGGATAAAGTAAATATAAAGAAAATTTTATTTTGATAAGGCCTAAATTTTATCCTACGTATATCTTTACTTCTTCTTTTTGCTATACTCTATAAAGTACAAAAGAAAAATTGGTGTACAGTATTTTATGATACAAAAGTCTAATATAGGGTAAGTGCTACCGATCAAAATTATAACTACTCTGCATGGTATCTTTCTGTTTTTAGCTTTCCTGATATGTATTACTTTTCCATAAAACTTTTTTGAAAATTTCTAAATATTCTATATATTCAGCTATACTATCAGCTTATACTTACTATACTATACATTAATCTTTAATAAATATGGTGATAATTCATACATCTATCATTTTAATTAATTATTTTCCTTTGATGCACATTGCATCATTTCTGCTAGAATGGTTTTATCTTATAAACTGAAAAATATCAGTATATATATTTTCTGATTATTTTTATTTTGCATTTTTAATGCTGTTCATTCAATATAACAAAGTAATTCTATATTCTTCAACAGTTATATCCAGTATCTTTCATTCCCCTAATTACATTCCTGTTTTTAGATGAAGGTTTTCAGTAATTTTATGAGTAATAAAATTTTCGTATATCTGAGAGAGTTTAAGTTACTCAATGTACATTCTTCATGTCTATTTATCATATATACAGAAAATATTTTTATGAAAATTGATAATGTCTGTCATTTTTATATTTTCATAATACATTTGTTATTTCTATTTTTCAAAATTATTCATTGAAAATATAGCTTTTATAGATATTTATCTAAAAGATAGCTTTAAAAGAAAATTCATAATTTTACTATATTTGAAATAGCCCATGTAACATTCACACAGCTTTAAAAATCAAGCTTTTGGTCTTAAAAATATGCCTTAAATAAAATTTTGGCTTTGTAGGAGGTATATGGATGAATTTGATAATCATGATGTATAAAAACAGGACGATAAAAATACCATCCTGCACAATATATTATATTTTTGAGTTTACTCAAAATTATGGACACTTTTCAAAATTTTTCTTTAAAGTTTTCAAACATTTCTTGAACTTCATTATCATTATAAATATCTTCATAAGCATTAACAATAATTTCAAGTTCTTTTTAAAAATCTTTTTAGAGTATTTCTACATTTTCTTCTCTCTTTCTTTATATTTTCTGAAATTAATATTTCTCTTCTGTTATAAAATCACTGATATACTTATCAGAACTTTTCTATCTCCATAAAATATTCCATGTTCTCCAACTCAAACAAATTTCCATTAAACTCCATACCTCTACAGTAATATTCAATATTTATACTCAATTTGTCTGTAGTTAACTTATAAAATTTTCATTATAACCAATCATCAATAAAATAATTTTTGATTTATTCCAATGAGGATTAGATAAAAACTCTTTTAATCTATCCTAGTAAATATGATAGAAATCTCTTTTAATATATTTATCTCGAATATCCTATATATTTTTATGAAAATTTATAGCTCCGATGTTGTATTGATTTTTCTTTTTAGTATAATTGATTAAAAATTTCTTAATCTGTCTCTTTCAAATATACTATTTAAATCCATATTTATTTTATATTTTTGATTCATCTATATGATTGACATAATTTTAAAAATTCCTGCTCTACAAAAGCTGTCATATCAGAATATTCATTCATATGTTGCAAGTGATACATTAAAAGATAACATAACATCTCTTCATGAGTATAATATACCCTTTCTATATCTTCTATTTCATTTTTCATATTCAAAAATATACAATGCTGTCTCATCTTCATCATTCCACCAAATATTTATACCTAATCCTTGATATTCTCCATTTCTATCATTATTCAAATATATATCTGACATTATATATGGAAAATTACCTGTTTCATTAATTACATTTACTAACAAATCATATTTATTCATTTTTAATTTTTCAAAATAATTATCTTTTATTTTCTTAATTCCCATTTTTATATTCTCTCAATAATAAGTTTATTCTTGTACATCAAAAAGTGATAATTTTTCAATTTCTACTCCTCTCGTTTTTGTACTGCACCCAAATCTTGAGACTAAGATTGGAGTGATCACTAATATTCAATATTCGGATCTCACTTTTTAATATTTTCATTTACAACATCTTCCTGTTTTAAATCCTTGAAAATCACCCTGCTATATCAGTAATTTGAGGTTTTTAAATCTTTAGATACATCTAATTTAACTCCATTATTTGATATTTTGATGCACCATCATGATATTTCTAACTTATATTTGAAAAATAATTCATGATTTATCTATTTTTCTATATTTTCTTGAAAAGTTGTATTTTCATTATCGTAATGAAAAGAAATTATGCATCACTTACTCTATATATTTCAAATGAAACATTTTTATATGCACAATACTGGGTTAGCTATTACAATAGACTCCTAGTATTTCTCTTTTTCTAAAAATTATATAAAGTATTCTTCTTCATTGTCTTTCAACTACATCTATCACTACACCATTTAATCTCAATTTTTCTCTTTTATAATATCATAATATTTTCTTTTAAATTTGCAATCTTTCGCATTTTATTTTTCTCCTTTATTTCAATATTATATATACTGGCATTTCTTTAATTCATCTTTACTCATCCATCTTCCAACTCTTATTGTATTTACAACTTTGTTTTGTCTGTTTAATGAGCCATTTTCTATCTCAGACTTTTTAATGTAACAGCCGGTTTCTCCACTTTTTCTTCATCCATTACGGCATCTGCAAACTCTTGTGCGTATGCTTCCTGTTGTTATACTACATTCTGTAATGAAGTGGCTTCAAAATCTTCCAATGTTTCCTGTTACTTTTCCACCTTCCCTGGTTGAAAGCCCCTTATTATCATTGTTCCTGTGTTGTTATGTACTTCATCCACATTGCTGAAACTTCCATTACACATGTCGTTTCAGATGAAAATAAACAACTATCTTATATTGAAAACATATTTATATGGTTCCTTGGTTTTGTATATATAACTTTTTAAAATATCTTCTTTGTTCTTATAATGAATATTTCTATCTAAACCATTACTATCATCTATTATATTCATCTTCACATTTTGAGTAATCATATTCTCAGGGCTTATATAATGTATTCCACCTGAAATAACCCTACCATAATAATATTTACCTACCTATTTCTATTATTTTACATCCGTCTTCCCATTCTAAAAAGTATTCTCTAAATTAAAATCAAATCTATCAGTAAAAATTCTTTAGGTACATAAAAATTATTTATTAGCAACTTTAAAATGACTAATAGATATTTTTATTATTTTTAAGAATATATCAAAAAGCTTTCTTTTTCTATAGAAAATCTTATTTCTAGGGTTTTTATTATAACATAATAGGACATCCTTTATAAATTTAATTCATATATATTATGTAATGCTATTTTTATTTTCATTTTCTATCTCTAATAATGAATTTAAGTTTTATTTATCTCGATTTCTGCTGTTTCAATTCAAAAGTTCAACAATCCATTCTCTTCTTTGAAATTTTTGTGAACCAGAAGCTGGTACTTTACCCACATCATCAAAAGTATCTTTATATTGGTTAATACAGTTATATTTGTTTTATGCGGCTCTTTGTCAAGAGTGGGGAAAAATAAAACAATGAGAAATACTCCCCGTCATTGTTTTTCTACTTTCCATAAACCTCATTTATTCTTTTTCATTTTTATTCCAAAAAGTAGGTCAATAAATCCTCCCAGATATGCATCATTGCAGTGATAAAAAAGAAGTGAGTTCCTTTTGCAACTGTTAAAAATCCAAAAGAATCCCAATATACTTTGCTTTTCTGTACTCAGGTTAAAAGATGCGGCCAGAGCTCCCCAGCTCCCTGCCCTATACATGCCGTAATAAATGGCCGTATCAAGGCAATGTCACTGTATATATAAGAGGTTCTGTCACTCAAGTATACTGACCGGAAGAACTCCTCTTATTATCATTTTCTATTTTTGGTTTTAATAAATGTGCAAATCTTAGCACCTATCATCCTCCACCAGTGCCATCACTAAAGAATAGGTGAAAAATATAGTTCTAATCCTCTTGTAGGCTACTTGGGATCATTTAATATGCTGTTTTATTGAAATAAGTGCTCCTGTAAACCAACCAGCGATAAAGGAAAAGTAGAGAATGAACAGTACAAGTCCTCCTAAAAATTTCCTTCTGTTCAAAATAAAACATTTAAAACTTTCATACATCTGTTTTATTATATAGTCCTCCAAATGGCTGTGTAATAAAAATAACTGCAAATGCTGAAATAACTAATGTCATCAGAGGTACAGAAAAATCCTTCAATATTCCAGGTATTATTCTTCGTAGCCCTCTTTCTACAAAAGCGCCCGTTATTCCGCAACTAAAAGCAATCAGTAAACCACCTATCTCAGGAAATAAGGCTTATTGCTGAAGGAAGTATTACCGGTAATCTCTTTAACCATTCCCAGTAAAGCATAGCTGGATTACTGACGAACAGCGACCTATGTCCTCCTAAAATCTTATTTCCTTTAAATTCCTTTGTGGCATTCATACATACGAAAACTGGAAGATATGCGTATGCCATCCAGCCTATTGTCTTTAAAACCTGATACCACCATGTGCCTATAAAGAATTTCCCTTCAGGCAGAACATCCGCTATATTTTGTAACTCCTGTATAAATCCCATGCAACAAGTACACGAAAGCAGAGGAAGAAATACATTCAAAATTTTTCTCAGGAAATCTGGAAAATGGACTTATTTTCTTCAGTTCTTCCAGTTCCTCCTCTTTTTCCTCCTTAATTTTTCCTTTTCAATTTTTCCAATCTTCTGGGGAAATTTCAGAGCTTATTTTCTGTATTTCCTGCGATTCCTTCTGTTCCTATGCTTTCCCTTTCCTCTTCTGTTACTTCATTTCAATTTTGTTCTTGTTATTTTTGACTCTTCTCCTATAAGATTTACTCTGTCACCCCTGAAAAAGTATCTTAAATTATATTTCCTTCTTCAGCGAAACCCCAAAAGCTTCCCTATTTCCGCACTAGTGGTTGTCAACTTTAGTAGCTTTTCAGTTTTATAATAAGTTCTGTCTTATAGACGGAATTTGACACTATATTTCTCTTTCCGCCTGAGCTCCACTATCCGCCTTGCTATATCAATATTATCCATTTTTGCTCCTCTTTTTATATTTTTAAAGGTGTCAGCAGTCTATTTCCCTTCCGGAACTTTATACGCCTGACTGCAAATAGGACGTAAATATTCATGTTTTCCACTTATAGAAATACTGGTATAAAAACAATTGTGAACCATGTTCTATCTTTGCATAAACTGCCAGTCAAGTGTTATGGCATCTCTCACAATAATAAGAACCAACTGTTCCATATTTTTATAAATTGTTTTGCTTCCAAAAAGAATTATCATATTTCCTCTATGTTTAAACTAGTTAAATCTTTTAAAATTTATATTCTAATTACTTAATTATTACTAATTATATTATATAAAAACTAAGAACGATGGATTCATTTTACAACCTATCATTTTATATTATTTCATTTAATCTATTTATGAATTTAATGACTATTAAATAAATCAAGTCATTTTAATATAAAAATTATGAATATTATAATAAATATCCCTAGTAGTATTTTAATCATTTTTCAATCATAAATCTTATTATTACTCTAAAACATATCTATAAAATTAATTTTCATATCATTTACATTGAAAAATTGATAAGTTAACAACTCGATTACTTTATAAAATATAATATAAAATATAATCACCTTTGATTGTATTCTATATTCTTAAATTTATTTTCATCAGAATCATTAATTATTTCCTTAAATAAATTTTATCTCGATATATCTCAAAACAAAAATGAACATATTCGATTTTTAGTAAAATCAATATATATAACATTATTCTTTTGAGAATACATTATTTAAATTAAATTTCAAAAATATTGAATACGTCACATTTATAAGAACTGTTACTGTTGTTAATAATAGAAGTAGCACCTGAAATAAACTGCTTCATAATTTTCTTTATATTTTCTTTTCTTTCTTTTATTATATTTTTAACAGTAGGAATAAACTCTTCAATTATAGCTTGAGACAGAAAATTATTTTCATTTTGTCAACTACCTTTTATTGTTATTCTATTTTTAGTAATTTTATATTTAAATCTTCTTCAAAGTACTTTTCTTCAATTCCTGCAGGTGCCCTGTCATAAGATCCTGTCCTTTATTTGTTTTTAGGGAACGGTATTACTTCCTTAATAGAAGATTCCTTCAGCATTGCCATAAGCCATCTGTCTCATACCAGAAATGCAAGTCCTCCATGAGGTGGGAACTCCATATTTCAGCACTTCAAGAAGAATCCAAATTTTTCCAGCTGTTCCTCTTTACCAAGTCCCCAGTTTTTCAAATACCTTTTCCTCTGTAATCATCGTGAATTCTTATACTTCCTCCACCGATTTCATAACCATTTAATACCATATCATAAGAATCTGTCTTTATTTTTCCAGTTCATCTGTATCCAGATATTTTCTATCTTCAGCCTTTATGGAAGTAAATGGATGAGTGCTGTGCTTTATATCTGTTTTTCTTCTTCACTCCATTCAAACATTGGGAAAATCCACTACCCATAAAAATTTAAATGCATCTTTATCTATCAGACCAAGATCTTCTCCAAGTTTCAATCTCAAAATGCTCCCAGCCCGTCATGTACAATTTTTATAGCTGTCTGCCAGAATCAGTGCAATTTCATTATTTTATACCAAGTTTTCAATAATCTCTTTCATTTTTATCTTCACTAGAAAAATTTAGCTATTGGTGAGTTTATTTCTCCTTTTCATCTATTTTTTTATATAAGCCAGACCTTTTTGCCTTGAAGTATGTTTTCACATAATCTTCCAGATCCTTTATATGCTTTTCTTGAAAAATTTTTCTCCTTCAGGTGCCACTATAGCTTTTTACTTTCCCACCTATCTTTTTACTGCATTTTTCAAATACTGAAAAATCCTGCATTTGTCTGTTTCTTTCCAGACAAATCAATAAGCTTTCATATCAAATCTCAGGTCAGGTTTGTCAGAACCGTAGTTATTCATTGCATCATCATAGGACATTCTTTCAAAATTTTTCTGTTATCTCATGACCTGTTACATCCTTATGAATACTCTTTTTGCCAGTTCTTCCATTGCATGTTATTACATCTTCCTGCTCCACAAAAGACATTTCTACATCAAGCTGAGTAAATTCAGGCTGTCTGTCTGCCCTCAAATCCTCATCCTGAAACATTTTTGCAAGCTGGTAGTATTTATCAATTCCTGCAACCATCAGAATCTGTTTAAACAGCTGAGGTGACTGAGGCAATGCATAAAAAATCCCCTTTGTTGTTCTGCTTGGAACTACGAAAAGTCTCTTGCTCCTTCAGGTGTAGCCTTTGCCAGTATTGGAGTATCTACATCAAGAAATCCGTTTTTCATTCATAAATTTTCTTATTGAGAAAAAGCATGTCGTTTTCTCTTTATTATGTTATTCAGCATTTTTCAGTCTTCTTATATCAAGGTATCTGTAAGTAAGTCTTATATTCTCATTCAGATTTCCCAGTTTCATCTATTTCAAACAGGTCTGCTTTGCCTGACTCAGAATTTCTATTTCCTTTTAGGCTGTACTTCTATATCTCCTGTAGGAATATTAGGGTTCTTCTTCTTCTTTTCTCACAACAGTTCCTTTTACTTTTATTACCCATTCATTCTTATATATACTTTTTCAAGCATTTCTTTTTCCTGAAACTTCTTCATTTACAAATATCTGTGTAACTCCGTATCTATCTCTAAATCAATAAATACAAAAATGTCCCTTTATCCCTTATCTTTTGAAAATCCATCCTGACAGGACTACTTCTTCTCCGACATTTTCAATTCTCATTCATTTAGTTTTATAATTTCTATACATTTTTTCACCTCTATCTTAATTTTTAAGCCTTTTTTTCCCTATTTTTATGAATTCTTTTCAAAAAATTCAAAATATTATTTTACTGTAATTCTAACTTTTACTATCTCTATCACTTCATCAAGGGAATACTTTTCCTGCTCCCCTGTACTGAAATTTTTCAATGTGACAACATTTTCCTTCTGCTCATCTTCCCCTAAAAATCAGCACATATTCCGCATTGATTTTATTTGCTTTTTCATCTGGGCTCCGAAGCTTTTTCGGATTATAGTCAAAAACTTGCCTTTAATGTCATTTTTCTTAATTCTTCCAGAGTTTTTATAAAAGTATTCTTCGTATCATCAAAATATACTACATATACATCCATGTTTCCTTATTTTTCAATAAGATTTTCATCCATAAGCATTGCTATTCTTTCCATTCCTGCTGCAAATCCTATTGCAGGTATTTTCACATATCAAGGATTTCAAGAAGTCTATCATATCTTCCACCTGCAAGGACTGTCGCCTGTGCTCCAAGTTTGTCAGATTTTATTTCAAATACAGTATCTGAATAGTAATCGAGTCCTCTTACAAGTTTAGGATTTTTCAACATATTTTATATTCAGCAGTTCAAGATATTTTTTTGTATCCTCAAAATATTTTTACTTTCTTCATCCAGATAATCATACAATTTCGGTGCATCCTTAAAACTGCTCCTGATCTCCCTTATCCTTCGAATCTAATGCTCTCAGAGGATCGTATCTTTTCTTTGAATCTTCACTCAGTTTATCAAGCCTTTTCAGCCATGAAAGCCTTCAAATCTTCAATATATTTTTCTGGATTCTATATTTCCAAGACTGTTTATTTCAACTGTCAATCCTGTTATTCCCAGTTTTTCCAAAAATTCACATCCCATTCTTATTATTTCTGCATCAAGATAAGGACTTCTTATTCCAAATATTTCTGCTCCAACTTGATGAAATTCCCTGTATCTTCCCTTCTGAGGTGCTTCTGTATCTATACATGGGCCCGTTATAGAAACCATTTTACAATTGGATCTGATTTATGCAGACCAGCCTCAAGATAGGCTCTTACAACTCCTGCTGTCCCTCTGGACGCATTGACACGCTTCTGTTCCCCTTATCCTTAAAACTCTACATTTCCTTTGATACCACATCTGTTTCATCTCCGACACTTCTTCTGAAAAAAGCTCGGTTTCTCAAGAATTGAGTTATTATTCTCTCGAATCCATATTTTGAAAAATACTTTTTCGCTGTATCAACTATAAAATCATATTTTCTAACATCATCAGAATGTCTATCCTTCATTCCTTTAACACACTTATCATATTATATCCCTTTCTCCAGAATAATTTCCATCATTCTGCCATTTATTTCTTCAATACTTCTTCAGCTTATCATTTTCCACACAGTCTACAATATTCCATTTATACTTTTATAGCAAGTTCTTTTGCTATATTGTAGGCATTTCTTAAATATTCAGCATCCTGCTCATGTATATCTTTTTACTTTATCACCGTTATTTTATTTTTCTCTGTTTTTGCATAAGTTTCTGACTGACATCAAAAAGGTATGTCCAGAAAAATACTAAATCCGGCTCCGGAATCTCTATTTTATTCCATTCCAGATCCACAAGCCAGTCCAAATACTTTTTCCCTTTCTTCCCCTATCCTTTAATTTTTAGATGCCTGATGAATCATATTGGAAATAGTGTATCTGTCACTCAGTACAATACCTCCATTATTATAGAATTCTTCCCATTCTGTCTTAAACGAAGCAAACCTGTCTACTGAAAACAGAACTGAAGCCGCATAGGCATTTACACTGTCAGCCTTCTCACCAAACTCTCCTGCAAGATACATTTTTACAGGCTCAGAAGCTTTTACTTTCATAATTTGGAAAAGATATCTTCTTTACTTTTTCCCTGCCTTTTATTTCACACAATTTTTCATATAAAAAGTCCTGTCTGTGTCTGTTTTCCACTACCATCAGTACCCTCAATAATTATAAGTTTTCCCATTTTTATCCTACCTGTTTTCTTGTATTTTTGTTACTTTTCTTCAACATAAAAGTGATTTACCAGTGCAGCTAATAAATCAGGTCTTGTAATTGAATTAGAAAATATCTGTTCGACTATTCTGTCATTTTAAGTCAGAAATTATAAGATTTCTATATTTATTTATAAAAATCCTGTTTTCTGAACAACTCTAAATCTTATCTTCTATTTTTATATAATCTTTTGCCAAAAGTATTTCACATTTTTAAAGTAGTGTATATTTTTCAGAATTCTCTGACATAATCAAAAACCGCTCCTATAAGTGGAATCATTGAGCAATTCCAGTTATAAGTTCAAATATTTCCTGCTTTTTCTTTTTATTAAAAATTTTTCTTCATATCCTTTTTCAATCTCATCTATTTTCTGGGGTAAAATCTATCCAGATAATCTTTTATAATCATTCCCCTATATCTATTGGTATGTATAAACTCAGGCTGAACCATTCATCATTCTTTCCTCTGTAGCAGAGCTTGTGGATATTTCCCTTCTGATGTACCTGATGTATAGTGATACTCAAAAGTTTTATAAAAAATTTTTCTTTTTCCCTGCTTGTCATAAAACCGTCTTCATAAAGATAAACAGTCGGTTTTTTCTATAAAAACTACTAAATTAAAAATAAAAAAATTATAGTGCATAATATAAAAATCAGCAAAACAACTTCAGGAATAGGCGTCTGTTCAGAATTTTTTTATCAGAAAGGCTTAAAAATACACAATGATTCCACCTATTCCAATTATACCTGCCCAGATGGCTAAAATTAAATCATATGATAATTTTCTTGTAGTATAACTGCTTTCAGTTTTTTTCTGTATTTATGCTTTTTCTTATAATTTTTTTCTACTTTTTGTCAAGATTTCCCATGTATTAAATTCCTCCCTCGAAAACTTTATCAACTTATATTTTACCAAACTTTTTCAATTTTTTCTATAAAAATACCAAAACTGAATTTAAAGCATGTTATTAATTTTTATTGCTATTGTTTTTATTTAGAATATAATAACATTAATATAAAAATAAGAAAAATTTAGAAATTTAGGAGGTCTTATTTTTGAAATTAGATAAAGAAAAATTCTTGCACTTGCACCTAATTCATC
>BNJV01000491.1_pt1 | contig 53297 bp, 73 predicted proteins | sample 8540591 | NCBI WGS metagenome assembly BNJV01 (sample SAMD00202457, study PRJDB9452) | human saliva metagenome | host: Homo sapiens | reverse complement strand
GGTAGTTTGTAAATTAGTTTTTAAGGCGCTAGACCAGAGGTATGAAAGGGATTAGAATGAACACCCATACAGCGCTATTATCTGATTTTTTATATCCTGGACCTTGTAAAATACCCTAGGGAGTAACAGTTGAATCTAAAAACAACATTATCGATAGAAATATAAACAAATAGGTTGATTTTTGTCCCCTGCATAAATGCCAGTCGCATCACCATAAGGAATTTTTCCTAATGTTTGAATCCAATTGAGCCAGAGTTTATTTCTTTGTATGAAGTCCAACCATCACTGGAACCAGATGCTAAGTTTCCCTCGATGAGAAACACTAGTTGGTATTAAAGCTTTAGTTTTCGCTTTTGACAGTCCGACTGAAACTATTGATGGTCTCTAACTACGTTTTGCACGCTAGAGTTCGTTACATAACCTCATATCAGAATATTTTTATCAACATCTGTATCAGTTTGAAACCTTTTAAATTTATTGGCGGATTCTACCTGACTACTCGTCAATCGTTTGGCTGGTTTCAGCACCTGCTTTGGATTTTTACCTGTTGCTCAGTACTGAGCAAGTCGATTATGTCGTTTGATCAAATCAGTTTTGATGACATTTTAGTCTTTATAGCATCAGCAACTTTGTACTCGCTTTAGTTTTAGATATTACACGCGTTCTCTGATATTCTTTTGGGAGTGCTTCACTGTGCTGTTTGTTTAATATTTTCACATAGGTCTTCTTTTCAGCTTTTTAGATTTATTTTCAACCCTGGCTTTGTGACATATTTCCGTTCGTTGTTGCTCACGGTATGATAGCATCAAAGTCTGCCTTTGAAACCTTGTTAGCACAACTCTTTAAGCTTATCAATTCGGAAGATTCTTACTGTCGGACTTTTGATTCAATCACGCTATTCTTGCTGAGTTCAACTAAACGGTTTATGCTTCAGCAATAGCTTCCTATAATTTAAAGCATCTGTTAGAACTTGTATTAGTAGTTTCTTTAACTTCTTTACGACCTCTACAGGCATGATTAGCTAACTTTACCACTATTTGCTTTAGCCAATACATCGTTGTATCTACTTTTCACTAAGTGACTCATTAGATAGAACTTAGAATCAACATCAGCAATCTTCCTTCTTCAATTCCTGATCGACGCCATCTGCGTAAACTTCTGCACTCAGCTTTGATTCTTTTCAATATCATCTAGAACTGATTCTTTTTGTTTAGTGAATCTGGCATCAAATGCTGTGTTCTCGCACTTTTCAAAAGCTTTTTCAATTGCGACTACTTTGTACGTGTGAAACCGGAGTCTCACCTCATTCGCGACAGCTGAAATTGCACATTTTGAAGTTGAAGCACCTACCATTGGCGTATCACTGCAAAAGCACGAGATATATTTCTTGTGCCAGCGTCAAATTCATAAGCGACTGCCTTTTTGGAGCATCAACTCCCGTGTTTCCATATACTCTTTGATATATACAGTATCACCCAAATGTGTCAAACCGCCCATCGAGTTCATAGGCTTCAATCGTACACAGCATCCGATAACTTATCAATTCCTTCACATTTCAAACTTAGCCTCAGCCCACTTCCTTAACCCTCAATGCTTTTGGTGAGTATTATTTTCGTACTCTTTTCATTGATATATGGATAGAAAGTGATTAGAGGACTATCGACAGCACTCTTAATTCGTCTGATCTTTTATCTTTACCATCTGGTTTAAAATGTTGATTTGGGCCATGACACGAGTAAATGATTGATTGAGTTGATTTGCCTTCTTGTAAGACTTAGATTCTTATGTGTTGTTATGACAACACCCCTATTTTCACCTCTATTCTTCTTGATTGTCAGAGCCAAATTCGATACGAATCAACTCCCCTTCCCAAGTTCCCATGATTGAATGGGCACCATCCATTAAGACAGCATAGAGTGTCTTTACTTCATTTGTATTGAAAGTACGGCGAACTGTAGCTATCACTCGTAAATGAAAATCACCAAGATTGGTCTTAGTATTTTGGAACCATTTGGGATAAGGCCATACGCAAGTAAGATTAGCAACACTAACAGGTTCGGATAGACTGTCATTGCATAATATCATCTGGAAATATGGTAGGCGGTTATATCCAAACTATCATCGTTTTCAATTGGTTTTTAATACGAAATAATCGAATCCTAAGACAGGCACATGAGCCTTGATAAGCATATCCTCTTTTATTTTGTTTATAGATACCAGAACTCGGTAATTGGCTAGCGGCTAGATAAGGTGAAATCACCGTTCAGGGTTTCTTTTACAACAGCAGAGCTAGTTTCATGAAGAGGTAATCCATTCCACTTTGCAGAAGTTCTGATATCTTTGTTCAACATAACATTTAAGCTCACTAATTTGTTTCAAAAGCTTAAAGAAGTAATACTCTACCAAGAACAACACCTTACTTCTTTAGTAGCTTGGATCAACAGTGATAAAATCACCACACCATTTGATGTACTTTTGCCAACCGTTAGAAAACTTGGACTGGTTTGCGTTTCACCATCACAAGAGGTTCTGTAAGTTTTTCAATTTTAATAACCTGATCTCCAATCGTAAACTGAGAGTCTCCAGTTGCCGACTAATATCGTTATTTTGAACGTGCCAGAGACGTCCCTTGAACTCTAAGTACACTGTTTGATGTCAAAGTTTGCTCTATCCATTGATTTAAAAACTTTGTAGGATGACAAATAAAGGTAGCTGTCGCATACACCATCTCTCTCTCTTTGATTTTACCTCAGTACATTTTTACCGGTAACACCAAAGACGTGTGGTGAGCCATCCGTTCACCTCAAGCCAAAACTGCTCCTTGATAACAGACCCATAAATTGGATGAAGTTGTTCTTCTGAGGGCTTAACAATGTATATCGTATATGATTTTCAATCAAATCCTGGTGCCGATTTAGTGTGCGAAAGAGCGCCACTCATTCCCTTTACGCTAATAAACTCGTCTTACCTCCGCTAAGATAACAGAAGGCGATTCGTGGACAATCACTTTGCAAAAGGAAAAACTAGAAGTCTCACATTCTGTCTATGACTAACTCGTTTCTTTTAATCATAGTGGCTCCTCTCAATTGTTTTTGACGTGCTAATTCTTCCGCGATTCGACTTGCTACTTCATTTGCTATCAATATCTGCATTGTTCTCGGACAATATTTCCAGTAATCGAAATGTTGATGTCTCGGCATTCTGAATCCATCGCTTGCAATACCCTTCCGATTGGACCAAGAGTAGATTCATTACTAAAAGTGAGTACCAAGCTTGTTTCTGCTTCTCCTCCCACCATTAGGGAATTCCCTAGCTGTTCCGAAGGCAGTTGGTTTTGTTGACTTGCATACCACCCAATTCTGATTCTAGGAATTTGTCCCTTAACCAATCCAGAGGGCTAGCTCTGGCAGATCCCGGACACACCATGAGGTAAAGGAATGGTGTGGCCACTGAAATCTGAAAATTAAAGAGATTTTTGATAGCAGTTATAGCAGTTGAAACTGCATTTTTGCAGTGTTACGGATTGCATTTGAAATCGTATTTTACTCCATTCCAAACATTGGACACTGTACTGAGATTCCATTTAGAATACCTGGAAATAGTTGAACTGATACTCATTCCAAATTGTACTGACAACGTTACCACTGCTGGATAATAGATTACTAATTGTGTTCTTTAATCCCATCTCCAGGTGTTTGATATAAGTTGACTAATAGTACTTAGAACTACGCTTTACAATTGACTTGATGGATTCCCATACTGTTGAAAATAACTGCCTTTTATTGTTTCCCGCACCAGACCAATCTCCTGTAATAATTTGCATTACTGCTTTAATAAATGCTCTAAGACAAGATTGACTGCCGTTTCAACTACTTGTTTGATGATTTCCCGCTGTGCTGATGATTAGCCTATGTTTTCCCACGCTGCCTGAATATAGGGTTCTAGAACAGACATAACGGTAGTTATAACTGCTGAGATTGTTGCATCTCCAAACTGTTGCTGCGGCTTCAAGAATCACTCCTTGATTCTCAGTCCACCACGAAGTCAGTGTCCCCCAGATGACGCTAAAAATAAAGTCTGACATTTCTTGAATGACAGTAGATATAAAAGAATAAATAGCATTCCAACATATCCATTACTGCTGTTCTAAAATGCCCTCGTTATGTTCCCCCAAAGTTCTTTTATTCCAACAACTAACAAAGCAAGAACAGCTAGGCACTCCTAAGACTATAGCTATAATAGAGGCGCTCACACTCTGGTTATTAAGCCACCAATCGTGACACCCATGCCAAGGCAGCTGCCTGAAGCGCTAGAGGAGTAATAATCCTAATCCAGCAATGAGGCTACCTACAATAATGATAAATTGTTTTTACTCGCGCTGATAAACTAGAGAACTCACTCTGCAACTGAACGTAACAAATCAGCTACAAAATCTCTAGTATCGGTGCAAAAGTGACAGCACAGCATCTCCAACTTCAGCTAATGCTAACTTAGCTCTACTTTTGAGCAGTTGTAAATTTATCAATTGACTCTAGTGTCGCCTACAAGTTGGAGCCGACTGTTCCTGATGCTTTCTTTGCTGTTTCAGCCAAGTCATCAAAAGATAATGCTCCACGATTAATAGCATCCACACTCGTGGAGCACCCTTTCGTTCCAAATATATCTGAAGCGAGGGTTAACTCTCAAAGCCTCACTAGTTGAATTTCTACTCGATGGTCAGATAAACCTTGCTGTAAGGTCTTTCCAGAGTGTCGCGCATACTTCACAGATGCTTTTGATAGGATGATAGAGAGCCGATGAATCCACACCAGCCTTTTCACTTTCATTAAAGCAACAATCCTCATCAAAATGAAAAGTCCTAATGCTCAATTTGTGGTGCTCCAGAACAACCTTAATCCATCAGATCTTTTGAACACCCACACCAGTAGCTTGACTGTGGGTGCAAGGTGACAGTATCAAGAACACTAGACAAACCAAGTTGCCTGTAAGTCAGTATGCTTCTATAGCTTTCTTAGCTTGAAATAGCTGATGAGGTAAACATCACTCCCCATCGGCGGATGCGAACTGGATGAGATAACTTGAAGCCGATTTTTAAACTATCACCGGTTAAACCAAATTGTGTGTGTTCAACTCTCCGACCGCAACTACCAGCAGTACTAAAGTCTGTTGGAATTTCAGTAAGGTTCTTGGTGATGAGGCTGTCATTTCTTCTTAAAGCTTCTGGCCAGAAGCACCCGTTTTGCGACAATGATATCTCATCTCCTTCATCTACTTGCTAAAAGCTTTCAAGCGACTGTTTCTCAAAATCAATCAGTAGGATAATTCTGGCTAAACGGTCACTGAATTTCCATTAGGATATCTGCCTTTAAGAGATGATTGATTTCGATAGATTATCCTTTTGCACTTGTTGAACTAGTGCCCATCTCTCCATCTCTATTTTGAAGATGATTATAGGCTGTTTTGGTATCATTTAGAGTCTCGTTCCAGTTTATTGGCTTCAATCGAATTTTCGCCATACTGAAATTTTGTTAATTCTAGTTGTTTCTCTAAATTCTGAATCTGTTTTTCTAGTAAGGAGTGAAACTTTCATTTACTTTTTCTGAGCTAAAGCTAGCTTTTCAGATTCACTAGCACTTGGAAGAAAGTTCACTTTCTTGTAATTTAAATTGACCTCGTTAATTTTTCACCAGAAGCCAGACGAGCTTGTTCTTGTTTCAAACATCCCATTGGCTTTTTAGTAGTACGTACCTGATTTCCATTTTCTGGATAAGGCTTGATTGACACCTCTCTAGCTTTGCTTTCACATAACTTTTCAGTACTGTCTGAGTAGTTTTGGCCTCCCTTTGAAAGGCCTCGATAGGCTGTTCCGCACATATTACCAGATGTAAATTAGCTTCAACTTTGAGACGAAGTGCCTAGCCTTTACAGAAGCAACTTTTCTAGTAGTTTCAACTTGTTTAGCAGCAGTACTTTGTTTTTGAGTAAGGAGTGTGACATTTCCCTGTATCAAACTTAAGCAGCCTTATCAATCTGTTTCCACCCTTTAGTTGATTCAGCGGCTTGTTTGTTTACCCTTTACCTGCATTTTGCAAGGTTGTGTGTCACCACCACCCTCTATTGTGATGCCTTTTATATTCCCAGCCATGTTCACATATCTCCTTTCTATTAAAAATTATCAAAACTCACTTTGATTCGCTTTTCTAGTGTGTTACTGGTTTCCTTATTTGTCCTCAAGTTTACATAGTCAATTTGATAATCAAGAGCCATCCCAATTGAAATATGTTTTAAGTCGCTCCAGGATAAGCTGCTTTCCTTACAACAAAATAGATAGCTTTCTCACCGTAAAGATTTCTTCTTCACTTGCTGCTTTCTGTTTGATCTGCTCTCTGTATTCATTCCTTGGTTACATAAAGTTCATTAAGATAGTTGCTACTTCTCTTGAACTGGAAACCTCCATATCCACATAAAGAATTCTTTTGAATGGTTTAATTTTCGATTAGCAGATTTCGCAAATCACCCATTCTGTGAGTCATATCAAAACTGGTCAGGATGGATAGATCAATCGTCACCAGTTTCGAGGTTTTTCTTCCCTCATTTAGGTGCTCAATCTTATCGAGAATTGACTGAGTACTCACCATTGGACAAATCTTGAAAATAACCTTTACCAAACTGTTCTTTATAGGCAATCGGTGTATAGGCATTAGTGAGCCAATTCATAGGTCTTTCGGAAATTGTAATACCATCTCCTCATCTGTAACTCCTTTATCTCACGAGGTTCAAAGACTTCCTTGAACCACCTTGGACGAATCTCATCACCGTTTCCTCTGTGTATTTAAGCGACGTACCACCTGATCAAGTGGCTTTAGAGGACTTGCAGTAAAGTTTAACTCAACCTCAATAATATCTCGAACCAGATTTTGTGATCCCATTGATGGACGTGGATGCGTAACAGTAATACAAAACATGAAGTGTTTCTTCTTATCTCCTTCAAAACGAACATCAGGAGCGAAATTTTCTTTTCAGCATTTGCGATTTCAGAAATTGTTTTCGTTGTTGGATCCATTTTTCTCCCAACACACGAGTTAAAAATTCTTGAGTTAATAAGGCGAGCTTCAATGTTCCCCATAACCATCATTTGATTCCCGAAGTATAAAAGCTGATATTATCTCGCCTTGTATGAACCTTTGTCACCAGTCGCTCCAAGGTTCGTGCGTCAAGCACCTCGTGTATCGTTCAACCGTCCCACAAGTCAATCGCGCCATTTGAAGCTCAGTTGTAACTTCTGCCCAATGAACATCTTGTGTAATCCAAAGGTAACTTTATGCTCAGTCATAACTATCCTCCGTTTAATGAAATGTAATATGTAATTTGACAGAGTTTTTCAGTTGAGACATAAGTCTCTACTTTGTCAAAAATTAATGACTATCGAATAAGTCATCCATCTTAGTTTCGATTTCTAAGTCCTTCTTTTAAGGTATAGAGTTCACCTCTTGAAGATTAAGAGTCTTATGATAGCTCCAATTATCAGCTCCAGTATTGTGAGTCCAACAAGATACACAATAAATGGTGGAGTTGGATCCCTTTCCTTCTTCAAAATGATGATAAGCTACTGGCAACTTTGATTTTATTAAATGTTATAGAAATCTTTTTAATGTCATGAAATCCTCACAATCTTTTGTCTTCAGCCTATCTTCAAGTGATTTCATTCTGCACTTTTTTTCAACGATTTCAATATGTTTTTGCCCTTTCACTGACCACCATTTTGTTTAGCGTGACCATTTTCAGAGATGAGTTAAGCCTGGTGTTTTGGTTATGAATGGTTTTTGTTAGTTTCGTAGGACTGTCACTTGTTGACTTGTTTTTCCAACCTCGCATATTTTACCAGCTTTTCGTGGAGAAGAGATCTTTAAAGTATCTACAGCACTGTTCGTTACTTTCTACTACCCCTCGCATTGCAGATGTCGTCTCTTTAATGTAATCACTCAACTTCTGATCAATATTTTTCCAACTATCCATTCCTATCCTGTTCATAGTTATTCTCCTTAGTTGCTACAATATAAATCACCGTTTAGAACGCTATCACCATCAATTGAATCTAATGTATGTCTCTGTAATTTTATCCTAGTTTAATGAACTTAGATTTAGTGTACCAGTTTTGTCGCAATTCCTTAGTGTAAATTGAATTTTGTTATAAAGGAGTTTAGACACACTCCCTCATTTTCTGTCAAGCGTCAATGGGCGTGACTAGAACACCATCTTTGGAAACTGTGTTCAAACTGAGGATCATTTCCACTCATCAACCACAATTTTTACGCACTTCAAATGTAAGACGGTCACGTAACGGAGCGATTTTCTTTACCAAAAATATCCTTCTATCAGCTAATAGTGTGGTGATATAACATTTACGAACTTTATAATTAGCTGCTTCCACGGTGTTCATAAAGATAGGCAACCTATACAGGATTGCCATTCTTAGAACCTCATCAGGCACTTGCCTAATGTTTTTCTTCACAGAGTTTTTACCGTATCAATCAATTGCGTAATCAAGTCATCTTCATCTGTGTTTTCTACCTTATGCAAAAGTTTGCTTCTTCTAGACTTACGCATTATTTTGCTTTTCACAGTTGTACCCTTTACTAAGCTTCTGGTAATACTTCACTCTCCCATCAACACGTTGAGATGCAAGAAACCAATTTAACATTATTAGCATAAAGTTCATTGAGACGTTTAAAAGTGCTGTCCTTGGCGGTCTGCAATCCAGTAATATAGAAATCACCAATGCAATAGCTTTATTCCCTGTTCAGGTAGGGGGCAAAGGTGAGATGCATAGTATGGACGGTTAAGAATTAAATCTGGTTGTCCAGTTTGGTGTATTATTGCCAAATATACTTCCGCTATTGTCTTCAGCTACGGATTGCTTTGGACAGAAGTATCGCGAAGAATCCATAATGCATTTTTACGATACGGAGCAGGAAGAGAATGGATACAATTCAATCAAGGCTCATCAAACGTAATGTCTTTAGTCGTCGTTGTAGACCAGTAACATTTGCTTGCGTAAAGATTCCTTGTTGTTGGTTTCTTTTGAGTCATCTCCCAATAAGAATGATTTCTTCTTTCTGTACCAATACGTCGTGCAAACCTTCACTAGTCATATAGGATTCTAAATCAAATACCGAGTCATTTAACAATTCTTCTGAGATTCGAATAGTTGTTCCAATCTTATGCGAATCATGTTACTTGACCAAATGTCCACTGCTTCAGGATAAGTCCATTTTCATCCATCCACGACGCAGTTCCGTGCTCCTGTAACAACTGAATCTTCCGCTCTCCACTTGATGTTTTAACAGTTGCTAGACTTCGGAAGAAATTCTTCTTGAAGACCTTGAACTAGTTTTTTTCTCATATACTCATCAGGGTACTAATGGCCACCCTCTGTATCTTCTCCAACAGAAGAACATCCTTAACATCGTGCTAGTTACGCTTACGGACATTCGTCCAAAAGGTTTTGGAATAGTGTAAGTACCAGACTTAGTTCTCTTCATCTTCACCTCACTATCTTTAAGCACAGTGGTAGGTTGTCTGTCAAAGCCTGGAGTAGTTGGTTGAGCAAGTTCTAGATCAATCTTTTCTTGTCGTTCTAAGCGAGCAATTTCTTGATTATAGCGATTGATTTTACTTTCCATTTCATCATAGCGCTGAGAATCTTCTCTGACTAAAACCATCTTCAGTTCGCACTGAGTCTAAGAAAGTTTTTTGCTTAATTCCCAAGCTTGATTTCTGTTTTTCTTTAATTCAAGCACTTAGGACATAGGTTGCTCTTTCATTATTTCAATAAATCTAATCGTTTTCAACTGATTGAGAGGGAGCTCGATAAAGGTTTGTAGTTATCTATTTTGGTTTTGAAGTTTAACAACAAGTTATGATCCGCAGTGGTTTTACTAAATGAATAACTGCTAAGTTCTAGCTCTTCTTTAGGTTCATCTTTACCGAATAAAATCTTTGTCCTCGCAAAGCCAAGTTCAACTGCTTTTCTCGCATAAACCATGATTCGGAATCCATTAAATGAGATTTTTGCCCCAGATAACTTGTTCTAACTCATAGGCATTCACAATGGACCTTTGATTTCCAACATTTCAATGACCTTTTTCTCCATATCCTTTGCTTCACCTTGTGCAATTGTCCATGGATTGTGAATCATCATCATTGCAACAGACTCACATGTTTAAGTTGTTCCAGCCAAGGGCAATGACACTACAGCACTAGCGGCAAGACCATCAATTATGACACATGCACATTTCCCTGTAATCCATCAGCATGTTATAAATTTAAAGGTGAAAACATCACCCCCTGGACTATTTATCCAGAGGGTATATCACCTTTCCTGCATTTAAATCATTTTTAAGAGTTGTGGAGTAACTCATCTCCAAACCATGTTTCATCCGCAATCTGCCCTCAACAAAACTCCTCGAAATATATCAAAATGATTGTCTTCATTTCTGATAGAAATCACGAGGTCCATCGCATAGTGGATTTCACGCCTACCCGAAGTCCGATAGGCAATGCCCAGTGCTGTTAGTAATCTCCCAAATATGTTTGGAGGTAAACCCTCTAGCGTAAAAACCTGTGTAAAACCATCATTTGCAGGGCCTCAAAACCTCAAAAGCAAAGTATCGTATTTAATTTTCCAGGTTCAGTAAAGAGTAGTATCGAGAAAGCTATTTGCTAAATCAAATGCTGGAGCATTATTTATGTCCATGCTTTAACTTTCTACATCATTAGATTTCCACGAAATTTCGTTAGCGAAAATCAGAAACTCTGTGTATGAGCACCTGGCTGTATATTCACACCAAGCGGAATGTGGAACCAACTAGGAAGCCATTCTTAGGCAGTTACCACGAATATCATTTCCAGAATAACAGCGCTCGATTTGCAAACGTAATTGAAATTGCACCTGCTTGTCCAACAAGTCTTTCTTGGGTCAATTGGAAAAGTTCTTCAATAGTTTGATATTGTCCATGTTGACTACCTCCCATTATTCTAGTTTTGCTTTTGTTTTACAGTGATCTACTAAGCGATATCTCCACACTCGTCAGTAGATAAAGTTTCCAAATTTTTAAATATTAATTGCTAGAGATCATATTTTTGTGTGAGAAGTAAGGCTCCTCCAAACCTTTCAAGTGAGTTGAAATAAGAGAATTTATCAAAACCTCCCACTGGGTCTTAGATTGCCATCCTTTTCACGTATTTATCAATATTTTAGATTTTTCATTTTCCCACAAATTTAAAGCAAATAATCAATATAAATATTATCGATAGTACTGATGAATTATCAGTCAATAGAATATTTTTACGAATATACAAAAGATTGATTGTTATATCGAGATTACTCGTATTTCTAGATAAAAGCACTTATTAAAGTCTTTAGACTCTAATTACTTATTACTTTAAGACAGTGTTCGATAATACAAATGTATCCTCAAGATTTCTTCATAATGTAGACGTCTCAAATCATTTATTGATTTCTTTGTCGACTAGCTCATTCATTTAGCATTTATACCTCCCAATGAGTTAATTCCAATTAATTATATCATAGTTTATAAGCGCTTGCAAAATGTGGTATACACTTTTCTAGAAAATAATTGTAAGTGTTCTCGGAGTAACTAGTGTTCGATAAATATATTTTTGATACTTACCAGATTTAATCATAAAAACTGTTAGAGGTTTCATTTTTCACAATAAGGATAATACTGATTTATCTACATATATACATTCTGGAACCAAATGGATATATTGAGTTTGATGATTTCGAACTTTATAAGATTTACTATGAAGCAGTTGATAATTCTAAACTGAAACTTGAAATTATCAGTATTGCGGATGTTATTGTTCGTCAGGCACATCAAAGGGAAATGGAACTCGATACGAAATCGAAGTACGTTTCCAGTCTATGTAGATATGGAGCTGATTCAGGCATAAAGGTCTTTAATATTTACAACGCAGAGCTTAAATCTGACCAATATATATAGAAAATTTGATGCTTAGTAGGGATTGTGTCCGCAGCATCCCTAAGAAAGAATTTGATAACATTGCAGAATCATTTCTAAAGAAATATTATCCTGTAGCATCTTAGGCAACCAACCCCTATACCAGTTGAGTTAATCGTAGCGGAGATGGGACTTTCAATACATCGAGAGAAGTTAACATTAGACGACTCAGTTTTTGGAAAAATGGTTTTTAAAGATACTAAAGTAGAGGTGATTGAAAATGACCAACCTGTCTCTAAGCCTTTAACAAAGGAAGTATCTTGGTAGATAAAGATGTTGTCTATAAGAGAAATGTTGGTTCTTTTCAATAATACAGTAATTCATGAGTGTGTGCACTGGGAATTACATAAAGTATTTCACGAAGTAAGAATGATACTTGATAACAGACACTCGGTATCTAGTAGTTGGACAGAGGAAAAATCAAGCAGATTCTAGCATGTGGTCTCCACTTGATTGGATGGAGTGGCATGCTAATGGGATTGCTCCTCGAATCCTTATGCCAAAAGTTCAAACGAAAAATTAAGATTAGAGAGAGTTATTTCGAACTTTAACCTTAGTGAATCCTGATATCAGTCGCTCTGAACTTGTACGTGAAGTGGTTGATGAACTTGTTGAATCTTTAATGTATCCAAGAAAGATTGAATGATTGACTTGGGATTCAAAGAAGCAAATGGAGTTTACAATTACTTAGATGATAGGTATATGCACAATTTCGCTTTTTGAGCTTGAAGCTTTTGGATAATGGAAGTAGTTATACAATCACATCGAATGATTGCGTTTTGAGTATTGTTTCAATGAATCATTCAGAAAAATCATCGATGGAAATAAGTACATTGATAACCATCTTTGTTTAAAAGATAAAAATATATTTTCCATGACAAAAGATGGCCCAGTTATGACTGGATTATGCTTATGAACATATGGATGAATGTTGTCTCCTTTTTCAAGGTAAAATCTAAGAAATTTACTGCCATCTCTGATGAAGACTATTATGATTATGTATTAAATCGTGGGGTCACAAGAGAGCGAAATAAAAGCTGACTTTGTGGAGATTTTTACAGAATCCGAGCTTAATGGATCAGTTACCACTTTTAGAAATGGTGAAACTTTCAAAAATATTTCGATTTATTAAAGGAATTACCTTTTGAATTTTCAGGACATTACGAAGACATAGAGAGCGATGCTCTCAACCATTATTGGCTAAAATTGTTGGTATTACGGACAGAACTCTAAGAGATTATGAAACCAAAGAAGATAATCTACCTAGGCTTTGAGTTAGCATTGGCATTTTGTTTTGCTTTTAAAACTTATGCTACCTATTAGTGAGGATATGCTTGAAAAGGCGGGACATAAATTAACTAAAATTCACCAGCATCAAGTTTATAAATGTTACTAACGACAAGTTATTACAAACCATTAGCTGAAATTAATACAATATTACATAGCAAAGACAATGATAATCATAGACCATCAACGATGATGGTCTATATCAAAAAGCGGAGATTCAATTTCCGCTTTTTGCTCATTAATTGATTATTTCAAGGCTTTATCTTATTAAAAACATTATAACCAATAGGGTTTAGCTACGCAGTTCTAGACTCACCTATTTTAATAGTTTTAATGTTCTATACTAATACTGTAAAGATTAATCCCTACATTCTAATGTCTTCTTAAAGATACTTTGTAACGAGGAATTTTTCCTACGTATCGGCTTTAACTGTGTCTTTAAGAAATAGCAGTTCAGCTATAAAGCCAGCTGACCATGATTTAGCAAAGGAACTGCTGATGGTCAGAAATAAAATTTAATAGTTCTTTTGGCATGTCCACCCTCTTGTGAACGAAGGAATAGGTGACAAGACATGTCAATTAATGAACAAAATCGAAACTCAAAAATACACCCAGATCGCTATCAAAGTGAAAAAGTCTTATAATGGTGTAAAACCTACTGATTCACAAGTACTAGCTCCATTCGTAATTAGAGATAGAGCGATGCTAGTTAACAAGGATGTAAATCGAGATAATCTTAAAACTTTTAACATTTATGGCAAGCGAATTCTTGTTGGATTTGTACCTATTGAACGAGATGAGTTTGCGAATGCCCTTCGTGTCTTTAACATGGATACCAATGAATACTTGAGCCGTCATTCTAAAGGAAAGCATGATGATTTATCTTTAGATGAGATGTTCGATAAAATGGATAATGATGAGAAATTTGGCTACGATCCAACTGGAATCCCTTCTCACGAGGAGAAACTGATGCTTATTGAAACACTAGGAAGAATTGATTGATGTTGTATACCAACGTAATGAAAAGTACGGTAAAATCCTAAAGCTAATCTACCAAGATATCACGATTAGTAAACAAGAGATCATTGAAAAACTTGGTCTGAAAAAGACCCAAGGATATGCTGCTATTAAGAAAGCACAAGCAATGGCAAAGGAGGTCTATAATGAACTAAATCAATAATTGGAAATCACCATCTCGACTTGAGGTGGTGATTTTTGCTAATCTTTCTGATAGAATAAGCATTCGTATCCGTCGGCACGAAGGTTAATATCAGACAACCAGTCTGGCGCATTACCCATCAACGCTGCAATTTCATCAAGTTTTTGTTCCATTGGACATTCGATTATTACTTCATCATGTACATGTCCTACAATCTTGAACTCTTTCAGCAGTTTTTAAGGAATAGGCAAGTATGTCACGACTGATAGCTTGGACTATGTTTTCCACAAATTTTGGACCATAACTTTTAACCTCTCCCAACGTTTGGCAGTTCCAGTTCCTTCGTATGTGACAGACTCTCCACCGAACTGGTTCTCGGTAATTCTTGGCTTGATATAAGATAGTTTACGACCAGAAGGAAGGCTGATGAACAAAATGCCACTTTTAACTTCAAATTGAATGTTATGAACAGATGTTGGAATTAGGTCCTTACAGCAGTCTTTACGGCATTATCGACATCCCACCAGAAGAGAACGATATTGGGATTTGCCTGACGCCAAGAGTTTACTAGTGGTTGGAGTTCTTTCTCAGTTAGTCCCATATCAAGTGCTCCCATGGCTTTGAGTGCACCGACTGAACCACCATAGCCACAAGCAAGCTCCGCAATTTTTCCCTTTTGCCTTAGATCAGAATTTTGTCCATGCTTCTCAACAGACACACCAAACATTTGTGAGGCAGACATACAGTAGATGTCTTTCCCTTGTTCAAATACCTTACTACGCCATCTCTCACCAGCTAAGTGGGACAGTACACGAGCTTCGATAGCTGAAAAGTCGCAAACAATGAATTTCTTTCCTTCACTTGGAACGAAAGCAGTACGTATTAGTTGCGATAAGGTATCTTGAGTGTCATAGAGTAGCTCAGTAGCTTCTAAGTCACCAGTTCTAAAAAGTTTTCTAGCTTCCTCTAGGTCAGAAAGGTGGTTCTGAGGTAGATTCTGAAGTTGTACCAAACGGCCAGCCCATCGACCTGTACGGTTAGCTCCGTAAAATTGGAAACATTCCTCTTGCTCGACCGTCCTTACAAAACACAGTTCATCATCGCTTGGTATTTGGAAACACTTGATTTGGTAGCTTGCTGACGAAGTTTGAGAACTTGAGCAGTTGTTTCATCAACTGTTTTGAGAAGTTCTTTCACAGCTTTTTTGTCTAGAGAATCTGTTGCTACTTCGTGTTCTCGTAACCAGCCAATCATCTGCAGAACAGAGTTGGGATTTTCAAGGCCTGTTAAGGTTTTTAGTTCTTCTTGGATTTTAGCTTTGCTCTCTGAATCAATTTTGATAGCCGACTGAACAAAGTCAATGTCAATACCAATTCCACGGTCATTGATAATCTGATCTTGGTGGTACTCATCCCACATAAAGGCAGGTACTGGAAGTTTTTAGCCGTTCCTTGATGGCCAATTCGACCTCAACATCACGTCTGTTGTAATCGATAAAAGCAGACCACTTGTCAGGCGCGTGATGAGGGAGGTTACGTGTCCGTCCACCGTTAATTTTCGTCTGCTTACAAGGTACGCAGAAGTAGCGAATGAGGTCAGTCCCTCTCTCATCTTTTGGTCTTTTGAGTTTGAGAACTGTTCCAACTCCCTCAAGGGAGAGTGGAAGTCCTAAATAGGCTGACCAAATCATGCTACACCTCCATGAAATTGGTGAGAGAACCATCTGATAACAATTCGGGATGAAGTTTCTTGAGCCAGTTGGATAGACAAATTCGTTCAAATGAAGCGTTGAAAGCCCATTTGATAACATTATCGTTTACTAAAAGCTTCAAGAATATCTTGTGGTAACTTCTCCTTAGTTAAGTCAAACAGTCACCGGTCTATTATTGACAGATACAGCAAACAAAAAGGATTTCAAAACTGTCATCTTCCGCATAGCGATAGACACCAGATTTTCGTAGGTCAATCTCACAATAGGTTTCGATGTCAATGCTGAGTTCTTTAATTGGCATAGTACGTCCTTTTCGGAAAAAGGTGACAGAAGTACTGCCACCCTAAAGTTCTATTTATTTTTCGACTGAGTGGTGTTTGGCTAAGTTTTTCTTTATTTTGCTTCGCCTTTCGTTCCAATTCATTTCGAATATCATCTCTAATAGTCATATACCCGAAGTATAGTCCGATAAGCACCCAAAGTCCCATAATTGTGCATGTTAAAATAGTATACATCATCAATCTAATTCTCCACTTTCTAGTTCAAAAAGTCATCATCATCTTCAGTCGCAAAATCATCCTCAGCACGAGTGCGTCCTCCGAGTTACCACCATCACGTAATTTTTGTAAGTTATTCAAACCGCAAGCAATACTTTGTTGCCATTAGAATTGAAAGCATAGAAGGTAATAGGAAGCACGACCGTAGATACCTGAGTACAATTCTGAAGTATCAATGATTTCTTGACGATTGCCATCAACCACACCAGGTTTATGCGGAGAGTTAGCATTTACGAAGTAAGCATTTTTGTATGCTTCATCATCAGGGCGTTCAAGGTCACCGTCACGAAGTGGAGTTTTCAGAGTAGATAATGCAGGTACAGATTTTGCTATTGCCTTTGAGTTTTGACTCACCTTCTTTTGTAAGCTTTGCTCAATGGTCGCTTAATCTTGTTAATGGTGACAGTATCCTCTTTTTGAATAATGAGTGAGGCACTATATTTGGGAGTGCTACCATTGATAGATTTTTGGTTCGTTGGCATTTAAGTAGCTGAAGCGAGTGTTTGGTCCTGTAATTACTTTTAGTTGTCATATAGTTATTCCTCTTTAAAATTCATTTTTGCTAGGTTCATCTCTTGACGGCTATCGTCAATTGGAACGAGTGTTGGTTTACCACTTGGTTTTATTACGAGACCACCAGTTGGTCGTTAAAAAGTTTTCTGCCAAGTAACTTTGTCATGGCAGTGATAGTGAGCGCCTTCTTCCTCATAAGGATCATAGCCTGCTTCAATCACAGCTTGCTAACGGCTGACTCCATCTGAGAATTTACGAACTGAGCGACCTTCAACCAGTTTGTATCCTGGGATAGGATATCCATCTGTGGCTTGATTTAATGCATAAGCTTTGATGTCGTTTGCCCATGAAATCAACAAGTTCTAGTTTAGGCAAAATCTCTGCAATGTCCTCGTTATCAAGAGTAGCTGGATTTGCAAACTCCATCTTGGCAAGAGCCAAATTATCCTCCGAACGTTTGCGACAGATATTCTTTAGTTTACAGAATTGGCAGTGTTTACCAGACTGCATATCCCCTCACCTTTGAATGCAAGTTCAGCTTTTGAGCGAGTACATTTTCAGCCCATTTAAGCAACTCAGTCTTTTTCTATCTCAAAGGTAGATATGTTATGTTTTCGTGGTTGAAAGATAGTCATGGTAACTTTATCAAAAATCATAAAGACCGTCAAACATCTCAAGAGCACCAAGTGCATAACACATCATTTGCGGGTTATAGTCTGCATCAACTAGAACACCAAGTCCGTGCTTATAATCAATAACCTGAAGAAGTCCGTCTGCCACAATAAGGCAATCTCCAGTTCCAAATCCTTCAGGTACCCACTTAGAAAAGTCCAGTCGTTGTTCGACAAGAACTGTAGGGTCACGTGAGTAGCCCTGGCTTTCTCGATTTGTTCCATGACATACTGCAGTATTCTTCTGCGCAATCCTGCATTTCATGATTGTAAAATGCTAAATCCTCAGTTGGATCACGCGCATTCCTACCTAAAGCTTTCTCGACTAGATAAGCACATAACTCGTGAGCATCCGTACCTTCAAGGGCAAACTCAGAGTTTACATCTGGCATATCTTCAGTTAACCGAACGGAAGGTGGGCAGTTCAACCAACGATGTGATGCAGAAGCAGATAGAATGGCGTGGTTAGTCATTACCAATCCCTCCAGCTTCTTCAAGGACTGTCGCAAAGTATTTAGGGTCAAGAGCTGATAGAGAAGAAGCACCGTAAGTTATTTAGAAGAGCACGAACCTCATTCTTAAAGCTCATCTTTTTGCCTTTTATAGCAAGGACTGCACGGACATCCTCCAGTTGAATTTCCTTTTGATTCAGATTTTGGTGATATTGGTTCAGGAACTGTTTCATTATCATTAGATAGGAGTTTTGAACTCATCCACCAAGCGAAGGTAGTACTTTGCGGTTTCTTCCATATCATGAATTAGTCTATTCAGTTCTTTCATTTTTGCTCATTGTTTTCTCCTCCTTTATCTTACGAGCGAGTTGCTTTGAGATGACGCTGATGGCAGTTAGAGTATCGACCAGTTCATCATTGTGATTCACAGTTATTTCTTTAGTCATTTTGTGACCTCCTATCTTATTAGGTAGAGATGTGAACAGTAATTCCGGTTTTTTTATTAAAAATGAATCGATGTTTTTTTCATCTCACACCTATATAGGTAATATTGGTTGAAATTTTTCCGCTTTTTATAAAAAATAATTTAGTTATGTAATAAAATAATCTTCCTCTAGCTATATAAAGGAAGATTATGAAAAAAATTTTTATTAAGAGGCGGAAAAATGAGTCGTAGTTCTACCTATTAAGGTAGGAGGGAAAATCTCCCCATATCATTAATTACATTTGGAGGGCGCATAATGCAATTTACCTTATCTCATTCTGGACAGACTGGGGTTCAGACAACCACGGTCTATCCCAATCAAGTAACCATTATTGATGAAATATCATTACAAACTGTTGTGCACTTGGACCATGTGGCAGGGATATTCTTAAACAATGCACGCTCAAATGCCAATTTTATCAAGTCGGACGTTTTGGTCATGGATATTGATAATGACCATTCTGAAAATCCAGATGAATGGATGACAGTTGAGCGATTAAAAGAAATCTTTGCGGATTGCAACTTTGCCTTGGTAACTAGTCGAAGTCATATGCAGGTAAAGGCAGGAAAAAGTTCCAAGACCCTAAATTTCATATCTACTTCCAAATCAACGAGGTGGCAGATAAGGATATCTATGTGGCCATGAAGGAAGAACTTTGTAATCAGTACATGTTCTTTGATGATAATGCCAAAGATGTCAGACGTTTCTTCTTTGGAAATCCACAAGCAGAAGTTGTTTGGCATGATTCATGGCTAACTATTGATGAAGATTTGTTTCAAGCTGTTTCTATTGATGACGAGGAAGATTTTGATGCAGAATTCTATATCCACCAAGTGGTCCAATCCAGCAAGGAGTCGTAATTCAACAATGTCGGTTTTTGTACTAAGATTCTCAAACGTTTAGGCGTGACCCAAGAAGCAAAGAGATGGCTTTGATGAGCAGGCACAGAAATGTGTACCGCCACTTGATAAAGCAGAGTTGGATACCATCTGGGAAGTGCAATCCGATTCTACAACAGAACTATTAAAAACCTCGCAAGGTTATGTACTCCAGATGCTTTCAATAGAGAAACATTAAAACCGGATGATTACTCGATGTTGGGAAGGGGAGTTCTGCTAGAGAGTATGCCAAGAAGTTAGCTACACCAATGCAACGGACTATCTTTACTATGATGGAACTCACTGGCGTGAGAATAAGCAGTTGGCATTAGGTGCAGTTGTACACTTTACTCGATGAACAACTTGCTGAAGCGAATGTACTCTTGGAATCTGCAGAGAAGCAACTTCAGTCTTCAGGTATTGAGGAATTGACCATTAAGGCAGGAGGAAAGCGTCTAGAAAAATGCAGTTGAAAACTCCACTCCAATTAAAAATATTTAAAAGCCTATCTCAGTACCAAAGAGTTTTCATAAATTTGTTATGAAACATCGTGACTATAAGAATTTGATGGCTGTCTATAATACAGCAAAACCAATGCTTTCAGTAGAATTGTCAGAATTAGATAGTGATGACTTATTACTCAATACCCCAGAGGCTACCTATGATTTACGAAAAGGAATAAATGGGTCACAAGAACATAATCCTGAAGACTATATAACTAAAATAACCGCAACTCTCCTAGTGATCAGGACTGGGATTATGGCAGGAAACATTGGCTACCTTTTTCTGTAATGACCAAGAATTAATTGATTATGTTCAAGAAATAATTGGTATGGCAGCTATTGAAAAGGTCTACCAAGAACACATGATTATCGCATACGGTGGTGGAGCAAATGGCAAGTCTACTTTTTGGAATACCATCGCTCGTGTGCTAGGGAGCTATTCAGGAAAAACTATCTGCGGATGCTTTAACCATGTCAAACAAGCGTAACGTGAGTCCTGAGCTTGCTGAGCTAAAAGGGAAACGACTGGTCATTGCTTCTGAGATGGCAGAAGGCATGAGACTCAATACAGCTGTTGTTAAGCAGATTACTTCAACTGATGAAATCCAAGCTGAGAAAAAGTATACGATCCTTTTTCACTTCGTGCCGTCACACACGCTAGTTCTTTTACACTCAACCATCTGCCTAAAAGTAGGAGCGAACGATGATGGAACGTGCGACGTTTGGTTGTTATTCCTTTTAATGCTAAAAATCACTGGTCGCTTCTGACATCAAAAACTTTGCGGACCATTTGTATGACAATGCTACACCAGCAATTTTATCGTGGATTATTGAAGGAGCGGAAAAGCCATCAAAGCAAAATTTTAAAACATCAGTTCCAAAAAAGCAGTAACAAATTCTGTCAAATCCTACCGTGAAGCTAATGACTGGTTGGGGCATTTCATCAATGAAAGTTGTGTCGTGGGTGAAAAATTAAGTGAGAAATCAGGAGAATTGTACAGTAAGTATCGTGCATATTGCCTTCAAAATTTAGAATACACACGAAGTACAACTGATTTCTATGTCGCACTTAATCAAGCTGGTTATGAACGAAAAACGGACTAATAAAGGGAATTTTTATTATGGGGTTATCATAAAAAGCTGATGACGATGATTTTCTAAACTAATGACTTACACAAGTGAGGGTATATCTCCACTAGATTTTAAATGAAGTATTTTTGAGTGTAAGTCGTTGAAGTATTCAGTGAAAAACTAATTTGTGAAGTATGGTCAAAAAGTTTATGGATTAAGTTCCACGACTTCCATTTCTTTGTTTAGTGTAAGTCAATGATGGTCTTTTTCTAAAAACTATCTCTATAGGAAATATAACTAAGAAAAAGTATATAGGAAAGTTTAGGATATGACCTCATTAGACCTCCACCATTTAAATCTGATGAGAGGACAAGTAGAGAGAAAAAGTGATTGAACAAAAAGTTAGCAAGCGAGGTTTTAAAGCGTGGTGGTATCTGTCCAAAGTGGGTATCACCTTCCTTTTTCAGGAGTACCTGACCGATTGGTATTCTACCCAATGGCAAGTTTGGTTTGGTGGAAGTAAAAGCACCTAATCAACATCCTAGAGCTTTGCAGGTGTCACGGCATAAGTTATTTGAACATTTAGGATTTCGAGTCTATGTTTTAGATAATAAGAAAGATATTGAGGGATATTAGATGAAATTGAAACTGCATGACTCATCAAGAAGTCACCAAAGACTTCATCATAAAAACTCCTTATGCAAAGAGTCATTTTAGACATGGGGATGGGAAAAACAGCTACAACCCTGTCAGCCATTAACGAACTAATGTTTGACCGTTATGAGGTCTCAGAGTTTTGGTAATTGCTCCGCTTAGAGTCGCAAATACAGTATGGAGGACGAAATAGAGCAGTGGCAAGAACTGTCTCATTTGAGATATTCAAAAATTGTGGGTACTCCTAAACAACGACAAGAAGCACTCCAAAAAGATGCGGATATCTACATCGTCAATCGTGAAAAATCTCCCTTGGTTAGTTGAACAGTGTCATCCGCATTTCAAGTGGGATATGATTGTCATTGATGAATTAAGTTCATTCAAATCATGGCAATCAAAAACGTTTTTAAAGCTTTTTATGGCCATGCGCCCCTACATGAAACGAGTGATAGGTTTAACAGGAACACCGAGTTCCAACGGATTGATGGATTTGTTTGCGGAGTTCAAAGTCATAGATGGTGGTGTCCGTTTGGGTCGTTTTATTGGAGAATACCGAAGTCGTTATTTTTAGAGAGGGACGTAGAAATGGAAACGTCGTCTCATGAATATATACCAATGGACTATGCAGAGTGTCAAATCTTTTGACAAGATTGATGACATCACAATTTCTATGAAAGCAATGGATTATCTACAAATGCCAACATTAATCTCAACGAAAAAATCAGTCCATCTCACAAACGTAGAAGCAAAAAGATATAAAGAGTTTAAAAAGGAATCTGTTATTTCTGATTCTAACGAAATTGAAGTAACAGCAAAGAATGTCGCTAGTTTATCCAATAAACTGGTTCAAATGGCAAATGGTGCAGTTTATTCTGATGATCATAGAATTATCAAGTTACATGATCAAAAAATAGATGCACTTGAAGATATTATCGAAGCAGAAATGGTGAACCTGTGTTGGTTGCTTATTGGTTCAAGCACGATTTACTTCGTATTCAAGAACGATTGAACAAACTTAGGATTAAAAACTACGGTTCTTAAAAAGTGAAACTGATATTCATGAATGGAATAAAGGGAATATCTCTGTGGGTTTGCTACACCCAGCTAGTGCAGGACATGGTCTAAATTTACAAAAAGGGAGGTCATCACTTAGTGTGGTTTGGGTTAACTTGGTCTCTTGAACTTTACCAACAAACCAATTCTCGACTTTAGCGACAAGGACAACAATCAAACACAGTTATAATTCAACACATTGTAACGGAAGGTACAATCGATGATGATATTCTAAAAGCTTTAACTGCCAAGGACGCACAACAATCACGTTTGATTGAAGCAGTAAAAGCACAAGTAGGAGGTTGATATGGATAAAGTAGACTACTATTTTCAACACTATCAAGATGCAAAAAAAGAGATTTAACGATTGCGAAGAATTTGATTGAAAACTATAAACCCATTTTCAGAAGATGCTTTTTCTCTATTCTCTTGCTACTAGACAGACAAATGAAGAACGTGTTAAAATGAGTAAAACTAATGTTAGGACAGAAAATATGGCTCTATCTTTTCATGATAAGTTCTTAGCGGAGGAAAGAGAATATCAGGAGTCATTGTTTGAAAAGTACTGTCATTTAAAAACCGATCTCGATTTCTTTGAACTTGCTGTTTCTTCTGTTGATGAAACTATGAGGGATGTAGTAGTTGACCTAGTCTTAGCTGGATTGACATGGGATGAGTTACTACCTAAGCACAATGTTTCTAGGATGACAGTTAGTCGATATAGACAAAAAGCCTTAAAAACAAGTAAAAGAATATTATCGTTTTGCAGGTAAAAACCTTGAGTATAAATGGATAATGATACTAGGGTGTTACTAAGGTGGTACTACCCTGTTACTAAGTTGTTACTAAGATGGTACTGCTTTTTTTAAAAATGACTGTGGTATACTTAAGATGTAAAAAGGTAGTAATTCTGCTATGTTCACTGGATAAAATTCTCGTTCTACGGTAATATACACCTAGAAAAATAAGAGGAGAATAACCATGTGGACCAGAGGTCAGATTCATTATCACGGACAAATAGTTGATTACATAGCAAAAAGTCAGTGACCAACCATCAGATGTAGGTATTGATTTAGGATGTGTATTCAAATTAGAGGTTGAGGTTGCTGAAAAGACTATCATTTCTTATGACAGAGGATGGGATATCTACCCAGAATCTGATGAACAAGAAGCTATTCTTGAAGTGATTTTGAAAACTTTAAAAGTTTAAAATATCTTTAAAATAATGCACAAATGACTGGATATATCCCGCTCTTAGAGGTAATATGGTTACAACAAAAAGAAAGAGGATAAAACCATGAAGAAAGAGGATATTTTAACAAAAAAATCGCAAAAATAGAATTGGCGCTGAAACGCTAGAAACGAGAAATAGCGACAGCCTTGACTTTTATGACATCAGCGTTTGGGCATTAAAAGAAATGCTTGAACAAGCCTATGAAGCAGGTAGAAAAGCAAAATAAAAAAACAGAGCCTTACCCAAATGGGAAGGCTTTTTGCGTGGAGGAAATAATGATTATTACGAGTGAGCAAGTATCTAATGGCCATCCAGATAAAATTTGTGACCAGATTTCAGATGCAGTTCTAACAGTATGTTTAGAACAAGATAAGAATAGCAGGGTTGCAGTAGAAACTCTTATCAAAGATAATCATATAGTGGTTGCTGGTGAAATGAAAACAACAGCCTTGTTTGATTTAAAAACTGTTGTTCGAAATGTCGTTAAACCACTAGGAATGGAAAATATCATTGTGACGAATCTTATCGGTTTACAAAGTGATGATATTTCTCAAGGTGTTGATACAGGTGGTGCTGGAGACCAAGGGATGATGTATGGCTATGCAACTGACGAAACTGAAGAATACTTGCCGCTTCCCTACGTTTTAGCAACTCGTGTTCTTGAGAAACTTATGGAACTTCAGCATCCGCTCTTAGGGAAAGATGCTAAGGCACAGGTTTCTTATGATTATGACAATAAAAGAATTACAACATTCTTAGTATCAATTCAGCATAGCGATGAAATGACAATTGAGAATCTAAGAGCTATTGTTAAAGAATCTATGATGAAAGTTGCTAAACGGTATAGACAAAACCTTGATTTTAATATTTTAGTGAATCCCACTGGTCGTTTCTGTTCTTGGTGGTTCTTATGCAGATGCTGGAGTTACTGGAAGAAAAATTATTGCTGATACCTATGGTGGATTTGCTCATCATGGTGGTGGTGCATTTTCAGGAAAGCGATCCAAGTAAAGTGGATCGCTTAGGAGCTTATATGGCACGTAAGATTGCAAAAGACATCGTTCGTGAAGGATATGCTAAACGATGCGAGGTTCAATTAGCATACGCTATAGGGGTCGCAGAACCGGTTTCTATTCATGTAGAAACATTTGGAACAAGTAACTATACGAGCAAGCAATTGGTAGGAATGATTAAAGAACGGTACGATTTTAACACCGAACGGGATTATCAAGGAGTTGGATCTTCTAAACGTAGACTACACTCAATCTACATGTTTTGGACATTTTACGAAACCAACTCTTCCTTGGGAGCAGTAAGATGCCACGTAGACCAAGAACTCCCTGCAAGCAGAATGGTTGTCCAAACCTTGTGACCTATGGAAACAAGTACTGCAATGACCACAAGACTAACCACGTACTTGACGCCAAGACAACCAAAGCTAAAGGTTACAATTCACGGTGGAATAAGGCGCGGATTCGTTACTTAAAGCTCAATCCTCTCGTGTTTACTGTCAAAGAGAAGGTCGACTGACCAAGGCAACAGTGGTTGATCATATCACCCCCCACCGAGGTGACCAAGAACTCTTTTTGGAATCAATCTAACTGGCAAGCTTCTGTAAATCTTGTCATGATAGAAAGACCAAGACAACGGACCTATATGTGGAATATACCTATCGGTTTTTAATATTGTAGTTACGTTCTAAAAATATCTCTCTTTATAATTTGGGGGTAGGGGGATAAAATCTCTAAATCCTTGTCCGTAAAAGACCGACGCCCCTCAAACGTAAAAATTTCGCAAAATTGGTAGGGTGGGATATAAAAATCAATTCAAAATAGTAAAGAATCCAGTAAGAATATAGAATTAGTGAGTGTTATTTTCGTAAATTCGTTTAAATTTAGGTAACGAAAAATAACCTTATGGTATAAAAGTGAGGAACAGGTATGAATAACTTTCAACGAGAACAAATTTGGTTGCTCAGAAAAAAATGGTTTAGGATACGGTGAAGTTGCTAAAGTAATTGGTCTATCTAAGGACTCTGTTAAAAAGTATTGTAAAAAGACATCCTGAGTTAAAGGGACAAGGAACATTACCGTATTTGATGGTTGAGAAACGAGTTCAAGATGGTACAAACTGTCCTCAATGTTTTCAACCCATATTCCTAATAAAAACTGGACGGCTGAAGAAATATTGCTCAGATAGGTGCAGAATAAATTGGTGGAAAAATCATCAAGAGGAACATGATAAGGAACAAACTGCATATGAAGAATGATTTGTTAGTGTTGTGGTAAGTCATTTTTATCTTATGCCAATCCCTAATAGAAAGTATTGTAGCCATGCCTGCTACATACAGATAAGATTTTACAAAGGAGTCTAAAATGACGAACCAACCAACAATGGAAATAAAAAGAACTTCCTCTGAAAGAATTAAAAGCCTGCAACTTTATAATCCTCGAAAGAAACTGAAAAAGGGGATAAAGAATATGAAAAATTAAACAGTCGCTTCTAAAGTTTGACATGTTGACCCTATTATTGTCAATGAAGATTTAACTGTAATTGGTGGTCATCAACGCTTGACAGTTCTTAAAGACCTTGACTATGAAACTGCTAAGTGTGTAATTGTAAAGCTTTCTAAAGAAGATGAGAAAGCATTGAACATTGCTCTCAATAAGATTACAGGTCAATGGGATGACGCTCTTTAGCGGACTTACTTTTTGGATTTACAGGAGTCTGATTTTAATCTAGACCTGACTGGTTTTGAACCGCCAGAGATTGATAATATCCTTCCAATGTCCATGACAAGGAGTTGTCTGAAGATGAGTTTGATGTGGAAGAAGAATTGAAGAAACCAACGTTATCAAGACATGGGGACATTTGGCAATTGGGAAAACATAGAGTCATTTGTGGTGATTCTACAAAAGCTGAAACCTATAAGCAGTTGCTAGATGATAGGAAAGCTAATTTAGTAGTAACGGACCCACCTTATAACGTGGACGTTGAAGAGACGGCTGGGAAAATCCTAAATGATAATATGTCTGACGGAGACTTCTATCAATTTCTCCTTTCTATGTTTACTCAAGTAGAAAATCACATGGAAGATGATGCGTCTATCTATGTTTTTCATGCAGATACGGAAGGACTCAACTTCCGTAAAGCTTTTAAAGATGCTGGTTTCTATTTGAGTGGGTGTTGCATCTGGAAAAAGAACTCACTTGTATTAGGTCGTAGCCCATATCAATGGCAACATGAACCTTGTTTATATGGGTGGAAGAAAAAAGGAAAGCATCAATGGTTTAGTGATCGGAAGCAAACTACCATCTGGGAATATGACCGTCCTAAGTCTAGTAAAGACCACCCAACCATGAAACCAATTCAACTTATGGCTTACCCTATTCAAAACTCTTCTATGCGTGGAACAATAGTTTTAGATCCATTTTTAGGTTCTGGTTCTACTTTAATAGTCGCAGATCAGACTGGACGTGTTTGTTATGGAATCGAACTGGATGAAAAGTTTGTGGATGTCATTGTTAAACGCTATATAGAAGTTACAGGAGATACTGAAGTAACCGTACAACGTAATCATGAGGTTTTAACTTATAACCAAGTGTTAAAGGAGTTGGAGGAACAAGTATGACACTAACATTTCTAGATTTCTTTTCCGGAGTTGGTGGCTTTCGACATGGGCTAGAATTAGCAGGAATGAAGTGTATAGGATTTTGTGAAAAAGATAATTTTGCACGCAAGTCTTATGAAGCAATGTACGATACGAAAGGAGAATGGTTTCATGACGATATCACAACAATCGATCCAACACGATTACCAAAAGCAGATCTCTGGTGTGCGGGAAGCCCTTGTCAAAATGTGTCTATCGCAGGGAAACGAGCCGGCCTATACGGTGAGCGAAGTGGACTCTTTTTTACATTTGTTGAACTCATCAAAAAGCCAAAAAGAAGAAGATAAACCCTGAATGGGTTCTCCTTGAAAATGTTAAAGGACTTTTATCAAGTGGTGGGGGACGAGATTATCTCGACTATCTCTATCTTGGATGAATCAGGGTACGACCTTGAATGGAAAGTGTTCAACTCAAAAGATTACGGAGTACCACAAAATAGAGAACGCATCTATACTATCGGACATCTTAGAAGAAAAGGTCAACGACAAGTACTACCTATCAGCAGAGAAAGCAGTAGCCATCTTAAGCAACTTGTAGGCGGTATGCAAAGCTACCGTGTCTATGACCCCAGTGGTATTGCAACAACACTTGTTGGAGAGGGTGGTGGACTAGGAGCTAAGACAGGTCTATATCTGATTGACCAATCGCTAACTGGACCAAAGTTAACTGAAGAAGCAAGATGTATAACTGCTCGTTATACTGCTGGTGCAACAAAGCGTACAGCAATGAACTCTGGAGTGCTTGAGGTTCAACCAATTTTGACACAAGGTATCAAGGTTAGGAACGGAACAAAGCAAGGTTATCAATTGGCGGAGGTTGGTGACTCGGTTGATCTTTCTTATCCAAGTTCATTAACGAGAAGGGCAAGAGTAGGGAGAGGAATAGCTCACAACCTTTCATGTAGCTGTCAGATGGGCGCAGTAGTTTGGAATGGTCGTGTTGTCAAAATTAGAAGACTTACTCCAAAAAGAGTGTTTTAGACTTCAAGGTTTTAATGATGACTTATTTGAAAAAGGCAAAAGCTGTAAATTCAGATGCACAACTTTATAAACAAGCAGGAAACGGAGTCACAGTACCAGTTGTTTATGCTATTGGTTGTGCTATATTATCTTCAAAAATATCATCAGAAATAACTGGATAAAGATGAACTTTAGAGTTAATATGTACTAAACAAAAAGAGAAGAGGTTGTATTATGGATGATTTAAAAAGTGAAGACTTTGAAATCATTGTATCCCAAATGGAACTCGAGTCAAATTACTCGAAATGGAGGATCCATTCTCACCACCTATAGGTACCTCGGTACGGTAATTGGTGTTGATGATATTGGTTCAATTTTTAGTGAATTGGGATAATGGACAAAGTTTAAAATGTACTTTACGGAATTGATAAAATAATGAAATTGGGATAGTTATGTGGGAAATGATAACTAGAGAATTCAAATTGTCGGCACTATCATATTGAGTTTCTTAGGGAATACAGTACTTATGATCAACATATTGATAGAGCTTGGATAGCAATCCTAAAAATTAAACGAAATAAAGAAATAGTTTTTTTCATTATGAATATGGTAAAATCACTGACCGAATGGATGATTTTGATAAAATTATCTATCAAGAAATAGTGGATACATACAATAAATTATAATTTGGAACTCGATGTGAGTTCTTTTTATTATAGGAGGTGAATTAGTGGCAATTAGAGGACGTAAACCGAAACCTACCAATTTAAAAGTTCTAGAAGGTAATCCTGGTAAACGGCCTCTCCCAACGAATGAAGTAAAACCTCAAAAGAAGGCCCACGTTGCCCCCAGTGGCTTGAAGAAGATGCTAAGAGGAATGGAAACGTATGGGTAAAAGTATTGGAACAAATGGGATTACTGACGGAAATGGATATGACTGCATTTGCAGGTTATTGTCAAGCTTACGCACGATGGAAAGAAGCAGAGGAATTTTTATCAAAAACATGGTTCTATCTTAAAGACACCAAATGGGTATTTACAGCAAGTTCCACAAGTTTCAATTAGTCAAACTAATTTAAAAATCATGCTGAAGTTTTGTGAACAATTTGGTCTAACCCCATCCGCTAGAATCGTTTAGCTACTATGGATTCAGAGGTTGGTAACGGTGACGAAATGGAAGATTTGTTGGGAGGTTTACTATGACTTTTCATTATGAACCAACTCCTTTTATGCTAGCTATCATCACATTATGATAAAAGTAAGGCTGATAGAGCAGTGACTTTTATTCAAAACCTTTGTCATACTAAAGGAAAAATGGGCAGGTCAGAAGTTTATACTTTTACCTTGGCAGGAACAGATAGTACGAGATATATTTGGGATTGTTAAAGAAGATGGAAATAGACAATTTCTAACTGCTTATATTGAAATTCCAAAAAGAATGGGAAGAGGAACTAGCAGAAGAAGAATTGCTCTTTTATCTACTTTATGCAGATAATGAAGCCAGTGCAGAAGTTTATGGTGCTGCATGTGACCGAAAATCAAGCTTTCTATTGTATTCGATGTAGCAAAACAAATGGTACTAATGAGTCGACCTTTAGAGAAACGTTCAAAAATAATGGGTGCTACGAAACGAATTGTTAACTACTCTAATGCAGGTTTCTATCAAGTTTTATCCGCTGAGACTGGTACAAAACATGGTCTCAATGTTTCAGGACTCGTGTTTGATGAAATTCATGCGCAACCCAATCGCCACCTCTATGATGTCTTAACTAAAGGTTCAGGGATGCACGAGAACAACCCTTATTTTTATCATTACTACTGCAGGAACAGATAAGAATTCAATTTGTTACGAGTTACATACAAAAGCACTTGATATTTTAAACGACAGAAAGAAAGATACATCTTTTTATCCTGTCGTTTATGGTTTATCTGATGAAGAGGACTGGAATGACGAAAGTAACTGGTTAAAAAGCAAATCCGTCATTAGGGTCATACCATTGGCTTAGAGCGTGTCAGAGAAGCTTTATAAACAAGCACTCTGATAATCCTGTTGAAGAAAATGTATTCAAGCAACTACGGCTAAATATGTGGACAAATTCTACGGTTGCTTGGATTCCAGAACATGTATACAATAAAGGGGATGCACCTATCAATTTTTGATAGTTTGAAAGGTCGTGAATGTTATGCAGGACTAGACTTGTCTAGTACCTCTGATATCACAGCCTTTGTTTTAGTTTTTTTCCACCTGGGAATGAACTAGAAAATTACATAATTCTACCCTATTTCTGGTTACCAAAAGATACCTTTGAACTTCGTTGCCGTAGAGATCATGTTTTGTATGATGTGTGGAACGGAAAGGTTATCTAAAGACGACAGAGGGTAATGTAGTTCATTATGGCTTTATTGAGAAGTTCATTGAGGAATTATCAAAAGCTATACAATATAAAAAGAAATCGCCTATGATAGATGGAATGCCACACAAATGGTGCAGAATTTAGAAGATATGGGACTGACGATGATTCCTTTTGGTCAGGGGTACAAGGATATGAGTCCACCGTCAAAGGAATTATTCAAACTAATGATGGAAGGTCGTATCCAACATGGAGGACAACCAGTTCTAAAATGGATGTCGCAAAACGTAGTCATGCGCCAAGACCCTGCAGGCAATATCAAACCAGATAAGGAGAAATCAATTGAAAAATCGATGGAATTGTTGCTCTTATAATGGGGATTGATAGATGTATTCGACACCAAAAATAATGAAAGTAGTATCTATGATGAGCGAGGGATATTGAGCTTTTAGTTGAATTTTAAATATAAAGATGATACAATGTATTTACAAATCATATTTACAACGAGGTATTAATCATGGCAAGTACTCAACCTGTTAATTTCAGAGCAGATTCGACTTTTACCAACAAACGAAAGAAATCTTAGTTGATGAAAAGTTAACCCTGTCAGATATTTTTAATGTCGACTCGTAAAATTGCGACAGGTGCGGTTGACCCTAAAGAGTTCTGTATTTAGTGATTCACAAGAGTCTCAATATCAGGTTGCTTTTTGAAGACTTGAAAGGAAATCTTGATGGGACATCAAGAAATTGAGCAAAGGTAACCAACGTCTTTAGCAGATGTAAGAAAGGAATTTTGGACTTGAGTAATCATAAACGTTACCATGTTTCTCTTACGGATCAAGCTAAGAAAGACTTGAGAGAAATACATGATTATATTGTACTGAATTTTTACAGCCAACAATCTGCCGATAGTAAACTAGACCTTATTTTAACGGCACTAGAAACTTTAGAAACCTTTCCAGAAGCATGTCCTTTTGGTGTCGAGTCGAGGTTATGGTGAATTAACAGATGACGGAAAACGTTATAGATATATGCCTATTGAAAAATTACTTAGCTTTTTATTATATCGACAAATATGAGGTTTATGTCTCAAGAATTTTAAATTCCAAGCAGAATTGGGCTAAGTTATTCAATAAGTAAATTCAATTATAATTGTAGAGCATCTCACAAAATGAGGTGCTTTTTATTGTACTCAAAATGGAGGATTAGATGGGATTTTTAGATTTTATTGGAAGAAAAAGAACACGAGATAAACCGCATAATAGCTATGAGGGACAGGACTTTTCCTATCTCTTTGGACGAACTTCTAGTGGTGAAAAATGTAGATGAATTTAAAGCAATGCAGACTACAGCTGTTTATGCTAGTGGAGAATATTAGCTGAAGCTGTCGCTTCTCTACCCATTCACATATACGAAAGAACGTCTAATGGGAGAGAGAAAAATTTGAACATCCTCTATATTTCTTACTTCATGATGAACCAAATCCAGAGATGTCTTCTTTTGTCTCTTCGAGAAACTTTGATGACTCATCTTTTGATATGGGGCAATGCCTATATTCAAATCATAAGGGATAAGAGCGGTCAGGTTATCAGTTTGTATCCCTTATTACCAGATAAAATGTCAGTACACCGTGATGAAAATGGGAAACTTTACTACAAATATCAACGTCAGACCGAAGAAAATCCAAATTTCAAGGATAAAGGCAGTGTTATTTTAAAACAAGAAGATGTCCTTCACATTCCCGGACTTGGTTTTGATGGATTGATTGGCTATTCTCCCATCGCATTAGCAAAGAACGCAATTGGGATGACTTTGGCTACAGAGAATTACTGAGCATCATTTCTTAAAAATGGTGCAAAATCCAGGAGGTGTATTGGAACATCCAGGAATTCTAAAAGATCCAAAAAGAGTACGTGATTCTGGAATGCGGTTTATAACGGTGTTACAAATGCACATAAAGTTGCAGTTCTAGAAGAAGGAATGAAGTACACTCAAATAGGTATTCCTCCAGAAGAAGCGCAATTCTTACAGACTCGGAAGTTTCAAATCAATGAGATCGCACGCTTGTATAGAATACCACCACATATGATTGGTGATTTAGAAAAATCTTCATTTTCAAATATCGAGCAACAATCACTAGAGTTTGTCAAATACACATTAGACCCTTGGGTAGTTCGTTTAGAACAGGCCTTCAAGAGGGCTCTTTTTTTACCTGAAGAAAAGAAGAAGTACTTTGTTAAGTTCAATGTAGATGGTTTATTACGTGGAGATTATCAAAGTCGTATGAGTGGGTATGCTATTGCAAGACAGAATGGATGGCTTTCACAAAATGAGATTCGAGAACTTGAAGATTTAAATCTTTAACAGATGAAGAAGGAGGAAACTTTTATTTGATTAACGGAAACATGACTCAAATTAAAAGAAGCTGGTGGTTTTATGACAAAACAGGTAATTGAACAACCTCAAGAAAACCAAAGGAGGGAAAGAGGATGCGTAAATTTTGGAGTTTTTTTCAGACGAAGGGAGCATCTGTATTTTCGTATTGAAGGGCAGATTGCGGATGAAACATGGTTTGGAGATGAAGTTACTCCACAACTCTTTAAAAATGATTTAAATGCAGTGAAAGGTGATATCACCTCTGGATAAATAGTCCAGGGGTGATGTTTTTGTCAGAAGACAAATTTATAACATGCTGATGGATTACAGGGGAAATGTGCATGTCATAATTGATGGTCTTGCCGCTTAGTGTCGATGAGTGTCATTGCTCATGGCTGGAACAACAGTATCCATGAGTCCTGTTGCAATGATGATGATTCACAATCCATGGACAATTGCACAAGGGTGAAGCAAAGGATATGGAAAAGGTCATTGAAATGTTGGGGAAATCAAAGAGTCCATTGTGAATGCCTCATGAGTTAAGAACAGGATTATCTAGGGCAAAAATCTCACATTTAATGGATTCCGAATCATGGTTTAATGCGAGAAAAGCAGTTGAACTTGGCTTTGCGGACAAGATTTTATTCGGTAAAGATGAACCTAAAGAAGAGCTAGAACTTAGCAGTTAGTTCATTTAGTAGAGCCACTGCGGATCATAACCTTGTTGTTAAACTTCTGCCAAAATAGATAGCTACAAACCTTTATCAACGACTCCTCCAATCAGTTAAGAAAAACGATTAGATTTTATTGAAATAATGAAAGGAAAACTAACCTCATGTCTAAATTACTTGAATTAAAAAGAAAACGAAAATCAAGCTTTCGGGGAACAAGCAAAAACTTTCTTAGACCTCAGTGCGAACTGAAGATGGTTTAGTCTCAGAAGAAGATTCTCAGCGCTATGATGAAATGGAAAGTAAAATCAATCGCTATAATCAAGAAATTGCTCGCTTAGAACGACAAGAAAAGATTGATCTAGAACTTGCTCAACCAACTTCTCAGGCTTTTGACAAGACAACCTCACCACTGTCTTAAAAAGATAGTGAGGTAGAAGATGAGAAGAAGGGAACTAAGTCTGATGCCTATTCCAAAACCTTTTGGACGAATGTCCGTAAGCGTAACTCTTTGATGTTAAGGATGTTCTTCGTGTTGAGAAGATACAGAGGGTGGCCATTTAGGTACCTGATGAGTATGAGAAAACTAGTTCAAGGTCTTCAAGAAGAGAATTTCTTCCGAAGTCTCAGCAACTGTCATTAAAACATCAAGTGGAGAGCGGAAGATTCCAGTTGTTACAGGGCACGGAACTGCGTCGTGATGGATGAAAATGGACTTTATCCTGAAACTGATGAGACATTTGGTCAAGTAACACTTGATCTCGCATAAGATTGGAACAGCTATTCGAACTCTGAAGAATTGTTAAAATGACCCAGTATTTGATTTTAGAATCCTATATGACTAGTGAGTTTGCACGACGTATTGGCTGGTACAGAAGAAGAGAAATCATTCCTTATTGGAGATGGCTCAAAGAAACCAACAGGAATCTTACGCAAGCAAATGTTACTGGTCCTACAACGACGACTCAAAGACATTACGTTTGATGACATGATTGAATTGTATCATTCTCTTCCTGCTCCGTATCGTAAAAATGCAGTATGGATTCTTCTTTATGATACAACTGTCAAAAGCAACCGCAAACTGAAAGACAATAACGGAAATTATATTTGCAAACTGTTCATACAAGCTGGACAACCAGATTTAATTTTAACTGTCCATACATATACATCTACCCTTGCACCCCTCACCTGAACAGGGGAATAGCTATTGCATTTGGTGATTTCTCATATTACTGGATTGCAGACCGCCAAGGACGTACTTTTCAAACGTCTCAATGAACTTTTTATGCTAATAATGGTCAAATTGGTTTTCTTGCATCTCAACGTGTTGATGGGAAATTAGTATTACCAGAAGCAGTAAAAATTTTAACCGGAAAGCAAATAATCATGATAAGTCTAGAAGAAGCAAAAACCTTTACCTTAAGGTAGAAAACACAGATGAAGATGACTTGATTACGCAATTGATTGATACGAGTAAAAACTCTAGAAGAAACATTAAGGAGAATACTTACAGTGAGGTTCTCAAGAATGGCAATCCTGTATGGGGGTGCCGTTTATCTTTATGAACTCGTGAAACAGCTAATTAAGTAAAGAGTTAAACAAATGTTATATCACCCACTATTAGTGATAGGAAGGATATTTTTGATGAAAATCGCTCCGTTACGTGACCGTTTCCTACATTTGAAGTGCGTAAAATTGTGGTTGATGAAATTGGAAATGAATCCTCAGTTTGGAAACACGAGTTTTCCAAAGATGGTGTTCTAGTCGCCCATTGACCTTGACAGAAAATGAGGAGTGTGTCTAAACCTCCTTTATAACAAAATTCAATTTACAATTAAGGTACGACAGCGGTACTAAATCTAAGTTCATTAAAAACCAGGATAAAGTACAGAGACTTACTTTACGGTAGATTCAATTGATGGTGATAGCGTTCCTAGGGCAATTGATTTATATTGTAGCAACTAAGGAGAATAACTAAGAACAGGATAGGAATGCATGAGTTGGAAAAGTACTGATCAAGAGTTGAGCGATTACATTGAAAGAGACGACATCTGCAATGCGAGAGGTAGTGAAGAAGCGCAGATACAGTGCTGTAGATACTTTTAAAGATCTCTTTCTCCAGTTTCACGAAAAACTGGTGGGCATGCACGAGGTTGAAAGAAAGCAAGTCAACAAGTGACAGTCCTACAGGGCTTAACAAAACCATTCATAACTGAACACCAGGCTTAACTCATCTCCTAGAAAAATGGTCACAGCAACAAAATGGGTCGTAGTAGAAGGGCAAAACATATTGAAAATCGTTGAAAAAGTCGTTAAGTCACTTGAAGATAGGTTGAGATAAAGATTGTGGAGGATTTCATGACATTAAAAGATTTCTAACATTTAATAAAATCAAAGTTGCCAGTAGCTTATCATCATTTTGAAGAAGGAGAAGTCCAGCTCCACCCATTTATTGTATATCTTGTTAAGGACTCTGAAAATGCTGCAGCTGATAATTGAGTCATCATAGACTCCTTAATCTTCAAGTGGAACTCTATACCTTAAAGAAGGACTTAGAAATCGAAAACTAAGATGGAGGACTTATTCGATAGTCATTCAATGACAAAGTAGAGACTTATATCTCAACTGAAAAACTCTATCAAATTGTATATTACATTTCATTGAAACGGAGGATAATACAGAATATAAAGTTACCTTGATTACAAGATGTTCATTGGGCAGAAGTTACAACTGAAGCTTCTGAAACGGCGCAGTTTGACTTATGGGGACGGTTGAACGATTACGAGTGCAAGAGAACTAACTTTAAACTGACTGCTGACAAAGGTTCATACAAGGCGGATAATATCAACTTTTATACTTCGGAATCAAATGATGGTTATGAGGGAAACATTGAAGCTCGCCTTATTAACTCAAGAATTTTTAACTCGTGTGTTGGGAGAAAAATAATCCAACAACGAAAAACATCTGAAATCGCAAAATGCAGAAAAAGAAGAATTTCTGCCTGATGTTTCTGTTTTGAAGGAGATAAGAAAAGAAAACACTTCATGTTTTGTATTACTGTTACGCATCACGTCCATCAATGGGATCAAAACAAAAATTGGTTCAGATATTAATGAGGTTGAGTTAAACTTTACTGCAAGTCCTCGACCACTTGATAAGGTGGTACGTCGCAAAACAACAGAGGAAACTGAGTGGATGAGATTCTGACAAAATTGGTTCAAGGAAGTCTTTTGAACCTCGTGAATAAAGGAGTTACAGATGAGAGATAGACACAATTTCAGGAAAGACCTATGAATTGGCTATTAATGCCTATACACCGATTGCCTATAAAGAACAGTTTGCAAAGATTATTTTTTCAAGATTGAGCTAATGTGAGTACTCAGTCAATTTCGATAAGATTGAGCACCAAATGAGGAAGAAAACCTCGAAACTGGTGACATTGATCTATCCATCCTGACCACCTTGATATGACTTTCTTTTTCACAGAATGGGTATTTGCGAAATCTGCAATCCAAGAATTAAACCATTCAAAGAATTTTTATGGATATGGAGGAGTTTCCAGTTCAAGATAGTAAACTATCTTAATGAACATGCTTAACCAAGGAATGAATACAAGAAAAAGCAGATCAAAACAGAAAACAGCAAGTAAAGAAATCTTTACGGTAGAAAGCTATCTATTTTGTTGTAGGGAAACCGGCTTATCCATAGACGACTTTAAAACATATTTCAATGGGATGGCCTTTTGATTATCAAATTGACTATGTAAACTTGAGGACAAATGAAACAAGTAACACAAGAAAAGCGAATCAAAGTGATTTCTTTGATAATTTTTAATAGAAAGGAGATGTAAAGCATGGCTGGGAAATAGGCATCACAATAGAAATTGGTGGTGACACACAACCCTTGCAAAATGCATTAAAAGGGGGTAAACAAAATACGTCATTGAATCAACTAAAGAATTGAAAACAGATCGATAAGGTTTTCAAGTTTGATACAGGAATGTCACACCTCACTCAAAACAAGAAGTACTTAAGCAAACAAGTTGAAAACTATTAAAGAAAAGTTAATACCTTAAGGCAGGCACAAGCTCGTTGAAGCACAATTTAAAATCTGGTAATATTAAGGAACAATATCGAGTTTTCAAAGGGAAGTAGAAACCACCAGACAGTACTGAAAAGTTATGAAAGCAAAACTAGAGGGTGTCAATCAAGCCTTTGATCAGAAAAATGGAAATCGAGTAGGTACTACTAAGCTCAATGGGATAATGGAAAACAAGAACAAGCTCGTCTAGCTTCGAGAGGAAAGAAAATTAACGAGTCAATTTAAATTACAAGAAAAGTGAACTTTCTTCATGTGCTAGTGAATCTGAAAAGCTAGCTTTAGCTCAGAAAAAGTAAATGAAAAGTCTCCTTACTAGAAAACAGATTCAGAATTTAGAGAAACAACTAGAATTAACAAAATTTCAGTATGGCGAAAATTGATTGAAGCCAATAAACTGGAACAGACTCTAAATGATACCAAACAGCCTATAATCATCTTCAAAATGAGATGGAGGAGATGGGCACTAGTTCAACAAGTGCAAAGGATAATCTATCAGGAAATCAATCATCTCTTAAAGGCAGATATCTCAATGGAAATTCAGTGACCGTTTAGCAGAATTACTCACAAAAACTGATTGATTTTGGGAAACAGTCGCTCGAAGCTTTTTGAATCTGAAGTAGATGAAGGAATGGATATCATTGTCACCAAAACGGGTGCTTCGGCCAAGCTTTTTAGAAGAAATGACTAGCTATCGCAAAGAACCTTGCTACTGAAATTCCAACAGACTTTAATACTGTTGGTAGTACAGTCGAGAGTTGACACACAATTTGGTTTAACCGGTGATAGTTTAAAAATCAGCTCAAGTTATCTCATCCAATCTCGCATCCATAAATGGGAGTGATGTTACCTCATCAGCTATTTCCAGCTAAGAAAGCTATAGAAGCTATACGGCTTACAGGCAACGGATTTGTCTAGTGTTCTTGATACTGTCACCCTTTACCAGTCAAGCTACTGGGTGGGTGTTCAAGATCTGATGGATAAGGTTGTTTCTGGAGCACCAAATTAAGGCATTAGGACTTCTATTTGATGAGGGTGTTGCTTTAATCGGGAAATTTGAAAAGGCTGGTGTGGATTCATCAGCCTCTTTATCATCCCTATCAAAAGCATCTGTGAAGTATGCGGCTTCTGGAAAGACCTTACAGCAAGGTTTATCTGAAACCATCGAAAAATTAGGAAATTCAACTAGTGAAACTGAAAGTTAACCCTCGCTTCAGATATATTTGGAACGAAGGGTGCTCCACGAATGGTGGATGCTATTAATCGTGGAGCATTATCTTTTGATGACTGCTGAAACAGCAAAGAAAAGCATCAGGAACAGTCGGCTCAACTTATGAAGCGACACTAGATCCAATTGATAAATTTACAACTGCTCAAAATGAAGCGAAGTTAGCATTAGCTGAAGTTGGAGATGCTATTGCTGTCACTTTGCACCGATACTAGAGATTTTAGCCGATTTGTTACGTTCAGTTGCAGAGTGGTTCTCTAGTTTATCAACGCCAGTAAAACAATTTATCATTATTGTAGGTAGCCTCATTACTGGATTAGGATTATTACTTCCCTATATTTTTAGCACTTCAGGCAACTGCCTTAGCAATGGTGTCACAACTGGTGGCTTAATAGCAAGTGTAGCGCCTATTATAGCTATAGTCTTAGGAATTATAGCTGTTCTTGCTTTTGTTAATTGTTGGAATAAAAGAACTTTGGGAACATAACGAGGCATTTAGAACAGCAGTAATGGATATTTGGAATGCTATTTATTCTTTTTATATCTACTATCATTCAAGAAATATCAGACTTTATTTTAAGCATCTGGGGACACTGACTCGTGGTGGACTGAGAATCAAGAGTTAATTCTTGAAAGTCGCAACAACAGTTTGGAATGCAATCTCAACAGTTATAACTACCGTTATGTCTATTCTAGAACCCTATATTCAGGCAAAAGATGGGAAAACATAAAAACTAATCATCAGCACAGCTTGGGAAATCATCAAACAAGTAGTTGAAACGGCAATCAATCTTGTCTTAGGCATTATTAAAGCAGTAATGCAAATTATTACAGGAGATTGGTCTGGTGCATGGGAAACAATAAAGTGCAGTTATTTCAACAGTATGGGAATCCATCAAGTCAATTGTAAGCTTAGTTCTAAGTACTATTAGTCAACTTATATCAAACACCTGGAATGATTAAGAACACAATTAGTAATCTATTATCAGCAATTAGTAACGTTGTCAGTACAATTTGGAATAGTATCAGTTCAACTATTTCAGGTATTCTAAATGGAATCTCAAGTACAGTGTCCAATGTTTGGAATGGAGTAAAAAATACGATTTCAAATGCAATCAACACTCGCCAAAAATGCAGTTTCAACTGCTATAACTGCTATCAAAAATCTCTTTAATTTCTAGATTTCAGTAGCCACATTCCTTTACCCTCATTTTAGTGTGTCAGGATCTGCAAACCCTCTGATTAGTTAGCGGACAAATTCCTAGAATCGGAATTGAGTGGTATGCAAAAGGGGGAATTTTAACAAAACCAACTGCCTTCGGAACAATAGGGAATTCCCTAATGGTAGGAGGAGAAGCAGGAAACGAAGCGGTACTCCCTTTAAAATGAATCTACTCTCAAGTCAATCGGAAGAGGTATTGCAAGAACGATGGATTTAAGAATGCCAGACATCAACATTTCGATTACTGGAAATATTATCCGGAGAACAAGCAGATACTGAAAAATAGCAATGAAGTAGCAAGTCGAATCGCAGAAGAATTAGCACGTCAAAAACAATTGAGAGTGAGCCACTAGATGATTAAAAGAAACGAGTTAGTCATAGACGGAATTGAACTTCTAGTTTTCTCTTTAAGGTGATTGTCCACGAATCGCCTTCTGTTATCTTAGCGGAGAGATAAGACGAGTTTATTAGAACATAAAGGAATGAGTGGCGCTCTTTCGCAAACAAATCCACACTCGAGATTTGATTGAAAAATCATATACGATATACATTGTTAAGCCTCAGAAGAACAACTTCATCAATTTATGGGTCTATTTATCAAGGAGCAGTTTTAGCTTGAGAGTGAACGGATGAAAACCACACGTCTTTGGTGTTACCGAGTAAAATGTACTGAGGTAAAACAAGAGAGAGATGGTGTATGCGACGAAAGCTACCTTTATTTGTCATCCCACAAAGTTTTTAAATCAATGGATAGACAAACTTTGACATCAAACGGTGTACTTTAGAGTTCAAGGGACGTCTCTAGCGTTCTCAAAATAACGATAATGGGGAATTCGGCAACTGAGACTCAGTTTACGATTGGAGATCAGGTTATTAAAATTGAAAAACTTACAGAACCTCTTGTGATGGTAAACGAACCAAATAGTCCAAGTTTTCTAACGGTTAGCAAAAAGTACATCAAATGGTCTGGTGATTTTATCACTATTGATCCAAGCTCTAAAAAGAAGTAGGTGTTGTTCTTGGTAGAGGTATTACTTCTTTAAGCTTTGAAACAAATTGGGGTGGGCTTAAATGTTATTTTTGTTGAACAAAGATATCAGAACTGCAAAGTGGAATGGATTACCTCTTCATGAAACTAGCTCTGCTATTGTAAAAGAAACCCTGAACGGTGATTTCACCTTATCTATTCGCTATCCAATTACCGATTCTGGTATCTATAAACAAATAAAGAGGATATGCTTATCAAGGCCTCCTGTGCCTGTCTTAGGATTCCAGTTATTTCGTATTAAAAACCAATTGAAAACGATGATAGTTTGGATATAACCGCCTACCATATTTCAGATGATATTATGCAACGGTCTATCGAACCAATTAGTGTTGCTAATCTTACTTGTGGTATGGCCTTTATCCCAAATGGTTCAAAATACTAAGACCAATCTTGGTGATTTTTCATTTACGAGTGATGTTACAGATCGCCGTACTTTCAATACAAATGAAGCAAAAGACACTCTATGCTGTCTTAATGGATGGTGCCTATTCAATCATAGGAACTTGGGAAGGGGAGTTGATTCGTGACAATTTGGCTCTGACAATCAAGAAGAATAGAGGTGAAAATAGGGGTGTTGTCATAACAACACATAAGAATCTAAAGTCTTACAAGAGAACCAAATCAACTCAATCAATCATTACTCGTATTCATGCAAAATCAACATTTAAACCAGATGGTAAAGATAAAGATCAGACAATTAAAATTACTGTCGATAGTCCCTCTAATCACTTTCTATCCATATATCAATGAAAAAAGAGTACGAAAATAATACTCTTAAAAGCATTGAGGAGTTAAGGAAGTGGGCTGAGGCTAAGTTTAAGAATGAAGGAATTGATAAGTTATCGGATGCTATTACGATTGAAGCCTATGAACTCGATGGGCAGGTTGTACATTTAGGTGATACTGTATATACATCAAGAGTATGAAACATGAGATTGATACTCCAAAAAGGCAGTCGCTTATGAATTTGACGCACTGACACAAGAATATATCTCGATTACTTTTGATGATAAACCAATGGTAGGTGCTTCAACTTCAAATAGTGCAATTTCAACTGTCGCGAATGAAATTTTAGACTCCGGTTTCACATTACAAGAAGTCGCAATTGAAAAAGCTTTGAGAAATGCGAACACAGCATTTGATGCCGAATTCACTAAACAAAAAGAATCAATTCTAGATGATATTGAAAAAGTCAAAGCTAGTGCAGAAGTTTACGCAGATGGTATTCGTCAAGAGATTGAAGGAAAGATTGCTGATGTTGATTCTAAAGTTCTATCTAATGAATCACTTAATGAAAATAGATACAACGATGTATTGGCTAAAGCAAATAGTAGTAGAGATTTAGCTAATCATGCCTTAGAGGTCAGTAAAGAAGTTAAAGAAACTACTAATACAGTTCTAACAGATACTTTAAATTATAAAAGGAAGCTATTGCTGAAGCAAACCGTTTAGTTGAACTCAGCAAGAATAGCTTATTGAATCAAATTACGACAGTAGAATCTTCAATTGATAAGCTTAAGAGGGTTATTACTAACAAGGTTTCAAAGACAGACTTTGATGCTATCAAAAATACCGTAGAGCAACAACGAACGGAAATATCACAAGCCAAGGATAAAATAAATCTAAAAAGCTGAAAAAGACCTATGTAGAAAAATATTAAACAAACAGCTAGTGAAGCACTCCAAAAGAATATCAGAGAACGCATTAGCAATATCTAAAACTAAAGCTGATTTACAAGTTGCTCGCGAGATGCTATAAAGACTAAAAGTATCACAAACAGATTTTTAATCAAACGACAAATCGACTTGCTAGTACTGAAACAACAATTAAAAATCCAAGCAGGTGAAATAGTCAAACGATTGACCAGTAGTCAGGTAGAATCCGTAATAAATTTAAAAAGGATTTCAAACTAAATCAGATGTTGATAAAAATATTCTAGATAGAGGTTATGTAACGAACTCTAGCGTGCAAAAATTTAGTTAGAGAAAACATCCAATAGTTTCAGTCGGACTATTAGTGAAACTAAAGCTTTAATACCAACTAGTGTTTCTCATCGAAACTTAGCATCTGGTTCCAGTGATAGTTGGACTTCATACAAAAGAAATAAACTCGAAACTCAATTGGATTCAAACATTAGGAAAAATTCTTTATGGTGATGCGACTGGCATTTATGCAGGGACAAAAATCAACCTATTTGTTTATATTTCTATCGATAATGTTGTTTTAGATTCAACTGTTACTCCTAGAATTATTTTACAAGGTCCAGGATATAAAAATCAGATAATAGCGCTGTATGGAGTGTTCATTCTAATCCCTTTCATACCTCTTGGTCTAGCGCCTTAAAACTGGTACAAAACTACCATCTTATTAAAATTTCTCGAATGGTAACAGATGAGATGTTCAATAATTTTAAAACTTTGAATTACAATTTCGTATTGATGGAGCAAGTTCAGGTAAGTTTCATTGAGAGCTTTTAATGATTACTACTGAGATATCTTTCCAAATTATTGGACTAAACCTATCGAAGATTTAACAACTGTAACAGCCTTTAACGAGGTAAAAGATACCTAGGGTACATACAAGAACTATTAGTGAACAAGGTAAATCAATTAGTCAGGTTTTACAAACATCCGAAGGACTGATTACAAGAGTCAGTGATTTAATTGATACCCAAAACTTAGTATACGATCCAACCAATTTTAGTAAATATAGAGAACGTGAACCGAATTGAATTTAGTTATGACTGGAACTAATGAATACAAGTCGCTAAGAATTGCTCAAGTGGTAGGACAACAAATGGTTGGCGTGGTTTCCAAATGCTCTTCATAGTCAAAAATTTGTTGCTGGTGAGAAACTTTCTTATAGGGTCAATTTATGGATAGATGTACTACCTGATGGAAAAGTTGGTTTTGAAATCAAATCAGGTAACTCAATAGGAGGTTTCACTATCAGTCCGACTAGAACGGGCGTACCAAATTTTTACAGGAACTTTTACGATAACAAAACCGTGACAAAAACAGATGATTTTTGGGCTTCATATTTGGCTAGAAAAGAACGGCACTGTGGCAGTTGGCCAAATTTCAATTGTTCGAGGTAGTCAGCCACCTAAAAACTTTGTGAGATAGTACATCCTTTCAACAAATTGCTACAGAAAGTCTGTTCAGCAACATCAGCACCCTATTCGATTCAAAAATTTAACTAATGCTGGATCTTTAATTTTCAGGGGATTAATTTAGGGTGCAAATGGAATCAATCGAATTATTGGCAAGCAACTCTATATCACTGGGGATACTTTAATTGATAGAGCAGTCATTAAATCAGGAATGATTGACAAATTAAAGACATCAAACTTTGAATCTGGTTCAGTAACTACTATGGTATTAGCGTCAAATTCAGTAACCGCAGATAAAATTGTCGTGGATCAAGCGTTTTTTAATAAGTTAGTTGCAAATGAAACTTATTTACGACAGCTGTTTGCTAAGAATGCTTTTTATCAATAGTGCAAAAGCGTTAGTGATTGATGCTAGTCAAATAAAGTCAGGCTTACTATGGTGACATAGAATTCAGGGCGGCACAATAATCGAAACCACAATTTCTGGTGGATTATTAACTGGAGAAACAAAAATTAAGTTAGGTGCTTATGGTTCATTTGACGCTATCAACGGTGGATTACAGATTAATGTTCCTCGTCAGTTTAATTCTAAAGATGGTTTAGGTGTACAATTTATAGGTTCTTATGGTCGAGGGGACAATGTTCCTTACGGCTTATTTATTTACAAGGATCTCAGATTTTTACTACTGGAAACACTGCAAGTGATAGTGATGATTTTCATTGACGGTCGAAGGATACATTAAGGCAAAAAGGAATTGGCTGGTTAAAGTACGGCAAAAAGTAGCATTAATGGCTCAACTACAGGAACTATTAGTTATTGGAATTCTAATAATGTATCTCTAGACTTTGGTGGATCAGGAAATGATATTTACTACTCATATAACGGAAAGACTATAGCTTATGGGCAAATTGTTAACCAACATTTTTCTGATAAAACTTAAAAGAGAGAATATGAGGCTTATCTAACTATAAAGCACTCGATTTTATCAAAAAGATTTCAATTTAAAGAATATGACTGGAAGAAAAATAGGGAATCGTATTCAAAAAGGCTCATACCAAAATTGACTCTATCGCTCAAGATGTTCAACAAATTGACTCGTCACTTGTGTATGAAAAATGGTGGTTTTCTGAATCTTGATAATACAAGATTAACGAATATCGCTTTAAAAAGGAATTCAAGAGTTAATACTTGATATTCGAAAAATTAAATAAACGATTGGAGATGTTAGAAGATGAACACAGATTTAATCCATCAATTAGCAATGGAGTCGTTGACTAAGAAACTAGCACAAACCGAAGGTCAAGCAAAGACAAAAATGAGGCTCTTTATTTGGTTGTTGCAAGCGAATTGCAGTTAATGAAAGATGTATTAGAATACGACTCAGACCTAAAAAGACTTATTTGAGGAAGTAAAAACTAAAAAGAGAGAAAAGGGAGAAAGTTAATGGCATTAGAAATTACTAAAACAACACGTTTGATTGGAAATTTGAAGATTGGTGATGAAGTAGTTAAGCAGTATACTGTTGATGTTGATGAACATGGTGTTTCTACAGTATCTGAGTTTTCTATCATTCAGAGCTCTATGCGGAGCATCGTCTCGAAAATGAGAAACCAAGAAAAATTGTTCCGAGATAAACGATATGAATTAGAAGATGCTGTTTTAGCTGAAATTGAGTCAAATAAAAAGAACTATAGAGTATTAAAAATGGATATTGAATTGTTTAATTTTTAAGAAAGCTCATCGAAACAGAAGATGGGCTTATTTTGTAGCTACGTTAGCGTTAATTGTCATCATGGAAATTGTAGACTCTTGCATCAGGCACATTTGTCGCCATTGTAAATCCAGATGTTGAGTATAAGAGTAGAATTGGAATCAATGGATTAATTCGTAAAGTCTTAGGGATTTTATGTTACTGTTATTGATTCCGATGTCTGCTTTTGTTGCCTGAAAAAAACTGGATTTATGTTTCTGTATTCGATTTATATCGGATACCTAGTTTTTACTTTCCAATCACCAATTGGAGAACTATCAAAAAGTAAAAGGGAATATTTTGCTTTTTAAACCAATTTTTAAAAGCTTTTTGAACATCTAACTGAAGAAAAGTCTAACGATGATAAGGAGGATGATCATGGAAATTGATAAAAGTAGATTACGAACAAATCTTCCTCAAATTGGGGAACAACCCTATCGACAGGTTCATGCTCACTCAACAGGTAAAATCCTAACTCTACGGCACAAAATGAAGCAGATTACCATATGCGTCGTCCAGTTGAGTCAGGATTCTTCTCTCATGTGGTAGGGAATGGTCGTATCATGCAAACATGGTTAGTCGACCGAGGTGCCTATGATGTTGGTGGCGGATGGAATGTTGAAGGTTACGCTCAAGTTGAACTGATAGAAAGTCATGAATCTAAAGAAGAATTCATGAGAGATTATCGACTTTATGTCAAGCTATTACGTGAGTTAGCTGACGAGGCTGGAATCCCTAAAACTCTAGATTCTAGTAGTCTTGCTGGGATTAAAACTCATCAATTTTGTACTTACAACCAACCAAATAATGGAAGTGACCATGTAGATCCCTATCCATACCTTGCAAAATGGGGCATTAGTAGAGAACAGTTTAAGAAAGATATTGAATCTGGTCTAACTGAAGGAAACTGGAAACGAAACGAAGTTGGCTGGTGGTGGGAAGAATCAGATGGCTCTTATCCAAAATCTCAATGGAAAAATATCAAAGGAGAATGGTTCTACTTTGATAATAGAGGCTACTGTTTCATCAATAAATGGTTCAATGATGGCAAGGATTGGTTTTATTTAGATAAGCGTTATGCATGGTTACTGGTTGATGCATATCGATCATAGGTGGTATTACTTTTAAGTCGGATGGTCGAATGGCTAAAGGTTGGGTAAAAATATCGTGAAACTTGGTATTACTTAGATGAAAAAGATGGAGATATGAAATCTAAGCAATTTATTAAATCAGGAAATGGCTGGTATTATCTCAAGGCCGATGGTTCGCTATCAGTAAAACCAGAATTTACGATTGAACCTGATGGTTTGATTACTACTAATTAAGAGTTTGCAAATGCTACTATTAAAATAAATCTTTAAAAAATAAACCACCGAAGTTGGTGGCTCATGTGGTATAATATCTATTGTAGAAAAAGTGAAGACGGTACTTTATACCGAAAGAGAGGTGATGCCTATGGGTAATTCATCAAAAATCTGACGGAAAGGAGGAGCGTGTTTTGAGCTCATTTGAAGTCGTTCAAAACCATCTTTGGCTTTTGGTATTTTACCATTGCTTTTGATTGGTTTGTAGCTATAAAAATCTTCATGACGATGACAAAAGAAATAACCCGTCCCCACTTTTTGACCGAGTTGTTGGACGAGTTATAGTCTGATAATAGAGAGTCACCGTCTTTTTAACGTGTTCTACATGGAGCTGAGTTGGCGTCAGCTCTTTTTCTACGTTTATTATAACATATTACGATTAAATTTCAAATAAAAATCTAAGCCTGGTGAAATACATCAGGCTTTTTCTTTTTGATTTTCTTAAAACCGGAAAAAACTATCTTGAAATTACCTATTAAGGTAAGAGGGATATATAGACATTTTATTAAAGAACAGGGTTGCTGATTACTTGACTAATATAGTGTTTAGAGGGATATAGTAGTGTAAAACTTCTTGTAGGAGGAAAAATGAATATAAGAAAAAATTGAAGCAAAGGATAACAAAAGAAAAAGAGAATTTGTGCATATGTTCGAGTTTCTACAACTAACGGAAGTCAACTTGATTCGCTAGAGAATCAAAAAGTCTATTTTTGAAAAAGTTGTATGCTGAACGTGATGATGTTGAGCTTTTTGGGTGTTTTTGTGACAAAGGGATTTCGTTCAAAGTATGATAGACCTGATTTTCAAACTATGTTAGGTGCTTGTAGAAAAGGACAAATTGATGTTATCCATACTAAGTCAATATCAAGGTTTGCAAGAGATCCTCATCAATGTTCTTGAAAATAAGTCGAGAATTAAAAACTCTTGGTATTGATATCTTTTTGAAGAGCAGAATATCCACACTTTATCAAATGAAGGTGAGGTTGTCTTGACTGTGTTAGCAAGTTGTGCTGAGGAAGAGTTACAAAAGCATGAGCGGAAACCAACGATGGAGTTTTCGTAGAAAGTTCCAGAAAGGAGAATTACTCATTAATGCTAAAACGGTTTTTAGGGTATGATTTAAACGAAAAAGGTGAACTTGTTATAAACAAAGCAGAAGCGCAAATAGTAAGAACCATCTTTTATAGTTATTTGGAAGGAATGGGTACACATAGGATTGCTAAAAACTTAATGAGGGCAAGGTTTCAACTGTAACAGGAAAAGAAATGGTATGACAGTACAATTCGTAATATCTTAAAAAAACGAAAAATACAAAGGCTCTTTACTACTTCAAAAATACTTTCATGACGGTGTAAACGGTCCAAAGAAATTAAATCAAGGCAGGTTGAACAATACTATATTGAAGATAATCATGAAGGAATTGTATCTAAGGAAATATGGGAAAAGGTTCAGGTAAAAATGAAAAAGCTGTTCTCGATCCAAGGTACAAATAAAAACCTATAAATTTTCTAGAATGTTAAAATGCCAATATTGTGGTTCAACATTAAAAAGACAGGTATCTTATAAGAAAAAGATTGTTTGTGTTGTTCCAAATATATCAAAGAAGGAAAAATTCCTGTAAAGGTATGAGAGTCCCTGAAAGGGATATTGAAGATTGGAAACTAAGTTCACCAGTAATTGTGTTAGAAAGGATTGAAGATGGAGAAAAACATTACAGTTATACCGGCCAAAAAGGTACATCAAACAGTCATATCTCAAATTCAGAAAAACTCAGAGTAGCCGCTATTGTCGAGTGTCTACAGATCAAGACGAGCAGCCTATCAAGTTATGAGAATCAGGTCAATTATTACCGTGAATACATCTTAAAAACATGAAGATTATGAGTTAGTAGACATCTATGCAGATGAAGGCATTTCAGCAACTAATACACGTGATGCTTTTTAACCGACTAATACAAGATTGTAGAGATGGTAAGGTGGATAGAATTTTAGTTAAATCTATTAGTAGATTTGCCAGAAATACATTGGACTGCATCAAATATGTAAGAGAACTGAAAGAACTAGGCATCGGAGTAACGTTTGAAAAAGAGAATATTGATAGCCTAGATTCAAAAAGGTGAAGTACTACTTACCATTTTATCCTCACTGCACAGGATGAATCAAGATCCATTTCAGAAAAATTCAACTTGGGGAATTCGTAAGAAATTTGAGCGTGGTGTAGTTCAGGTAAACACTACAAACTTTATGGGATATGACAAAAGATGAAAAAGGAAATCTCATTATAAACCATGAACAAGCTAATGTCGTAAGGTATATATTTGATAGATTTCTAGAAGGATACAGTCCAGAATTTATTTCCAAAGAGTTAAGAGAACAGGAAATACCAGGTTGCACAGGTAAAGCAAAGTATGCCCAAGTGCTATATGGAAAATGCTTCAAAATGAAAAATACATGGGTGATGCTTTGCTTCAGAAAACCTATACCGTTGATTTCCTGACGAAGAAAAAGAATTGATAATGATGGACAAGTTAATCAATACTATATCGAGAACAATCATGAACCAATCTTAGATAGAGAGAAGTGGGAGATTGTTCAGTTAGAAATAGAGAAGAAAGAAATTTAGAGAACAACATAAGCTCCAATTTTATATCATGCAGAAAGAAAAACAATCCTTTACAACAAAAGTATTTTTGCGCCGAATGTGGTTCAGCATTTGTAGGGAAGAATTGACTACAAGTCGTGGTAAACGGAAGGTATGGCAGTGTAATAATCGATATAGGATTAAAGGCAAGATTGATGTTTAAACAATCATATCGATGAAGAAATGCTTGAGAAAGCCGTAGTAATGGCTGTAGAACAACTAAGTAAGAATGTTGACTTGTTGCACGGAAAGTGGAACAAAGTTTTAGAAGAAAATCGTCCGCTAGAAAAAGCACTATAGTTTGAAGTTGGCAGAAATGATAAACAAGCCCTAGGGAATTTGATTCTCATGAGATGTGTCAAGTATTGGATAATATTATAATTGCAGAGGATGGGCAGATAACTGTCAGATTCTTAGAGGAACTGAGGTAGATTTATAGAGTAGACAAAAAGGTTATGATGATAGTGGGCAACTATTGTGGTTATAGCCTGCATTTTTGTGATAGAATATATAATATTAGAGATACTTGGATTGGCGATGAGTTTGATAGACTTATAAGAAGATAATATCAAAAGCAAATGAAGAAATTCAAAAGCATCTGTGATTTATTTGCGAATGATCCGAAATGTAATAGTTTGTTTCCTATTCATGGATGTTCTACTGATGTATTTAGAACAATTTTGGATAGATTTCCTGTACTGAATATTATCCATTTAGCGGGACCATACATATACGAAACCTAACGGGGAGATATTACTTTCTTTTGTAGATTCAAACATGACTTTTATAAAATTTAGTAATTGGATTTCTAACCATAGATTTTATTATTCATTTCTTAATTGTTATTCAACTTTAGAGTTTCGCATTGTATTCACGTTTACAAAATTCAAAATTTTCTATTTTTCATAGAGGGAAAGTTTAATTGAGCATAGCATATGAGTTTTCGGAACATTTCTATAAAGTGATTTCAAAGTAGTGGAGATTTTAATCAGGCCTGGCAACTAGCTGTTGCAAATTGTACTGAGGTCCCTTTGAATTACATCAATTGTTAGTATGTTTTAGTTATATAGGGAGGTAGATATTGATATGGCTAGTAGCACTGAGAGGATTGGCATACATCAATGTGGAGTTATTGCAGAAAGAAATAGTTGGATGTTTAGAGAGCAGCCAGTTAATGATATAGGTATAGATGCTCATATGGAATTTGTTGTAGATGGCAAACCAAGACAACACCTTGCATTACAAATCAAGTCAGGACCAAGTTGGTTTAGGGAGAAAAAAGATAACTGCATTATTTTTAGGAACATAAATGAGAGACAGTATAATTATTGGACGATGAATTCTCTTCCGTGTATAATTGTTCTGTTTAATCCTGATGATGGTATGTGTATTTGGCAAGAGTTAACTCCTAAAAACAATTGAAAAACTAAAGAGGGAGGAGGCAAAGGATATTATGTGAAAGTTCCTATAAATCAAGTTTTTTTGGATAAACAATCAAATAACCACCTTCTTTCCTATACGAATTTACCGCAACATATTCAAAATTATAATTTTCTGTTATCTCAGAAAAAATTTATGGAAATTATAGAGACTGGAGGTGAAGTTAAACTACATTCAACGGAGTGGGTTCATAAGTCTAGTGGTAAAGGTGATACTAAGTTAATTGTTAATGATGGTCAAGAAACTAAAGAGTATGCCTATCCTTATTGGTTTCGTTTACACCCTATACCGATGTTTTTCCTCGATTATTTCCATGGGCATATTTTTCTGTTGATGAAGAATTTCTTGAAGAAAGTGATTATGAATTATGGAAACAACTTCATTGTTGGTATGATAGTGAGATAGATGAATGGATAGAAGTAGGAGATACATTTGAGCAATTTCGCAAAAAATTACCCCCTATACGATCTATTGATCATTCTGGTGAAGTTGCAGAATATATGTTGATTCTCAGTTTGAATGAATTGGGAAAATCGTTCTTAGAGATAGAGCAATTTATATCTGAAACTAGACCATACACCAAAGCAAGACCAGAATCAAAAGATGAATAAAGGAGCATAATCATGAAAAAGCTTAAACTTAATAGTGGTATGAAATCAGAAAAACTATAGATGGATATAGACTAAATCCTACGGAGAAGTATGTTATCAATTTGGAAGATGAAATGGAATTTGCAATATCTACAATGCAAGCAATTTATATGTTTGGTTTTCCACCAGCATTTAAAAATTGGCATGCTTGGCTATTTGAGAATGGTTTTAGTACAGAAACACCAAATCCAACAAATGAATTTGTAGCAAAGTTTTATGGAAGATGAACCTCTTTGGAAAAACTCCATATTCAATGGGGAATCGTCGTAAAAAGCAGAAGAAGATGATGACTATTACATTGTTATGGAATGTAGTAGTAAAAATACAGGTTTCAAACACACAAATTATCCTTACTATGGATGGCTGTCTTTGAGGGAATCCTTCCATAATATAATTTCAAACTCTGACTGATACAAGTTATCGTTATAGAAATTTCTCTCACCA